>Ga0134128_10000220_pt1 | contig 81547 bp, 69 predicted proteins | sample KB31754_FD_96462 | JGI IMG/M metagenome (GOLD analysis project Ga0134128, IMG submission 96462) | Terrestrial soil microbial communities with excess Nitrogen fertilizer from Kellogg Biological Station, Michigan, USA - KB3-175-4 | ecosystem: Environmental > Terrestrial > Soil > Unclassified ... | reverse complement strand
TTATGCATACTAAATTAAAATTAACTAAAAAAGTTTTTTTGAAAATGTACAAATTGAAAATAAACACAATTGAATAAAAGAAGTTTCATTTCCCAAAACACAAAAAGAAAATAAACGATATTTGTTTCTTTACTGTTGATTTAGTTTGCTTCGTGTAATTTTTACATTTTAAATCAAAGAGATTAAATTGTGCTTTTTTAATGCATTATAAAAAATGAAGATCAACTTTTACATCAGGTATCATACAGTTTACGGAGAACAATTATTCATATCGGGAAATAATAAATTTTTAGGTGACAATGATCCTTCAAAAACAATCGCGCTTAAATGGTTTAATGATGATTTTTGGCATCTAACCATTGATTTTCCTGAAGATTTTGATGATACCATTCATTACAGATACATTCTAAAAGATTTAAAGGGTGTTGAAATATTTGATGGCGAAGAAAATCGTTTCATTGATCTCACTTCAAAAAAAATCCGGTCTTATTCAGTGTTCGATTCATGGAATACGGCTGGAAATGTCTGGAATGTTTTTTTTACAAGAGCTTTTCAAAAAATTTTATTACCTCGTGTTACCAAAATAAAAACTCAAAAGCCAAAGAAAGCCAATCATATTTTCAGAGTAAAAGCGCCTTTATTAAATCCCGGCGAAACTATCTGCCTGTGTGGTTCTACAAGGAATTTGAGAAATTGGAATGTTCAGGATCCTATTCTTCTTTCGCCGGAAAACAATTGGTACACGACGAGTATTTTTCTCGAAGAAAATGAATGGCCTGCGAGTTACAAATACGGAGTTTACCATGTTGAAGAAAAACGATTGGTCGGTTTCGAAAATGGCGAAAACAGGCTGATTCGAAAATTTGAAGAAGAAGAAAAAGGGCTAACCATTTTCAATGATGGCTTTGTAAATTATGATGCCGGTTTATGGAAAGGTACCGGAGTTTCTATTCCTGTTTTTAGTTTGAGAAGCAGCAAAAGCTTTGGTGTCGGTGAATTTGCTGACATTAAATTATTAATTGATTGGGCAAAGAAAACCGGGTTAAAAATGATCCAGCTTTTGCCCGTAAATGATACCACTGCTCATAAGAACTGGCATGATTCTTATCCTTATGCGGCGATTTCTGCATTTGCGCTTCATCCTATTTATATCAATCTCGAAAAAATTGCAGGCAAAGAATTCGCTTCTGTTATAAAGCCTTTAAAAAGAAAACAAAAACAGCTAAATGACCTCGAAAAATTTGATTACGAGCAAGTGATGGAATTCAAGTTATCAGCATTAAAAGAATTATTTGAAGCAAAAAAAGAAGATTTCAAAAACGATTTGGATTATTTTGAATTTTTCGATTTGAACAGGCATTGGCTTGTCCCTTATGCAGCATTTTGTTTTCTTCGCGACAAATATAAAACGCCTGATTTTTATAAATGGAAAAGTAATAAAATCTACAATGAGGAGGCGATTCAAAAGCTTGTTGCTCCTTCACAAAAGCATTATGATAACATTTTATTTTTCTATTTTGTTCAATATCATTTGCATTTGCAAATGAAGGAAGTAGCAGATTATGCCCATAATCAAAAAATTGTTTTGAAAGGTGATATTCCAATTGGTGTTTATCGTTATGGTTGTGATGCCTGGATAAATCCTTCTTTATTTAATATGAATGAACAGTCGGGAGCGCCGCCCGATGATTTCGCTGTAAAGGGCCAGAACTGGGGCTTTCCGACGTATAACTGGGAAGAAATGAGCAAGGATAATTTCAATTGGTGGCGCCGTCGTTTTGACCAGATGAGTAATTATTTTGATGCTTTCAGAATTGATCACATTCTTGGGTTTTTTAGAATCTGGAGCATTCCATTGGATTGTGTTCAGGGAATTATGGGAAGATTTGTTCCTGCAATTCCTGTGGATATTTCTGAATTTTATTCAAGAAATATATCGTTTAACCATGGCCGTTATTGTAAGCCTTTTATCGATTTTAATATTCTTAAAACTGTTTTTAAAGAAAGAGCAAATGAAGTTTTGGAAAACTTTTTAGATGAAGTTTCTCCTGATAAATATGGTCTGAAAGATTTTGTAAATACGCAGGCAAAAGTGGTTGAATTTTTTAAAGATAAAAATGATGAGTTCTTAAAAAATGGCTTGTTTACTTTAATAAGTAATGTGATCCTTTTTGAAGAAGAAAATTCAAACGGACAAAAATTTCATTTCAGAATTGCCATTGATAAAACCTCATCATTTTATCAGTTGGATGACTACACCAAAAGCGTGTTGTGGCCACTTTACATTGATTATTTTTATCATCGTCAAAATGATTTCTGGAAAAAAGAGGCGATGAAAAAATTGCCTTCACTGAAACGAAATACTAACATGCTTGTGTGTGGGGAAGATTTAGGAATGGTTCCGCCATGTGTGCCGGAAGTAATGACGCAATTAGGAATTTTGGGTCTGGAAATTGAGCGTATGCCCAAAAAATATGGAACCGAATTTTTTCATCCAAATGATGCGCCTTATTTATCTGTCGTCACACCATCTACACATGACATGAGCACCATTCGGGGCTGGTGGGAAGAAAATCCGGAACAAACGCAAAGATTTTATAATTATATGATTGGACAATATGGAAGTGCTCCGGCAAAATGTGAAGCCTGGATCAATAAAAAAATAGTTCTGCAACATTTATATTCTCCGGCAATGTGGAGCATTTTTCAATTGGCAGATTTATTAGGAATGGATGAGACACTTCGCTGGCCGAATCCTGATGAAGAAAGAATCAATATACCATCCGATCCTCATCATTATTGGCATTATAGAATGCATTTGAATCTTGAAACATTATTAAAAGAAAATGATTTCAATGAAACGTTGAAAAAATTTGTAAATGAAAGTGGAAGATGACCCGTTGAACAAAGTAATATGAACTTAAAATATAAAAAATCCGATCTTCCTTTTAAGCATCCGTTTACCATTTCAAAAGGAACCAAAACTCATCAGCCGGCATTATTAGTAGAGCTTGAATTCTTTGGCATCAAGGGGTACGGCGAAGCTCCTGCGATTACATATTATAATATTCCTGTTGAAAAAATGATTGCTGACATCGAATCAAAAAAGAAAATGATAGAAAAATTTTCTTTTACTGAACCTGAAAGATACTGGCATTATCTGCATCATTTAATTCCCGGTAATTCTTTTCTGATTTGTGCTCTCGACATAGCTGCCTGGGATATTTATGGAAAAATGAAACGAAAACAATTGCATGAATTATGGAATCTTGATATTTCCAAAAATCCATTAACAGACATTACGATTGGAATTGATACGGTTGAAAATATGGTGTCGAAAATGCAGGAAACTCCATGGCCGATTTATAAAATTAAATTAGGAACCAATGAAGATATTCATATCATTCAGGAATTAAGAAAACATACCGATGCTGTTTTTCGCATTGATGCAAACGCAGCTTGGAAAGCAAAAGAAGCGCTGGAAAAAATAAAAATATTTAAAGATTTAAATGTTGAATTTATCGAACAACCATTGGCAAAAGATGATTGGGAAGGAATGAAATTTTTGTATGAAAGTTCTCCTTTGCCTCTTATAGCTGATGAGAGCTGTGTTTCAGAGCAGGACGTTATAAAATGTAAAGGCCATTTTCATGGGATCAATATTAAACTGACAAAATGTAGTGGCATCACACCTGCATTGCGAATGATTAAACAGGCACGTGAATTGGAGATGAAAGTGATGGTAGGTTGTATGAATGAAAGTTCAATCGGAACAGGAGCAATCGCACAACTATTGCCACTCCTGGATTATGTAGATATGGATGGTCCTTTGCTTTTGTCCGATGACGTAGCAAAAGGAGTGACGTTTGATTATGGAAAAATTATTTATTCTGAAGGTTATGGACTTGGGGTAAAGGTTGAATCATTCTGATTAATTAAAACTCAAAACCGGGACTAACTATTTAAACAACGCCTTCAATTCTGACGCATCTCCGGGTTTCATTTTGCCGCCCAGAATTAGTCTTAATTGTCTGCGTCGTAAAGCGCCATTATAAAGCTCTTTTTCATGTTCACTTTCAGGTTCTATTTTCGGAACAGATCTTGGTTTGCCATGAGGATCTAATGCTACAAAAGTGTAATAGGCTTCATTACTATCGTAGCTATATTGCTGGATAATATCTTCGCCCCAAACTTTTAAATAAATTTCCATACTTGTATTAAAAGCACGTGTAACCTTTGCTTCAATGTGAACTACATTTCCCAGTTTGATGGGATTCGTAAATGAAATATTATCTACAGAAGCAGTAACAACCGGTGCACTGCAATGTTTGCTTCCTGCCAGTGCGGCTGCAATATCCATCCAATACATTAATCTTCCGCCCATTAAATTTTCAAATAAGTTAGTGTCGTTTGGTAACACCAGTTCTGTCATTACTACTAAACTATCCGACGGTTTCTTTACAATCATTAAAAAAAATTTTTGCAAAGATACTTTTCTAATCATGATATTGATAAATCACCCAAAAACTAATGACAATCATCCAATTTTATTTGGAGAATCCTCTTCGATTTCAGAATTTCGGGCTTTTAATAGTAGTTATGAATTTATCTTTTGAAGACACCAAAACAGCTTTTGCTTATAAGACAGATGCGGAACTGAAACGGGCAAAATTCCTTTTCCAGACAATGGGAAAACCATGGGCTGTAAGACCGGGATTGTGGCTTACACCGATTGCTCTGAAAATTGGTTTACCCGTAAAAGGACTGATCAGAAAAACGATTTTCAGCCAGTTTGTTGGGGGCGAAACTTTAGAGGAAACTGCTGCCGTTGCAAAAAAATTAGGTGAATTTAATGTTCAGGTAATTTTAGATTATGGTGTTGAAGGAAAGGAAGGGGAACAAAATTTTGATAAAGCCACGCAAGAATTTATAAAAGTAATTCGATACGCAGCCACTCAGCCAAACATTCCGTTCATGAGTGTAAAACTAACTGGTTTTTCAAGATTTGAATTGCTGGAAAAAATTCATTCTCATGCTATATACAATGATATTGTTCGTGGAATAGTTCCTGTTGAAAAATTAAACACCGAGGAAAAAGCAGAGTGGGAGAGAGTTGTAGCACGCTTATTTAAAATTTGTAAAGTAGCTGCTGAAAATAATATTGGGGTTTTGATTGACGCTGAACAAAGCTGGATTCAGGATCCGGTGGATGCCGTTACAACTCAAATGATGCAGCAATTTAATATTGATAAAGCGATCGTTTACAATACTGCGCAACTTTACAGGAAAGATAAATTGCAATACTTAAAGGACAGTGCCGAATTTGCCAAAGAGAATCAGTTTATTTTGGGGATGAAATTAGTTCGCGGCGCATATATGGAAAAAGAAAGAGAACGTGCCTCGGAATTAAATTATCCTTCTCCAATCAATGATACCAAGCAGGATACCGATAATGAGTATAATGCTGCTTTGGAATTTTCCATCAATCCCGAAAATAAAATAAGCATTATTATTGGTTCACATAATGAGTACAGTAATTTACTGGCTGTGCAACTGATGGAAAAATATGGATTGCCTCACAGCGATTCGCGAATTCATTTTTCACAATTATACGGAATGAGTGATAATATTACCTTCAACCTTGCAAAAGCAGGTTGCCATGTAAGTAAATATTTACCTTTTGGCCCCATAAAAGATGTCATCCCTTACCTGATGCGTCGCGCCCAGGAAAATTCGTCAGTAAGCGGACAAACAGGAAGAGAATTAGGATTGATTAAAAAAGAAATAAAAAGAAGGTTAGTAAACTGATCTCTTCTTTAATTTTGAAAAATCAATATTCAATCCTATCGACGAATTCACGTGACGAATAGCGACGGTATACATAGGATCAAGCCCTATTACGGAAGAAAGTGTAAAATCAAATTTGATCCATGGATATTTTGGCAAGCCAAACTGGATATTCTCTGACGGTTCATAAAAACCTAACGTTTTATTTGCAATACCATCAAGAGAGAAATCCTTAAGCTCTTCTGAAGTATAAGAAGTTTGAATATTTCCATAATGTACAAAAGAATATTTTAATACGAGAGAAAGACGAATATAATTACCAGGCATAAAATTAAAAGAAGGCTGTAAGTACCATTTACTGATGCTGGCACGGTGATAGCGACTGTAACTGAGATTGTTTTTATCAATACCATTATCTTCAAAAGAAAATTTTCCCATGCCTGCGCCTCCATAAACATTAAAAGTGATTGTTTTTTTGTGATTAAGAGCAACAAAATAACCAGCTCCTGTTTCAAATAAATTTCTTTTGTATTTTACTATCGAACTATTGAAAGGACTAAAATTTGCTGATTGATCATAAATATCTTTTTCTCTTTTGTTATAATATCCGGCAACAATTGACAGGTGATTACCAGTTGCATATCCGCCCTGCAAATCCCATCCATTACTATAACCCTTTGTACTCATTGTAGATGAAAGATCACTGGCCGTCCCGGAATTTCTGCCTGTTGACGAATAATAAGCAGTTAATTTTGAATCTCCCTTTTTTGTAAAATAGGGATTATTAGGCGCAGATGCAGAATAAACATACCGGTTAGTGTTGCAGGAAATTAAACTGATGATCAGGAGAATTACAGTAAACGAAAGAATATTTTTCATAAGCAAAAATTTTGATCCTTAAATATGGTCGTTATCTTCCAGGTGGGAAGTAATATGCTTTATAATATTACATAAACTTTCATTGACTTGCAAAAAGAGATGCAAAAAGAAAGAGCACTATTTCTGCTTTATTCTTTTAAAAGGATGGAAATCTCTTTAAAAATTTTATTTGTTATTCTGTTGCTATAAATTTTTTCGCCAATATTTTTAACCCATCTGATTGGCTGAATTGAATTGGTTAAAAAAAGTTCATCTGCTGCAAAAATGTCATCAATTGAAAGAATTTTTTCTGAAACAAAATATTCTTTTGAAGAAAATTTTTCAAGCATCCATCGCCTCAAAGTACCGGCAATACAGCCTTCTGACAATGGCGGCGTAAAAATTTTTTCATCTTTTACAATAAACACATTTGCTATTGAAGATTCACAAATCCGATTGAAACAATTCAAAATAACAGCATCATCAAGATTATTTTTTTTTGCAAATAATCGAGCCATTACTGATGGTAATGCATTATTTGATTTTAAATTGGAAAATGGATCACAACTTTTTTTTACATCCTCGAAAATGCCCGTTACCAATCCGTTTTCATTTAATTCTATCGTATCATCAAGCGGAAAAGCTTCGATGATAACATTGGGAATATTATTTTCAAGCTCATAAATATTCCCATCACCGCGAAAAACCATCGCACGAATTCTTGCATGTTGTAAAATGGAATTCTTCACTAAAACTTCATTTACTCCATTTAGAAAATATTCCTTTGAAAGATATTCGGGAATATGAAATTGTAGTAACGTCATTCCATGAAACAATCTTTCAAAATGAAAATCTGCATTTAAAATTCTTCCTTTATACATCCGCATTGTTTCAAACAGACCGTCACCAAAGCGAAAGCCACGATTAGTAACACTTATAACGCGCTGTGAAGAAAGAAAAAGTTGGTTGTTGTAAAAAAAATAATGCTCATTCATGTTTTAAAAATGAATGAGCAAAAATAGAAGTATGATCGCAGTATCTGCTATTAATTTTGCTGATCGAGCAGGTTATTTTTTACAGCAAACATGATAAGGCCGGCGGTACTTTTGGTTCCGGTTTTCACTTTCAGTTTATCGCGGATGGCCTCGATCGTTCTTGGGCTCAGGTCGACCGCTTCTGCAATTTCACGTGTGCTTTTTTCTTCACACATCAAACGCAAAATTGTAATTTCCTTTTCGGAAAGAACCGCATCATCATGAGAAGTTTTAAATGGATTTACCACATTTTTTTGGCGAAGATTATTTAAAAGCGCTTTATTCGTCAGGGAATTAAAATAAAATTCCTGTTGATGACACGTTTTTATCGCTTCATAAATTACTTCCGCATCTGATGTTTTTACGAGGTAACTATTGGCACCTAATTCCATCAATCTCGTAACAACACTTTGGTCGTCGAGTAATGTGAGCATAATAATTTTGATTCCCGGATATAGTTTTTTTACTTCCGGCAAAGCAGTAATTCCATCCATGATTGGCATTTGAATATCAAGCAGGATCACGTCTGGCTGAATGCCTTTCAGCATATTCAGCAGATGCGCCCCGTTGTCAGCTTCAGCGATTATCTTAATATCTTTTTTTGAGGAAAGTGCAGTTTTTACGCCAGCCCGGTAAAGAACGTGATCATCAACAATCATCACATTGATCACGTCATCTGTTTCTTCTTTCATAGTTTAAATGAATTTTTAAATGATAAATAACACCGCAAAAATCTATTTTATTAACGGAAAATCATACAGAACATCTACCAAATTTAAAGTGTCGTAATAATACGCATAATTTGCGTAAAAAAACTTACAATATTTTTAAAAGCATCTTTCTTAAGAAAAAATAAACTTTTGTAAAACTTAAAAAGCATCGCTTTCACGATGCTTTTTGGAATGACATTTTTCTGATTATTTTTTCTTTTGGCTTTTTGTAGCGAAAATAGCAAACATCCTTTTGCCTTCCAGTTTAGGCATGCTTTCTAAAGTGCCAACATCTACAAGCCTTTCAGCAAATTTCAATAACAATAATTCGCCTCTTTCTTTAAACATGATAGCACGGCCTTTAAACTGAACGTAAGCTTTCACTTTGTTGCCATCTTTCAAAAAGTTTTCCGCATGTTTTGATTTAAAATCAAAATCATGATCATCCGTGTTCGGGGTAAAGCGAATTTCTTTTACTTCAGAAACTTTGCTTTTTGCCTTCATATCTTTTTCACGTTTCTTCTTTTCATAAAGAAACTTGTTGTAGTCAATTATTTTACAAACGGGAGGATCAGCCTGCGGAGAAATTTCTACCAGGTCAAGTCCCTGTTCGTTTGCAATTCGTTGTGCTTCTGCAGTAGGATAAATTCCTACTTCAATATTTTCGCCAACCAATCGTACCTGCGGTACTCTGATCATTTGATTGGTACGGTGTTCCTGTTGTTGTTCTTTTTTAAAACGTGGATTAAATGCGCCTCTTGGCGGTCTTGGTGGAAATGCCATTAATTGATTTTAGGTTATAAATTTTTTATTTGGGTTTTAAATTATTATTTGTTTCGTGCTTAAAGCAATTCAATAATTTCTTAATTAAATCTGTGTTTTATTCTTTACTTCTTCTTTAATATTTTCAATCACTTCAGCCAGAGTTTTTGTTCCTTCATCACCTTTTCCTTGCCGGCGTACTGAAACTTTTTCTTCACTTACTTCTTTCTCCCCAATAATAAGCATTATTGGGATTTTTGCCAATTCTGTATCTCTGATTTTCTTACCAATTTTTTCACTCCGCTCATCAATTTCAGCACGAATATCATTATTTTTTAATTGACTTAAAACATTTTCTGCATAGGAAAGAAATTTATCGCTGATAGGCAAAATCTTTACCTGTACGGGTACCAGCCACATCGGAAATTTTCCGGCGCAATGTTCTGTCAGCACAGCAATAAATCTTTCAAGACTTCCAAACGGGGCACGATGGATCATCACAGGGCGATGCTTTGCATTGTCTTCGCCAATGTAGGTAAGATCAAATCTTTCCGGCAAATTATAATCCACCTGGATGGTTCCCAATTGCCATTTTCTTCCGATTGCATCACGAACCATGAAATCTAACTTCGGCCCATAAAATGCTGCTTCGCCATATTCAATTACAGTGTTCAATTCTTTCTCTGCAGCAGCATCAATAATTGCTTTTTCGGCCAGGTCCCAATTCTCATCACTGCCAATATATTTGGTTCTGTCTTCCTGGTCGCGCAAAGAGATCTGGGCAGTATAATCTTTAAAGCCAAGCGAGCTGAAAACATGCAAAACCAGGTCGATCACTTTTTTAAATTCTTCTTTTACCTGGTCATGCATCACAAATAAATGTGCATCATCCTGTGTAAATCCTCGAACCCTTGTAAGCCCGTGCAATTCACCTGATTGTTCATAACGATAAACAGTTCCAAACTCTGCAAGTCGTAGCGGCAGATCTTTATAGCTTCGCGGAACTGCTTTATAAATTTCGCAATGATGCGGACAATTCATTGGCTTCAGAAAAAACTCTTCGCCTTCTACCGGGGTTTTTATCGGTTGAAAACTATCCTTCCCATATTTTTCATAATGGCCGCTGGTAACATACAAATTCTTCGAACCGATATGTGGAGTAACCACGGGAAGATAACCCGATTCTAATTGCGCCTTCTGCATAAAATCCTGTAACCTTTGTCTTAGCATTGTTCCTTTCGGCAACCACAAAGGCAAGCCCTGACCAACCTTTTCAGAAAAAGTAAATAACTCTAATTCTTTTCCAATCTTGCGGTGATCGCGTTTTTTTGCTTCTTCTAAAAAAACAAGATATTCATCCAGTTCTTTTTGATTTGGAAATGTAACTCCATAAATGCGGGTAAGCATTTTGTTTTTTTCGTCGCCTTTCCAATACGCTCCGGCAATGTTGGTTAATTTAATTCCTTTGATAAATCCTGTTGAAGGAATATGTGGGCCGCGACAGAGATCAGTAAAATTTCCCTGTGTATAAAAAGTGATATTTCCATCCTGGAGATTAGAAAGTAAATCCAGTTTATATTCATCGCCTTTTTGTTCAAAATATTCTATCGCATCGGCTTTTGAAATTTCTTTTCTTGTGAATGGATTGTTTTGTTTAGAAAGTTCATTCATCTTCTTTTCAAGTTTTTGAAGATCACTTTCTGTAATCACGTTTTCTCCCAAATCCATATCATAATAAAAACCTTTTTCAACAGGGGGGCCTACCCAAAATTTTACTCCAGGAAAAGTATCTTCAACAGCTTCAGCCAACAGGTGGGCTGATGAATGCCAGAAAGTTGATTTTCCTTTTTCATCTTCCCAGGTTAAAAATTTTATAGAAGCATCATTATTTATCGGGCGTGAAAGATCCCAAACTTCACCATTTACTTCTGCTGCAAGAATCTTGCGAGCCAACCCCTCACTTATTGATTTTGCAATTTGCATCGCCGAAGATCCTTGCTCGTACTGTCTTACAGCGCCATCAGGAAAAGTAATATTGATCATTAGTAACTTAAAAAATAAGATTTATTTAATTTTTTGAACAGCAAATTTAACGAAGTATTAGACAAAGATGATATTCCTTTGAAGAGTTATCGCTTTAATAACAATTAATTTTGAATGATCAAATATTCAGGCATAATGAAACGATTTTTTACAATGCTTTTTTTGATGTTTATGAGCTTTGGTTTGTTTGCGCAACATTCACTTGCTCAAAATTATTCTTCTCAAAGAACCTACTCTCATTATAATTCCCACAATAAAAAACCAATCAATTTTAATGGCCAGTGGAAAGGTGGTTTTGATGAAGGCGCAAATGGAATTCCGGGTTTTAATGATGACATAAAATACGTACTGGAACTGACAACAGAAGGCTCTAGTGTTACAGGATATTCATATACCTATTTCCAGGAAGGAATTAAAAGATATTATACCATTTGCAGACTCACGGGAACATTAAATCGTGAAACAAATGAACTGGTGGTGACAGAAGTTGAAAGAACAAAATTTAATACACCTCCCGGATTTATTAATTGCTTTCAGACACATCGCCTGCATTATGAAAAAGATTCCGGAAATGTTGAAGTGTTGCGCGGTACTTGGATTCCTGCACCAAACCAGGGAGCAGGCTGCGGAACCGGAACTACAGTGCTTTCACGCGAAGTAGTGAGCAATCTTCCGACAGCATTGATGCCCCGAAAAGAAAACCCTGTAGTAAAAGCGTCCACTCCAAAACCTGTACATAAAAATCCTGTTGCAGCAGCTCCTAAAAAAAATTCAGGAGTAGCTTCTCAGAAACCTTCACATCCTGTTGCTAAAAATGTTCCTCATCCGAAAAGTGAAATTCAAAAAACTGAAACTATTAGAAGTTCTGTTCCCACAACACCGGAAATACAAAATCAAAATATTGTTGTTGCACCTGCAAAAGGGTTTCAAAGCCGCAGAAAGGATATTATAAAAACTATTCAAATTGAACAACCAACTTTCCATTTGGATTTTTATGATAATGGTGAAATAGATGGCGATTCCATCACTGTTTTTTATAACGGAAAAATTGTTTTGTCTCATCAAAGATTATCTGATAAGCCGATTTCATTAACACTTACTCTTGATAAAAATACTCCTGAAAATATCGTAACGATGTATGCGGATAATCTGGGTACTATTCCTCCAAATACAGCATTAATGGTAGTTACAGACGGCGGGAAGAGATATGAAGTAAGAATAGAATCGGATACCGAGAAAAGTGGAAGTGTTGTTTTTGAGCCTTCTAAATAAAAAAAAGACTGCTTTCTTAATGAATCATTTTCTTTGCAATGATGATCATTCTGGGTGATTTTTTTACATCATAATGGTCAAAGTGATAATCCCCAAAAACTTCCTGTACCTGCATTTGCTGAAAGCCAAGCATGTCTGTAAAGTCACCGAAAGAAAATTTCGCCACTTTTTCGCGGTACTCCAACGGCTCTTTTAATTTTTCATCTTCAACAATTATTTTTTTGTAGAAATGGGTTTCATCAAACCATTTGGTGATGTAGTAATTTACTCCGTTTATTTCTATTTCTGATTGGTGGACCAAGTGATCTTCCGCGAAATGAACATTGAGATAATCAATCACAAAAATTCCATTGTTGCGCAACGATTGCGAAACGGTTCTTATTGCATTATCATGTTCTCTTCTTGTGTTGAAATAACCGAAACTTGTAAAAAAATTAAAAGCATAATCAAAATAATTAATCCAGAAAGGCAAACGCATATCATGCATAAAAAAATGTAAGTGATCGTTCTCCTTCTTTTTCGCTTTTTTAATACTGTCTTCTGAAAGATCAATTCCGGTAACATCAAAACCTTTGGAAGCAAGCTGAACCGAATGGCGGCCTTTACCACAGGCTATATCGAGCATCCGTGAGCCAGGTTTTGGTTTCAAATAATCAACCAGTTTATCAATGAAATTAGCCGCTTCTTTTTTGTCTCTTTTAAAATATAACTGATAGTAATAAGGTGAATTGAACCAATCTTTAAACCACGGCGTCTGCTCTGACATTTTCATGAATTATTTTCACAAAAATAAAAAGTAAATTTTGGCTTAAATCCTTTTTTGTTTTAAACAATTTATTAAATTCACTTTTACAATTGGGGTTGTTTGACGAAACAATAATTAGTGGAATAAGAAAGAATAAACAATTAAATTTGCATCCTTAAATTATTTCTGTGGCACTGATAAAAAGCATTTCCGGGATTAGAGGAACCATAGGTGGAAAACCCGGTGAGAATCTTACTCCAACAGACATTGTAAAATTTACCGCGGCATTCGCATCTTCATTAAATAGCAGTTCCAACAAAACAATTGTTATTGGTCGTGATGGACGCATCAGCGGAAAAATGGTAAGCGATCTTTGCGCTAATACACTGATGGCATGCGGCTTTAACGTCATTGATCTTGGTATCACTACAACTCCAACTGTTGAAATTGCTGTGAAGGAAGAAGACGCTGCAGGAGGAATTATTTTAACAGCAAGTCACAATCCGAAAGAATGGAATGCTCTAAAATTATTAAACAGCGATGGGGAATTTTTAAATGCGCAGGCAGGAGAAAAAGTTCTTTCGATTGCCGAAAATGAAAAGTTCCATTTTGTTCCTGTAGATAAAATCGGCTCTTATAAAAAAGATGATTCCTATCTCCAAAAACATATTGATGCGGTAGTTAATTATGATCTCGTTGATGTTGAAGCAATAAAAAAAGCAAAGTTTAAAATTGTATTGGATCCGATCAACAGTTCCGGTGCTATTTATATTCCTGCCTTATTAAAAGCTCTTGGAGTGAAAGAAGTTGTTGTAATAAACGAAGAGGTCAACGGAAAATTTGAACACAATCCCGAACCGCTTCCTAAAAATTTAATAGGATTGAGCAGTGAAGTGGTGAAACAGAAAGCTTCTTTAGGGATTGCTGTAGATCCTGATGTGGACAGGCTTTGCTTTGTTTGTGAAGACGGAAGCATGTTTGGTGAAGAATATACTTTGGTTGCTGTTGCAGATTATATTTTAAAGAACAGGAAAGGAAATACGGTCAGCAATATGTCGTCCACAAAATCTTTGAAAGAAATTACTCATCAGCACGGAGGAGAATACTTTCCTTCTCCCGTTGGCGAAGTAAATGTGGTAAATAAAATGAAAGAAGTAAATGCAGTGATTGGCGGAGAAGGGAACGGAGGAATTATTGTTCCTGATTTTCATTATGGCCGTGACGCATTGATTGGAATTGGCTTGTTCCTTTCGCATCTTGCCCATTCGCAAAAAAGTATCAAACAATTCAGGGGCAACTATCCTGATTATTTTATTTCGAAAAATAAAATAACACTTGAAAAAAATGTTGATGTAAAAGAAATTTTTAAGAAGATAAAAGATAAATACAAAAACAATCCGGTAAATACAGAAGACGGATTGAAAATTGAATTTGGAAATGATTGGGTTCATTTAAGAACAAGCAATACCGAACCAATCCTGCGCATTTATTCAGAAAGCAATTTTGAAACCACCGCCGAAAATATTGCAAAGAAAATCATGAGAGATATTCATGAGGTAATTAGCTAATGTGCTAATGTGCTAATGTGCTAATGTGATGATTTCTAATGTGATGATTAAGTTCTTTAACGATTTAGACAAATACCGAATAAACCAATCAACGAATTAACCAATCAACGAACAAACCAATAAACCAATCAACGGTTTTACAATGCAGAGAATTTATTTTGATAATGCGGCAACAACTCCTTTGGATCCTGAGGTTTTTAAAACAATGCTGCCTTTTTTTACAGAAAAATTTGGTAATCCTTCTTCAATATATTCTTACGGAAGAGAAACAAGAATGGCGATTGAAAATGCAAGGAAATCAGTTGCAAAAATTTTAAACGCACATCCTGCAGAAATATTTTTTACCAGCGGAGGAACAGAAAGTACCAACACTGCCATCAATGCTGCTGTCTTTGATCTCGGGTGTAAACATATTATCAGTTCTCCGTTAGAACATCATGCAACATTGCATTGTGTCGAGCATCTTTCAAAAGATTGCGGCATCAAACTTTCTTATGTAAAAATTCTGTCAAACGGGCAAATTGATTACGACGACCTGGAAAACCTATTAAAAGAAAGCCAGGAAAAAACTTTAGTTACATTGATGCATGCAAACAATGAGGTAGGAAACATTACTGACATTGAAAGGGTAGGAGTGCTTTGTAAAAAGTATGACGCTATTTTTAATGCAGACACTGTGCAGACGGTTGGTCATTTCCCCATTGATCTTAAAAAACTTCACGTGCATTTTATCAACGCTGCCGGTCATAAATTTCATGGGCCAAAAGGTGTTGGAATGTTATACATCAATGAAAATATAAAAATCCATCCTTTTGTAAATGGAGGAAGCCAGGAACGTGGAATGCGCGCCGGCACTGAGAATATTTATGGGATTGTTGGCTTTGCAAAAGCATTGGAAATAGCTGTTGAAAACCTGGAAGAAGAAAGTACACACATAAAAGGAATCAGAAATTATATGAAGGAAAGTCTCCAAAGAAATTTTCCCGGTATTCATTTTAATGGTGATCCTGATGGCGATTCGCTTTACACGGTTTTAAGTGTTGCTTTTCCCAAAACCGAAAAAACAGATATGCTTCTTTTCAATCTAGACATCAATAATATCTGTGCCAGCGGCGGAAGCGCATGCACGTCAGGAGTTGAAAAAGGAAGTCATGTCATCGGCGCCATTTATCCGGACACAGACCAGGCTACCGTTCGTTTTTCCTTCAGCAAATACAATACAAAAGAAGAAGTGGATGTAGTGGTTGAGAAGTTGAAAGAAATGGTTTAAGAGTTATTCTTTCTGCAAAATCTCAAACTGAACAAATTGCTTCGTTTACTGCATTTTAAAGCTCTCCAAAAACTTGGTAGTGAAATTTCCTTTTCTGAATTCTTCATTTTGCATTAACTGGAGATGGAATGGAATTGTGGTTTTAATTCCTTCAATTACATATTCGCTCAACGCACGATACATTGTATCAATCGCCTCATCGCGCGTTTGTGCCATCGTAATTAATTTTCCAATCATACTGTCGTAATAAGGAGGAATTACATAACCTGCATAACAATGGCTGTCAACACGAACACCATGGCCGCCCGGCTGATGGAGAACAGTAATTCTTCCGGGAGAAGGACGGAAATCATTGTAGGGATCTTCTGCATTAATTCTGCATTCGATGGCGTGCATTTCAGGATAATAATTTCTTCCTGAGATCTTATCTCCGGCAGCAATTTTTATTTGTTCTTTGATGAGATCATAGTTGATCACTTCCTCCGTCACACAATGTTCTACCTGGATACGCGTATTCATTTCCATGAAATAAAAATTACGGTTCTTGTCCACCAGGAACTCAATAGTACCAACGCTTTCATAATTAATAGCCGATGCAGCTTTAATGGCAGCGTCACCCATTCTTTCTCTCAATTCAGGTGTCATAAATGGGGATGGAGATTCTTCAACCAGTTTCTGATGACGACGCTGAATAGAACAATCACGTTCACTTAAATGGCAAACATTTCCGTATTGATCACCCGCAATTTGTATTTCAATATGGTGAGGCTCTTCTACAAATTTTTCCATATAAATGCCATCATTTTTGAAAGATGCAGCAGCTTCTGTTTTTGCATTATCAAAAGATTTCTCCATATCTTTTTCTTCCCATACCACACGCATTCCTTTTCCACCACCGCCGGCCGTAGCTTTTAATATTACCGGATAACCAACTTCTGCAGCTGATTTTTTTGCGTGATCCACGTCTCTTAATAATCCTTCAACACCAGGAACTACCGGAACTCCGGCTGCGATCATTGTTTCTTTTGCGGTGATTTTATCTCCCATAGAATTGATCATTTTTGGCGTTGGGCCGATAAATTTAATTCCATGATCAATACATATCTGGGCGAATTTTGCATTTTCTGCAAGAAACCCATAACCGGGATGAATGGCATCAGCATTGGTAATTTCAACTGCCGCCATGATGTGAGGAATATTTAAATAACTATCGATGCTCGCAGGTTTTCCAATACAAACCGCTTCATCGGCAAATTTTACATGAAGGCTGTCTTTATCTGCAGTTGAATAAACGGCAACGGTTTTGATGCCCATTTCTTTGCACGTTCTGATAACTCTAAGTGCAATTTCACCACGGTTGGCAATTAATATCTTTTTAAACATTTTTTTAATGTGCTGATGTGCTAATTAGCTAATGTGCTAATTAATGATGCAGCTTTTGCTTTTAAATTTTTTAGAATGTTTATTTTTAAATGTGCTGATCGCTAATTTAGTTGATATGCCAATTAGTTAATGCAACACTTTAATTTTCAAAGTTTTTAAGTAATTTTTTATAATAGCTTCCAATAATTTCATCGTGATTAAAAAAGAAAGAAACCAAAGAAATAAGTTACCGGAGTCTTTTTTCTTGCAGTTCCTAATATTTTATTCAGAACTTTTTGAATTGATTCAACTTTTAAAAGAAGCGAATCACATTCAGAATATTTATTTGAAAAACTGCAGAGAAGAAGCCAGTATTGAGATTCATCAGCTTCTTTTGCAGCAATTTTTATCCTATGAATGAAGTCGGCTTTACTTTCTGCATTTTGCGCCTCCATTGAATTAGCTCCAATTGACGTTCCTGATTTCAGTAATTGCCTGCTGATCGTATATTTTCTCAATTCGTCCAACCGATCACAATAATCCATTATTTCTAAAGAAAAATCAAAAGTCAATTTCAGAATCGGATTTGCTTCAATGTCTTCTTTTTTCATAATCAGTAATTAAAATGGAGGTTTATTGCCTTTCATTAGCACATTAGCTAATTAGCACATTAGCTAATTACTTACGGTTCTACCAAAAACAACGGTTGATCGAATTCAACAGGAGAAGCATCTTCAACCAGGATCTTCACGATCTTTCCGGAAACCTCACTTTCAATTTCATTGAAAAGTTTCATCGCTTCGATGATACAAACTACCTGGCCAACTTCTACTTCATCGCCAACACTTACAAATAAAGGCTTTCCGGGACCTGCCTGACGATAAAAAGTCCCGATCATGGGACTTTTTATAGTAAGATAATTTTCCGCTTTGGAAGTTTCAGTAGATTTTGTTTCATCTTGTTTTAATGAAGCGCTGGAAACAGGAGCAAGTGTCTGCTGTGGTTGTGGCGCTTGTTGAATCATCGGTGAAGCAAAATGCTGCGCAGGCTCTTTCTTCTGCTTAATGGTAATTTTAAATCCATCTTTTTCAACGCTTAATTCACCGATATTGCTTTTATTGACAAGCTTTACCAATTCATGAATTTGTTTAATGTCCATATTGGAAAATTATTTTAGGTTTATGGAAAGTGTAGCTAAGATACTTGAATTAACAATTAATAATTTAAATAATTAATAATTACACTTTCACTCTTTCAACGTATTCGCCGGTTTTTGTATTTACTTTTATGAATTCGCCTTCGTTTACAAACAGCGGAACGTTAACCGTAGCGCCCGTTTCAACGGTTGCAGGCTTTAATGTTTTTGTAGCAGTATCACCGCGCAAACCAGGGGCGCTATAGGTTACCTGCAACACAATCTTATCAGGAAGTTCAACACCCATTGGTTGTTCTGTTTCAGTATTGATCAAAACCGAAACTTCCTGCCCGTCTTTTAAAAATTGGGGCGCATCAACCATTTCAGGTGCAACTGCAATTTGTTCATACGTTTCAGTATCCATGAAGGTGTAGCCGGTATCATCTTTGTATAAAAACTGGTAAGGCCGTTTTTCAACTCTCACCGGGTGGATGGTTTCGCCGCTGTTCCAGGTTTGTTCGATCGTGCGTGTATTGTCAACGCCTTTTAATTTTGCCCAAACTTTTGCTCCTGCCCGTGCAGTTTTGTTTTGTCCAAAATCAACAACAGTGTAAAGATTCCCATCAATTTTCAATATCAATCCTGTTCTGATATCTGAAGTAGTTGCCATAGAATTTTTTTTTTGAGGCTGCAAAGGTAAAAGATTTGTTCTATTGTCAAAAGCTTAAATTGGGAAGAAACTACTAAACCTTGCAGAAATTTATGAATTTGAAAAGTTTGAAAGTCTAAAGTTTTCTTAGCTTTATCAAATAATTACTCTTGAAAAATTTATTCATTTTCCTTGCAGGAATTTTAATTTCCTGCCAGGCTTTTTCTCAAACCGATTCAACAGGGGAAACTCCTGTTTATTTACGATTTCCAACTATTCCCCAGTTTACTGTGTTCAAAGCGCCTGACAGCACTGCTTTTACGAGAAATGACCTGCATAAGAAAGAAAATACCATCTTCGTAATTTTCAGCCCTGATTGCGAACATTGTCAACATGAAACACAAATGCTTACACAAAACATCAGCCGGTTTAAAAATACCCAGTTTGTAATGATCACTTATCTTCCTTATGAAGAAATGACCAGGTTTTATAAAGATTATAAAATAGCTGATTACCCCCAGATCACCATGGCGAGAGATACGAAGTTCTTCTTTCCTGTATTTTTCAGAGTGCGAAATTTGCCTTCTATTTTCATTTATGATAAACTGGGGAAATTGAAAAAATCTTTTGAAGGAGATGTAAAACCTGAAACTCTTTTAAATGAATTATAAGAAAAGTTGCCTCAATTTCTTTAATAAAGAAATCATAAAATCGTCTTTACACTTTCATCTTTATACTTTTTTATTAGTTTTATGAAAAAATTACTGATGAAAAAAATTGTTTTGATCCTTACCTCGCTGTTTGTTTTTTCTTCTGCATTTTGTCAGACAAATGCTTCCAAAGACAATACCCCCGAATATATTTCTAATCCGAATATTCCTGAATTTACTGTTTATAAAGCACCCGACAGCACGGTCTTTACCAAAGAAGATCTGAAGAAAAAAGAAGCTACTTTAATTATGATCTTCAGCCCTGAATGCGGGCATTGTCAGAATGAAACACGCGAATTATTGAAGAACATTGATCATTTCAAAAATGTGCAGATATTAATGGTAACTTGGCTTCCTTATTCTGAAATGATGGCCTTCTATCATGAATTTAAGATTGGCGAACATCCACAAATAACAATGGGTTGGGATAGAAAAGATTTTTTCCTTCCATATTACCATGTTCAAATGTATCCTCAGATGGTGGTTTATGACAAGAAAGGAAATTATGTAAATTCGTTCAACGGAGCCATCAACTTAGAAGATGTTTGGAAAGCCGCCGGAAATAAATAGGTTAATGATAAATCCAAAATAGAAATCTTTCATTTTTTGTTTTACTGTAAATCTTCTTTCTTAAAATGGAAAGAAGATTTTTTTACGCCTGTTTTGAAAAAATAAAAAGCCATTATCCCTTCATTTACTGCCGTTTGAAAAAAAATATTTTGATAAGCGGAAAAACAAAAAAGCCTCCTCTCATTTTTCAACTGTCAATTATATTATACCTTTGACCCATAACAATTTTTTTAAAAATAAATACAAAAAGATGAAAGTAACCGTAGTAGGCGCTGGTGCAGTGGGCGCTACATGTGCCGACAATATTGCGCGCAAAGAACTTTGTGAAGAACTAGTATTGCTTGATATCAAGGAAGGAATTACCGAAGGAAAAGCAATGGATTTTATGCAAAGCGCAACATTGTTGGGAAGCGATACAAAAATTATTGGCAGCACGAATGATTATTCAAAAACTGCAGGAAGCAATGTGGTAGTGATCACTTCAGGTATTCCACGTAAACCGGGAATGACACGTGAAGAACTGATTGGAATCAATGCTGGAATCGTAAAAGATGTTACCAAAAATATTCTTCAGAATTCTCCTGATGCGATCATTATTGTGATCAGCAACCCTATGGATACCATGACTTATCTGGCCTTAAAATCCAGCGGACTTCCTAAAAACAGGATCATCGGAATGGGTGGAATCTTAGATAGCGCAAGGTTCAAATATTATTTATCTACCGCTATGAATTGCTCTGCACAAGACTTACAGGCCGTTGTGATCGGTGGCCATGGCGATACTACTATGATTCCTTTGACACGTTTGGCAACTTACAACAGTATTCGTGTTTCAAATATTCTGGATGAAGAAACTTTGAAAAAAGTAGCTGCTGATACAATGGTTGGTGGCGCTACACTTACAAAATTATTGGGAACCAGCGCATGGTATGCACCGGGAGCAGCAGGAGCTACTTTGGTAGAAGCGATCGTTCGTGACGAAAAGAAATTAATTCCATGTTCTGTTTACCTCAATGGTGAATATGGACAAAAAGATATTTGCATCGGCGTTCCGGTAGTGATTGGAAAAAATGGTTGGGAAAAGATCATTGATTTCAAATTGAACGATGAAGAACAGGCAGCTTTTAGTAAAAGCGCTGATGCAGTAAGAAATATGAATGCAGCTCTTGAAGGACTGAAATAATGAATTCATAAATCATGAAGGTTTTTTAATCCGGTGCAGATTTGTACCGGATTTTTGTGTGAAGTTTATCATATAAAAGGATTTTTTTTGACCGATTTTTTTGCGAAGCATTTTTGCATTTTATTACTTCGTCGTTTCGCTTCCCATTTGTTTACCTAATTTTTCATATTCAATGTCATTCGGTTCCCAGAGTTCAATATTATTTCCGTCCGGATCAAGGATATGAACAAATTTTCCATAATCAAATGCCTGGATTTTATCAACGATTGTCACCCCGTTTTTCTTCAGTTCTTCTACAAGGGCTTCGATGTTTGCAACCCTGTAATTGATCATAAAGTCTTTGGTCGAAGGCTCAAAGTATTTGGTGCTTTCTTTAAAAGGACTCCACTGCGTAAACCCTTTTTTTGTGCTGTCCGCGCCCTGGTACCATTCAAACACGGCACCATAATCATTTGTGTTTATTCCAAGATTTGTCTTGTACCATTCTCTCATTTTGCCGGGGTCTTTGCATTTGAAAAAAATGCCTCCAATGCCAGTTACTTTTTTCATTGTTGTTTTATTAGATTGTTTTGAAATTATGCTGTTGAATGCGAAGCCAAATGTGAACGATGCCGCGATAACTAAGATTAATAAAGATGTTTTCTTCATTTTTGGGAATGTTTATAGATTTTATTGTTTCGGTCGTCACGCATACTTCCTTAATGTTGCGTTCGCACATTTTCGTTAACCGAATATAGCAAAGAATCTTAATTGCAAGGAAATACAGATTCTGCCATAAAGTAACCCGGCAAGAGCGCTTGTGTTTTTGAAATAATAACTTTTAAAGAAAAATCCTCTTGCAGTAAGACCTCTCTGAGAAGGTATATAGGCCAATAGCAACTCTAAAATTGTTTACACAATCTGGTTTACACTCTCTTTACACCCTCCTTATACTACCGAGGAGTGTATGAGTTATGTATGAAGAGAGCATGAGGAGTGTATGAGTTATGTATGAGGAGAGTATGAGGAGAGTATGAAGAGAGTATGAGGAGAGTATGGGAAAGGTATGGGAAAGGTATGGGAAAGGTATGGGAAAGGTATGGGAAAGGAAAGGAAGGAAAAAGGTATTAAAGACTCGCAAAAGAAACATTAAGGGGTTTTTCTTACCGGCACCGATCTGTAAACTTCATCTTTCTAAAACTTCCTGCCTTCGTGGCCTAAAAAATTCTCAGTTAATGTTTTTCCACCACTCATTAAAAACCTGGTTATTATCTTTTAAGTTTACCTGTTCTCCTATTTTTGGTGTCAATAAATCTATGCTTTCTGCTTTGAATTGTGCTGCAACATTTATCAGCGGTTCGTCCCACGGATGATTAGCAATCGCAAATTTGGAATTATGCACTGCCAATAATTTTTTGGCTTTTAAATCTTTTGTGGCTTTCAGAATTTCGCCTGGCATCATGTGGATATATTTCCAGCTTTTATCATACTGCCCGTTTTCTAAAATTGCCAAATCAAATTCGCCAAAAGTGTTACCGGCTTCTGCAAAATGTTTATCATAGCCGCTATCGCCCCCAATAAATATTTTCATTGTGGGCGTTTGTAAAACAAAAGACATCCAAAGTGCCTGGTTTCTTTTAAATCCGCGTCCTGAAAAATGTCGTGAAGGAACTGTATGAACACTAAATCCATTGTCTAAAAGAATGTCTTTGTTCCAGTTCTTTTCAATGATTTTTGTTGGGCTGTAACCCCAATGCTCCAAATGCTCGCCAGTGCCAAGTCCGCAAATAACGTGTTTGATTTTAGGTTGCAGTTTTTTTATGGTTGGGTAATCCAGGTGGTCCCAATGATCGTGTGAAATAAAAAGAAAATCAATGGGTGGAATGTCATCAGTTGTGTAAGGATCTGTTCCCTTAAATGCTTTTGTAGAAAATGAAAATGGCGAAGCATGACCTGAAAAAACGGGGTCAACTAAAATGCGTTTGCCATCAATTTGAATAAAATAAGAAGAGTGTCCAAACCATACCAAAATATCTTTTTTGATATCAAGGTTTATGAGGTCGGTTTTTACAGAAGGAATTTGGCCTGCAGGTTTAGTTCTTTTTTTCTTTTCAAAAAGAAATTCCTTCATAACGGAGAAATAAGTTGCTCCTTCCGTCAGGTCTGGTGTTATACTTTGGTTTTGAAAAGAACCATTTTGATAATTGGATGCGTTCTTAATTTTTTCCAATCGTTCTCCTGCTGGTAGTTTGCCAAATTGAGATTGCCGTAAAAAAATGTAAACACCTGTTATGAGTAAAACTATTATTGAAATGGCGATGTACATATTTGATTGGCTGTTAGATTTTGTTGTGTTGCCGTTGCCAGGTCATACGGTAAAACAAGCCGAAGTAACCTTCTGTAGTTTTTTGATAATTGACAATTTCAAAACCTTCCATGTTCAGGAATAAAATTTTCATAAAAAAAGAAAAGGGCGGGACAAAAGAGTTGATATCTTTTCAAAAGATTCACTTCAAAGTTCAATGTCCATTCTTCTTAATAAGCCGTCTTGTAAAGTGTAAATATGCTTTACGGTTCCATCAAACATTACATTGCCCGCTAAATCCTTCACGATTTGATGAACAGTAATTTCTAAACTTCCATCAGGCCTTTCGTTTAATGAAACAGGCTGAACAGTTGGATTTATTTCTGCCCATTGTCTTGTCCAGTATTTTCTTATTTCAGCCTTTCCGCTTACATATCCGCCTTCAAATGCTTTAGGCCATTGAATATCCGCATGCATTGTTGAAAGCGCCATATCAATGTCTCTTGCGTTGAAAGCAGAATACGCTTTTTTGATTAAGTCTTTGATTTGCTTATCCACTCTGATACTTTTTGTATTGAATGTCCAGGATTGCTAACCTTCATCCTTCCTCCGCCAAAAGCATTTCCTGTTATCCGAAAGGCATTCCTTGTCACAGGATGATGTACTTGCTTCTTACAGGCTCTTTACGATTTCCAATGATTTTTTTACATGTTCATCAGGAGAGATATGATCGGTCTTTGAAGAAAAGACAGCAACGATCTTATCATTTTTATCTATAACAAATGTAGTCCGGGGGATGAAGCCGTGGGTAACTTCTACACCACGCACATCTTTAACGCCTGCCTGTGGAGGCATCAATTGCAAACCATACATGGCTGCAATTTCTCCATCTGCATCCGAAGCTACTGGAAATTTTCCTGCACAGTAATTGGAATCAGATGAGAAAGAATTCAATCGGTCGATATCATCTGCTGATACACCGATGATGGTAGCTCCGGCTGCGGTAAAATTATCCTTCATTTCAGCGAAAGTATGTGCTTCCAAATCGCAGCCACCTGTGTAGGCAGAAGGGTAAAAGTATAATACTACCGGTCCATGATCAAGCGCTTTTTTTAATGCAAAATCGAATTCATTACCAGCCTCGCTGGCTTTGGCAGTGAATAGGGGTGCTGTAGAACCCTTTGACAATACCCCGGATTGAGCAAAGCTGTTCCGGCTAACGAAGAGCAGCCCCAAAATTAAAAGGAGGGGCACATAATTTCTCTTTGACATGGCGAATTGTTTTTGAATGTAAAAATTAATCACTCACAAACTTACAAAGAATTGAGAGATAAATAGTGGCGATAAATGGAATATAAATCTTCTGATTCGTCTGTATTAGCGCATCTTCTTACTGCTGCCTTCTAAAGTTCCTGCGATGTAGGGCGGAAGATCATTAATTGATGTCCACATCCTGTAGCTGGATGATTGCAAAAGCAACCACGTGTGCAAACGGTCCTGTCAAACCAATCATTAAGAATTTCAAACCTCCTGCATCCGCAATGCCTTTGGGTTTGTTCCTGTTAGTCTTTTGAAGAAGTTGTTGAAATAGGTAGCGTATTCAAAACCAAGAGCATAGGCAATGTCGGCAATATTCCAGGCAGTATGTTGCAGGAGCGCTTTGGCTTCACTAATGATGCGTTCGGCTATATGAGTTGTTGTAGATTTACCGGTTACTTCCTTAACTGCCCGGTTCAGGTAGTTTACATGAACATGCAAAGCATTGGCATAATCCTGTGCTGTTTTAAGCGCCAGTGGGTTAGCCGCACTTTCAACAGGGAATTGTCTTTCGAGCAATTCAAGGAAAACAGAAGTGAGGCGTGATGCTGCATTTTTGTGTTGGTCGTAATTCTCTGATGGCCGTAGTTTCAACGCTTCATGAATAATCAGGTTGATGTAGTTGCGTATAAGATCGTCCTTATAGGTATAGTCGCTCTTTTGCTCCTCTATCATCTTACGGAAGATGGTGTTTAGAAACTCCCGCTGCTGCTCATCGATCTTTAAGACAGGTGTACCGCCTATCTTAAACAAAGGAGAATTTTGCAGGCTTTCTGAACGGTCGGATGCTTTAAAAAAGTCCTCGGAAAAAAGAACCGTATAGCCTGCATACGTAGTAGAAATTGTTTCCCACGAATAAGGAATGTGCGGATTGCCAAAAAACAAAATAGTGCCTTCCTGCTCAAAGCTTTTATCCGCATAATGAATTTTACTTTTTCCGGTAGTCAGGCAAATTTTATAGAAGTCCTTTCTGCTGTATATCCGTACAGCTCCGCCGTCACCTTCGATCTGAAAGACATTGAAGCCTTTTAATTTTAGTTCATTATTAAACGCGGAAACATGCCGCTCATTCTTGTTATTCATCGGGCAAAGTTAAGAAAATCAAATACAAATATGGGTTTATTTCTTATATGAAGTGCTGCCAGTTAATAATTAAAAACATGAACGGCTATATGAAATGTGATATTGGGTAATGCTGCTGAAAGATCCTGCCAATACTTATTGTAAGGACTTAGCCAAAGCGTTGTTATTTATTTAACAAATGCTATAGGGATAACTTATATTCAATAAGTGTAGCTAACAATTTTCTTCCTACAAAATATTCACTCCCTGTTCTTCCAGGTATTTTGAAACGGACGTGTAAACTTCACTTCGCGCAATTTCTCTTTTCGTTACATCATCACACCAAAAATAAATTTTCAGTTGTGTTGATTGTGAGGTCACGGTGTTGGTAAGAATTTCCGGTTCTTTTTTGGCTACATCCGGCGATTCTTTTATGATCTTCAAAATGCCTTCGCGTAGTTCTTTTGAAATTTTAGAAACAGTGAAAGTGAGGTCGATCCTGATGTCATTATCATTCAGGCTCCAGTTTACAAATTCTTTTGACAGGATGTTTCCATTTGGAATAATTACTTCTGCACCTTCGGCAGTCAGCAATGTGCTGGATCGCATACTGATCTGTTTTACACGCCCTTTCTTATCCCCAATCTCTACCGTATCGCCAATGTGAAGTGTGCGGTCGAAAATTAAAATAATTCCCGAAACAAAATTGTTCACGATATTTTGCAAACCAAGGCCAATACCAACACTCAGCGCTCCAAGTATCACGGTGATTTTATCAATTGCCAACCCGGAAGCAGCAACGGCCAGCAAAAATCCGGCAACCAGGAGAACCAGTTTTACGACCATCAGTTTTGAGCGCTGGCCTTTGTTATCGAATGTGACATCGTCGCCGATATTTCCGAAAAAATATCCAATGTACCGTTGCAGAAAATTAGCAACCCACATGATGAGAATAAATAAAATAACGCCGCCATAAGTGAAGGTGAAGCTTCCGATAGAACGGGCTTTATTAAGCACATCGCTGATACGACTTGAAATAGTATTATAAATATTCAGGTTGGTTGCAAAAACGATCAGCCAGATGATGACTGAGAAAAAGATGACAATTTTCGAAACGCCTTTTCCTATCTCTTTATAATCAAAACCGCCTGTATATTCTTTTCGCATCCTGCTGCTCTGGATCTGCAGCAAAAATGCTTCGGTTACTGATTCAATAAACACCAGCAACCCGGCAGTTTGTATAAATGCGTACGTGCCGGTAGAACCTAATATTTGCATCAGTGTCACTCTTCCAAAAACATTACAAAGTACCGCGAGGAAATTAAAAAGAACATATAAGCAGGCACTTAAGATCAGGAATTTATGTTCCTGGTAATCTTTCTGGAAAACGGACAGCACATACAATCCCAGCAGCACAGAAAGTGAATTTAAAATAAACAAAAGCCATCGGTTCAGATAAACAGGCAAGCCAATGTACCTGGAAGAAGACTGCAATAAAAATAGAACGATAAAAAAGATCCACAGATAAAATAAATGATGTGGAAGCCGTTTCCAGAATGAATAAGTGAGCGTCAGCATCAACAAAAATTCAATGGTGGCAATATAAATAAACGGAGCATCCAGGTCGAATAATGGGGCCAGGTTTAGCATTACAACCAGCGATGCAAAAACCGGAACCGGGTTGATATAATGGAATTTGAAAGGTTCGATCGTTTCACTTTTTCCAAGCTTTTCCAGGCTTTTAAAATTGTAAAAGATCCAAAAGAAAAAAAGCAATCCGCACATCAGCAGCAGCAACAATTGATTGTGGGTATGAGAAAAATAATAACCGCTGATCTGTCTTTCCGCATTGATCGTTTTTTTAAATTCTGTTGAAACACCAGTATTCGTCAGGCTTTTCGGAAATTCCCATAAATATTTACTCTCTTTACTGAATGCTCTCGATCCGGTAGATTGCATCAGGCTTTGAGCCTGCAGCTGAAGTTCGTCAGTGGTAATTAAATTATTGGAAGTTCTGGCCTGTGAATTATCAATCAGCAGATTTACATATTTTAAAATGCTGTCCGTTTTTTGCCATTTGGCTTTAAGCTGCAACAGTTGCTGGCTGAAGGAATCCTTCAAAAGTGAATCTGTCAAAATCCTGCGCAGCAGAGAATCTTTTCTCAATGCATAGATCTGGCTTTTTAAACTGCCTGCAATACTATCATATTCTTTCAGCTGAGCCGAATAAGATCTTGAATCCTTATTGATCTGTTTTAAAATGATCGACATCATCTGGAGGTTGCGGATGTTCAGCGACCGGTCGTTCATGTTCAGCCTTTCTTTTATCAGCGCGATTGCAGAATCATCATCATTCAGGTTATTAATGATTCCTAAAATGGAAGGGACAGGCTGTGATAAAACTGAAGCTTTATTCAGAGTCTGGTATACTTTCTCGAGGCTTAGCAGATAATCATTGCGGGTAACCGTATCAGCATTTACAAAAAAAGAAGCAGATGGCCTTTTCAGCAACGAATCTTTTTTCTGGCCAAAAATATTAGCGAAAAAAAATAACAGAATGATCGTAAAAGAAAATCTCTTCATAACGCGGACAGAGAACGAAAAAAATCCAAAAAAGTTAGGTTTATTTTTGCTCTTCTGATTTTTGAAATCAATAAAATTGATTGGTTTTATACAAAATATGAATTGTAATTATTTCTTTATTTACTGCAAAAGAAAAACCAAAATTATTAAAATAATCAATATTCTTTTGCTATCATTATTAGAAGCAACTAAAAGTCTCCATCATACGTTGGTAATAAATTGCAAAACTTCTTACGATTTTATGATTAATTCTTTACTTTGTTATCTGAAAACTCTTTATATGAAAAAAAATACAAAAAACTTTCTATTTCTGTACCTGTTCATCGCAATACTTGGTTCAGTAGTAGTTTCTTCCTGCAAAAAGGATAAATCCAATCCAACTCCTACCCCTACAACCCCCAAAGCACTTTCAGATGCCGATTCTTTAAAATACCTGATGTATAGAATCATGCAGGTAAGTTTTGTAGATAATGGAAGAGACAGCACTTATGATCTTCCTACTTATTATTGGTATACAAGTATCCCTAAATTAGATCCGTTGAGTTCAAACTATGATTCAGCAGATGTTTTACTGGCAAACATGAAGACTTATGCTATCAATCCAACCACCGGAAAACCATATGATAAATACAGCTTTTTAGATCATGGCCAGGTTCAGGGTGAAATTCAGCAAGGCGTTGCCGGTGATCTTGGTATGCAGGTTACTTATGCAAGAGATAACAGTAACAATATTTCTTTGTATGTTTTGTTCACCGATAAAAATTCACCTTCAGGACTTGTAGGAGTTACAAGAGGCTGGCAAATTACTGCTATCAATGGAGGGACTGTAGCTTATGACGGAAACAACGGTCCCAATGTAAATAAAGTGATCAACGCGGTTTATAATGATCCATCGGCTTCATTTACTTTTAAAAAACCTGATGGAAGTTCTGCAACCTACACTTTGGCAAAAGCAGTTTATAATATCAATCCTGTTTTGTTTGATTCCGTTTATACAGTTGGCGGAAAAAAAGTTGGATATTTTGTATTCAATACTTTTTCAGCAGTATACAATAACAATGGTCCTACTTTCACAAAATCAGAACTTGACAGGGTTTTTGGTAAATTTCAATCAGCAGGAATCACTGACCTGATCGTTGACCTGAGATACAATGGCGGTGGCTCTGTAGGAACTACCGAATATATGGACAGCCTTATTGCTCCTGCTTCTGTAGCGGGAAAAGAAATGTATCATTATTTGTATAATGATAAATTAACTGCCAATGAATCAAACATCGGACTCGATAGCAAGGTTCTCTTTAATGGAGGCGGAAGCCTGAATCTTGACCATGTATTTTTTATCGGAACCGGCAATACCGCTTCAGCTAGCGAACTTACCATTAACAATCTGAAGCCTTATATGGATGTAAAATTAGTAGGAGATACCACTTATGGAAAACCGGTTGGATTCTTTACGTTCCACATTACTGATTTCCCGAATGGTGGCACTACTGAAAAAGATCTTGCTGATTTATATGCCATTAATTTTGAAACAAGAAATGCCAACAACGAGGGAGGATATTTTAACGGAATGATTCCCGATGCACCGGCAGCCGACTATGTTGATTTGCCATGGGGAAGCGCCAATGATGATAACCTTGTCAAAATATTCAAATATATTTCTACAGGCGCTTTTGCCCGTGTTTCTGTATCAGAAAGAATGTCTATTGAGAATAATTTACGTCTTTCTATTCCTTCCACCATTCATCCTTTGCGATTCAACGGAATGGTTGACTACAGGATCAGCAACCAGATGAAAGGCGTTATCAACAAGAGTTTGAGAAGAGCTCATTAAAAAATACTTTCTTCCTTTTTTATAAATCCTCCGGCATCAACCGGGGGATTTTTTTTACTTTCATATTCCGGAAATAAGAATTGCAAGGTTTTTTTTACGTAACTTGACTTCTGATTTTTCGCTTAAAAATTTAAACACATTCTATGCATCGTCGTGATTTTTTACAAAACTCCATGTTCTCTCTTGCGGCATTATCATTAGGAAAACAATCTTTTTTAAAAGCAATATCAGAAGATCCGTGGAAAATAACAATGCTTACGAATGACATAGGAATATTTACTGAAAAGGGCGGCACTATTGCATTTCATTATTCCAAAGATGGAATTACTGTTATTGATGCGCAGTTTCCTGATTCGGCACAACATTTTATTGATGAAATGAAAAAAAGAAAAGATATGCCTTTTCACTTACTGATCAACACACATCATCATTTTGATCACACCTCAGGAAATATTGATTTTAAAGGACTTTTAAATCGCGTGCTTGCGCATGAAAATTCTTTAAAAAATCAAAAGAACGTAGCGGTTGCCAATCATACCGAAGACAAGCAATTGTATCCCAACCAGACTTTTACAAAAGAATGGAATGAAGATATCGGCAAAGAAAAAATCGGCTTGCATTATTTTGGTGCTGCTCACACCGATGGCGACAGCATTATCCATTTTAAGAAAGCAAATATTGCTCATGTGGGCGACCTGGTTTTCAACCGGCTGCATCCTTATGTTGACAGAAGCGCAGGCGCCAGCATGAAAAGCTGGATCAATGTTCTGGATTCTGCAATGAATCAATTTGATCGTAAAACGATTTTTATTTGCGGACATTCCGGAAATAATTATGATGTAAAAGGTTCGAAAGAAATGCTTCAATCTTTTCGTGACTATCTTAAAAATGTTCTGCAATTTGTTGATGTAGAAATGAAATCAGGAAAAACAAAAGAAGAAATTTTAAAAGCTACCGAAATTCCAGGCTCACCCGAATGGAAAGGCGATGGGATAGAACGCCCCCTGACGGCAGCTTTTGAAGAATTATCAAAGGGGTAACATCGTTTCTCAAAAGATAAAATGAAACTTGTTACCTTTAAATATCCCGGTCTTTCATTCTTCTTTTAATCTTTTTTGAAAATTTTGTCTATGACTGGAACCTACTCATCAGCTTTTCATTATTTTGATGCCTTATTTAGCAGTGCAAAACAGAATGGAATAGTCATTTATGATACACGGGGGATTGTAATAGCAATTAACAATTCTTTTACCAGCCTGTTCGGCTATGAAGAAAAAGATATTATCGGGAAAAACGGGGCCATATTATTTACTAAAGAAGATCAAAAAAAAGGAATGCCTGAACATGAGATGGAAACAGTATTAACTACCGGTCAGGCAAATGATAACAACTATCTTGTGAATGCAAACGGAGAAATAACGTGGGTTTCCGGCGAATCAATCTTGGTGACAAATGACCAGGGCGATAAAGTTATTTTAAAAGTTGTTCAGAACATTCATCAACAAAAAACCTCTGAAGAAGCGCTTCGGCTGCTCAATAATTTTAATGAAAATATTCTCGAAACTATCAGCGATTCTGTTATTGTGTTAGATGACAAAATGAATATTGTGAAAGCAAATCGTGCATTTCTCAAACTTACCGGCACTGATGAACAGCAGCTTTCTTCTTTAAATTTTGCAGACTTTTTAAAAAAGTATGATCCCGGTGACAGACTTTATAAAAACCTTGAAAGAGCAATTATTTCGCGTATAGCTTTCACAAACACCGAGATTGAAATAGTGACACCGGCAAATAATAAAAGAGTTTTTGAAATCAGTTGCACACCCATATTAAATTCTGAAACAAAAGATTCAGTGCTCGTTATTCATGATATTACTATTTCAAAAAAACATGAAGAGGAGAGAGATGATGTCATTGGCTTTATTACGCATGAGCTGAGAAATCCTTTGTCTAATCTTGTTTTATCCAGCCATCTTATGAAGGAAGCGATGTCGGAAAATGACTCTTCATTGATGCAGGATATGCTGGGTCGTTTTGATAATAATGTGGAAAGAATGAACAAAATGATTGCCGGGTTATACGAATCAACAAAAGTAAATGCCGGGCATTTTCTACTGGATTATTCTGAATTTAATTTCAGGGAAATAGTTGACGAAGCAATTGATACGGTCGAAATATTGCAACCTTCCTTTGAAATTTCTGTGGTAGGAAATGGAGATTTCAAGGTAATTGCAGACCGTTATCGTCTGATACAAGTGATTACCAACCTCCTCAGCAACGCCATAAAATATTCTAATGGAAATAAAGAAGTAACATTGAGTATTAGTAGTGATAATCAAACAGTTACTGTTTCTGTAAAAGATGAAGGAACAGGAATTCCTAATGATTATCTTCCTTATGTTTTTGAAAGATTTTTTCGCATCAAAAAAACGAGGAACATTGAAGGGATTGGCTTAGGACTTTATTTATGCAGGCAGATTATCCGGGCTCATCACGGACAGATCTGGGCGGAAAGTGAAGAGGGAAAAGGGTCTACTTTTTATTTCTCCATTCCTTTAAAACCTGAATGATTAGAAAATAAAAAATGATCTTTTTGTTGCTTACTTTATTTACCTCAAATCCTACAAGATGAGTTTAAAAAGAAGAACTTTTATCAGAAATACAGTTATCGCCGGCATTGGCGTCTCCATTACTCCCGAGCTTTTAAAGGCAACCGCTGCAGAAAATAGTGCTGGGAAAAGCAGTAAAAAGCAGAAAAAAGTGATCGTTGCAGGCGCCGGAATTACAGGTTTATGCTGCGGTTATGAATTGCTGAAAAAAGGACATGATGTTACGATTCTGGAAGCAAGCGGAAGATACGGCGGACATGTTTTTACAGGTCGTGATGGCTTGTCAGATGGGTTATATGCTGATTTTGGGGCCGATCATATTACAAAACCCGGGTACGAAAGATTCTTTGAGTATTGCAAAGAATTCGACCTTCCTGTGATTCCTTATCCGAATGCTGAAGGCTCAGAAGCTGCACCCAATGGACATACTTTAAAAATGATCGATGGCAAATTCTATACTTCTGAAATGCTATCTGATCCTGCTGTGTTGAAAGAATTTGGATTTAATGAAAAGGAAGTAAAATTTTTATCAAAAAATCCATTGTATGCCTTGTATTCACTGTATTTGAATCCATATATTTCAAACTTCAAAGATCCTTACCAGCCTTTTGGCATTGGCTATGATGATCTTGATAAAATACCTGTCAGCGATCTGTATAAAAAAGAAGGCGCTTCAGCAACAGCTCTTAAATTTTTAGGTGGAAGAAATGTTTCAGCACTTTATTCAGTGTGGAGACTGGCACTAATGAAATTCAGGGGAATTCCGCTTTCTGAAGGCGAAACCTTTCATTTGAAAAACGGGAATGAACAATTGCCGATTGCGTTTGCAAAAAGACTGGGCGATCATTTAAAGTTAAATCATCCTGTTACAGCCATAAAACAGCAGGCAAACAGTGTAACCGTTACCTATAAGCCATTTGGACGTGATGAAGAAAAAGAAATGACTGCCGATTTCCTGGTAAATTGTATTGCGCTTCCGGTGTTTAAAAATATTGCCGTAACACCGGCTTTATCTCCTGATAAACAATATGTAGTTGACAATCTTTCCTATTCTTCGCATCCGTTTTTTGTGTTTGAAGCCGCTACCAGATTCTGGCTGGATGATGGTTTTAAAAGTATTAATATGGAGTTTGAGCATCCCGATATTTCTTCGATCTGGATGGAAACGAATGATGTAAATTCCAATCGTATTATCTTAAAAGCTTTTGGTCCCAGTGGTGTTTCTCCACAACGCGTTCTTGCAGCTTTCAGGGAAGTTTACCCCGGAAAACATGATACCATCGTACAGGCTTTGACAAAAGACTGGTCTAAAGATAAGTATGCCCCGGTTTGTGAAATGGAACCTTTTCCAATTGGAGAAATGCACAAATTCTGGCCACAGATCATGCTGCCGGAAGGAAGGATTTATTTTGCCGGAACGTATGCCGATAATATGAGCCGCGGCATGGAATCATGTATCCGCTCTGCGCAGCGCGTAGCGCAGGAAATTGATAAAGTTTAGTTGCACAAATTGAAAAAGATGATAAAGACTTTCACGTTTATTTTGATCAGCGTCACTTTTGTTTTTCTTTTCGATTCTATAAACTTTGCAGCTGCGTTTGAAAAAAAATCGCAGCCAAATAATCCGCCGTCAGTAAAGATCATTTCTCCAAAAAATAATACTGTTTTTTCTACTGGTACACCTATTCATTATTCCATAACCGTTTCTGATAAAGAAGATGGAGATTCAAAATATGATGAGATCAATCCAAAAGAAGTTTTGCTGCAAGTAAAACTTTTAAATGATACCGTGAACATGGAAATGATAAAAAACAGAATTGAAAATGATTCACCGGGACTCATGGCTCTCAGAATTTCCAATTGTTTCAACTGTCATAGTTTTGATAGCAAGCTGATCGGTCCTTCTTTTGAAGAAATTAATAAGCGATATAAACCTACTGCTGAAAATATTGCCTTGCTGTCAAAAAGGATCCGTGAAGGTTCTTCTGGTGTTTGGGGAAAAGTAAGCATGCCAACTCATCCGGAATTGTCTGATTCGCAGACTCAAAATATGATAAAGTGGATCATGCAAAATGCCTCTTCTTCCAATGTTCATTATTACATTGGAATAGAAGGTTCTCTTACGCTGAAAGCGCAAAAAACGTATTTACTTACCGCCAGTTATACCGATCATGGTATTAATAATTCCGGCCAGCGTTTAAAGGGCCAGGATGTTATTGTCATTTTTTCCAGATAAAATATTATTGATTCTTTCGATAAAATAATTCCACAATTTTTTGCGGACACGGAAATAAAGCGCTACAATTTTTCAGACGAAGCTCAAAAAAGACATTTTCTTTTCAGGCACATCTTTTGGATTTATGATAAAACACCCTATTTATTTAATCTAAAAACAGAAACCATGAAAACTAAAACCAGCATCATGAAAATCATCATCGCAGGCTCATTCATCCTCTTTGCAGCATTTGCATTTATAAGCTGCAAAAAAAGCAAAACTACCGTTAACAACACACCTTACACCTTAACCGGAAATGGCGCAGGTAGCCAGGTGGTGCCGCCAGTTACGGGAAATGGTACCAGCACTTTTACTGGAACCTACGACCCGGCCACAAAAACAATGAATTACACTACCAACTGGACCGGACTTAGTGGTGGCGCTACTACAGGCGGATTTTACACCGGTGCTTCAGGTGTTGCCGGAACAGCAGTGGGAAGTCCATGGACCATGGGAACCGATTCTACAGGAACCAGTTCTAACACCGGCACCATGACGCTTACCGCTGACCAGGCCACCCAATTGATCAATGGAAACTGGTATTACTCTATTGGCACAACTGCCAATCCAAACGGAGAGGTAAGGGGACAGATAACAGCAACAAGATAGAGGCAGATATCTGATAACTGATTGGCAGGGCTCCGGTTTTGAATGTTAGAATTGCAAAGATCTTTCCGGTAGCCCTGCATTTTTTTTCTAAATGAATAGGAATTATTTGTTTGCTGTCGCCAGGCGTCTTTCAAAATTTATTTATTCCTTTATAGAAAAGAATAGAAAAAAATTTTATTTTATGCAATTTTAAGTTGATTTTTTCGCTTTAGAGGTTACATTTGTTACAATTTCCACTAAATCGATGATTGACTCCAGTTCGTTACTGAATATTTTCAAAACTTCCGGCTTACCATCATTGATCCTGTTGCCTGATGCACCCCGCTTTACGATTGAGGCAGCTAATTCCGCTTTATTAAAAAATGCTGATAAAAAGGAAGAAGATATTCTTGGAAAAGGAATTTTTGAAGCATTTCCTCAAAACCCGGATGATCCTTCCGCCAACGGAATTTCCAATTTGCTGGCTTCATTACAAAAAGTATTGAACAACAGGAAACCGGATAAAATGCCGGTTCAGAAATACGACATGTTGAAAAACAATGAATATGAGGAACGTTTCTGGCAGGTTGAAAACGTACCGGTTTTGTCAACACAAAATGAAGTTGAATATATTGTCCATACCACGGTAGATATAACTGACTCTGTTTTATTGATACTAAAAGAGCAGGAGCATGCGGGTAAGAATGATCTGCCAGCCGGAGTTTCAAAAATACTGATTAATGAAGGATCTGACCTTGTCGCCATTGTTGATTTAGAAGGAATTTATCAATACCTAAGCCCTTCTTTTGAAATCATTTTAGGTTATTGTCCCAATGATTTTATTGGCAAAAATGGCTTTGATTTTGTTCATCCACAGGATAAAGAACTTATTTACCAGGAGTTTTTACAACTAAAAGAACAAAAAAGAGTTCATGCTTCGCCATACCGTTTCAGGCATAAAAACGGTTCATGGCGTTGGATAGAAACTGTGCTTACTAACATGATGAATGATGCGCAGGTACAGGGAACTGTAGCCGTTTCACGCGACATCAGTCAATGGATGAATGCTGAAGAAGAGCGTAAAATTTCAGAAGAAAAATATAAAATGCTTTTTAATTTTAGCCCGATTCCAAAGTGGGTTTATGCACTGGATACTTTTGAAATTCTTGATGTCAATGAAACTGCTCTAAAAAATTATGGTTATTCGCGCGAAGAATTTTTAAGCATGACCGTGACTGACATCAGGCCAAATGAAGAAATAAAGGAACTGCTTAAAGAAAGAGAAAAAATAGATGAAAGGAAAGGTGTTGTTCGTTTCGGAGTATTTACGCACCTGAAAAAAGACGGGACACGGATAAAAGTGGATGTTTCAGGAAACAGATTTTCTTTTAAGAACAGGGACTGCATGATGGTCGTATGCATTGATATCACCGCAAAAGAAGAAGCTCTGCTGCAACTTAAAGACAACCAGGAAAAATTAACTGCTGCTCAAAACATTGCCAAAATCGGATATTTTAAAGTTGATCTAAAGACTCAAAAGATTTTTTGGAGTGACAAATTATATGAAATCTGGGGAACCAATAAAAAGACTTTTAAAGTAACTTTTCCCAATTTTTTCAGAACCGTTCATCCTGATGATGCCCTGCAATTTGAAAAAGTAAGATCGGAAGCAATACGTAGCGGTACTGAAATGGATCTCGAATTTCGTGTTGTTCAACCGGACGGGCGTTTAAAATGGCTTCATGAAAAAGGCAAAATAGAAAAAAACGAAAAAGGAGAACGCGTAAGTTTTGAAGGAACAGTGCAGGATGTTACAGCCCAGAAGTTGCTGAAATTATCTTTGGAAGAAAGTAATGAGAGATATTATTACGCGAGTAAAGCCACTTTCGACGCTATATATGATTGGGATTTTATTTCCGATGAGTGTTTTTGGGGTGAAGGCTTTACCAGGGATTTTGGCTATGATTCGGAAGCTCTTTCCGACAAGATGTTTTGGGAAAGTCATGTGCATCCTGATGATAAAGAAAAAATAGAAAATGAAATTAAAAGCTCTGCAGAAGGAGAAGCAACGAATTGGCTGAACGAATACCGCTTTCGAAAAGCTGACGGAACGTATGCTTTTGTTTTAGACCGTAGTATTATCATCAGGGACAGAACAGGCAAAGCCATCAGAATGATTGGCGCTATACAGAACATTACCGAAAAGAAAACTCTGCAACAACTTTTGGACAAAGCCAACCGGCTCGCAAAGATTGGAAGCTGGGAAATAGATGTGGAAAGCAATACAGTTTACTGGTCAGATATCGTGAAAGAAATCCGGGAAGTTCCAGAGGGATACACTCCAAGTTTGCAGGATGGCATCCTTCACTTCAAGGAAGGACATAGCAGGGAAACGATCATTAAGCGGGTAAAAGATGCTGTAAAAAACGGAACTCCATGGGCCGAAGACTTACAAATCTATACTCATAAAGGAAACCTGAAATGGATGAGAACGATCGGAAACGCTGAAATAGTGGATGGCAAATGCGTTAAAGTTTATGGAAGTTTCCAGGATATTGACGAACAAAAAAAAGCGGAACTGGAGATCCGCAAACTTTATGAAGAAAAAAATGTTATCCTCGAAAGTATTGGGGATGCTTTTTTTGCAGTAAATAAAAGCTGGGTTGTTACCTATTGGAACAAAGAGGCCGAAAAAATGCTAATGGTTCCAAAGGATAAAATAATAGAACAGCATTTGTGGGATGTTTTTTCAGACAGCATTGGGTCTCTATCTTATCAAAAATATCATGAAGCAATCAGTATCAATCAGCAGGTTTTTTTTGAAGATTATTACCCGGCCCTAAATAAATGGTTTGAGATCTCAGCTTACCCTTCTGAAAATGGTTTATCTGTTTATTTTAAAGATACCACCGAACGGAAATTATCGCAGATCAAGCTCAGCGAGCTACATGAAAATCTTAAAAAAACTGCCAATGATCTCGCCCTTTCCAATGCAGAATTAGAGCAGTTTGCATATATAGCTTCCCATGATTTGCAGGAACCTCTCAGAATGGTTACCAGTTTTTTATCTCAGCTTGAGAAAAAATATTATGATGTTATAGATGAAAAAGGAAAGCAGTATATCTATTTTGCTGTTGATGGCGCCAAAAGAATGCGACAGATCATTTTGGATCTGCTGGAATTTTCAAGGGTAGGGCGATTCGATGGAAAAATAGAACCAGTGGATTCAAACGAAGTTGTGAAAGAGGTAGTTTCATTATTCAGAAATCAGATAGAAGAAAGCGGGGCTGAAATTTATTTTAAGGAGTTGCCGGTTGTTCAAGCCTTCAAAGGCCCTTTCCGGCAAGTGATTCAAAACCTGGTAAGCAATGGTTTGAAATATCAAAAAGCTAATGTGAAACCGGTTATACATATTTCGGCAAGTAAGCAGGAAAGCTACTGGAGATTTGCGGTTTCAGACAATGGAATTGGAATTGATCCGGAATTCTTTGATAAAATATTTGTGATCTTTCAAAGACTGCATAATAAGGATGAATATTCAGGAACGGGAATTGGATTGGCTATTGTAAAAAAGATTGTGGAAGCATTTGGAGGAAGAATTTGGGTGGAATCGAAACCGGGTGAAGGCAGTACTTTTTTCTTTACACTGGCAGAATAGAACTTTTTTATAAAAAAAATCAGTTTCAATAATTATTGATAATAATCAACTAAATTCGTTGAAAATCCAACTCATGCTATGAGATCTATCCATGTGTTATTAATAGAAGATAACGAGGGAGATATACTGTTGACAAAAGAAGCATTTGAAAATGCGAATGCAACAAATCTACTCAGTATTGTAAAAGATGGGCAGGAAGCCATTTCTTTTCTTACAAAAACAGAAAACTATTGCGATGTGGCCACTCCTGATTTAGTATTGCTTGATGTAAATCTCCCTAAAAGAAGTGGTTTTGAGGTTCTGAAATTTGTTAAAGGAAGTGATAGATTAAAGCATATACCCGTAATCATTCTTTCGACTTCAAGCTCGAAAAAAGACATTCAGACGTGTTATATAAATTACGCAAATTGTTTTATAACAAAACCCGGAAATGTAGATGGGTGGAGTGATATTATTTCTCAAATACAAAAATTTTGGGTCTCGGTTGCTACATTACTTTAAAATAAATAATTAATGATGCTAAAAGACAGAAATGAATATAAAATCCTGGTTATAGAGGATAACCAGGGCGATTATTTACTGATTGAAGATTATTTAAAAGAGCAGATCGAAGCACCGATAATTGAACGTGCCCATAACTTTGAAAACGCTAAAAGCCTGTTAACAGTTAAGTCTGATTTTAGCATTATTTTATTAGATCTTACGCTTCCGGATAAAAGCGGAAATGTACTCATCAACGAGATCAATAAAATTTCTTTTGAAATTCCAATTATCGTCCTTACCGGTTTCTCAGATTTGCAATTTAGTGTACAAACGATTTCTCTGGGAGTTTCTGATTACTTAATAAAGGATGATTTAAATTCAACTTCATTATATAAGAGTATCATTTACAGTTTGGAAAGAAAGAAGAGAAAGTTGCAAATGAAAGAATCTGAGAAAAGATACAGTGAATTATTTCGCCTGAATCCGCAACCCATTTGGATTTTCGAATTGGAGACTTTTCATTTTGTGCAGGTAAATAAGGCTGCATCAGATCTTTATGGATATTCTGAAGAAGAATTTCTGAATATGACGGTTTTTGATATAAGGCCAAAGGAAGACGTCACTCATGTAAAAAGGGCGCTCGCAAATGTTGCAGAGGACGGAATCAATTATGGAAAATATCGGCATCTGACAAAGTCAAATAAAATATTGGATGTAGAAGTAAAAAGCAATTTTGTTACTGTTGATGATAAAAAATACCGGCTGGCTATCATTACAGATGTGACGGAAAAAAACCGGATGGAACAGGAGATCACGAAGGCAATTATCCGAACGCAGGAAAATGAACGTTATGAAATTGGGGCCGAACTTCATGATAATGTATGCCAGATCTTAGCTACTACGCATATCAACCTCGGGATTTTAAAAAAATCTATTAATCCTTCCGGTTTGGGCATCTTTGAACAATGCCGGGAGTATATTCATCTTGCCACCCAGGAAATCAGAAACCTCTCGCACAGGCTTGCACCTGCATTTTTTAATGATTCTACCCTGGAAGAGGCTTTCGAGATGCTACTTAAGAACTGCAATCCTGAAAATAAATATCATACCAACCTATATTTTGATGAAACTATTGATCATTCAAACGTCAGCAGAGACCTTCAGCTGAACCTTTATAGAATTTTGCAGGAACAATTGAGAAATATTTTGAAATATGCGCATTGTAAAAACATTGAAGTGGATGTGATCTTAAAAAACAATAAATTGAAAATGAGAATAGCAGATGATGGTGTTGGCTTCGATATTAATGCGGTGAAAAATGGAATTGGATTATCGAATATGAAGAGAAGGGTAGAGTTGTTTTATGGAACGTTCAAATTGTATTCATCGCCGGGAAATGGTTGTGAAATCGCCATAGATATTCCATTAAAAGAAGAGAATTTAAATTTTATGAAGAGCGAATGGAACAAATGGTAAAATGAATTTTAGTTTTCTTTCATTTTCTGCGTCCTTTGAAAAGGAAATGTTTGCTTTTGCCCTATTACACTTTAGATAATCGGTAAAATAAATCTTTGGTATTAATGTTTTGTGTTCGTTTGGGTGAGAAAGATTTTCTAGGAAATTAACCTGTATGTTTTGATTTTTATCACCTGTCTTTTTTACCGGAACCTGAATGTTTTGATTATTTCCTGAAACCATAGGATCATTTCCCGGGTCTGCCGGACCCTGTCCAAAAGTAAGAGTACAAAAAATGGACAGAGGGACGATAAAGAGAATCCTTATAAATGAATTATTTTTCATGGAAGATGGTTTGTAAGCCGTCTAAATTTACCTGTAAAAATATCAGACAAAATAGAACCTGATTGTAATGAAATAGTGGAAATGTTTGTAGAAAATTTTCTAGTAATATTAAAGTGTATTCCTTTTTCCCAAATGTTTTTTGCAAATGTGGCTTTCAAGCAATCACGAGGAACAGCGCCTGTTTTTTCATACTTATGGTAAATTGTTGCTCTAACTTTTTGAATGTAATTGTTTTTTTGCAGGTTTGAGGAGTTTCCCATTTTTCGAAAAACAAAAAAAGAGCAAACTCAATTCACGGATTCAAAATATTTCACCTCACGCTTACACTTATATATTGATACAAAAACAGAATTAGATCTTTCTGCAAATTAGAGTATCTGCCAAACTGTAATATTCTGCCCGGTTAAAACTGTTTTCAATTCTTCACATAAAATTGATTTACGACTAATGTCTGCTTCATGGCAACAAGTAACTTGTTTTTAATGAATAACGATAACCAGACTATTTATATGGGTTATTATTCGGTCTATAAGAGCGAATAACAACCGAATAACAACCGAATAAGAAGCGAATAAGAGAACACGATGCTATACTTGTCTTATACTGAAGATAAGGTTTGTTTTTTAGTCAAATAAAGTCAGGTACAGGACAGAAACTGTATATCCTTTGCTGATAATATGTATTCTCGTTGATACAGTATACATCCATTGTTGATAGGAGGTATTAGCAATAAAGAGCCATATATCAGAAAGAGTATATGGAGAATACGAGGAGTACCGATACAAAGTCTCGAATGTCTTGAGTAGAAATATCTCAGCAGCCAGTAAAGAATGAATGTGAGGTGAAGACACCAAGGAAGGTGCTGATTTCAGAATATCAGGTGAGGACAGCCGCAGCGAAGAAGCATCTATTATGTTTGCAGAAAATAGTTGCTTATAAATAAAAAAAGTGACAGAAATTCTATCACTTTGGGAGTTCTGCAAGAGTGGTTTCAATGGGTTAGGTTCAGTGATAAAACGATTACATTATTGGATTTTTTATGAATCAGTTTATTTGAGGATGCAAAGGTAAATGGCGGTACATACTTTAGTTGTAGTAAGCTAAGGAATAACTTGTAGAAAAATAATTATAAGTGACATCCGTAAAATAAAAAAAAAGCGTCGTTTTCACTTCGCTTTTTCAAACCTAACCTGAACAACTTTAATAAGTTAGTTAGTAAAAGTAATCAGTCATAAAGCAATCATGGATAGAATAATTTGATTTACTTTATCTGATTATTTCTGTACGAAAATAATAAGCGTTCCAAAATTTCTTGTAGTAAAAATTAAAATAGTTTGTAGAAATAAAACGACACTTCTGTATTTAAAGAACAACATCATTGACTTTGGCGAGATTGGTAAGTTCAATGATATTGCTGCATTTCAACTTTTCAAAAATTCTTGCTTTGTGCGTTCCGACTGTTGATGTATGCAGATTTAATTTGTTGGAAATCTCAGCAACTGAATCACCGTGAGCGAGGTGCTGAACGATTTCAAATTCACGGGGTGATAAATTATCGAAAGGGTTTTCTGACCTGCTGTTTGAATGTAATTCGGTTAATAATTTTTCATTTAACTGGGGACTAATATATCTTTTATTATTCAGGACAGTTGAAATCGCTTTTTTTATCTCATCATTTTGAGCATCTTTTCTTAAGTAGCCCATCGCGCCCATTTTTAAATACCTTTTTGCATATACATCTTCCGAATTCATACTGAAGATAATAATCTTAGTGGAAGGTTTAAATGAAAGGATGGTTTGTAAAGTTCCAAGTGAATCCGTATTTGGCATGTTCACATCCATAATGACCAGGTCGTATTCATGCTCTCTTATTTTCCTGAATGCAGAATCACCATCAATAGCTTCATCAATTTTTGTATGAGGAAGAAAATCTTCTATGAGCAATCTCAGCCCGGCTCTGACAATTGAATGATCATCGACAAGTAAAAGTTCAGGCATTCAAAAATTAATTTTCAGTAATTAAATTTCTATTCGCGAAAATTGATTTTCAAATATAAATTTAAAATGAGTCAAATAAAATTTTTGCCCAAAAAAATAAAGAACTGTAGTATCGAAGCGACGTGAAATTTGTTTTGTAACCGGAAGAACTGGTTGCTATTTTTTATAATGTTTTATTATAGGTAATTCTATTTTTGAATATTAAAGAAGATATCTGAAAATGATTTTCTTTGAATCACTCTTTCTTAAAATAAAAAAAAGTGACAGAAATTCTATCACTTTGTCTTCTTCAACGGTTAGGTTTCCCATTTTAAAACGATTTGGATTTTTATGAATCGTCTTATGTGATTTGCAACGCAAAAGTAGATTGTGACACAATGATAAATTGTAGTAAAAGAAAGAATATGACGTAGAAAAAAAATTACAGGTTAGGAGGGTAGCATTATTAAATGAAAGTACTACGTTCAGTAATTTTTAATTCATTCTACGGCACGAACTGGCAATATAGTAATTGGATAAATGATCCTTAATCATTTATCCTGGGCAACTTCACGATGCTGATCCAGAAATCTTTGATGGTTTGAATGACCTCCATAAAATTTGCGTAATTCACTGGTTTGGTAATATAACAATTTGCATGGCTTTGGTATGCCTGGAAGATATCTTTTTCCGAATCTGAAGTAGTCAGCATCACCACAGGGATCACCCGCAAAAGTTCATCATTTTTTATTTTAGCAAGAACTTCTATGCCATCCATTTTGGGGAGATTGATATCTAAAAGAATCAGGTCTGGTGTTTCAACATTCACATATTCGCCTTCTTTTTTGATATATTGAAGCGCTGCATCTCCATCTTTCACCACATTAATTGCGTTATGAATTTTTGCTTCATTAAGAGCTTCAAGAGTCAGAAGAATATCACCTTCATTATCCTCTACTAATAAAATGTTGATTTCATGTTTCATCTGCTAATCTTTTTGGTTTTAAATGTTACTTTTTAAAATCTAATTCATGTTTTGATTTTGGTATTGTAAAATAAAATATAGCGCCATTTCCCTCTTCAGATTCAACCCAAATCTTGCCGCCATGCTGGGTTACAATTTTTTTACAGATGGACAACCCGATTCCCGTGCCCGAATATTTGTTTTTATTGTGTAATCGCTGAAATACTATAAAGATCTTCTCAAAATATTTTGGATCGATCCCAATTCCATTGTCTTTTACATAAAATTTATAATCGTCTGGCTCTTGAATATATCCAACTTCAATTTCAGGGGATTTGCTTTCATTATATTTCAAAGCATTGCCCACCATGTTTTGAAATAATTGTAAGATCTGCGGTTTAACTGCTTTTATAACCGGTAACTGTTTAATTTCTAATTTGGCATTCGCTTCATTTAATGCCAGCTTGTAAAATGAATGTATTGTTTTCATTATTTCATTACAATCAACATCATCGATTTTAAGTTCCATGCTGCCAACCCTGGAATATTCGAGCAGGTCATGAATTAGCTTTTTCATTCGGTCTGCTCCATCGATAGCATAATGAATATACGTCTTGCTTTTTTCGTCAAGGGTATCGTCCAGCTTTTTATTCAACAATTGCAGGAAGCTGGTGATCATGCGTAAAGGCTCTTGTAAATCGTGCGAGGCTACGTATGCAAAGCGTTGAAGTTCGGTATTAGATGCCTGCAATTCAGCCGCACGCTTTTCCAGGTTTTCGTTTAGTTCTTTTTTTATTGCTTCTGATTGCATTCTTTCGGTGATATCCAGCACAATCGCTAAAAAGATTTCCTTGTTATTTTGCGTCAGTAACTGAAGATGAGACTCTGCAGGATAAGTAGTTCCGTCTTTTCGCTTATGTGTGGTGATGAAAACAATTTTTTCTTTTTCCTTGTTTATTAAAGGCGTTACCATTTCCCGAAATGATTGTTCTGTAAAATCAGGCTTAATATCGAGAACACTCAATTGCTTAATTTCTTCTTCAGTGTATCCAAGATTATTTAAACCCCCGTTGTTAATATATTTTATGCGGAGTGTATTTTTACTAAAAGTTAAAATCTCATTTACACTTCTCTGCAAAGTATCCATAAGACTATTCTTCTGAGCCTCAACTTTTTTACGTTCAGTAATATCCATTGAAAGAATGAACAATCCTTCTGGAACAGGTTGAATGCTAAGCTCCAGCCACCCTTTTGAACCATCAGGGTAAACAAATTCGTTTTCCATTACATTCGCTTTTCTATTGTCCATACAATCTTTGAGCACACTGAACATTTGTGTGTTTTCAATCCCCGGATATTTTTCCATCATTGTATTTCCAATCAGCTCTTCTGCAGAATATTTGCTTTGTCTGACCAAAGAATTATTGACAAAAACATACCGCCAGTCATAATCAACAACCTGGATTCCCTCACGCATATTTTCAATAAGAAAGCGATATTGTTTTTCTTTTTCAGCTATCTCCCCTGATTTTTCTTCTACCCGTTTTTCGAGCGTTTCATTAAGGTTTTTAATTTCTTTTTCTGCCTTATTTCTTGCCCTGGTATTTTTATAAATAATAATGAAGGAAATGATCAATAAAAAAATGAGGATAAAATAAAACAGGTCAATAATTTTTGTCAGATTATCAATACTCTCCTGGTAAGCTGATTTTTCAATTTCAAGGGAATGTTGTTCCTGGTCCTGAAAGCGCGAAATCTGATCATTTAACTGCTTGCTTATTTTTTGTTCAACAATTGTTTTTTCAAAAAATGCATTTGCAGAATCTGCGCCTTTCATTTTTTTCATTTCAATCAGTTGTTTCCAGCTTTCAATATTTTGTCGCACAATTTGCCGTAAAGAATCTATTGATTTTTTTTCTATGGAACTTTCATTAGTATATTGCTGAAGCCCGTTTACGGATTGCTGAAGCTGGGGCAGATACATCTCAACCGAGCTTAGAAAAACCGGCTTACCTGAAATGAGAAATCCGCGTGTACTTATTTCAATGCTATGGGAATAGTTCAGTATCTGTTCGGTATTTGATAAAATTTTATTACTGGTTTCTATTCTTTTTGCAGCATCACCTGTTTGCTTGTTGACATTAATAATGGCAAATAAAAGAAAGGTCATAATCAGGAAAACACTTATAAAATAAGTTGCGATCCTTTTCTGAAAAGTAATATGAATATAATTCAGTGGTTTACTTAAATATATTCCCGTAAATAAAGCGATAAAAAGAAAACTATTATGTAGAAAGGGGCTTAAAAACTGGTAATGATGTAAATTGAAAAGTACGGCCGCAACTATTAAAAAAATAATCCCCTCAATGACCAGGCCCGTTATCAACAGGATCTGAATAAAAAGATGCGATTTTCTTTTTGGCAATAAAATAAAGATTATAGAGAGGAAAATAAAAAGCGAAGAAATGAGTGGGTCAATCCGCGGTAATGAGCCGTTCAATGTTGCAGGATCTGTCGACGAATAGAATAATGTATCAATCCCGAAATTAACATTAAAAACAAGCTCAATCAGGCCAACTCCACCAATTATTAAAATGATTGTGGAAATAATATCGATAATAACACGCCGCGTTTTAGTGGCATTATGAATATCAGAAAATAATAGACCAATTCCTGCCAAGAAAAAGCAAAGAGCGGTATTGAAGTTGATCTGGCAGTTTTTTAGAACTGTTTTTAATTCTGAAAGATAGGAATAATAGTTAATAAGAATGACAACAGAGACTCCAATCACAAATACAGATAATGCTTTGGTAACAGCCAGGGAAGTCTTCATTTAAATAAGCGAAGTTTAAACTGAAACACAATATAAGCTAAAATGAAACAAAATTGAAAAGTTGACCTCTTTATTCTTTCATTTCATTCTTTCCTTTTTTAACCTGAGTTTTCACCTGGCTTTTTTCTTTCTCCTGGATGGTTTTATTTCCGGTTTCAACTTCAACAGTTTTAGTGGTAACGGCATAATTATCCGGATAAATTTTTGAACCAAATCGCATCGCGTATGCTTTGGTAAATTCGGCTCCAAAATAAAGTATCATTGAAGAAAAATAAACCCAGAGCAGCAGAATGACTAATGAGCCGGCTGCGCCGTAAGTGCTTCCTACATTGCTTTGGCTGATATAAAATGAAATTCCGAATTTGGCAAGCATAAATAAAACCGCCGTTGTTATCGCTCCTACAATTACGTCTTTCCAATGGATCTTCGCATCAGGGAGCACTTTAAAAATGGCACCGAAAATTAATGCAGTAACAATCAGCGTGATGACCTGGTTGATGATATAAAAAACGATTACTGCCACATCAGGAAAATGGGCTTTTAAAGAAGCGCTGAAACCATTGATCAATGTAGAAATACTTAGCGAAACCAATAACAAAAATCCCAGGCCGAGGATCACAGAAAAAGATAGAAAGCGATTTTTCAACATTCTGAGCCAGCCTTTTTTGGGTTTTGGCTTCAGGCCCCAAATGGAATTGATCGAATCCTGGATTTGTGCAAAAACGGTAGTAGCCCCAATGAGTAATGTAATGATACCAATGATGGCAGCGATTTTACTTTTGCCTGTTATGGAAGCATGCTGAATCATTGTTTGTAATTGAGCGGCCGTATCTGATCCAACAAAACCAGCTAACGTGGAATATACTTTTCCCTCTGCTGCCTGTTGTCCCAAAAACAAACCGCTTAAAGAAATAATAATAATGAGCAGAGGCGCCATAGAAAAAATTGTGTAATATGCAAGAGAGCTGCTCTTTGTTGTCACATTATCATTTGAAAAACCGGTAAAAGAGTTTTTTAGAATATCCCAAAGGCTTTTGAACGAAATTTTTTTATCCATAAATCATTGGCATTTGGAGAAATACTACAAAAAAACTACCAAGCTTTTGGAGTTATAAGGAAGATTCAATCCGAATGCCGGAATTAGGATTTTTGAACAAAAGAAGAAATAAGAACCATCTACATTTTATAAATGGCTTTGATTTGCAGAAGATTATTTATTTGAAATAAAACCGTAATCATTATTGAATTAATAATGGTTCAAAAAGAAACTTTTTATCCTCTGATCATATTCAGCATTGACAAAGTTTCTGTGATCATTTTTGCATTATACTCAAGCGCAAGTTCTTTGTGGTTGACGATGTCAACAATTGTTCCGATGAAGCAAAGACCGGCAGTAAAAAAGTATAAAATTCCCATTCCGATATTTCCAATGACGATGCGATGAATGCCGGCAAAGCCAACCAGGCCAAGTAAGCAAAGAATTAAGATCATTTGCGGATCTTTTCTTTTTGAACGGTAGATCATACAAAACTGACTGATCTCACTCTCACTAAAGTCTTTGATCCGCGAGTTGATGGTTACGAGTTCTTCAGGAGTTACATCATAAAGATTTTTTAAAATGATAGGGTTGATTGAGTTAAAATTGTTGTCCATAATTGTGTTTTTGGTAATGAGAAAAAATATGAATGAAGGAGAGTTTATAAATCCGGTGCAGAATGATTGCAACAGCAAAAATACCTAAGGGATGTGCGGAAAAAGATCGCTGCAAATCGCCATGAAATAAAAAACTAATTGAATGCCCAAGTCCGCATCCCGGACAAAATTTAATTCCTAAAAATTTAAAAAAACAAAATGAATAATGGACATCTGTCGTCGGATTCATCAATGCGGGAAGGATCAAAGAGCAGATCCATGCAGTCAGTTCAAAATATCGCCGGAATAAATTTCTCAACGTTTAAATTTCTTTTAAAGATATTTAAAATGATGATAAAAAAAATTGTTTTTGACAAATTAATTCACTTGTATAAAGTCTGGTTTTTTTACAAACTGAGTGTTGTATTTGAAGATGAGATTGGTAGATAATGAAAACCGGAATCGTTCGTTATAGAAATTTTTTTGAGGAAAATAATATCCTTTGAATTCGATAGTACCAAAAACAAAACTTTCATTTCTTGTCCTGATCCCGCCACCTACCGAAGATAAAAGTCTTGTGTTGGAAAGATAGGGAGAATATATACCGACATTGGTAAAAATGATTGGCGCAAATTTGAAAGCTACGAGTGACCACGGACTGAAAAATTCTGATTCCGCTTTTACAGTTGTTCTCAAAGTGCCACCGCTATTGATGTTGTCAAAACGATCATAACCATATTCAGGCATTCCAAATTGGCTATTGGCAAATAACGGCTCATTCAAAACAGTATTTACCTGCTGTGCAAAATCAAAATTTAAGAAGAAACGCTGTTTCCATTTTTCGCCCATAGCTTTTAAATGGTCAAAGTAAAAAAGGCTTCCTAAAAAATTAATGTCTTCAACCGAAGCATTATTCAAATATCCTTCTGCAGCGACCTTATAACTCAGGTAATTTTTCTTTTTATTAAACTGGTAACTTTCAAAGTCAAATCCAAAAAAAGGCCGTCCCACATTTTGTTTCATCGTATATCCTGAAGTAAGGCTTAATAACAAACCTTCAGGAATATCTTCATTTCTACCAAAGCCATAAATATATTGTGTCTTGTAAAAGTTTTGACGATAAAAAGTTAATGTAGCAAGGGCGCCGGATAAATTCGCATATTGCCAGTTGTATTTTGATTCATATTGCCCGGGCACTTCCAAAAATTTCTGATCAATCATCCGTAAGCCGATCAGCTTTCTCAATTTCCTTGATTCTTCACCGGATGTAAAATCTTTGGCATTAATATTATAACCTGTCCAGGCTTCTACATTGTAATAACGGTAATGTGTATTCGAAAAATAGAGAGAATCGGAAGCATATAAATGCCTGGTGGCGTGATAAGAAGCATCTAATTCGTATATCCATTGCATATACCGGTTTACCAGTGGCTTCGTCAAACTGATGTAGTAATTATTATCCTCTCTGGGACCGTTTAATGTGGGGTAAAAACTTTGATACCCGATTTTCCCATCTATAAAACTGCCTCCTATATTTCTGCTGTTATACTCGCCGCCAAAAGCAAAATTGTTGGTTCTCTTGTTATCATAAAGCGCATAAGCCACGGCTGCGTTTCCCGTTCCTGCAAAATTATCTTCTCGAAATTCGATATTCGTTTGTTGCAATCCGATACTGTTGATGGCGCCTCCCAACGAAAAAACATCTTTTACCTGTACGATAACATCTACAGAGTCAGAACCGGGCGAAGTTTGAAAAACAATGAAATCGGCATCCTGCAAATAAAGTAATTGTCTTAGATATCTTTCATTATCCGCCATTAGAAATGGTTGGATAGGTTCCCCTTTTTTAAAAAATAGATTCTTTTTTATTACCCTGTTTTTAGTAAGGTGATGAAGATCATTGGCAAGATTGGTTAAACTATTGATGAGTTTTTTAGACGTATCGCCAATACTGATGCCGAAAGGAAGCCTTTCGATAATTATATTGCGGATGAAAAGACCTTCATATTGTTTAAATGCTTCTTCATTTCTTTTTAAATCATTAGCATGATCAATTTCAACGGTATCTCTCCTGAAATTATTAATGATTTTTCCAACGAAGGTTTTACGGTTTGTAGTGTCGTGTCTGATCGCTGAATCATTTTGTGCAAACAATACCAGGTGCATTAAAGAGAAAACTGCAGCTAATAAAATGACGACAAAATATTTTGTGTAGCGATTCATCTGGTGCATAAGATGGTCTATAAAAATAATGATTTATACACCAGAAAGATTTTATAAAAAATGATTTCAGTGAAAATAATGTTGTTAAAGATTTTCTAAAAAGGGGAGCCGTTTGATTCAGAATAAAATTGAAATCAATTTCTAAACAAAATTGCTTTTTATCTTTTCAATAAAATCCTGTTCGATCATTTTCCTGGCCATCAAAATCATATTATTAAAAGCGCCGGCTGTAGAGATGCCATGTCCAATGATCACGGGTTTATTGACTCCAAGAACCGGTACGCCACCATACATTTCAAAATTAAAACGATTAAAATATTCATCGTCTATCTTTCTTTTTTGGACAATGTCATAAATCGATTCTGCAAATTTTAAAAGAATATTTCCGGTATATCCGTCACAAACATAAACTTCCGCTTTATCCATCAAAATATCACGGCCTTCAATATTTCCAACAAAATTGATGCGCGCATTTTCTTTTAATAACGGGTAAGCTGCCTGGCATAAGATATTTCCTTTGCCTTCTTCTTCACCAACATTGATAAGTGCTACTCTTGGATTCTCATAATTCAGAATATATTTAGAAAACAAAGCGCCCAATAAGGCAAATTGTGATAAATTTTCCGGTTTGCAGTCAGAATTTAATCCTACATCTACCAATAAAGAAAGTTTGCCATTATCGCCGGGGATATAAGCGCCAATTGCAGGCCTTGCAACTCCTGTAATTGCTTTGATACTGTATAAAGAACCGACCATCATGGCGCCTGTATTTCCTGCACTTATAAAAGCGTCTGTCGCGCCACTGGCCAATAAATAAAAACCAATTGAAATGGAGGATTGTTGTTTTTCTTTTAACGCTTTTGTAGGATGCTCCTGCATTTCGATCACTTCTGCAGCATGAACCAGGGTGATATTGTCAGAATCCAAATCGTATTCTTCAAGTAAAGGAATCAGTTTGTTTTCGTCACCAATTAAAGTCAGGTCAATCTTCTCTTCTGTATTTTCAGACAAAAAAAGTTTTACGCCTTTAACGGCTTGGAGAGGGGCGTAATCTCCTCCCATCATATCCAGTGCTATATTCATATAAGTCTAATCTTGAAATTACGCTAAAAATAATAAGTAAATTTCAATGATGATTGGTTATTCAAAAAAAAAATCCAAAGACAAAGCTGAAGCTAATCAAACTTTATATTTGGATTCAGTAAAAATGTATGAACACTATCAGGCTTTGGCCGGTGCTTTTTCAGCAACTACTTTTCCTTTATAGTATAATTTTCCTTCGCTTGTATGAGCGCGATGACGAACATGAGTTTCGCCGGTAGTATTATCCACACTTAAAGTTGGAGCTACTGCTTTATAATGTGTTCTTCTTTTTGCACTTCTTTGTTGACTGTGTCTGCGCTTTGGATTTGGCATAACCGTAGATTAAATATGATTAATTATTGTTTTTTTTTAAATTGTTCCAATCCTTTTTGCAAAGGATGATTATTTTCATTTACTGATGACCTCATCTTTTTTAGCATTGCTAAAATTTCTTTGTTGCATTGCGGGCCACCCATTTCTTCTTCACTGCACATCCGCTGATTTGGAATACTCAACAATACAAATTCATAAATCCAACCGGCAAGATGAATGTGACTTTCAGTTCTTGAAATGTAAAAAACATCTGCATCTTCTTCATCCCGATTCATTTCTTCAGGATTTTCAACTTGCTTAACTACTACATTGAATTCATCCCAAAGATCAATTGGCAGCGTATTCCCACAACGGTCACAAATTACACTTACACTTCCTCCCACCTCAAATTTCAACAACATAAAAGATGTGTTTTTTTCGAGAGTGACCTTGACAGTTGCGTCGCAATTGCTAAACCCCAGTGCTGCCGAATCTGTTTCTTTATAATTTGCAAAAAACTTATCAGTTACCTGATAAGTAAATTCATGGATTCCAGGTTTTAACCCTACAAAAGCGATATCATATTCACGACTGTTACCCATAACACAAAATTAAAGGGCTGCGAAGGTAATAAAATTCAATTAATTTTTCAGCAAAATATAGAGTTTTTTTGTTAATGATTTTTAATAATCACTTAACCATATAAGGAAAGTTTTATCAGGATATTTTAAATGGTAACTTTATTTTTTTTTATGAATGTTTGAAAAGCCGATATGATAAAAGCAAAAGAACCTTCAGGAAGAAAGGATATTGAGAATTTGGAAAATTTATGTGAAGGGAGATAATTTTTATGAGTGTGAGAAAATATTTGCAACAAAATAAGAATTTGTGGATCATTGCTTTTTTATTGATTATTTTAATCAAAATCTTTTCGTGGAATAAAAGCAGGGTAGAAGCCATTTACTCTTCACATCTTTATTTTTACTTTTCTAAAATACTTCGCTTTTTGTTTGGTTGGATTCCCTTTAGTTTCGGCGACATTTTATATTTATTGGGTGGGTGCTGGATCATTTGGAAATTAATAAAAAACATTAGACTGCTTTTAAAAAAGCAGATCTCTAAAAAAAGTGCTTTTAAGAAATGCCTCAAATTGTTTTTAATATTTGCTTTTATTTACATCGTTTTTAATATTTTTTGGGGAATCAATTACGACCGCAAAGGAATTGCTTATCAATTAAATTTAGACCACCTGCAATATGATACGTCTGATTTAAAAATGTTGCAAAAAATTTTGTTGGAAAAAGTAAATGCTTCAAAAGCTGTGGTAATGAAAAATCAGGAAGCATATCCATCAAAAAAGGATTTGATCACAGGAGCAGTAAATGCTTATCAAAAGGCAGAACAAGAACACCCGTTTCTGGATTATAAAATTGTTTCTGTAAAATCTTCGCTATATGGAATTCCGGGTGATTATCTTGGTTTTACAGGATATTATAATCCCTTTACCGGCGAAGCGCAGATCAATACTACTGTTCCTGATTTTTTGCAACCTTATATTGCTACTCATGAAATGGCACACCAGTTGGGTTATGCCAAAGAAAATGAAGCTAATTTTGTTGGATATTTGGCAGCGGTAAGTTCTTCAGATACTCTTTTTCATTACTCAGCTTACTTTGATCTTTTTCTTTATGCAAACCGTGAAGTTTATTATTTTGATTCGGTTGCTTCAATTGAGGCCGTACAGCAATTGAGTTTGCCGGTAAAAAAAGATATAATTGAATTAAAGAAATTTGATCTTGCTCACCGGAGTTTTATAGAGCCGGCAATTACCTGGATGTATGGAAACTATTTAAAGCTGAATAATCAGCCAAAGGGAATTCGTAGTTACAATGCTGTTGTTGGAATGCTGATCGCTTATTATAAGAAGTATGGAAAATTGTAAGAAAAATTGCCGGATTATTTTTTCTGTTTCAAGGCATTCTTAATGTATTTGATCCATGTTTTCACAAAATATGCATTGTTTTCCTTGTTAATTTTTGCGTCTACAAGGTGCAATGAAACTTTAATGTCATCACACGTTGAAATCAGCATATAATCAAGCCTTTCACCTGTTGCAAGTGATAATGAGGTTCCTTTAAATTCTGTACATCCCATTTGATAATTCTTAGCTTTCCCCGTTATTTTTTTCTCAGATAATCTTTCCGCTATTTCTTCAAGCGCTTTTAAAAATTCATCAATGTTCTTTTTTTCTACCGGGAAAAATCCTCTGTATTTTTCTGAAACAGAAATGGTGTTGCTGTAAAAAGCCGGTTGTGAAAAAGTCTTATCAAGAAGAATATATTTTTGCGCTTTGCTTTGAATTGTCACGCAGGTAAAAACAAAAATTAAAACGTATTTCATAAAAGTTCAAAAACATTATTTGTATTCACCAAAAATTTCCCGGAGTGCATCAGCAATTTCACCAAGAGTACAAAAGCATTCTACAGCATCAATTACAACAGGCATCAGATTTTCATTTTTCGCTGCATATTCTTTGATCTTTTTTAAAGAATCTTCAACTTTTAAATGATCCCTTTTTTCTTTCAAAGCCTTTAGTTTGTTCATCTGCACCTGCCTGATACTATCATCAATTTTAAAGGAAGGTGGTGATATTTCATTATCAGAAAAAAAAGAATTTACTCCAACAATTATTTTATCCTTTGATTCGATCGCCTGCTGATAACGATATGCACTTTCAGCAATTTCATTTTGCATAAAACCTTCATCTATTGCATTCACACTTCCACCCATAGCATCAATCGTTCCAATTAATTCCCATGCTTTTTCTTCTATGTCAGCGGTTAATTTTTCAATAAAATAACTTCCCGCCAAAGGATCAACTGTATCTGCTACGCCACTTTCAAAGGCAACGATTTGTTGGGTTCTCAAAGCGATTTGTGCGGCTTCTTTAGTAGGCAAATTAAGTGCTTCGTCATATCCGTTTGTATGTAAACTTTGTGTGCCGCCGAGTACAGCCGCCAATGTTTGTAGTGTCACACGACTGATATTATTTAAAGGTTGTTGGGCCGTTAAGGTACTGCCACCTGTCTGTGTGTGAAAGCGCATCATCATTGCTTTTTCATCAGTGGCACCCAGGTCTTTCATCATTTTTGCCCACATTTTTCTTGCGGCTCTAAACTTTGCAACTTCCTGGAAAAGATTATTATGAGAATTAAAAAAGAAAGACAATCTTTTTCCAAAAATATTAATGTCGAGCCCTTTTTGCAAGGCCGCTTTTACATAAGCTTTTCCATTGCTTAGTGTAAACGCAATTTCCTGAACAGCGGTGCTTCCGGCTTCCCGAATATGATAACCGGAAATAGAAATGGTATTCCATTTGGGAAGTTCTTTGCTGCACCATTCAAATATATCTGTAATGATGCGCATGGAAGGTTTGGGCGGATAAATATAAGTGCCTCGCGCAGCGTATTCTTTCAAAATATCATTCTGAACAGTTCCCTGCAATTGTTTTAAATCAGCTCCTTGTTTTTTTGCAACGGCCACATAAAAAGCAAGCAAAATAAAAGCGGTGGAATTGATCGTCATGGAAGTAGATACATCCTGCAATTTTATTCCCGCAAACAATGCTTCCATGTCCTCAATTGAATCGATCGCTACACCTGCTTTTCCAACTTCCCCTTCTGCCAGAGGGTGATCACTATCGTAGCCAATTTGTGTGGGAAGATCAAACGCAACGCTTAAGCCGCTTACGCCTTGCGAAATTAAATAATGATATCGCTGGTTGCTTTCTTCTGCAGTACTGAAGCCGGAATATTGGCGCATTGTCCACAATTTTCCCCGGTACATATCTTCTTTTACGCCACGCGTAAAAGGATATTTTCCCGGCATTTCTTCAGCAATATTTTTAGGAAGATCTTCCGGGCAGTATACTTTTTTTATTTCTATGCCTGACTCTGTTTCAATCTTTCTTATGTTCTCCATTTTCAGATTTTCGAATTTTCACATTAACTTCTTCGCTTCAAAATTAATAGCTTCCAAAACTATATTATGCAGTGATGCATTGGAATTATTAATGAGATAATCAATAATGTGTTTATTAAGATCCATTCCGGAAGCCTGCGGTGGAAGCGTGGATGCAAGTTGATTCACAATATAAATATTTTGTTCTTTTAAGTTATTGATGGCACGCCACACCTCAGTCGAAACATAGATTTGCTGGCTGATATTATACTCATATTCCTGTTTGATAGAATCAATCAAAAGCGTTTGCATCTGGCGATAGTTCAGTGACGCATTGTTATTGCGGGATAATAAACTTTGAAGAGAAATTCTTTCAGCAAGCAGGGCGAGCCTCTCGTATGCCTGTAGCCTCAGTTTCAGCGTTTCCGGTTCGCTTGTATTTTTTCTTTCTCCCAACTCTTTTTTCATTGCTGAAAATTCTGTAAGAATCCAAATAAACGCTAACAACAAAACAAGAAACAGGATTACAATGATCGTTTCAAATGTTGACATATCTATAATTTATGAGCAAAAATAATCATTCCATTAGTAAAGGTTGTAATTTCGTGGCCATGTTTTGAGGCCTAAAATGCAACAAATCCTTTTAATAACGAATTAGTAATTAACAAATTATGCTGTTTGCGGGTTTGTGGATGAATCAATAAAGAATTAACAAAAAAAAGATTATTTTAAAAATGGAAACAATCAATAAAGCTCCGGTTACTTTTACTTCTTCTGCTTCTGAGGAAATTAAAAAATTAATGCGTGATGAAAATAATTCCGGAAAGTTTTTGCGCATCGGAGTAAAAGGAGGGGGGTGTTCAGGAATGTCTTATTTATTAGGATTTGAAAATAAAACCGACAAAGATGAAGTGTATGAAATTGATGATATATTATGCATTATCCATCCTGCACATTTAATTTATCTGAACAATATGGAGATCAATTGGGAGGGCGGACTGAATGCACGCGGATTTACATTTAATAATCCAAATGCCAACTCAACCTGCGGCTGCGGAAGTTCTTTTGCAGTTTGATTCGATTGCAAAAAGGCTGAATTTTTATTTTTAATTTTCATATTGTTCCTTCAAAAAATAGATATTCTTTCCTTTACATTTGCAAAAACAAAAACGGGTAGTGGCGCAGCCCGGTAGCGCACACGTCTGGGGGGCGTGGGGTCGCAAGTTCGAATCTTGTCTACCCGACAAAACACTTATTGTAAATCTTTTTTGAAGAGACGTTTATAACCGTCTCTTCTTTATTTGTAGGTTTACTATAAATTTTCTTTTCTCAGATCAACTATTGATTTTTCCTCAAAGAGGAAAAGAAGAATGGAGCAAATGGGGTTGGAGTAATTCTTTGAAACTGTTGTAACAAAGGGCTTGCATTACTTGTCCACACTTTTAAAAGTTGGAGTGAAAACATGAACGGAGAAATCGGCCAGGCGATAACTGGATTGTGTTAGAGTGATACGTTACTAAAAGAATCACCACTCCTTTTTAATAAAAAAACATTCCCTTACTTTTGGAAATTAACTTTGTTACCTTAATGAAACCAAAATACAAATTTGTTTTACTTCTTTGTTTGCTTTTCATAAACGCTTCTGTTTTTTCACAATCCAAAATCAATCCTGATTCGATAAAAAATAAAATGCAATGGTTTGCAGATGCGAAGCTTGGAATTTTTATTCATTGGGGAATTTATTCAGTCGATGGAATTGATGAAAGCTGGAGTTTTCACAATAAAAAAATTTCTTTTGCGGATTACATGAAGCAATTGAATGGGTTTACCGCATCAAAATATGATCCTGAGAAATGGGCTAAACTGATCAAAGAGTCAGGTGCCGGATATGCAGTGCTGACTGCCAAACATCACGATGGTGTTGCCCTGTGGCCAACCAGGCAAGATCATTATAGTGTTGCAAAAAATACTCCTGCCAAAAGAGATTTGCTGAAACCATTTTACAAAGCTTTGGATAAAGAAGGAATTAAAAGAGGCGTTTATTATTCTCTGATCGACTGGAGTTATCCTGATTATCCGGGGTTTCTAAAAGATAGTGATCGCTATAAAATTTCTGATGCGCCCCAACGATGGAAAAAATTTCAAGAGTTTAATGAAGCGCAAATTAATGAGTTGAATCAATCCTATAAACCAGACCTGTGGTGGTTTGACGGCGATTGGGAACATTCAACAGAAGAATGGCAGGCAAAAAAAATAAGAGAAGATATTCTTGGACTTAATCCATCTGCTATTATCAATGGACGACTACAGGGATATGGAGATTATGAAACGCCGGAACAAAATTTTCCGGTTACAAAACCGGGTTACAAATGGTGGGAACTTTGCATGACCATCAATAATAACTGGGGTTATCATCCTGATGATATGAATTGGAAAACGCCTTTCGAAATCATTAGCATTTTCACTGATGTAGTAAGCAATGGAGGAAATCTTTTGCTTGATATAGGGCCGAGAGCAGATGGAACAATTCCGGAAGAAGATGTACATGTTTTGAAGGAACTTGGAAAGTGGAATACAAAGAATGGAGAAGCAATATTTAATACAATTGCCGGTTTGCCGCAGGGACATTTCTATGGTGCTACTACACTCTCAAAAGATTCTGCCATTTTGTATCTTTTTCTTCCTGATCAAAGAGCCGGAAATACCATGATCAAAGGATTGATAAATCAAATAAAAGATGTTGAGGTATTAGGAACACATCATCATCTTCAACCAAAAATTGTTGGGAAAATTTCGTGGAGTCCCATACCAGGTCTGGTTTTCATTGACGTTCCTGATTCATTGAAAGATCAATACATGACTGTTCTGAAAATCACTTTAGATGGCCCTGTAAAATTATACAGAGGCAAAGGCGGTTTACAATAATCCTCATTTTACCAAAATCTCTTTTATTTCAAACGGGACTAATTTTATTTCCGGAATTTTTTCTGAAGGTTTAAATCCGTTCCATAAAAAAGAGGTTGTTTGAACGCTGTTTTCAGGATTAAAAATTCGGATCATGAAGCCGGCGGATTGTGGCGTAATGCTTGTTATCACTATTTTTTCATTGGATAATTTAAACTGATTTTGTGGAAGCTTCACACTTTCTTTAACTGGAAATGCAATTAATGGTTGCGTGAACTCCATCGCCGCTTTTTCCTGTTCATCATTTTTCAATGCGTCATGAGGACGCAAAGCATAATGAAATTCGGCAATACTATCCTGGTCGATTTTAAAATTGGTGTGCCAATAATTATTCATCACATAACTAAACCAGGTTGAAGCTTTAGTTCCTTTATCTTTCCATTTTTTAAAACTTCCTTCCAACAATAATCGTTCATCTACCATTGAATCGGGAGCAAGCATAAATGGTTCTATCATCATCAATTGAATACCTTTCTTATTATCTGATGCATCTAACCAACGGTGAGGACTTATAAAATCCATATTCGAACCCGTCAGTTGATCTTTTAAATACGTCATTGTGCCATAACCAACATCCATTGTGGTTTTTTGAAGATTTTGTGCAAAATGGAAAGAAAAATATACTCCTTCTTTTGTACGCATATCTTTCTTGTCAATAATATTCTCTAATAAAATTTTATCATCATTTGCCAGTAACGTAATTCTCCTTATCAATCCCAAAGTTCCGGGTGCAGAAGAATGAATTGAAATCGTAATTTGATACAGGCCGTTTTCTTCAATTGAAATTTTTACTTTATCATTTGTGATAACTTCAGAAGGATCGCGACCGGGGACGTACCAGTAACTATTCAATCCCTGGTTTTTAAAATTTGCAGCGAAATTAAATTCATCTTTTTCCAGCCTCGTAATGCTTCCATTTGTTGTATTCCATTGAATAAATATTTTACCATTTGAAAGAGAACTATCTGTTACAGTAAAAGGATTTTTATCCTGATTTTTTATTTTGTTGTTTGACAAATAAAAGTATGAAACGCTGAGTGGCAGCAGGTTTTCGGCAATAAAAACTTTTCTCCCATCTGATATTTTTTGTAAAGAGAATGTTTTTCCATTCTCATCTTTTATAAAATCAGCATCGGTATTTTTTGGCAAATAAACTGCTCCTGTCCGTTTCCACGATAACGTGTTTACTACTGCAATTTTCCGGGAAGTTGGATCGACGATTGGTTGTAGTAATTCATTGGAAAGCGAATCAATTTCTTTATTTGCATTCAACATAAAATCTTTCTTGATCCGCCATTGTTCTTTTACAAAAGGAAGATCAGGATCAGAAATGCTGTTAAATGCTCCCCAGGTATGTTCGGTAAACATGATGATGTTTCTCCAGGCTTCATAAAAGCTTTGAGGATTATATTTAGCAGGAGATAACATCGCATACAAAGTAGTTAACTGTTGCAATCGAAAACTGTTTACCCTGTTCGTTCCCTCTTCACGTGCAGTAGATGCTGCGCCATCCATCCAATAAGGACTGATATCTCCTTTTATAACAGGAATAATTTTCCCATACCTTTTTTCAAATTTCTCAAACAGGTTTGTTACCGTATTCAACACAATTTTTGGTGATGCATATTTTTCATTCCATTGCTTTACAAAATCAGAAATTGTTGTGTCGATCGGGCCATTGTCAGAAACAATATTATAACGCCATTGAATTATTTCATAAGGATAATGTTCTGCTGCAAGTTCATTCATGTAAGCCGCAATCTTTTTGGCACCAGAATAAAATATGGCTCCGGGTGCATTTCCGTGCCATGAAGAATAACCATGACCTGCAGTCCAAAATAATATTTTTTCCTGTCCTGAACGCGATTGCCACCATACAGGTTTATCGCCCCATGCTTTTACAAAATAACCAACACGATCGCCTTCGTATGGATTGTTTTTGCCCAGATAATTTGGTCCGTCTGAAAAATATTTAATTCCACTTTTAGCAAAACCTGTTACGGTTGACCAGGCAACGCCGGGGACATCAGTAATCATAGCACTTTCAATGGGAAGATGAAATTTATCACGAAGAATTTTTGCATAATCTGTATAATGAAATACTTCTTCCGGAGTGCTTAATTCCGTCATCATATTTGCATAAAAACCAGAAAGGCCGATGCGTTCATTCTTTACAGCATTAAAAAATGCGAGACTGTCTTTTTGCGATGCTTGTTTTAAAAAATTTTCTGCCGCCCAAAGTGATTCTACATTCCATTTGAATCTTGCAGCATCAGGATAATCTTTTGTTTTTTGAATCATCCGCAAAGCGTCATAAATATTTTTGATGTGGATCTTTTCAACTTCCGTCTGAAGATGTGAGTAACCAATATCTGTATGCGAATGAGGAATGAAATCTATTTCTCTTTTTATAACAGGTTCTATCTTCACAAAACCATCTGATAAAACCCTATCGGCATATTTTACCAACACAAGAATGCTATCTTTTTTTGTCACAGCATTTACCGGAACATCAAATGTGTTCATTCCGTTCTTTAACTGAAAAGAAAAATGATGTGATTTATTTACTGTAACATGCAGCTTTTCTTCTTTTCCAAAATGAAGCACATTCAACATTAAAACCTGTCTTCCGTCTTTCAATAAAAATGGCAATGAAGCAATATCCGCCTTTTCTTCAAAGGCATATTTGAAAGTCATGAACCAATCGTTGCTTTGCTGTGCCTCACCAATAATCTTTAAATGCAAAGGCGCGCCAGGCTTTATTCTTGAAGCAGGAACTCTCAGGTAAGCAATGCCATGTGCATCCTGGCTTCCGTCTCTTTTTAATTGAACAAAAACAATTTTGGTACTATCTGTGGCAGTGAAACTCCAGTCAGGTTTTTTATTTGCTGGCAATGTTGTAATCGTAAAAACTTTTTCATCATTAATATAAAAATCAAAATTGCGATTGCCACTGCTGGTTCCGCTTGAATGCGCCGCAACCCAGCGGAAATAAACATAAGGAGCATGATTGTTTGAAGGCACTGTCGAAGTAAGCCATTCAATTGTTTTTTTACCATCCGTTGCTCGTGTCAGTAACGCTTCATTTACATAATCAGGAAAGGCGGAAAAATAACCGATTGTTTCACCACTGATCTCTTTTTGATAACCGCTAAGCCATTGGATATTGTTGTCAAAAGGAGTTTGTGCAAAAACAAAATCATTAATTGCAAATAGAAAGATGAATAAAAAAAACTTTTTCATTTTATAGATAGGGAAGGTAAAACACGAATTGTAAAATCAAATGAAAGTACCTCATGTTGGCTAATAAAAATAGTTGGATGTTGCAGTTTTTTTGGCCTCAACATTGTTATTTGTTTTCTGTGTTTAATGTAAAATATATTTTAAATGTACAAAAAATGCATTCAAAATATACAGTCATCGTTACCTGATGTTTGATCAAACAATTAGAATCAATTAAAATTAAAGCCATGTATCAAGATAAAAGGGAACTAATCAATCAAAAAGACAAACAAAATACTCCTGAGAAAAAAGAAGAAAAAGAAAAGATCGAAGAAAAAATAGATGAAGAACTTGAACAAACATTTCCGGCCAGCGATCCGCCATCTTATTCTCAGCCTGGAAATGATGATATAACGAGAAAGGATTAAAATATTTGTGGATTCTGAAACAAAGAAATGAGACTTATTTCTTTGTTTACTCCTCATTGTTTTACAGGATTTTTAAACCCATTCGTCTCTTAACATTGAATATAAAACAAGATCCAGAAATTTGTCATTTACCCATTCGGCATCTCGTAAAACACCTTCTTTTTTAAAATGCAGTTTTTGGGGAATCGCCTGGCTTCTTGCATTTGCAACGGCAGCTTTTATTTCAATTCTATGCAGTCCAAGGTCTTCAAATCCAAATGTGATGAGCCTTTTGCATGATTTTGTAATAATCCCTTTTCCCTCCGCATCTTTTGTAAGCCAATATCCAATTGCTGCATTTTTATTTTCTAAATTCATATGGTGTAATCCAATTCTTCCAACCGTAACCTGTTCATTCAGAATCACAAAACTTACTTCTTTTTCTTGTTCATAGAGCATTTCACAAATTTGAATATAGCGGCGAAAATCAGCAACGGACTTCATGTTAGCAACCCAGGGTAAAAATTCTGAAAGATGTTTTCTGTTCTCATTAACTGCTTCGTACAATGCAATTGCATGTTTGGCAGCTGTTAATTCAAGCCTTATATTTTTATCAATTTCTATTGTCATTCATTTTTGTTTTCTTAATTATGACACCACGGCTTTTTTAAAAAAGGAATTTCCGATTGCACATTTCAAACAAAGTTTATGATGGCAATATTCATTTTTTAACTGGATATAAGCTTGTGAATCAAAAGCATTTTTGTTCGTGTAATGCAGGTTTTGAAATCCTTTCGTAATGGCATTTTTTTCAGGAGAAATTTCTTCAAGCCAACTGATCGCTTTCTCCTTATAAAATTCATCTTCATGATGCAAGCCATAGCAAAAAAGAATTGGCACAATTGTATTAATAATAATATTCTCAACCATTTGTTTTCCTAATCTTTTTACCTGGCGGTGATCTGCTTCTTCGTCAAAAAGATAATGATAATGCCAGTAATCATTTGCTTCCAAAGCCAGCATTTTTTTTACTTCAATAACAGAAGCGGATTCTTTAATTTTTGAGAATAAATGTTCACTGTTGTGAATAAGCATTGCGAGTTGCGCAAGCCGGATCGTTGGAAAATTAGCCGGTCGCATTCTGAGAAAAAATAATTCCCCCTCAACTGGTTTTAGCTTATATTTTTTCTGATAAAAACGATATTCCTTTTGCAGCATTTGAGGATATTTTTCATCAAAATTTCGTTCCAGCAAACCTGCCTGGCCAAATAACATTGATTCAATTTGAATGATGCTGTTTTTATGTTTTGCCAAAATATTTAATGATAAAGACCGGGCGATCTTTTTAAACATTTCGGTGTTAACCTTCAGGCCAAAATTGCCTGCAATCAGCCACCAGAAAGCTTCTTCCCAATGGAAGCTGGTCTGTTCAAGGATGTGAAAAATATGTTTTGACTTTGACAACAATCTTTCTGCTACCAATCTTTGTTTCCAGCTCGTTAACGAAAGTTCGGACAAATGATGAGATAGTTTTTCGCAGGGAATAAACTGTGAAGTGTCCATTAGTTGAGCAAATTTTTCTAATAATAATTTTGAAACCCTGCTTTGCAATTCAAGTGTTGGCAAATTGATTCCGTTTGCATCTTTTATTTCTACATCATGATTCCAAACGATGTGAAGAATGATATTGTTGTAATTATTATCGACGGAATGATGATGCAAATTCCAATGTGAAGAATTCACATGAAGTTCCACGTTTCCTGCCCACAAAGTATCATTAATTCTTATTTTTGCTTCAATAAAATCGGGACCCTGGTTTAAATTATGGGTGCCGGGATGAATCACACAAATCGAATCACCGGCAGTGCTCAGCAATTCATTATTGTTGTAATATTGAAACTTCCAGATGTATTGCAGAATTTCTTCTTTCATAGCAGTGAAATGAAAAGTGAGCAATCAGATTATTAAAAATAACGAAATAAAAATGAAGAAGAAAATTGATTTGCTGAAATGAAAAATTATTTTGAAAAATGGATTTATTTCGATTTTAGCATTTACTTTTGGCAACCATTTTGAAAAATTATCTCATAAATTTTCAGTTGGTTTTGCCCGGGTGGCGAAATTGGTAGACGCACTGCTTTCAGGTGGCAGCGTTCGCAAGAATGTGCTGGTTCGAATCCAGTCCCGGGCACTATACGACTTTTTTTGAAGTATTTTTTTTAAACGAAAGATACAATATATAGGATGCGAATCTCTGACGGTTTTCCGGCAATTCAATTAAGGGGAACCCTGAGAATGTAAGCCGGATACTTCCCGAAAATAAGTGGCAGTACACGAGTGGACTGTAAATTAACCGGTGCCAAAAGTAATTTATCCTTCGCTCATCCTTCGTTCATCCTTCGCTCATCCTTCGTTGATAAAGCCTTCATCCTTCGCTGATACAGCTTTCATCCTTCGCTGCTACAGTATATCTCCTCCCATGATACAGTATATCTTCCCCCATGATACAGTATGCCTCCGGTATATGACCATGTAGGAGAAAAGTATAAGGAGTAGACAAGAACGACCCGGCAAAAGTTTCCAATGCCCGCTAAATAAGCAAACCCAAAATAACATGAGTGTCGAAAGTGTAGAAATAAGTAAGACAGTGATTTAGCAGTAAACAAGTGTATTCATCCTTCGCTCCTAAAGTATTCATCCTTCGCTGTAAAGGATAGAAAAGACATAGCTAAAGTATAGGAACAGTATCACCAGTGTATGAGCAGTAGATCTCTTTCATTGCTGTTGTTGAATGTACTATTTAAGGAATAACTATTTTTATAAAAGCATATTTTTTAAAAACAAGTAAACTGGTGACCAATGTCTGATAAACAAGCAAATAATATCTTTTTTTATTCTCCCATCTATCTCTCTATCTCCGGAACCTTCTTTAAAACGTCTGGTTTTATTTCCCAAACAAGTGCACTTGCACCAAGGATTGCAGCGTCAGATTCTTTTAATTCGCTAAATAATAATTTCACTTTGTTCTGAAAAATAGGCAACAGGTTTTTCTCCATGTGTTCTTTTACAGGATCGAGCAGAAGGTTTCCTGCTTTGATAACGCCTCCAAATAGAATAATAGCTTCCGGAGAAGAAAACATAACAAAATTGGCAAGGGCTTCTCCCAGGATTTTTCCTGTTATCTGAAAAACTTCATTTGAAATCGGATCACCTTTTACAGCCGCTTCAAATACTCTTTTTGAAGTGATTTGTTCGTGAGGAATTTCTCTTAATAAACTTTTTTCACCAACTCTTTCATCCAGTATTTCTTTGGCAGTAATTGAGATCCCTGTTGCGGAGGCATAGGTTTCCAAACTTCCTTTCATCCCGGTTCCCCAATGAAGACGTCCTCCGGGGCGGATAATGGTATGTCCGAGTTCTCCTGCAAATCCATCATGACCATAAATCAATTGTCCGTTAGCGATGATACCGCTTCCAACACCGGTTCCCAAAGTGATCATAATAAAATCTCTCATGCCCCGACCTGCGCCATACATTAATTCTCCGATGGCTGCAGCGTTGGCATCATTAGTTAATGTACAGGGTTTTTTAAATCTTTCTGTAATTAATTGGGCAATTGGCAAAATGCCTTTCCAGTGCAGGTTTGGCGCATATTCGATGGTGCCGCTGTAGTAGTTTCCATTCGGAGCGCCGACGCCAATCCCTTTTATATAATCGATGCCTCCGATAGCATTGATTGCCGGTTGAAGTTCCTGGTGCAATTCATCAATAAATAAATTCAGTTCTTTATGATTGGTGGTTGAAATTTCGCCACGGTTAGAAATATCACCACGATGGTTTACAATTCCAAACTTAGTAGTGGTACCACCAATGTCAATACCAATTGCATATTCCACCGGACTTTCAATGAAATCTGATTGTTTTGTGTTCAAGACGAAGAAGTTTTAAAAGTTAGTTTTTTTGTGAAAAAAAATAGTTTGTATTAAAAGATAAAAATAGTTTTTCTTTTTTAAACTAAGATATTTTCTATGCAATTCAGTTATTCTTAAAAATTTTTTAAAACAAAAAACTTCTGTAATGCTTGATTACACTCACCAAAAACCTGCAAGGACTTTTGCAATCGTAAAAAAACTGGTTAGAATTACCAGGCTGCCGATCAAAATAAACATTGTTTTCAAAGGTAATTTTCCAACAAGTTTTGCGGCAATTGGTGCAGCAATGAGACCGCCGATGATAAGACCTGCAATATCGAGCAATGGAATACTTTTTAAAAAAATAAAAAAAGTAATGGAACTTGCAAACACTACAAAGAATTCCGCGAGACAAACCGAGCCTACTACATACCGTGGACTTTTTCTTTTTACAATAAGCGTACTTGTTACCAAAGATCCCCAGCCGCCGCCGGCAAAAGCATCTGTAAAACCTCCAACAGATGCCAGCCATCCTGCCCGTTTCACTTTGTTGTGGGTGTTTTGTTTTTTAAATGCTTTCCCGATAATAAAATAGCCAAGATAAACAGTGTACAGTGAGACCGGAATGCGGACCCATGTTGAATATTTTTGTGCATAAAAAGCAAGCGCAGCACCCAATACAGCTCCAACAACTCCCGGGATTACCAGCGCTTTGAATAACTTTTTATTAATGTTTCCAAAACGATGATGGCTGTAACCTGAAACACCGCTGGAGAAAACCCTGGCTGAATGTACCCGGCTGCTTACGATAGCAGGATTAACTCCATTTGCCAACAAAAAAGTAGTAGAAATAGTTCCATAACCCATTCCCAGAGAGCCATCCGTCATTTGTGCAAGAAAACCGCAAAGCAGCATCATCAAAAAAGCTTTTTTGTCAACAACTGAAACAATTTCCTTCACACCCGATACTACATTTTTTAATGGAATATATGACAGAATCGTGTGCCCCAAAATCATAAAAAAGAATGCAAGTAAGCTCCATTGCACAATCTTTTGCCATTGATGTTTTGCGCTTTTATTCAGCTTTGTTTGCTTGGCTACCAATACTTTTGTAATATCGTTCAGGTGTTTTACTTTTTCATCAAAATCGCCATTCATTCCTGTGCGAATGGTATTCATATTTTCTAAGACATCTTCCATTTCGTCAGGAATAAAATCACTGATTACTTCCTTTAACCGTTTGGCGATTGTTGGAGATTTTCCATTGGTAGAAATACCGATTTTGACACTGCCTTTTTTTACAATAGAACCTAAATAAAAATCACATAATTCAGGCTTATCAGCAATGTTCGCCAGTTTTCCTTTTGCTACTGCATCTGATTTTATTCGTGCACTCGTTTCATAATCATTTACCGCAGCGATAATTACATCCGCTTCTTCAATATCCCAGATTTTATAAGAGCGTTCAATTAATTTAATATTACTTTTTCCTTCCGCTATTTGTTTTATATCATCATTGATATGAGTGGAAACAATGCGGATTTTTGTTGCAGGAGAATTGTTTAATACAGCGCTCAATTTTTCAAATGCAACGTTTCCACCCCCGATAATGAGCAATGAAAGATTTTCCAGTTTGAGGAAAACCGGAAAGAGGCTATTATCGTGTGTGATTTCCGTTTTTATTTCCGGATTGAAAGCTGATGATTTTGTTGTTGCCAATATTGATTATTAAAATTGAAATTTATGATGGAATTATTATTTTGGATAAATTATTTTAGCAAATTATCTATTGTCCATGCTACATAGTATAATGCACCAATGGTCGGGCCGCCTGCATATTCTATATGTCTTGTATTTAATACATTGGTTCCACCCAATTTTATTGTAGAATTTGCCGAAGGAATACGAAGTGTGATCTGTGCATCTATATTACTGATTGCATTAACGGTTCCGTTCACCAACGGGCTTTCCCATTGAAAAGTATCCTGCCATTTCCAAACTATATTGAAACCGATATTTTTCGCAATGGCCCTGTTTCCAAAAGAAACATTTGTAGTCCAGTCGGGTGTATTAAATCCGGTTACAAATAAATCGGGTGTTGCATTTCCCTTAATTTTATTATAGTTCACATTGCCGGAAATAGTAAAAGTTTGGTAGAAGTTATAAGTTACTCCCAAAGAGGAACCATAGGTAATGTACTTTTGTGTGGCATTAGTATATACCCTATAACGATCTTGTCCTTTGCTGGCTGCATTTCCGTTGCTGGCAGTGGTTGCATCCCTGTTTCTGTCTATCATCGCCAATACTGCCGGATCAGAACCAACCGTTTCGCCGATTGGAACATATACCTGTACCTGGCCGAGAAAGCCGTCATAAATATTTGAATAAGCATCAAAATCAATAAACAATTTGTTGCCGAATAAAACACTTTTATAGCCCACTTCATAAGAAGTAATTCCTTCCGGGCGTCCATTCGGCAAATTAGCTACTTTCAACAAATCCCTGTTGGCCAAAGCTGCTGCATCGGTATTGCCTCCGGCCTTCACAGCTGCATTAAAAACCGCTACTGAAGATTGTGTATAGCTATTTTCACGATAGCCCAAACCGACATCAATAACCGGTAAAATTCCTACACGTTTTACACGACCGTTATTTACGTAAGACAAAGCTTCAAACAAAGCGGGAAAGCGGTATCCCTGTTGGAAAGTAAATCTAAAATTGTGATTCTTTTTGTAAGTGTAAACAGCAGCAAGGCGAGGCGTGAGTTTAGCCGTAAATTCAGGATTATAATCAGCACGAACTGATCCCCATAATTTTAATTTTTCATTAAATAACGTTTTGGTTACCTGGGCAAAACCACCAAACTTTTTATAATAAATATTGCTTCCGAAACTTCCGTCAGGCAGAGGAGTATTTCTGTCTGCAATTGGCCGTTTAAAATCAACAAAATTATTACCATCAGGAATCACTTGATATACCCTTGCATCAGCACCCACTAACAGATCAAAATACTTTACTCGTTTGGACAGATCCAATTGCCCTTCTATATGATAGAGATTACTTTTTTGAACCAATGCTGCTCCACCGGTTATTGGTGCATTCGGAATTGAGCTTGATCTGATATCCCAGTTATTAATTTTTATAATGGAATCTTTCACGGTATTGAATCGGTGAGTACCAGGTTCGACACGGCCAGCATCGGCCTGCTGACGGGCATATTGAGTTGCGGCAGCAAGATTTGCAGATGTAAGGCCGCCGCCGCCATGAGTTGATACATAAGAAATCAATGCATTTTTAAACTTTGTGCCCCATACACTTGCACTTCCGCCTGTATATAAATCCAAGTTATCAGCCAGTGGTTTTACATTATAAGAATCTCCTGTATTTTCCTGTGACACATAAGCTTTAACTGTAAAGGTGCTGCCTTTCAGCTCTACCTGGTGATTCTGCACAACTACATTATCTAATTTAACTTTATTTCCTCTTTGAAAAACACCATCCATTTTGCCAACACGATAAGAGTAAATTAATTCTGTTGCATGATTAAAACGGTAATGCAAAGCGGCATCGAATTTTAAATTATTCACGTTAGGATCTACCAAATCTTTTTCCCAATATCCTGTCCGCGCAACTGTCAGTGTTTTATTCGTTTGCCCGTCAATCGTTAAGCCGGTTATGGAAACAGTATTACTTCCGGCCAGTGCATCATCGCCATATTTATTCCATCCGTCAAAAGCAATATTGTTCGCTCCGTTTAATGAAGGATAAGCCGGATTTGCAGTGATTTTGTTGTTAGGATTCTGATCGGTACGAGTATCGGATATCCAGTCTGTGCCCTGCAAATATCCTGCGTTGATCTTGAAAGCAAATTTATCATTGAATGCTTTTGCATAGCGTATAGCCGTTTCCGTTAGTAGCGATCGAGCATGATCAATACCGTCAACATGATTGACACCGGTTCGCTGAAAAATGCTTAGTCCCTGTGATGAAAAAGGATTTTTTGTGATCAGATTTGCCATCCCGTTAATAGCATTCATGCCATATAATGCGGATGCCGCGCCGGGAGTTACTTCGATACTTTGAATATCCAGTTCTGTAGGCCCGATCGCATTTCCCAAAGGAACTCCAAGAGTAGCGGCTTGCATATCTATGCCATCTACCATTTGCATAAAACGAAAATTGTTTGGAATATTAAAACCTCTTGTGTTGGGCACTTTAAATGTGATGGAGGAGGTGGTTAATTGCACGCCTTTTACATTTCCCAAAGCATCATAAAATGAAGCGGCCGGCGTTTCTTTCAATGCTTTGATATCTAATTTTTCTATTGATACCGGAGATTGCAAAAGCTTCTCAGCCTTGCGGCTGGCAGTTACTACAATTTCATTGGCCAGGTAATTTTGCGTAGATAATTGTACCGCTAAATTGGTATTGGGATTTTTGATAACAATTTCCTGTGGCGTAAACCCTATTGATGAAATAATTATTGTGAAAGGAAATTTCTGGTTAGTTACTAAAGAAAAATGCCCGCTGGAATCTGTAACAGTTCCTGATGAAGTTCCCTTTATGGAAATGCTTGCATTTGGCACCGATTCCCGGTTATTATTAATTACATGGCCGCTTAATAAAACAGATCCGTTTAATTGTGCATTTGTAAATACCGGAATTAAAAATACTAAAGTGAATATATTTTTCATGCGATTGTGTTCTGATTAATTTTTTTGAAATATTTGTTTGTTTAGTCTGAGCTGATCTTTTGCACAACATCGGTGATAACTGCTTTTTATATCTTCACGCCGATTCCTGATATATTTTTTCATCTCTTTAATTCTATTATCCTACTGATTTAGTAGGCTAATTGGTTTAAAAAAAATCTTTCATTTTCGAAAGATTTTTTTAAAGTTATTTAATCCGTTTATTCAAATAATGTACGATGGGTGTAATCGCCAAACGATTCATTATTGATCCTGTCTTTTTTAAAGTTGCCAAACAAGTCATCGAGTTCAGCCAGAAGAGCTGTCTCGTCGAGGCTTTCCTTATATAATTTATTTAACCGGTAACCTTCATGATCACCACCTAAATTCAAATTGTATTTTCCCAAACCTGTTCCGATAAATCCAATTTCTGAAACAGAAGAGCGCCCACAACCGTTGGGACAACCAGTCATTCTTGTAATAATATTTTCATTCGCCAAATCGTATTTTGCAAGTAATGATTCGATCTTTGTTAATAATGACGGAAGATAGCGCTGCGATTCAGCCAATGCCAGTGGACATGTTGATAATGCCACACATGCCATTGAATTTTTCCTGATCACAGAAGCATTTTCTGTGTGAGCTATAATTTTAAATTCTTCAAGGATATCATTGATCTCCTTTTTATCATCAGGCTTTACATCGCTCACAATCGCTTTCTGATTTACCGTACACCTGAAATTTACTTTTCCTGTCTTTGCAATTTTTAGAAGTGCAGATTTGATGGCAATCTGTTCTGTATCCATCACGCGGCCGTTCTCTACAAAAAGCGTATAAAACCAATTACCTTTTGCGTCTTGTTGCCAGCCGAAATAGTCTTCACGCTTCGTAAAAACATAAGGCCTTGATTTCTCAAACTTAAAGCCCATGCGCTTTTCAACTTCTTCTTTAAATTTATCAACTCCCATTTTATCAACCGTATATTTCAATCGCGCCTGTTTTCTGTCAACCCGATCACCATTATCTCTTTGGACTGTTACCACTTCATAAATCGCTTTAAAGGTTTTTTCTCCCGCTTCTACAAAACCGATTTCTGTGGCTAATCTTGCGTAAGTATCGGGGTTGCCAAAAGTAAATGCGAGCCCGCCGCCTACTGCAAAATTGAAACCAACGAGTTTATTATTTTCAATGATTGCAATCAGGCCCAAATCATTTCCAAACACATCAATATCATTGTTTGGCGGGATGCAAATTCCTATTTTAAATTTGCGTGGCAGGTATGAATCCCGGTATAAAGGATCTTTTTCCAGCTTTTTATCTACGATTTTTTCTTCATCCAGGAATATCTCGTAATACGCCCTGGTCTTAGGTTTCAGCATGTTGCTGATTTTAGAAGCATAACCAAATATTTCTTCATGCAACGGCGATTGTACCGGGTTAGGACTGCAGGTTACATTCCTGTTGTCGTCTCCGCAAGCGGCAATCGTATCAAGGTGAACGCTATTAAAAATTTTGTGTGTAGGTTTTAATCTTGATTTTAAAACCCCATGCAATTGAATCGTTTGTCGCGTAGTAATTTTCAATTCATCAGTAGAATCTTTTCCGGCAATATCATTTAGCGCAATCCATTGTTCAGAAGTTAAAATGCCTCCTGGCATACGCAAGCGAATCATGAAACTGTACAATCTTTCCAGTTTCTTTTTCGCTCTTTCTTCCCTTCGGTCGCGGTCATCCTGCTGATACATTCCGTGAAACTTCATGAGCAAAGTGTCTTCTTCACGCATTGCACCGGTTAGTTCGTCTTTTATACTTTCTGCAATGGTTCCGCGAAGAGCATCTCCTTCTACTTTTACTCTTTCTAATAATGGTAATTTCTCTGACATAATTTTTATAAATGCATTAGATTCAAAATAAGAATCCTAATTATTTGTTGGTTTACTGCTTTTTGCTTTTCAGCGCCTTCAGCCTTCTGCTTTCTGCTTTCCGCTTTCAGCCTTCCGCCTAATAGACATCTGTGCGGTATCTTTCGGTTTCTTTTAAATTTTCTAAATATTGTGTCGCTTCTTCTTTTGATCTCTCTCCGAATGTTTCAATAATTTGTAAAATAGTTTGTTCTACGTCTTTGCTCATTGGTTCCTTTGCGCCGCATAAGTACACGTAACTTCCTGCCTCAAGCCATTCAAAAAATTCTGCACCATGCTTTTGAATTTTATGTTGCACATAAATTTTTTCCTGTTGATCTCTTGAAAAAGCGGTATCAATTTTTGTAAGCAAATTGGTTTCAACAAAATTTTGAATTTCCGTTTGATACAAGAAATCAGATATAAAATGTTGTTCGCCAAAAAACAACCAGTTCTTCCCGGAAGCACCTGTTGAATCGCGTTCCCATAAAAAAGACCGGAATGGCGCAATCCCTGTACCAGGGCCAATCATAATGACATCTTTATCTTCTTCAGGCAAACGAAAATTGTTGTTGGGAGAAATATAAAATGGCAATTCATTCTCTTCATTTAGTAGCGATAAAAATTCAGAGGCAAGCCCATGCTTCAGTTCATTATTGATGGTGAAACAATTTTTAGCAACTGTAATATGCACTTCTCCCGGATGCGCTTCCGGCGAAGAAGAAATGGAATAAAGTCTTGGTGCAATTGGCTCTAAAATTTTCAAAACCTCTATAAATTGATTGCTGTCTTTTAGAGAATAAATTTTCAACAAGTCGAGCAAATCAATTTTCGTTGCCGGGATTTCCTGTTGTATAACCGCGGCATATTTTTTTACAACACGTTCCGGTAAATTCAGAATGTTTAATTTTTTCTTCAGAAGATCATACACCGAAATCAATTGATCTTTATAATCAATGTTTCTTCCCGGATCAACTGCTGTTATCTCAATAATTTTTTCGACAATTTCTTTTTTGTTTTCAGGAATGATGCCAATAGAATCACCGGGCTGATATTGAACATCTTCGGCTTCAATTTCTATGTGAAATGTTTCTTTGTTACTTCCAATGTCATTCAGATTTATATGCTCACGCACTTTTCCGGAATAGATTTTTTTTCCTGAAGTTTTTTTGATAACAGGAGTTATGGATGGTGACTGCTGTTCAGAAGTTTGATTAAGCGCGTTAATTACTTTTGTAAACCATTCCTCTGCTTCCACATCATACTCCACATCACATTTCTGCAAAGGTGCAATTCTATTGGCTCCCAGCTTGTTTAATTGCTCATCAACATCTTCTCCTGCCTTGCAAAAAAGCGGGTAAGCAGAATCGCCTAAAGCAAGAACACTATATTTCAATTGCGAAAGTTTAAAGCCATTTTGATGCACATGATCATAAAATTTCTTTGCAGCGGCCGGCGGTTCACCATCACCATGTGTACTGATCACTGCTAAAAAATATTCTTCTTTTGAAAGATCATTCAACCTGTATTGATCGAGGCTTTGAACTTTTGCATGAACGCCATGCTTCTTTGCTTTGCCTGCAAAATCTGTTGCCAGCCTTTTTGAGTTTCCGGTTTCTGTTCCATAAACAATGGTGATTTTTGCGACTGCATTTTTCGCCACCGGTTTTATTTCAGGAATAATTTGCTTCGAAAGAATTCCATTTAGATAACCATTGATCCAGATAAGTTCATCATTGCTGGAAGTATTAATGAGTTCCAGTAACGAGTTTAATTTTTGTTCAACTAACATGTGTAATTTTTGCGGGTTGACGGTTTGGAATTAAGTGATTCATAGGTTTGAAATAATATTCTTTACTAACGCTGTTTTCAAGCCATTTAAAGTTTTCATGAAGAGAAACAACTTTGCCTATGATTACCAACGTTGGAGAAATAAAATTTATGTCTGGAATTTTTCTTTTGAAATCATACAAATTGACGATCTGAACATTTTGAAATGGCGTGGTTGCCTGTTCAATAATCGCCAGTAACTTATCTTCATGAATTTCGTGTGCCGTTAATTTTTCTACAACATTCAACAGTGTTTCAGATGACATATAAAATACCAAAGTATCTTCTGTCTTGGCCAGTTCTTTCCAATATTCTTCTGTAACAATATCAGATTTATAATAAGTAAGAAAACGAACTGAAGTGGCATAACCACGCGCCGTCAGCGGAATTCCAGCGAATGCCGCTGCTCCCAATGCAGCGGTTACTCCCGGAATTATTTCATAAGGAATATTGTTTGCAACAAGTGTTTCGAGTTCATCTAAAATATTTGAAAAAATGGAAACATCTCCGCCTTTTAATCGCACTACCAACTTTCCTAGCAAAGCATTTTCAACCATAAGCTCATTGATCGTTTGTTGTGGTGTGGAAATTCCGCGCCGACATTGCTTGCCCACATGAATGATTTCTGCATTTGGTGAAACATAACTTGTCAATATTTCGTTGCTTACTAATCTGTCAACTAAAACGACATCTGCATTTTGCAGAAAACGAGCTGTTTTCATTGTAACTAATTCAGGATCGCCAGGGCCGGCGCCGGCAAGAATTACTTTTCCATTTTTTTTGTATGATTCCATATATTAGTCTACTAAAATAGTATGATTAAAGAGTAAAAAAATTTACGAAGCTATTGGATCATGCACGCCCCGACTGTTACACAACTTGTTTCGTCAATCAAAATAGCACCACCGTTTTGTCTTAACTTTTTGTAAGAATCAAATGCCACAGGCGAAGCGGTTTTTATGGTTGCTTTGATAATATCATTCAGTACTGCTTTTTCAGGAGAATAATCTTTCTGCAACGTATTTACATCGAGTTTGTATTCAATATCTTTTACCACGCTTCTTACACGATTACTGTTGGTTTGCAACAAATACTTATTTCCGGGAATCAGAGGTTTATTGTCCATCCAGCATAAAAGAACTTCAAATTCCTGTTCCAGTTGAGGTTGATTATTTTTTGGAACGATCAGATCGCCGCGGCTAACGTCAATGTCATCTTCAAGATGAAGAATAATGCTTTGCAAAGCATATGCTTCATCAACTTCTTTACCATCAATTTCAATGGATTTGATCACGCTTTCAACACCGGAAGGAAGAACGGTAACGATATCACCTTTGCGGTAAATTCCACTGATTACTTTTCCTGCATAACCCCTGTAATCGTGATATTCAGGAGCTTGCGGGCGAATGACATACTGAACAGAAAATCTTCCATCGGTGAGATTCACATCAAAATCCAACTGCACATTTTCTAAATAACTCAATAAGGGTTCGCCTTCGTACCAGGAAAGATTGCCGGAATTTTCAACAATATTATCACCATTCAAAGCGCTTATCGGAATGTATTTGATGTCTTTAAGGCCAAGCGATTTTGCTACTTGTTCATAATCGATCACAATATTGTGATAAACATCTTCTGAATAATCTACGAGATCCATTTTGTTAATGGCAACAACAATATGCGGAATGTTTAGCAGAGAAGCAATGATAGAATGGCGGCGTGTTTGTTCAACAACTCCGTTTCTTGCATCAATTAAAATAATAGCAAGTTGCGAATTGGAAGCGCCTGTTACCATGTTTCTTGTATATTGAATATGCCCGGGCGCATCAGCGATAATGAACTTTCGTTTTGGCGTTGAAAAATATTTGTAAGCTACATCAATGGTGATTCCCTGCTCACGTTCAGCACGCAAACCATCCGTAAGCAGCGCCAGATCAATTTCACCATTGAGTTTATTTTTACTTTGCTTTTCAATGGCTTCCAGCTGATCAATTAGGATCGATTTGCTGTCGTACAATAATCTTCCGATCAATGTACTTTTTCCGTCATCTACGCTTCCTGCGGTTATAAATCTTAGTATATCCATGATTAATTAAAAATTGTGAGTTGTGAGTTGTGATTGTGAGTTGTCAATTGGGAGTGATTTTATTCACCACTCACTAAAAATATCCTCCTTTCTTTCTGTCTTCCATTGCTGCTTCTGAAACTTTATCATCAATTCTTGTTTCGCCTCTTTCACTGGTTTTTGTAGCAATAATTTCTGAGATAATTCCTTCCACATCTGTTGCGTTGGATTCTACTGCTGCTGTACAAGTCATATCGCCAACGGTGCGATAACGAACTCTTTTTGTTTTGACCACATCGCTCGAATCCAATTTGATGTGATCCGAAACTGACACTAATTGCCCCTGGTGTTCAATCACATTTCTTTCATGAGCAAAATAAATAGCGGGCAATTCGATATTTTCTCTTTTGATATAATTCCAGATATCAAGCTCTGTCCAGTTGCTGATAGGGAAAGCACGAACATTTTCACCTTTATGAATTTTCCCGTTATAAATGTTCCATAATTCAGGCCGTTGCAGTTTTGGATTCCATTGCCCGAATTCATCTCTTACCGAAAAAATTCTTTCTTTCGCCCTTGCTTTTTCTTCATCTCTTCTTGCACCTCCAATCAAAGCATCAAATTTGAATTCCTCAATCACATCTAACAGAGTATAAGTTTGTAAAGGATTACGACTTGCAAATTTTCCTTTTTGTTCAGTAAGATTTTTTTCTTTGATGGTATCTTCTACTTTTCTTACGATCAATTTTTCACCAATCTTTTCTACCAGTTTATCGCGAAAATCCAATGCTTCCGGAAAGTTGTGGCCGGTGTCAATATGAACCAATGGAAAAGGAAATTTTCCGGGTCGAAATGCTTTTAAGGCAAGGTGTACAAGAGTTATAGAATCTTTTCCTCCTGAAAATAATAACGCCGGATGTTCAAACTGGCCAGCCACTTCACGCATAATATGAATGGCTTCCGATTCTAATTGTCCTAAATAATCTAAATGATATTGACTCATTTTTTTCTTTTTTAAAAATTCAAATTATGAGGCAGCCTGTTGATGAATATGAAGGCCGCATTCTTTTTTTGTATTGTCTTCCCACCACCAGCGCCCGGCTCTGAAATCTTCGCCCGGCTTGATGGCTCTTGTACATGGTGCACATCCAATGCTCACAAATCCACGATCGTGCAGAATGTTGTAAGGAATGTTGTATTTATTGATGTAATCTTTTACTTCTTCAGTTGTCCAGTGCAGCAAAGGATGATACTTAATGATCTGGTTGCTTTCGTCCCATTCGACTTGTGGCATATCCTGGCGATTAGGAGAATGTTCTGCACGAACGCCCGTGATCCAAACAGATTTTCCTTTTAAAGCTCTTTTCAAAGGCTCCACTTTTCTTACATAGCAACATGCTTTCCGCTGATCAGCAGATTCATAAAAAGAATTGGGACCATGTTCGGCAACAAATGATTCCAATAAAGGATTATTCGGGTAATATGCTTTTATTTTTGTTTGATATCTTTCGTTGGTGGCGCTCCATACAGAATATGTTTCAGAAAAAAGTCTTCCTGTATCCAAAGTAAAAATGCTTACAGGAAGTTCATTACTCAAAATCTTATCAGTGATCAACTGGTCTTCATAACTAAAGCTTGTAGAGAAAGTAACTTCACCAGGAAACTCTGTTGTAAGCCTCAGAATCACTTCTTCAATAGACAATAGTTTTGAAATTTCAGCGATTCGCGAAACTTGGTTTTGTAAAGGCTTAGACATTGTAGGTTGATTTAGAGAATTCAAATTAATTAAGAGGAGAGTAGTTGTTGATTTTTACATAAAGCAGCAACAACAGCGCTTTGAGGAGCAGTTAGTACACATATACATCAAAGAAAAAGATTGTGTCATTGTATAAAATTTGAATAGTCTACTGCAAAGGTAGGGTAATAGAATTAAAAATAATTTCTTTTTTTTTCCACAATGATAAAAAATGGCAGGAGAGAAGATGTATGGATCGATGAAGAACGCAGTAAATGAAGGGATAATGCGGTTTTTTATTTTTTTCAAAATAAATAAAAAAATGAAATGGGGAAAGTTTGACTTTTATTTTTTAAGGTGTGGAAACTGATTCCCGGAAAGGATGGAGGAATTTCCCGAATTCTATTTTTAGTGCTATTCCATCTGTATAAAGATTTTTTGGCACAGGCATTGTTTATAGAATAAGTATAATACGAAAAATTCAAATTTCTCATAAGCAGTTAGTTTTGGTAAACGGCCCCTGTTTCTACAGGGGCCTTCTCTTTACCATAAACAATAAATACCCCTAGCCAAATACATTACTATAGACTTCATTTTTTGCGAAACCTCCATAAGGAATGAATCTTGAAAAAATATAAAGGTTGATACCATTATATCTTTTTTTATAAATAAAATCGTGTTTGCTTCCTTTATTCATCCGGATATAAATTATGTTATCCGGGCTGATGAAATTCTTTTTTAAAAGAATTTCAGTTAATCGTTTATTATGGAAAATCGCTTTTTTAATGTTTCGATTCTTAACCATGAAAGGAAGAATATCATCTTTAAATCTTGTAAATAAATAATTTTCAGCCGTTGGTTGCAAAGGACATTTATTGAACCCGATAGATGTATAAGGAAGAATATCAAGTCTCAAAACAGTTTCCTGCAAAAAGTCAAAATGAGTTCTTTTTTTAAAGGCTTTATTGGAAAGCGCGGCAGCAATGCTTTCGCAATATTTAAATCGCCATTCGCTTTTATTTTTATAAAAGGAAAAAATATTATTTTGGAAGTAAGTATAATTTTCCCAACTCTCTTTTCTGAAATTATTTTCGAACTCAACTCTTTCCTGATTATACTGGCGATTGATCTCCACTACGGCAATTTTTTCTTTATCCGGAGAAAGATTTCCTGCCCAATAAGTAGGAAGTACTGTGTGGCGAAGATGCATTGGATTTTGTAATCCAAAACTATTAGAAATTGCTTTTACCTTATTTGAATAGAAGTGAGGATTATTTTTATAAATATTAAACTCACTATGAGCTTGTGTAATCAGGCTTTCCAAGAAACGAATTTTTAGTGGTTCAGGTAATTATCAACGCGTGATTCTTAAATTTATTGCAATGATTGTGAAATTGTCAGCAAAAAAAACGCTTTTACAGTAAACTAATTATAACGCAGACAATATTTCATTTAGCAGTCCATTAGCATAAGAAGGCAGATGTTTTTGAAAAATTTAATAAGAAGATGTTTAATTTTGGCATCTCATTTGATTAATGATAATAAAAGTTCGAAAATTAAAATTTCTCATAAGCAGTTAGTTTTGGTAAACGAGGCTGTCTCAAAAGGGCAGTCTCTTTTTTTTTATTTTTAAATTTTAGGTGGGTTTATTCACAATTTGATGTAGATAAATTTTGTGTAGTATTT
>Ga0134128_10000219_pt1 | contig 81721 bp, 50 predicted proteins | sample KB31754_FD_96462 | JGI IMG/M metagenome (GOLD analysis project Ga0134128, IMG submission 96462) | Terrestrial soil microbial communities with excess Nitrogen fertilizer from Kellogg Biological Station, Michigan, USA - KB3-175-4 | ecosystem: Environmental > Terrestrial > Soil > Unclassified ... | reverse complement strand
GGCACGGTGCCCGCCATCACCAACGTGCAGGCGCTGCCCGAATATCAGGATCTGGACCGCTTCATGACGGACATGAACGGCCTGCAGGATGCGCGCGCTACCTATGAAGGACTGCGGCAGCGCGGAAGCATCGGCAATTCGGCGGCGCTGCGCAAGCTGGTGGCGTTCCTCTATGGCGCAAGCCTCGGCGATTTCGAGCCGAACGGCCATTTCGCGCGGGCACTCGGGCAGGCTTACGGGCCGGCGCTCGACATCGCCCCCGACGTGCAGGATCGCGCCTCCGAGCGCATGAAGTATCTCACCGACGCGGTGTTCGAACGCTGGTTCGGAGAAAGCGTGCTGCTCAGCGATACCCAGCAGCTCGGAAACGAATTGGGCGCGCTGGAACGCGGCAACATCACCACCAACGAGCAGCTCAAGAACCTGCTTACGTCGCTGAGCCAGGTGGAAAGCGACCTCCGCAGCCCCGATCTCCGCTGGGTCGCCAACCCGCACCTGGATTTGACGGGGCCATTTCGCCGCGTAATCCTCGATCCGCTGACGACGCACAGCAATCCTTATTTCCGCACCGATACGCTGGACAGCATCCGGCAGAACGGCGATGCCGCGCTCGGCAGTCTCCGCGCCACCCTGGCGGATCAGCGTACCGCGATGAGCGGGCCGCTGCTCGATATGACCAACGGCGCGGCGCTCTCCAAAGGCGCTAAAGATCTGGAAGTGGCGCTCGAAAACGCCATGAACCTTCCGTTCATGACGGCCACCGCCACGCGGCCGATCACGATCACGCTGGATATTCGTTCGCAGTTGCGCTGGCGAACGGACCTTCTGCAGGAAGCGCTCCGGCTGATGGACATTTATCAGCGCTTCGTTTCGGAAAGCCTGCGCGATGCGCCGAACCGCGTGCAGCCCGTTTTGGGTCGCGTCACCATGGACCAGATGCGCCGCCACGTGCAGGGGCTGATCGCGGATTCGCAGGACATACGCCGCCGCACGGCATCGGGCGATGAACTCGGGTCGGAGGATGAGACGCTCGCCGAAGCTACCAATTTCCGCGAAGTCTCCGATCCTCACGGTCCGCTGCTGGACATGGCGAATCGCTTCGGAACGCTGGGCGTTGCCGAGGTCCGCAACTCGATCATGCGGATTCTGGTGCTGCAATCCTACAATCTGCTGACGCTGCTCGATAGCCGCCTCACCGATGAAGATCCGTACGCCGCGAAAGAGGGGAAATTCGGCTGGTGGAACGGCAAGGGCACGTTGTCCCTGGATTCGTACCAGGTGCATAGCCCGGCCGAACTGGCCGACTACCTGAACACGCAGCGCGACCGCATCAAGTTCCTGGTGCAGCAATCGGATCCGCTGGTGCAGTTCCTGGATACGTGGCTTCCCACGCGAGGCGAGGCGCAGAGCAAGCTGATCACGAAGTGGCAGCGGCTGGTCGCCGATTACAAGCAGTACGACGGAAAGAAGCCGGGTGCTTCGCTGGCATCGCTGGAAGACTTCGTGCTCAACCGCATGGACAAGATCACGCCGGACAACGGCTGCAAGGATACCGATCCGCCGGCCGATCGCGCGTTGAACCAGGATTATTTCCAATCCATCCGCGGCACGCTGCGGACGGAGATTGTGGATCGCTGCCGGGCCATCAGCGCGGAGGGGGTTTATTCGGCGTATACCCAGATCTCCGACATGTTCAATGCGAATCTGGCGGGCAAGTTCCCGTTCAGCCCGGTGAATGGCGCGAAGGCGCCGGCGCAGGTGACGCAGGAAGCGGTGACGGAGTTTTACGCGCTGCTCGACCGCAGCGGCAAAGCGGCGCGCGGCACTCTCAAGGAAGACACGCGCTTCGGCGAATCGGCCGGGCAGGCGCTGGACTTTCTGGATCAGGTGGAGCGGCTGCGTCCGCTGGTGCTCGCCAGTTCGGCCGACGCGGAAAAGGAACCGCCGTTCACGCTCGATTTTGTCCCGCATTTCCGCACGAACCAGGGCGCCGAAACCGGCGGTAATCAGATCATCGAGTGGGTGCTGCAGGTGGGCGGTCAACTGTTCCGCCAGCGCGAGCCCGATCATCCCGGCCGCTGGAGACCCGGCAACACGGTGCGTCTCTCTTTGCGGTGGGCCAACGATTCGATGTTTCTCCCCACGGCCGAAGGCCAGGCCGACGCGCGCATCCGCGACCGTAATGCGTATTTCGAGTTCACGGATCGCTGGAGCCTGCTCTCGTTTCTGCGGCGGCATCAGGCGGCGCCATCGGAAATTCGCCAGCCTGCCGATCCGCAAGTGTACGTTTTGAAGTTCGCGCTGAAGATGGCGCTGGACCCGAAGTGGGTGCATCAGGATTCGGATCCGCCGCCGGGCACGACGGTGGTTTATATGTCGCTGCGGCTTTCGACTCCGGGCGGAAAAACTGCGCTCGTGCTGCCGCCATTTCCGGTCAGCGCGCCGAAGCTCACGGCCCCGGTCAGCGCCCAGGGGGCACGGTGAACGGGATTGGGAAATGCGCGGGTGCTTCCCGGCTGTTGTTCTCGTCGCGATGCATTCGTTTTTCGATGCACCTTTTACCGCTCCCTCACGGGTTTGTGAAACAATCCGGCTGCCGTTCTCGTCGCGATCCATTCGCCTTTCGATGCACCGTCTACCGCTCCGGCGATACGGAAAAAGTCGGGGTGTTGTTCTCGTCGCGATGCATTCGTTTTTCGATGCACCCTTTACCGCTCCCTGACGGTCGCGGCTCCGTTAGCAGCATCAACTACATACGGAGCCGTGACCGTAAGGGAGCGGTAAAAGGTGCCGAGGAGATGATATTTGTTCACAAGGCCGTAAGGATGGCCGCACGCGGCAATCCAAGGAGTCCCAGTGAGTAGCCCCAGTCCCGCTATCGGCACATTCCGTTTTGACGTCTCCAGACTCCTGACTCCGATCGCTGCCGATGCTCCTTCCGGCGAATGGATGCGCTATGACGCCATCTACGATCAGATTCGGCTGGAGCGGCAGGAAGACGATCCGGTTCTGGCACAGGGCGTTTGGAAAACGGCGCTCAAGAAGGCCGATTGGTCCAAGCTGGAGCGGCTCTGCCTGCTGGTTCTGGAGACGCGCAGCAAAGACCTGCAGATCGCCGCGTGGCTGCTGGAGAGCTGGATTCATCTTCACGGCTTCGCCGGCATTCGCGAAGGTTTCCGCGCCCTCACGGCGCTCTCCGAGACGTTCTGGGACGACATTCATCCGCAGATTCAGGAAGGCGATTTGGAGTACCGCATTGGGCCCATCGATTGGCTCAACGAAAAAATTCCGGTGCTGCTGAAGCTCCTTCCTATCACCGCGCCGCAGTCCGACGATGTGATGGCGTATTGCTGGGCGGATTGGGAGTCGGCGATTCGTCCGCGCAGGCCGGAAGAAATCACGCAGACTTCCGAGGAGGGCCGGGTCACGCAGGCGATGTTCCAGCAAAGCGCCATGCTGACCCCCACCGCGACACTCAAGAATCTGCTCTACGAGATCGAAGCGGCCATGGATTCGGTGGACGAGCTCGAAACCGCACTCGACGCGCGCTGCGGCCAGGATCCGCCCAGCCTGCGCCAGTTCACCACCACGATGGACCCGATTCGCGGGCTCATCTCGGGAATCATCAATCAACGCGCGCCGGAGCCGGCGGCACAGGTAACCCAACAGGAGGTCCCGATGCCCCAGGAAGAGATTCGCACGGCGCCCGCCGCGGAAACGCACGGTCTGTTCTCGGCCGGCCCCATTCGCAGTCGCGCCGAGGCCTATATGCGGCTGGAAGAAGCTGCCGAATACCTGGCGCGCACGGAGCCCCACAGCCCGACACCGTACCTGGTGCGGCGCGCGATCGCCTGGGGCGCAAAACGCCTGGAAGAGATTCTGCCCGAGCTGGTCCGCAACAACAGCGACCTCGATGAGATCTACAGGCTCCTGCAAATTCAAAAAGATAAGGGCAGATAGCCCGCGCCTGCCGCGCATCCTTGATCAAAATTGAACAGAAATGTTTTGTGAAAACCGTGACAATCGTGCACCGCGTTGTTTCGCATTGGCCGGTTGGAGTTGGCCGGAATGCCTGCAAGGGAGAGTCTATGTCTAAAGGTCTAATCCCCGAACTTCCTATACTTTTGTGTTTGTTTCTGGCGTTTAATCTCTGCCCGGCGCCCGCAGCCGCTCAGCAGAACCAGGATTCACCCCCTTTTCACGTGGTAGTTGTCGAAGGTGAAGGCTCAATCAATAACGTTCGGCAGGCGGTCAACCGCGGCGCCACCGTTATGGTTGAGGATGAAAACAAGAATCCGCTATCCGGCGTAGCTGTTTCCTTTTTTCTGCCGAATGAAGGGCCGAGCGGAATTTTTCCGAATGGCAGCCACGTTCTCACCGTTTTCACGGACGAAAAAGGCGTAGCCACTTCGCGCCCCGTCCATTTCAATAACCTGGTTGGCCTGATGCGAATTCGCGTGGTGGCGTCGCTGTTCTCGCAGACGGCGTCGGCGATGATCACGCAAACGAACGTGAGCTCCGCAGCGGCGGTGAAAACCGGCTTCGTGCCGGCCACCGGAGTCGCGAAAGTCTCCAAGCCAAGCAGCGGCTCGCACAAGGCTCTGTACATTCTGATTGCAGTAGGCGCGGCCGCCGCGGCCGGCGGAATTTTCTTCGCCACGCACAAGAGTACGCCCTCGGCCACCATCAGCACGGGAACGCCGACGATCGGCACGCCTACGATCGGCGGAGCAAAATGACCGGCACCGGCAAGTGGATCCGCTTGGCCGCCTGCCTGTTCGCGACCTTGCCCGCCGGAGCACAGACCGTCCGCGGTCCGGTTCTGGGCTTTGTGGTGGATGGAGCGAACAGAGGTGTGCGAGCGGTGTCCGGCACGCCCGCCGCGGCTTCGATGGGAGATGTTTCGGAACTTCCGCCGGATTTAGCGGCTGCGGTGATATCGCCCGGCGGCGATTATGTTCTCGCGCTCTCCGGCGCGGCCCGCGATGCGTCACTGGCCGCACTGCCCGGCGGCTCGCTGCATCCGCTCTCCGGAATCAGTTCCGGCGCGGCGCGCATCGTGGTGAGCCCGAACGGAACGTCCGCGGCATTTTATTTTCCAGAGGCGAATCGCGTGGAAGAGATCACGGGATTGCCCGCCGCGCCCTCATCCGTACGCGAAGTTTATCTGACGCCCCTGCGCAATCCGCTGAAGGACCTTGCGCTCAGCGACGATGGCGAATTGCTGCTCTGTTCGGAAGCTGTCAGCGCCGGTGGTCCCGCGCCCGCTGTTGTGGCGATCGGCCGCTCGGGCGATCTGAATCGTTTCGCCATGGGCGGTCCGGCGACCGCCATCGCTTTCGCGCCTCACAGCCATGATGCCGTGGCGGTCAGCGACTTCGAAGCCGTCGTTCTGCGCGACGTCGCCGGTCAGGCCGGCCGCATCGCGTTACCCGAAACACTCAAAGGCGCAACCGCGGCGGCATTTTCGGCCGATTCCGCGCGAGTTTATTTCGCGCACGCCCGCTCCGGCCGGATTGAGGCAGTTGCGCTCTCTTCGCCGGCCGCGCCTCTCGACGAGCTGCAATGCAATTGCCGGCCGCAAGGCTTGTTCCGCATGGGCGGATCGGACGCGTTTCGTTTAACTGAATACTCGGGCGCGGCGCTACCGGTTTTAGACGCCTCACGCGCCGAGCCGCACATCGTCATTATTCCTCCTGTTGTCAATCGAGACGACCTACAGTGAAACTCCCGGTTCGCATTACCCAACTCGCCCTTGCCGCCGCGATTCTGGCCGTGCCAGGCGCGGCATTCGCTGCTACGCCGACCAGCACATCGCTGCAGACCGATCAGAGCCCGCAGACATTTGGCCACACCGTCACTTTCACAGCGACCGTTGCGCCGGCAGCCAGCGGCGTCGTAACGTTCTTCGATAATCAGAGCCCCATCGGCACGGCAACGCTCGACGGCAACAGCAACGCGGTATTCACCACCCGCTTGCTCACCCCGATGAACCACTTCATCACCGCGCGTTATCAGGGCGGCGGCGGATTTGCGGTCAGCACATCTTCAGCAATCCCGCAGATCATCACGACGAAGGGCGCCAACACGTTTACGCAGCCCACGGGCTCGCCAATTTCAACGAACAAACCGTTCAAGCTTGCGATCGCGGATTTCAACGAGGATGGAGTCCCCGATCTGGCGGTCCCGAACAGCGCAGCCACTTCGGTAACCATCTATTTGGGGAACGGAGACGGCACATTCACGAGCTCCGGCACTCTGAACACCAGTGCCGCTCCAAATTCCGTGGCGGTCGGCGATTTCGACAACTCCGGGCACACCGGCGTAGCGATTGCCTGTTCCAATGGCCTCATTAACATCTATGTGAATGACGGCACGGCCAACTTCACGGCAAAGGCTTCCATTGCAGACCTGAATACCGGTTTGTCGCCGTCGGCGTTGCAAGTCATCGTGGCGGATTTCAATGGCGACGGCATTCCGGACGTGGGTGCAATTGGAACGGCACAGAACATAGTCCTCGGCACGCAAGTTACAGCCGGTTACTTCAACACTTTCCTGGGTAACGGATCGGGAGGGTTTTCAGCCGGCGCCACCCTCAACCTTGGTCTTGTAACGAATCCGTGGATGGCATCCGTGGGCGATTTTCACGGACACGGATATGCGGATGTTGTGATTCCTTTGCGCGGACCCAGCACGATCGCCCTGTTGACGAATGACGGCGCCGGGAACTTTACACAGACTTCAATTTCTCCGTCGCCGGCTTTGAACGCACCGGACGCGATCACCGTCGCCGACTTCGACAACGACAACAATCTGGATATCGCAGTTGTGAATTCAGGTAGTTCTACCGCATCGGTGGCTGTTTATTTAGGGAATGGCGCGGGCGGGTTCAGCACCGGGCACGCGTATGCCGCGGGAAGCGGCGCCTCCGACGTGCTTGCCGCCGATATTAACGGCGACGGCTACCCGGATCTTACCGTTGCCAGCTTCACCACCGGCAATGTCACCATTCTGTTGAACGATGCGGCGCACCCGGGGACGAATTTCACGAGCTCCGGAATCTCATTCCCCTCGGTGGATAAGTGCGCATTCCTCGTGATGGGCGATTTTAGCGGCGATGGCCGGCCGGATATGGCGCTCTCCAACGACATTAATCCCACCGGCAGCATCAGTATCGGTCTTGGCGTCGGACCCAGCATCACCTCGCTCAGCCCCAACCAGATTACGGTTGGCACTGCCGGATCCGAGCTCCACATTGTCGGCTCGAACTTCGTAAGCGGATCCACTGTGAAGTGGCAATTCGGGAACAGCGCGGCGGTGAATTTCACCAATGTGCAAACCGTCAACGGCGACCTTGTCTTAAGTGGCGCTCAGTTCGACGCGCAACTCGGCACCTCCGGCACGGTCAGCATCACGGTGGTTGACCCGACCGGCGTCACATCCAACTCGAAAACGCTCACGATCCTGCCGGCCGCCCCCACCGTTACTCACCTGAGCATCTCTTCCGAACCCGCCGGGACTCAGCAGAACATCCTCATCACTGTGACAGGCACGGGCTTTGCGAATGGTGACCAGGTGACCTGGCAGCCGAGTGTTTGCGGCACCCCGCCTTGCGCGGTGGTGAAGTTTACCGCCTCCGTCAGCAACAGCACGACTCTCACCTTCACGGCGGATCATGCCAGATTCGATTCGCCCGATTCAGCCATCAGCGTCGGAGTGCAAGACAGCTTCAAGCAGGATTCCAGCAACACGCTTACGTTTCAAGTGCTGGTGCCCACGATCTCCAGCCTGAATGTGAATTCAATCGGCGTCGATAGCGGCGACGTTCCATTGACGATCACCGGGACGGGTTTCGTGTCCGGTGTATCCATCGCGCTGTTCCTGACTCCCTGCGTGGGCGGCACTTCTCACAACCTGACATCCACCGCCACCTCGACACAGGTACTGACCACGATTCCGGCTGCGTTGATCGGCGCCAACCCGTCGGCGTCCTGCATCACCGTGCGGAACGATCCTTCGGCCATTTCCGCGTCCGTTCCGCTGCCCATTGTGTCGCCGTCCGTTACCACGTTGAATCCTGCCAGCGTCAATGCAGGCGGCAATGTCGCCGTCAACGTACAAATCGCCGGCGCGAACTTCGTCAGCGGGTCGCAGGCGTTCTGGTGCAACAACTGCAATAACTCTCCTACGCAGCTCTCCACCACGTTTACGGACACGACGAAGCTGACCGCCACCATTCCGAGCAACCTGTTGCAGAACGTCGGGTCGCCAACCATCACCGTGAACAACGCGGGCGCCACCTACACGCCCGGCTCCCCCGCAATTGCCCCGGCGGTGACGTTCCCCATTTCGACCATCGTTATCAGTTCCATCAGCCCGTCCGTTGTTCTGGCCGGCAGCCCCGCGCAGACCCTCACCATCAACGGGCAGGGTTTCGCGACCAACGCTTCGGTGCTCCTCAACGGCAATCCGGTTCAGCCGACGAATCCGCCGACCAGCACCCAGGTCACCGTTACGCTCAGCGCCGCGCTGCTTTCCGCGCCCAACACGATTCAGGTGATCGTGGTGAATCCTTCCGATGGGTCGCAGTCGCCGCCGGTGAACCTCACTGTCGGACAACTCGCGATCAGCGGCGTGACGCCTTCCCCGGTGGTCGCCGGCAGTCCGTCTTTCACGATGCAGATTCAGGGACAGTTCTTCAGCAGTGGAGTGAAGATCGCCTGGACCTCCGGTGTGACGTCGACGACGCTGGCGACTTCCTTTGTCGATGCCTCCGATATCACGGCAATCATTCCATCGAGCCTGGTGGCGTCAGCCGGCACCGCGTTCCTGACCGCTTCCACCTTGGTGAATGGCGTAACCGTCACCTCGGCGCCGTTCCAGGTTGTCATCTCGGGTCCGAGCATCAATAACGGCGGCCTCAATCCATCGGTGCAAAGCGTCGGCGCGGCCACCTTCGCGTTGGATGTTCAGGGTCTGAATTTCCTGAACGGTTCGGTAGTGCAGTGGAGCAATGGAACGGGAGCGGCAACGTCGCTGCCGACCACGTTCATCTCGCCGACAGAACTTACCGCCATCGTCCCCTCCGCGCTGGTCAGTGCCAGCGGCACCGCACTGGTCTCGGTATTGAATCCCGGCGCCAATGGAGCTGCCTCAAACGGCGTCATCTTCGTCATCGGCCCGACCCCGACCATCAATACCAACGGCGGTCTTTCGCCGAACTTCATCACTGCCGGACAGCCGTCGATTAGTATGACGGTGAACGGCACCAATTACGACGCCTCATCGGTTGTGAAGTGGAACGCCAACGGGAACAATCAGTCGCTGACCACCGGGTTCCTCAGCAGCAACTCACTGACAGTTACAGTGCCGGCGAACCTGCTTTCGACGGCGGGCACGGCGCTGGTAACGGTGGTCAATAGCGGCGGCGCGACGTCCAACACCGCGGTGTTTACGGTGGGCGCGGGACCGGTCCCGACGCTCACCAGCTTTAGTCCCGCGAACGGCGCCACGGCCGGCGGACCGCTGTTCCAGTTGACTGTCAATGGAACGAATTTCAATCAAGGCGCGCAGGTGGTTTGGACCAACGGCGCAACCGTGCAGAACCTGACGACCATCTTCGTCAACTCCACACAATTGACGGCGCTGGTTCCCGCTACGCTCACTGCAACCGCGGGAAGCGCGGCGATCAGCGTACTCAATTCCGGCGGCGGCGCTTCCGGATCGCTGGTATTCCCGATTTCCGCTCCGCCGGCGCCCGGCATTACCAGCTTCAGTCCGGCCACGGTTACGGCGAGCACGGGCGATTTTACGCTGCAGGTGAACGGCTCGAATTTCGTGAACGGCTCTGTCGTGCAGTGGAGCGCAGGCGCCGGCACCCAGGCGCTGTCCACCATCTTCATTAGTGCGACGCAGTTGAACGCGCTCGTGCCGGCCAGTCTGATCGCTTCCGGCGGAATCGCCTTCGTCAACGTCATCAATCCCGGGCCGATACCCGGCACGCCGGTCTCTTACACCATCAATGCGCAGCCGCTGATCTCCAGCACCTCCGGTCTCAACCCGAGTTCGACGACGGCGGGCGCGCCCGGCTTCCAAATGACGGTGACCGGCACCGGCTTCATCAGCAGTTCCGTGGTGGTTTGGGCGGGTACCGATCTTCCGACCTTCCAGGTGAGTCCGACGCAGCTCACCGCGCAGGTGAGCGGCAGTCTGGTGCAGAATGCCGGAGCGTTTTTGGTGAGCGTGCGGAATCCCGGGAATCCGTCGGCGATCCTTTCCAATTCGGTGACCTTCACGGTCAACGCTCCGCCGCCGCCGACACCACCGGCAATTTCCGCCAACGGTCTGAACCCCGCCACAGTTCCGGCGGCCGCGTCCGGAGGCGCAGGCGTGCAGATTCTGGTGACCGGAACCGGCTTCGTCAGCACGTCAGTGGTGCAATTCGCCGGGACCTCCGTGCCGACCACGGTACTGAGCTCCACCCAGCTTTCCGCCCAGATTCCGAATTCCAGTATCACGACGGCCGGAAATTACTTTGTCGGCGTGCAGAACCCGGGTCCTCCCGTCCTCACCTCAAACCTGATCGCGTTCACGGTAACCACTCCCGCGCAGCCCTCGATCTCAGGCGGCGGTCTCTCGCCGAGTTCGGCGACCGCCGGTGGTCCGGCGTTCACGATGCTGGTGACCGGCGCGAATTATGTGAACGGGTCGGTTGTGCAGTGGAATGCCGGCACGGCGGGAAGCGTCTTTGCGCCGTTGCAAACCATTTTCGTAAGCCCCAGCCAGCTCAGCGCGCAGGTTCCCGCGAACCTGATTGCCAACACGTCGGGATCGCCGACGGTGCGTGTCTCGAATCCCGATGGCGGTGCGTCGAACACCGTCCCATTCACCATCAACCCACCGGCATCGCCCATCATTTCCGCCGCGGGCGGACTGAGTCCGGCCTCCGTGAGCGCCGGCGGACCTTCGTTCACGCTGGTGATCGCGGGCTCCAATTTCGTGCCCACGTCGCAGGCTCTGTGGACCGCGGGCGCCGCCACGCAACAGCCCACCACTACGTTCCTGAACTCCACTCAGTTGAGCGTGCAGATTCCATTCGGCTATATTCTCAGCGCCGGCAGCGCGCTCATCACTGTGCAGAATCCGGGGAATGTAACGTCGAACGCCGCGGTATTTACGATCAATCCGCCGACGATCGCGAACCCCGGCGGCCTGAGTCCCGCGTCCGCGAGCGCGGGCGACCCTGCATTCCAGCTCACGATTACCGGCAGCAATTTCGTAAACGGCTCGCAACTCCAATGGACCACCGGCAGCGGCACCGTCGCGCTGGCAGCGTTCTTCCTCAGTTCGACACAACTCACGGCGTCCGTGCCTGCCGGCTTCGTCCAGTCGCAAGGCACGGCCAGTCTCAGTGTGACGAACCCCGGCGGCTCCTCCTCCAACACGGTGCAGTTCACCATCGGCGCGCCTGTGGCGCCGGTGATTTCGGCGAACGGCCTCAGTCCGAATGGCGCAACCGCGGGCGGCCCTGCGTTTACCCTTCTGGTGACGGGCTCCGGCTTCGCGAGCGGCGCGCAGTTCCAGTGGAACAATAACGGCAACCTATCTCTGTTCGCCACCGTCGTGGCCAGTCCGACCCAGCTTACTGTCGCGGTTCCCGCTTCGGCCATCGCCTCCTCCGGCACCGTACTGGTGAGCGTAGTCAACGCGTCGGGCGCGACCTCCAACCTGGTTCCGTTCACCATCAGCTCCGCGCCGCAGCCTGTCATCGGCGTAACAGGCCTCAGCCCCAGTTCCGTTACGGCGGGCGCAACGCAGCCGTTCCAACTGCTGGTTTCCGGGGCGAACTTCGTCAACGGATCCAAAGTGCAGTGGGATCCGGGAAGTGGTCCGGTGCAACTCAACACGGCGTTCCTGAGCTCGACTCAGTTGAGCGCGACCGTGCCCATCTCCGATGTGGCATCCCCCGGCAGCGCCATCGTCACCGTTTTGAATCCGGGCAACGTGCTCTCCAACGGCGCGGTGTTCGCGATCAATTCGGCTCCGCCACCGCCTACTCCGGCCATCGCAGTGCCCGGCGGCTTGAGCCCCAGCACGACGCAGGCGGCCGGATCGGACTTCCAGTTGCTTGTTTCGGGTTCGAATTTCGTCAGCGGATCAGTGGTGCAGTGGAACACCGGCTCCGGCGCGCAGGCCCTGACGACGTCCTTCCTCGGAGCGAATCAACTTGCGGCGCAGGTTCCCGCGGCCTCGATCGGGACAGCGGGCACGGCCTTCGTCTCCGTTCTGAATCCCGGGAACGTGGTCTCGAATAATGTCATCTTCACCGTCACTCCGGTGGCGCCTCCGTCGATCTCCTCGGTGGGCGGCCTCGCGCCGAACACAGCGACCGTCGGCGGACCGGCGTTCCAACTGATCGTCACAGGCAGCGGCTTCAACGCGACCTCCACGGTTCAATGGGACAACGGCGGCGGACCACAACCGCTTCCCACCACCTTCGTCAACGCCACGCAGCTCACCGCGACCGTGAGCGCGGCGCGAATTTCCAGCGTCGGCTCCGCATTAGTGAACGTCACGACGACAGGAGCTCCGGCGTCCAACGTCATTCTCTTCACCATCGCCGCCGGACCAGCGCCCAGCATTTCCGCCAGTGGTCTGAGCCCGGCCACCGCTGTGGCGGGCGGCCCTTCCTTCTCGCTCGTGGTGAATGGATCGAATTTCGCCGCGACTGCGCAAGTTCTCTGGAATCCCGGCTCCAGTCCGCAAGCGCTGCCCACCGTCTTCCTCAGCTCCAGCCAGTTGGCTGCCCAGGTGCCGGGCTCCGATATCGCGGTGGCAGGCACAGCTTTCGTCAGCGTGTCCAACCCGGGCAATGTCACGTCGAACGGCGTCATCTTCCCGATCTCCGCGCCTGCCGCGCCGCCGCAGCCCGCCATTTCCACGATGAATCCCACCAGCGCACCCGCCGGCTCTGCGAGCTTCCCGCTGATCGTCTCCGGCGCGAACTTTGATAACACCAGCGTGGTGCAGTGGAACAACGGTTCAGGCACTGTCCCGCTGGTCACCACGTTCGTCAATTCCAGCCAGCTGATTGCAACAGTAGGTGCAGCACAGGTTACGAACGCGGGCACGATTCTGGTCAGCGTTAAGAACGGAAGCAATGTGGTGACGAACGTGGTCTCGTTCGTCGTGAACGCGCCTGCCGCTCCCACCATCCTGACGCCCGCCGGCCTGCTGCCCGCGTCGGCCACCGCCGGCTCTGCCGGATTCCAATTGTTGATCACGGGCACGAACTTCGTAAGCGGCGCCACGGTGCAGTGGTCGAACGGAAGCTCGACGCAATCGCTGCAGACCACTGTCGTCAGCTCCACGCAAATTTCCGCCACGGTGCCCGGCTCCGATCTCACTGGCGCCGGAACCATTTTCATCAGCGTTCAGAACCCCAACAATTCCGGGACGTCGAACATCGTCACGTTCCCGATCTCCGCGGCGCCGCAGCCGACCATCGCGCTGAATAACGGACTCACTCCCGCCAATGTTCTGGTGGGTAGCTCGGCGTTCCAGTTGGTGGTTACGGGAACGAACTTCGTCCAGGGATCGCAAGTCATCTGGACCACCGGGTCGACCTCCAACACGCTCGCTACCACGTTCATCGCCGCCACGCAGTTGAGTGCGATCGTGGATTCCAGCCTCATTCTTTCCGCCGGACCGGTTTTCGTGAGCGTGCAGAATCCCGGCAATGTCTCGTCGAACTCCGTCAGCTTCAGCGTTACGACGCAGCCCGCGCCGACCATCTCGTCCACCAACGGCCTCAGCCCGTCGTCGGTGATCGCCGGCAGTCCTGCGTTTGTCCTGACAATCTCCGGCACGAATTTCGCGAACGGCGCGGCAGTGCTGTGGGGCGTCGGCAGCGCGCAGGTCCAGATCCCCGCAACCGTGTTGAGCGCCACGCAAGTAAGCGCGCAGATCACCGCCAATCTCGTCGCCGCCGCAGGCACTACTCTGCTCGCCGTGCAGAACCCCGGCGGTGTGACTTCGAACTTCGCGAACTTCGTGGTGACGCCGGCCGCGCAGCCGGTGCCGCCCACCATCGCCAACTCCGGCGGACTCTCGCCGGCATCGGTGACGGCAGGCGCAGCCGCGTTCCAGTTGACCGTTACGGGCTCGAATTTCGATGCTATCTCGAAGGTGAATTGGGATCCCGGCACCGGCACGCCGCAGCCTTTGAGCACCAGCTTCATTAGCGCGACGCAATTGACCGCCGTAGTTCCCGCGTCGCTGGTCACCACCGCGGGTAACGCATTCGTGAGCGTCAGCAACGCTTCGGGTGCGAACGCGGGAACCTCGAATACGGTCACCTTTACCGTCAATCCGGCGCCGCCCATCACGCTCAACCCGAGCTCCGTGCAGGTAGGCGCGGCCGCATTCACGCTGGTAATAACCGGCAGCAATTTCCCGGTGGGCTCCGTTGTGTTGTGGAACGGCGGCACCGGCGCCACCAGTCTGAACAGCACGGTGGTCGACCCCACGCACGTGACCGCGGCCGTCACCGCGAACCTGCTGCAGGCGCCCGGTACGGTCTTTGTCAGCGTGCAGCTCGGCTCATCGACAGGCGCGCCTGTCACCACCGCGGTGCCGTTCACCATTAGCGCCGCCCCGCTCCCGACCATCAATGCAGGCGGACTTGCGCCGGCATCGGGTCCGGCGAATCAATCGTTCCTGCTGATCGTAAACGGGTCCAATTTCCTGAATGGCGCGACCATTCAGTTGAACGGCCAGAACATCACGCCGACCACCTTTATCAATTCGACGCAATTGACGGCCACCGTGCCCGCGAGCGCAATTCCCACGCCCGGCTCCTACACCGTCAACGTGGTGAATCCGAACGGCGGCGGATCTTCCAACCTGGTGGCGTTCGTCGCCGGCGCGCCGGTGCCTGCGTTGACCTCCACGGGAGCGTTGACGCCCAGCAGCACGGTTGCAGGCGGCCCCGGTTTCGCATTAGTTGTGAACGGCTCCGGCTTCACCAGCAGCTCCGTCGTGCAATGGAATGCCGGAACCTTGCAGCCGCTGCAGACGATTTTCGTCGATACCACGCACTTGCAGGCGCTGGTTCCCGCGAGCCTCATCACCACCGCTGGTAGCGCTTTAGTCAGCGTCTCCAACGGCACGGGCGCGATTTCGTCCGCTGTGATCTTCACCATCACCGCCACGCCGCTGCCCACGATCGCCTCTACAAACGGCATTAATCCCTCGTCGATCGTGGCCGGTTCCTCCGCGTTCACCATGACCGTCAGCGGCACGAACTTCACCGCCGGTTCGGTAGTGCAGTGGAGCGGCGGACCCGCGGTGACGAACCTCACCACCGCCTTCATCAGCGCCACACAGCTCACGGCGATTGTGCCTTCGAGCCTGGTGGCTGCGCCCGGCACCATTTTCCTGACCGTTCAAAATCCCGGCGGCGCCACATCCAACCCGATCGGCTTCGTCATCAGCGGAGCGCAGCCGCCGCAGATCAATACGAGCAGCGGTCTCACGCAGGCCAGCATTACGGCGGGGCAGCCTTCCTTCACCATCGGAGTCACCGGATCGAATTTCATCCCGACCTCCGTGGTGCAATGGCTGGCGGGCGGCGTCACCACTCCGCTCACCACGGCGTACGTCAGCTCCACGCAAGTGACGGCGCTGATCCCCGCGAATCTGGTTCTCACCGCCGGCTCGGCCTTCATTGAAGTGCAGAACGCGCCGGGCGTGGTGTCCAACCTCGTTCCATTCACGGTCACGGGGGTGCCCGCGCCTTCCATTTCCACCGCCAACGGTTTGAATCCGGCGACGGCCGCAACGGGATCGGGAGCCATTCAGATTACGCTTACGGGATCGAACTACCAGCCTGGCGCGATCGCCCTGTGGAATGCAGGCACCGGTCCGCAGACCCTGGTAACCGGCTTCGTGAGCGCGAGCCAGCTTACCGCTCTGGTGCCGGCCAGCCTGATGTCGGCGCCGGCCATCGCGCTGATCCAGGTACAAAACCCCGATAAGCAGATATCCAACTCGGTGAGCTTCGTGGTCACCGGACCTGCCCAAACGGCTGCGCCCACGGTCACCGGAATCGTGCCGAACACCGCCGCCGCCGGGTCCGGCGCGCTGCAAATTTCCGTGAGCGGCGCGAATTTCAGCCAGGGCGTAAACGGCCTCGGAGCGTCTACCGTGCAGTGGAACGGCACCGCCGTGCCCACCACCTTCGTGAGCTCCGCGCAGCTTACCGCGACCATCGCCGGCACTCTGCTCACCACGCCCGGAAATAATTTCGTCAACGTGGCGAATTCGACAAGCTCGCAGTCGAACGGCGCTCAGTTCACCGTCGGCGCACCCACGATCGCCAGCCTGAATCCGGCGGCCGTGAATGCGGGCGGCGCTGGATTCTCTCTCTCCGTCATCGGCACCAACTTCGTCAACGGTTCGACCGTAACCTGGAACGGCGGCGCGGTGCCCACTACATTCCTGAGCTCGACACAAATCACCGCGCAGATATCGGCGCAGCAGGTGGCCAACGCCGGAACCGCGCTGATAGTGGTCAACAACCCGGGCGGCTCCAGCAGCAATTTGCAGACGCTCACGCTGACCGCGCTGGTCCCGACCATCGCCACATTGAGCCCGGCCTCGGCGATTGCCGGCGGCTCGGCATTCCAGTTGGTGGTCACCGGAACCAACTTCCAGACCGGCTCGCAGCTCATCTGGAACGGCACGCAATTGCCGACCATTCTGGTGAGCGCCACGCAGTTGTACGCCCTGGTGGATTCGTCGCTGATCGCCTCGGCGGGCACGGCGAGCGTCTCGGTGCAGAATCCCGGCCCCGCTACATCGTCGTCGGTGAAGTTCGCCATCGGCGGACCGTCCGTTACCTCGGTCTGCCTGGCGGCCTCGGGTTCATCGCAGAGCACCAGTTGCACGAACACGTACGCAGCCCTTGGAAATAACGCGTCGGGCCCCGGAATCCAGCTCACCATCACCGGCCAGAATTTCATCGCCGGCTCGACGGTGTTGTGGAATGGAACGCCGGTTCCGACGGTCTTCAACAGCTCCACGCAGCTCACCGGATACGTCGCGGCCAATTTCCTGACGGCGCCCGGCACGGCGAGCGTGACCGTGCAGAATCCGGGCGGCGCAGTTTCCGCGCCAGGAGCTTTCTCGGTCGGCGCCTTCACTCTCGCCATCACTACGACGTCCTTGCCCGATGCCGTAGTCGGCAAGAGCTACGGCCCGGTGATCCTGACGGCGACCGGCGGCACGACGCCATATTCGTGGTCCGTGACGACCGGCACGCTGCCCGACGGGCTGCTCCTCGATTCCGGGTCCGGATCCATCGCCGGCATTCCGACAGCCGCGGCATCGGGAGCGCTCGGCATCACGGTTACGGATTCTTCGCAGCGGACCAGCGTGCGAAGGCTTCCTCTGCGCGTGGTCACGGCGCTTTCGATCACGACCACTTCACCGCTGGCCGCCGCGCTCATGAACTCGCCGGTTTCCATCGCCTTCGCGGCTGCGGGCGGAACACCACCGTATAAGTGGAGCGCTTCGGGCAACGTGCCCGCAGGACTGGCGCTCGACCCCTCCACCGGATTGCTGAGCGGTTTGCCCGCTTCGCCCGGAAATTATCAGTTCAGCGTCACCGTCTCGGACAGCGGCAGCGCGGGCGGCCAGACGACCCTGCCGAAGATCTTCAGCATGCAGATCGCGGTGCCGGACGTGACCATCGGCGGATTGGGCGCGACATCGCAACCGGCTACGCAGCCGCAGGTGAATGTCTCTGTATCCGCGCCATACGCATCGGACCTCACCGGATCGCTGACGCTCACCTTTGCGTCGGCGGTGGGAGTGGACGATCCAAACATCGCGTTCTCGTCGGGTGGCCGCACGGTGGCGTTCACCATCCCTGCCGGATCGACGCAGGCGACATTCGGCGGAACGGCGAATCTTGCGCTGCTGACCGGAACGGTCGCAGGCACCATTACGATTAAGGCGAACATCAAGTCCGGCGGCGCCGACGTGACGCCGAATCCCGCTCCGCAACTGACCACGGCGATCGCGAAATCGGCGCCTGTAATCACAGCGGCCACACTGACCAAGGTGACGGGAGGAGTCAGCGTCGGGCTCGTGGGCTTCTCCACGACGCGGGAAATCACGCAAGCCACAGTGACGTTTACGCCCGCGGCCGGCAGCAATCTTACGGCGTCCACGCAGACGATCAACCTCGGAAGCACGTTCAGCGCGTGGTATCAGAGCGCGGGATCGAATGCCTTCGGAAGCCAGTTCACAATTGCGATACCGTTCGGAATCGCGGGAGATGTGAACGCGATCGGCTCAGTCACGGTCACCCTGACGAACTCAGTAGGAACCTCGCAACCGGTAACCGCAACGTTCCAGTAACGACCGGCCTCCCGGCCGGTCGCTAACTGATTTTTGCGACCGGTCGGGAGACGGTCTGGAGACCGGTCGTTACTCTTCCAGCAGTTCGGTGAGGCGTCGGCGGTCCAGGCGGATGCCGTTGTCGTAGCGCACAAGGCCGTCGCGCTTCAGCTTATTCATGAAGTAGCTGATGCGCGAGCGCGTGGTCCCGACCATGGCGGCGAGTGTCTCCTGATTCATGCGGGGAATGCGGTCGGAGCCCGAAGGAGCCAGATAAAGCAGCGTGCTGGCGAGGCGCTTTTCGCTGCTGTGAAAAAGCTGCGTCAGCAGCGCTCGCTCGGTGCGCTCTTTCTGCTCCAGCAGTCTGCGCATGAAGCTATCCGCGAAGGGCGCCTCGCGCAACAATCTCTGCCGCAGATCGTGCTTTTGAATTCGAAAGATGGTGCTCTTTTCGATTGCTGTCGCCGACGCGGTTTGATACGGCTGATCGAGCAAACAGTATTCGCCGAGAATGCTGCCCGCGCCCATCACCGCCACGACCGCCTGCCGCCCTTGCGGCGATACGGCACACAGCTTCACCCAACCGCCGAGAATCACGAATACCGAATCGGATCTCTCGCCTTGGGCATAAATCAATGCGTTTTTGGAATATTGTCCGGTGCTGCAACCGGCCCGGCTGACCTCGGGCCTGCACCAGTTGGAATCTGGATACGTGAATTCAGGACGAATGTGAAGAGGTTGTGGAACGGCAACCGTTGAGATTATGTGCGACGACATCGGATCCCCCCAGGGTCTGGAGGTTGTAATATATCATACGCATCGTTCAAAATGGGACAGAATTTCGCAAATCTTCTAGTTACGAAAGTTTATACGAAAAGCCGAACTCGTCCAGGTCGATGGAAACGTTCTGAATCGTATTTCCTTCGGCCAGGCGACCCAGGAGTTCCCTGGATATCCCGGGCAGCAATGTGCCTGTGAGCACATGATCGACGTTGCGCGCGCCGCTTTCCACTTCCGTGCATCGCCGCGCGATCTCCTTCACAACGTGCTCCGAAAAGCTGAACGTCGCGCCGTGGCTCTCCTCCAGCCGCCTGCTCACTTTAGATAGCTTAAGTTCCACAATCCGCCGCAGATCGGCGTCCCCAATGGGGAAATACGGAATGGCAACGAGCCGGCCCAGCAACGCCGGTTTAAAGGTGTGTTGCAGTTGCGGTGTGATGGCCTCGATCAACGCTTCGGGTGTGGGCAGCGCCGCCCGGTTGCCGCACATTTGCATAATGCGGTCAGACCCTGTGTTCGACGTCATCAGAATCGTCGTATTCCGGAAATCGATTTCGCGGCCCTCGGCATCTTCCATCCGGCCCTTGTCGAACACCTGGTAAAAAAGTTCCATAACGTCAGGATGGGCCTTCTCCATCTCGTCGAGCAGTACCACCGAGTACGGCTTGCGGCGCACCGCTTCGGTGAGCACGCCGCCCTCGCCGTAACCCACATATCCCGGAGGCGACCCCTTCAGCCCGGAAACCGTATGCGCCTCCTGGTATTCCGAGAGATTGATCGTCACCAGGCTGCGCTCGCCGCCATATAGGATTTCCGCGAGCGCGAGCGCTGTCTCCGTTTTCCCCACGCCGCTCGGACCGGCCAGGAGGAACACGCCGGTCGGCCGCCGCGGGTCGTCCAAACCCGCGCGTGTCGTGCAAATCCGCTGTGCAATCGCTTCGAGCGCATGGTCCTGCCCCACGATCCGTTCGGCCAGCAGCGCCTTGAGATTCAGCACCGACTGAATCTCTTCCCGCATCATGCGGCCCACCGGAATCCCGCTCCAACTGGCGATCACTTCGGCGACGGCCTGCGAATCCACGCACCATTGCACCAGCGGAGTGCCGCCTTGCAGTTCACCGAGTTCGGCGGTTGCTTGCGCAAGCTGCTGCCGCAGATCGTCCGATTCGGCAATGCCGCCGAGGAACCCGGGCGCGGCGTCCGGTCCGGCGGCGGCGGCCGATGCGCGCCCGCGCGTCGTCTCCAGTTCGCTTCTCATCGCGAGAATCCGCTGAACCAGATCGCGCTCCCTGCTCCACCGCGATTCCAGCTTTTCGGCCTCTTGCCGCGCCTTCGCCAGCAATTCCGTCAGTTCGGCGAGACGATCCGCGTAACATCCGTCCGCCGCTTCCTCCCGCTCGAGCACTGCGATTTCACGTTCGAGGTTCAGAATGCGCCGGCGCGCGTCCTCCAGCGGAGGCGGCGTACCGGTCTGCGAAAGGGCGATGCGTGCGCAGGCCGTATCCAGCACGCCAATCGCTTTGTCGGGAAGCTGCCGCCCCGAGATATAGCGCTCGGACAGCCGTACGGCCGCCTGTACCGCGGAATCCAGCAGCCGCACTTTGTGATGCCGCTCCAGCGTGGCAGCCACGCCGCGCATCATGTGGATCGCATCCTCTTCACTCGGCTCATCCACCTTCACTACCTGGAAGCGGCGAGCCAGCGCGGCATCCTTCTCGAAATACTTCTTGTATTCGGCTTGCGTGGTGGCCGCGATGGTCCGCAGCTCGCCGCGGGCCAGCGCCGGCTTCAGCAGATTGGCGGCATCCCCCTGACCGCTCGCGCCCCCGGCGCCGATCAGCGTATGCGCTTCGTCAATGAAGAGAATCACCGGCTGCGGCGACGCCTTCACTTCCGCGATCACCGCCTTCAGGCGATTCTCGAATTCACCGCGAATCCCCGCGCCGGCCTGCAGCAGGCCCAGGTCCAGCGTCCGCACGCTGACCTCGCGAAGCGAAGGATGCACGTCGCCCGCGACGATACGCAGCGCAAAACCTTCCACCACGGCCGTCTTGCCCACACCGGCTTCGCCGGTCAGAATCGGATTGTTCTGCCGCCGCCGGGTCAGAATATCGATGACCTGCCGGATCTCGTTATCGCGCCCCACCACCGGGTCGATGGAGCCCGCGCGAGCGGCTGCGGTGAGGTCGATTGTGAACTGGTCGAGATTCGGAGTCGCCGTGGACTGCGCCGCCGGACTGCCTGGTTCGGCTCCGCCCGCCGCGGCCTTGCCTTCTTCCAGCGAGCCTTTGAACACCGTGGCCCAATTCTGCCGCAGCGTGCCGAGATTCACGCGCAGAAATTCGGCGGAGCTCTCCTGCACGAGTCTGCCGAGATCGTCCGCCGAGAGCAGCGCGATCAGCAGCATCGCGGATCGGATTTCTTTCGCGCTGTATTCGATGGAAGCGACCGTCCACGCGTCCGTCAGCAGTTTGACGATGCGCGGGGAAAGCGTCGGCCCGCGCGTGTTGCCGCGCTTGAGGCGGTCCATGGCCGTGGTCAGATCCCGCGACAGCCGCTGCGCGTCCACTTCGAAGTACGAGAATGCATGCATCAGGTCGCAATTCGGAGTCTCCATCAGGGCGGCGAGGAGATGCTCGAGGTCGACTTCGAAATTGGAACGGGAAACGCAGCCGGCCGCCGCTGCTTCCATAGCAGCCCGGCAGGTGGGATTCAGTTTGGCGATGAGGAATTTTAAATTGAGGCTCATGATAAGCGCTACCCGCGAAAAAAGCGCATTCATTATCACACGATTGTGCATTTTCTCGCCAACGCCGGCGCGTCGTCGGTATATACTCGCCTGAACCAAACCGTATGGCCGTCCGCCCCAGGAAGTTCAGAAGATGCCGCCCGCGAACGCTTTTATACGTGGCCCCGCAGCCCCGGCAGGTTTGCTCTAAGTGCAAAGCCTGATGTCGGCTTCTTTCGGCTCCAAGATTTCCATTGCGTTCTCTGTGTTTTCAACAGGTTGGGGCGTCTGCTTTTCGCTCAATCAGCAAGCTCAACAGCCTCAGCAGATGGGTTTTGATACGGTTCTGATACGGTTTGCCGGTCCCCGAGACCGGCTTCGATGTCCCGACGCTGATGTAGTATAAAGGAATTTAACCCGTCGGCAGCGTGCTGTCGACTCAAGGGCCGCCAGGGAGCAATCCCGCGCGGCCTTTGCTTTTTCTGGCCGATTTTCCCCATGCGCACGATCATTTACGTGGACGGGTTCAACCTCTATTTCAGGTAAAAACTTACTTGACAAATCACATGAGCAGCGCTACAATTTGTAGCGGCGTGGCAGGCCGACAGTCAGCGGCCCGACTTCCGCATGCTGGCACGCCCACTAAGGGAGAGCGGGCCGTTGCCCTTCACGCGCCGTCCAAGTTCGGTTTGATTGCGCTCGCCTTTAAGCCGCTCGCGTTCTCGCTTCTCTTCAGCTTCACGCTGAAGGATCGCGTCTTTAGGTACCGTCAGAACCTTACGGAAAGCCAAATCTAAACGTTCGGCGGGACTTCCGCCTTCAGGAAAATCAATCGGCGGTGGCGTTTTCACAGCTTGATTATAGCGCGTTCCTTTTCCTTGAGATTTCGGACAATCACATGCAAAAAACTGGCGGCACTTCATTTTCCGGGGAACAATCCATCGAAGGCTTTGATGGATTCGGACACTGCATCCCTGATGCGCTTGAGTCCCTGAATGACTGCGATATTCGGCCCATTGCTACCAAATTGCCGGAACGCTACGAGCGCGGAGAGTTTCATCCCCACATACACTTCACGGTACCCCAAGGACGTTTTGGTTTCTCGGCCTGTTGCGGAGTCTTTATGAACGCGCAGCGCTTCCACGAGATATACCTGGGGAGTTTGTTGAGATCTGGAGCCGACGACGGTCAACTCCCGATGCTTGTCAAAGCGGTTCATGTCATGAAGGACGAGCAAGGCATGATGCGGACCCTCCCATTGGGAGACAGCGTTGTATGGTTGCAGCGACTCGATGAGTGTGCGGGCGGTGTCACCGACTCCCTCTATTTTTCGGTTGAACGCGGCGAGTTTATCGGGAGCCGTCAGCCTATCTCTGAAGATTGGAAACTCAATAACATTGGGATTTCTGGGAGCGTGTCCGGCTTGCCGCAAAAGCTCCCAGATCAAATTGTCAAGCGCGGCGCGGTATGCATGCAGAATTTCACTGATGAGGACGGAGAATCGCGGCGGGATCTCCTGCCTAGCCCAAAAGTCCCTGAATTCCTGGATGCTTTTGGGATCGCGTATCACGACTTCGCGGTGTCCCCTTTCATCCAGAAACCGCTTGATTTCTATATCAAGATTCTGGATGTTCTCATCGGCCCTCTTGAGTCGTTCCCTGATCCCCTCTAGCGGATGGAGCATGCGCACCTTAACCTATCACTATGGGCTTGATGATATCCATCAGAACGCCCTTCGGCCTGATTCTCAATTCATCCGGGAGAGGGTCAAAGAATGGCTCGAAACCGGGCAAGATGAGTTCCCCGATGAACTCTCGGATACTCTGCACAACATTCAACGCTTCAAGGTTAGCGACCGGAGCATCCTTGAACGCTACGCGCGTGGAGACACTAATCTGCGTTTTGATTTTCTCGTCAAAGGCGTCGACGGGGAACGACGCCACTACTGCGCCATCGTGAATCAGTCCGTCCTTCAATTCGGATATGAAGATCCTGCCATCGGGATGGATAAAACTAGCGTTCACGAAACCGCCAGTGGCACACAAGGCGAGCGCGTGATGCTTGTCCAGGTTCGACAGTTTTGCGAGTCGGAACAAAGGATGGGTAGTGCGCTTGTCCTCGTCGAGTCTGTAGGGTTGCCAGCAGGATGCGATTTTGATGGCCTTCACAGATGCGCGGTTGAGTTTACCCAAGCCTGCGACTTGGTTGATAAAGTCTGGCTCCGTCAAGGCGATGGGGAATTGCGTCTGCCTATCGGGGGTTGCTCTGTTCGCGATGGTAAGTTCATGTGCCATGTAGTCAAGAGAGCAGCGCAGGTTGTTGACAGCGTCTCCGATGATGGTGGAGAGATAGAGCGGTGGCTCTTTGATGATGTGGAATTTGAATCCTGCTTTGCCGTTGCCAAGATCGCGATGCGGCGCGAGCGCGTAAGGACTGTCGTTCGTGTACGCGATGATTTCGTTGTAGAGGGATACGATGTGAACGTCGGCGCGCCTGAGTTTTTCGCAGACTCCAGCCAGAGGGTGCATGTTTAGCAGTAGGACCTAACGCTTAGATTTGCCCCGATGCTGCCGCTCCCGTTCCTTACGCGACAGGTTCCGTACTAACCGGGTCAGTCTCTTTGGCCGGTGAGTTGATTCCAAGTGAGCCGCTTGCCGACAATCTGCCGCACGCCGAGATCAAAACGCTGGCCATCGTTCAGGCCAGACCGATAGTTGTAGCGAAACGCTTGCTCATCGAGATAGCGAAAAAGATGGAAAGGCTCAACCGAAACATACGTGCCCTTGATCGAGCGCTTCAGAAGGCTCCACAAGTTCTCCAAGCCATTGGTATGGACTTCGCCTTTGACGTACTCAACAGCATGGTCGACGACTTCATGCTGGAATTCATCAAGGCCCTCGTACGAACGAAGAGCATCGGTGAAGATCGCAGAGCCAGCCAGCACGTGTTGACGCAATTCCGATTGCAGGGTCTTTTTCTTCGGATTGTCCACAACCTTAACACGCACGCGGGAATTGCCCTTACCGCCGCGTTCAAGGATGCCGAGCACCGCAGTCTTATCCTTACCGCCGGTGCCGGTGATCTTGCGAGCGCGAACGTTAGCATGCATGTTGCGCGCCTTGCCGCCGATGTAGGTTTCGTCCGCTTCAATCTGGCCGGACAGTTTGTTGATAGTCCCTTGGCTCAGCGCAAAACGAATGCGATGGTCCATGAACCAGGCGGTTTTCTGTGTGACGCCGATAGCGCGGTGGACTTCGTAGGAGCTAACGCCGTTCTTGCAATTCACCACCTGCCACATCGCGGCAAGCCACTTATCCAGTCCGAGAGGGGAGTCCTCGAAAATGGTTCCGGTCTTCGCGGTGAACTGGCGGTTCTCGTGACGCGAGCCGCACTGCCAGCGATTGTACTTCTCAAGAAACGCGACGTTTTTGGAACCACAGCGCGGGCATTCCACACCATTCGGCCAGCGGCGCGCCACAACGTACTCGCGGCAATTGGCAGGATCGGAGAAGTATACGATTGCTTCTTGAAGAGTGTTGAGTACCGGCTCCATACTCAAAGTCTAGCGGAGCGGACGTGATTTGTCAAGTAAGTTTTTACCCTATTTCAGGCTCCTGGTGAATCGGCCGGCGGCGAAATGGCTGAACATCAAGACGCTCTCCGAAAGACTGCTTGATCCGGCCAACGTCGTGACTGGCGTCAAGTACTACACAGCCCGTGTGTCCGGTCGCATTGATCCTACCGCACCCGGTCGGCAACAGATCTACCTCGATGCCCTGCGAACCGTGCCAGAGATTTCAATCCATATCGGGAGCTTCCTGCTATCGGAGAAATTTGCCGGTCTGGTCAAGCCCCCGGAATTTCGCCCTCGTACTGCGCTTGCGCAGCCATGGCCCGACGTTGTGAAGGTGATCAAAGTCGAAGAAAAGGGAAGTGACGTCAATCTCGCCTCCCATCTCCTGCTGGATGCCTTTCAAGGCAATTTTGACGTCGCGGCCGTTCTTTCGAACGACAGTGATCTGGTGGAACCGATCCGGATCGTCACGAAGGTTTTGGGCAAGCCCGTCGGACTGCTTTCGCCCGTCTCAAACCCCACGTTGGAATTGAAGAACGTGGCCAGTTTCATACGGCGTATCAGCGTGAGCGACTTGGCCGGTTCCCAGTTCCCCGATCACATTGTGTTGGCAGATAGATCGACGCTGAACAAGCCGACAACGTGGGTGTAGCGTGGGCTGGATACCGGCGCCCACGCTGGACCACAACGGATCTCTCGGCGGCAAACAATCATGGGACTTTTGCGGGTAGGTGGCGAACTCAATCACAGTGGTTCCATCAGTTCAAAGATGAGCCTGGCCGGATTTTGAGCCCTGTTCGCGCACGCCCGTCGAAGTTCATCTGCCAGAAGGAATGACGCGACCATCACGTTGATGCCGGTGGAGGCCAAAGCCCGGCCGCAAAAGGAGGAGGCCGGCGCCGACGGATCGTTCCAGTTTACAAGTGTGGTGCCTGGCAAATACAAGCTCCTGGTGTGGGAAGAATTGGACGAGGACCAGTGGCAGGATCCGGACCTTATTAAGGATCGCCCCTTCAAAGAGATTACGGTGGGTCCTAAAGAAGCGCAGACCGTGCGGCTCGTTCAGGCGGCCGAACACCGATGAGAGCCGATGCCTTGACACCCATGCTACGGTCAAAGTAGGTGGTGACCCGCGCTTTCGTGGCGCCATTCAGCGAAGCGGCGCAAAAAGCCATTTCAAACCCAAACGAAGCCAATAACCTCTTTGGCTGCAACACAGTTTGGGTTCGTTCGGTATTTTTACTGCGCCCGCCCTTTCTTACCGCGACGGATTCCGTCTAATAGTGTTCAATAAGAAAATGCGCAGCCTCAGCGGGTTTTTCCTCTTACTATCGTTAGTCATCCCAGGCATGGCCCAGGTGGACGGGCGCATCACCGGATCCGTCACCGACGCCAGCGGCGCGGTCGTGCCCGGCGCCGAGGTCGACCTGTTCCTCGCCAGCGGTCAGAAACCCATTTTCACCACCAAAACATCCGGCGACGGACTCTACCATTTCCTCGGAGTGCGGCCCGGCTATTACGATCTCTCCGTGGACTCGCAAGGTTTCGTCAAAACTACGGTCCGCAACCTGGTGATCGATCCCGCGCGCGAAACTTCCGTTCCCGAAATCAAGCTGCAACTCGCCACAGTGAGCCAGGCCGTCGACGTTTCCGCCGAGGTGCAGGGCGTCGAGACCAGCAATGCCGAAATCACCCAGACCATCTCCGCCGAAGAAATGGTCAATCTCCCGCTGCTGGATCGCGACCCGCTCGGCATCATGCAGACTCAGCCCGGCGTGGTTTTCAACGGCAACTCCACCACGGTGATCAACGGACTGCGCACGTCTTACTCGGACATGACTCTCGACGGCATCAACATCCAGGACAATTACATCCGCGATAACGCGCTGGATTACACGCCGAACAAGATTCTCATGAGCCAGGTTCGCCAGGTAACGATGGTAACCTCCAACGGCAACGCGTCCATGAGCGGCGGCGCCACCGAGACCGCGTTCACTACGCCGTCCGGCACCAACAGCCTGCACGGCGAGCTCTTCTGGGACAATCGCAACAACGCCTTTTCCGCCAACGATTGGTTCAACAACCAGGCCGGTGTCGGGCTTCCGTTCCTCAATCAGAATCAGTTCGGCGCGTCGATCGGCGGACCAATCCGCAAAGACAAGCTGTTCTTCTACACCACGTATGAAGGCGTGCGCGCGCACCAGCAGGTGCCGGCGAACACGCAGATTCTCACGGCGAGCGCCCGCTCCGGCATCTTCTCTTATGTCAACAGCTCCGGCGTGCTGAAGACCGTCAATCTGCTCACCCTTCGCGGCATCTCCATAGACCCTGTGATGGCGAAGCTTCTCGCACAGGTGCCCGGCGCGCAATTCATCAATAACTCATTGATCGGCGACGGCCTGAACACCGGCGGTTACCTCTTCAACCAGCGCGCCAATGAAACGCGCGACAACTATACCTGGCGGCTCGACTATAACTTCAATACACAGCACCAGCTCAGCGCTTCGTTCTCCTGGAATCGCGATAACTCCGACCGCCCCGATGCCGAGAACGATTACTCGCTCATCCCCAAAAGCTATAACCCGACCGGCGCGGAGCTCGTCGCCGTATCGTGGCGGTGGACCCCGAATGCCCGCCTCACCAACGAATTCCGCGGCGGCTTCAATCTCACCAACGGCTTCTTCCAGAACTCGCAGAGCTTCGGCGGCTCCCTCATCGCCGGGACGCTGTTCAGCGACCCCGTGAACGAGTTCATGCCCCAGGGCCGCAACACCAACACTTACTCCCTTCGCGACGAGGCCGCCTACGAGAAAGGCGCTCATTACATCCAATTCGGCTTTCAGGCGCAGAAGATTTACGTCCGGTCTTACGATTACGCCGGCACCGTGCCCGTTTACAGCCTCGGCATGGGGGTCGGCGAACCCGCGCTCCAGACACGTGAACTCCCCGGCATCAGCGCTACCGACCTCGCCACTGCCGATGCGCTTCTTGCGACCCTGGGCGGGTATCTCGATGGGTACAGCCAGGTCTTCAACGTCACCAGCCGCACCTCCGGCTTTGTACCCGGAGCGCCCTTCCTCCGTCATTTCCGTCTTCCCGATTACGCCGTGTTTGTCGCCGATAAGTGGAGAGTCAATCCGCGATTGACGCTGACGCTCGGGCTTCGTTACAACCTTCCGGGTGTGGTCAGCGAGCGGGACGGCCTGGAAATTCAACCTGTCTTCGGCGGCAACGCGGTGCAGACGCTGCTCTCCAACGCGACGCTCGATTTCGTCGGCTCCGGCTCCAATGCCTCGTGGTATCGCCGCGATAAAAAGGATTTCGCCCCGAATCTCGGCGTGGCGTGGGACATTTTCGGCAACGGCAAAACCAGCCTGCGCGCCGGCTATTCCATCTTCTACGTGAACGATCAGGCTATTGTCGCCCCGGAGAACATGCTCGAAGCCAACAACGGACTGCAGGCGAACCCCGCCGGCACCGGACTCACTGCTCGCACCGGCCAGGGTCTTCCGGCCATCGATCAGCCGGTCTTCAAGGTGCCCATCACCGCCGCGGAAAATTACGATGCCAATCCGTTTTCCGTCATCGGTTCCGTGGACCCCAATCTCCACCGTCCGTATGTGCAGCAGTATTCCATCGGCATTGAACATGAGGTGAAGAACAGCGTCATCTCCGTGCGCTACGTCGGCAATCACACCGTCGGTGCGTACCGGGCCTTCGATTTCAACCAGGTGAACGTGAACGCCGGCGGCTTCCTGCAGGATTTCATCAAGGCTGAAAGCAACGGCTTCCTCGCGCAGGCGCGCACCGGCACGTTTAACCCGGCGTATAACGCCTCGATCCCCGGCAGCCAGCAGCTTACTGTTTTCCCGAAGCTCTCGGGCGGCGGACTGCTGAGTAATCCCGATGTCCGCTTCTACATTCAAACCGGTCAGGCCGCCGAGTTAGCGACGCTCTATCAGACCAACGGCTTCAACCCCAGCAATTCCATTCCGTTTTTCGCAAATCCCGTGGCCCTTGCCGCCGATATGCTCACGAACTATTCGAGCGCGAGTTATAACTCCCTGCAAGCTCAGATCCGGCACCGTACCCGCTCGGGACTCAACGTACAACTCAACTACACCTTCTCCAAAGTCCTCAGCGATGCCGATGGCGATTCGCAGACGCGCTTCCAGAATTTCCTGGATGTCCACAACCCCGGCATCGAACGCTCCCGCGCGAATTTCGATCTCACGCACATGATCAAGGCGAGCGGTTTTTACGAGCTGCCGCTCGGCAAGAACCACGCGCTTCATGTGAAGCATCTCGATCGCCTGCTGAGCGATTGGGTGGTCAGCGGCAACATGACCATGCAGAGCGGAGCGCCGTTCTCCATCCTCTCGCAATACGGCACTCTGAACCGCGCCGCGCGCTCGTACTACAACACCGCCAATACGAATCTGCAAGGCTCGGCGCTGTTTGACCTGGTAAGCTTCCGAATGACCGGCAGCGGTCCCATGATTGTCCCCTCTTCGGCCATCAATCCAAACGATGGCTCAGGCGTCTCGGCCCCCGGCGACGCGCCTTTTGCCGGCCAGGTCTTCTTCAATCCCGATGCGGGACAGATCGGCTCGCTGCAGCGCCGTCTCTTCGATGGTCCCTGGGATTACTTCCTGGATGCCAGCATCAAGAAGGGAATCGCCATCACGGAACGACACAAGGTGGAGCTGCGCATGCAGGCGTTCAACGTTTTGAACCACCCGTCATTCTGGGTCGGCGATCAGAGCATCAACTCGCCCACCTTCGGCGTGGTCGCCTCCACGTTCGGTTCGCGCGTCGTAGAGTTCGGAGCCAACTACCACTTCTGATGCGCCGCATCTACGATCTCGCTCAGCCCTACTTTACGGGGATGCCGCATCACCCTACGCATCCGCCGTTTCTGTATGGGCTCGTCAAACAGCACGGCGAATACGTGACGCCCGCGGGCAACAGTTCCGCCTCCGATGCGCTCGCGCTCGGCAGTCACAACGGCACGCACATCGATGCGCTCAGTCATTTTTCCTGCGGCGGCAAACTGCACGGCGGCTTTGATGTTGCAGCTGAGCAGTCGTACACCGGCGGAATGCGCAAGCACTCCGCGGACACCATCGAACCGATCTATCGCCGCGGAGTGCTCCTCGATTTCGCGGCCGATGGGCCGCTTCCCGCCGATCGGGCAATTACGCCTGCCGATCTCGATGCCGCTGCGCGCGTGGAGATTCGTCCGGGCGACGTGGTGCTCCTGCGGACCGGCTGGGCGCAGTATTTCGCCGACCCCGCCAGGTTCGTTTCGCAGGTGCACGGTCCCGGACCCGGCCTCGCCGGCGCGCGCTGGCTGAGCGATCGCGGCATCTTCGCCGCCGGCAGCGATACCCTCGCGTTTGAGAAAGTGCCCGACGCGGACATGCCCGTGCACGTTCACTTACTCTGCGAAAGCGGCATACACATCATCGAAAACCTGGATCTGGAACAGCTCGCCAGGGATCGTGTCTATGAGTTCACCTTCATCGCGGCGCCGCTGAAGATTCAAGGAGCCACCGGAGCCCCCGTCCGGCCCATCGCCGTTGTCGAAGCCTGAACTGCCCATTGACTATCTGGTGCCGGAGATCGCGGCACACTTACGCGCGCACACGTTGCTCGTGCTGCAAGCCGCGCCCGGAGCAGGGAAGACCACCCGCGTCCCGCCCGCGCTGCTCTCGCTGGACGATCGCGAGATTCTGGTGCTGGAGCCCCGCCGCCTCGCCGCGCGTCTGGCCGCCCGTTTCGTGAGTGGCGAGCTCAATCAGCCGGTCGGAGAAACGGTCGGGTATCAGGTGCGCTTCGAAGATGTCTCCAGCCCGCGCACGCGGCTCCGCTACCTCACCGAAGGCGTGCTCACGCGCCGGCTGCTTTCCGACCCCACGCTGAAGCGCACGGGCACAGTGGTGCTCGACGAATTTCACGAGCGGCATCTCGAAGGCGACCTCGCGCTCGCGCTGCTGCGCCGCTTGCAGCGCACTTCACGGCCGGATCTGCGCATCGCGGTGATGTCCGCGACGCTTGACGCCGCGCCGGTCGCCGCTTATCTGGGCGGCGCGCGCATCTTCACCAGCGAAGGGCGGCAGCACCCGCTCGAAATTCAGTACACCCCGCATTCCGCGGCGCCCTTGGAAGAGCAGGTCTCATCCGCTCTGCAGCGTCTTGGCAAGTTGCAAGGTCACGTTCTTGTTTTCCTGCCCGGCGCGTCGGAAATCCGCCGGGCCCAGACAGCTTGCGCGGCCATCGCGCGGCGTAATGGCTGGGCCGTGCTGCCGCTGCACGGCGATCAATCGCCGGACGAGCAGGACCGCGCCGTTGCGCCCAGCGCCGTTCCGAAGGTCATTCTCGCGACAAATGTCGCGGAAAGCTCCATCACGATCGAAGGCGTGGCCGCGGTGATCGATAGCGGCCTGGCGCGAGTTGCCGGCCACTCCAACTGGTCCGGCCTTCCGGCTCTCACGGTGCAGAACATCAGCCAGGCATCGGCGAATCAACGCGCCGGCCGCGCCGGGCGCACCGGACCCGGCCGCGCCATACGCCTCTATCCGCTGGAAGACTTCGTCCGCCGGCCCGCGCACGACGCCGCGGAAATCACACGCGCGGACCTGGCGCCCGCGGCGCTGCTTCTGCACGCCATGGGACTCGATGGCCTGAACGGAGTGGCGTGGCTCGATGCACCCACCCCGGCCGCGGTGCGGCAATCCGAGGACTTGCTCAAACTGCTCGGAGCCTTCGGAACGGACGGCGAAGAAATGGCGCGCTATCCGCTCCATCCGCGTCTCGCCCGCCTGATCGTCGAGGCGCGGCGGCGCGGCGTTGCCGAGGATGGGTGCACGGTCGCGGCGCTGCTCAGTGCCGGTGAGCGCCTGCCCGCCCGGCCTGCGCATGCCACGCGCTCCGATCTGCTCGCCCTGTTGGAGTCGCAATGGGAGCCGCGCACCGCGCAGGTGGTGCGGCAGGTGCGCCGCATCGTGAATCCTGCGCGGCAGAACCGGCGCGACGAGGACGCGCTGCTGATCAGTGTGCTCGCCGCGTTCCCGGATCGCGTGGCCAAGCGGCGGCGGGGCGACGAGCTGTTGCTTGCCGCGGGTGGCTCCGCGCAACTCGCGCCATCTTCCACCGTTACCGCCGAGCCCTTTGTTGTCGCTGTGGAGGCGGAAGATCGCCGCGAACAGGGACTTCCGCTCGTCCGCCTCGCCAGCGGCATCGAACCCGAGTGGCTCATCGACCTGTTCCCGGATCGTATCCGCGAGCTCTCGCAGCCCGTCTGGAACAAGGCCGCCGAGCGTGTCGAGAGCCTGTCCGCGCTGCTGTTCGGTGAAATCGCGATTCAAGAGAGCCGCGGCACGCCGGACCCGGAAGCCGCCGCTGCGATGCTCGCCGAAAAGGCGCTCGAAGCCGGAATCGAGCGCTTTGCCGATGCGGGGGAGTTGAACGCCTGGACGGAGCGAGTCCGCTTCGCCGCGCAGCACGGAGGTCCGGAAATGCCGGACATGCGGGCTGCACTGAGCGCCGCGGCCTATGGTCTCAAGTCATTCGGCGAACTCCGGGACGCAGACGTCCTGAGCTCTTTGCGGCAGGCCATTCCGCGCGGCGGGCGGCAAGTGCTTGATGAAATCGCGCCGGAGCGAATTCTCCTGCCCGGCGGGCGTCAGGTGAAGGTCCACTACGAGGCCGGTCAGCCGCCGTGGATCGCATCGCGCCTGCAGGACTTCTTCGGAATGAAAGACACTCCGCGAATCGCGCGCGGCAAAGTGCCCGTGGTGATTCGTCTTCTCGCGCCGAGCCAGCGGCCCGTTCAGACTACCACGGACCTCGCCGGCTTCTGGACGCGCCTTTACCCGGAGATCCGAAAAGAACTCTCGCGCCGTTATCCGAAACACAAATGGCCGGAAGATCCGAACCGGCCGGCCTGACACCTTGCGCTTCGACACGTAAACGTGTAGAAGTATAAGGTATGGACCTTCCGCAGGGCACCCTGGACCTTCTGATTCTCAAAGTGGTGGCCCTCGGCCCCGTGCACGGCTACGCCATTGCGCAGCGCTTGCAGCAGGTTTCGCGCGATGTGGTGCAGGTGCAGCAGGGCTCGCTCTATCCCGCGCTTCACCGCCTGGAGAACCGCGGCTTACTCGGCGCCGAGTGGAAGGAAACGGAGACGGGGCGCGAAGCGAAATTCTATAAGCTCACGCGCAAAGGCCGCGCCCGGCTGGAGTCGGAGTCGGCAAGCTGGCAGCAGTTAACGGAGGCAGTTGGGCTCATCCTCAGATTGACCGAAGGAGATGCCTGATGGCAAACCGCGAAGAAAAACTCGAAAAAGAGCTGCAATTTCACATCGATCAACGCGTCGCGGACCTGGCGGCGCAAGGGGTCGCTCCCAGTGACGCTCTTCGCCAGGCGCGTATGGAGATCGGCGGACCCGAACAGGTGAAGGAAGCCTGCCGCGACGTGCGCCCCGGCCGCTGGCTGGAAGATGCCTGGCAGGACGCGGAGTACGCATTGCGCGCGCTTCGCAAAAAGCCGGGCTTCGCCGCCGTCGCGCTGCTCACGCTCGCGCTCGGCATCGGCGCTTCCACCATCATCTTTACGGTGGTGGATGGCGTGCTTCTCAAGCCCCTCGCCTATCCGCATCCGGAGCAATTGCTCTCTGTCAACGGCAGGTCGCCTGGCTGGAACAGCGCCGTCTTCGGCGAGCAGAAGCTTGCTTATCCCGATTTCCGCGATTTTCAACGCGAGATCAAAGCGGTCGATCTCGGCGGCTGGGTTTGGGATTCGGCGACGCTCAGCAGGCCCGGCGAACCGGAAAGTGTCGTGGTGGCGCGCGCATCGGCGGACCTCTTCAGCGTGCTGGGAGTGCCGCTCGCCGCGGGCCGCGCCTTTACCGCGGCGGAAGATGCGCCGGGCGGTCCGCCGGTCGCAATCATCGGCTACTCGAAGTGGCAGGAGCGCTTCGCAGGAAGTGCATCGGCAGTCGGCAGCTCCATCGTGATCGGCGGCGAGCAGCGAACCATCGTCGGCATCGCGAATCAAGCGCTGCGGATCGAGGACCAGGAGGTCGATGTTTTCACGCCGGTCGGGCAATACACGCTGCCGTTCATGCTCGGCAGGCGCGCGCATCCGGTGGGAACCATCGCACGGTTACATCCCGGCGCATCGTTGGCCGCGGTGCAGCAACAGTTCGCGGCAGTCGGTCAGCGGCTCTCCGTTCAGTACCCGAACACCAACAAATTGCGGACCTTCCACGCCGTGCCGCTCCGGCCGGACGTGAGCGGCGTGCAATCCACGCTGTGGCTGCTGATCGGCGCCGTGGGGCTTGTGCTGGCGATCGCATGTGCGAACGTCGCGAGCCTGCTGGTGTCGCGCGCCGTATCGCGTGAGCGCGAGTTGGCGCTGCGCGTCGCTCTGGGCGCAGGTCGCGGACGGCTGGTGCGCCAACTGCTCACCGAGAGCGCCGTGTTGAGCCTGGCCGGCGGAGTGCTCGGCATCGCGCTCGCCGCAATCGGCATCAAGCCGTTCGTCGCATTGTGGCCGGGAAGCCTGCCGCGAGCTGAAGAAGTGTCGCTGAACTGGACGGTGCTTTTGTTCGCCTTCGGCATCTCCCTCCTGACGGGCCTGCTTTTCGGGCTCGCTCCGGCTCTGCGCGTTCACAGGCTGCACATCGGCGGACGCACGGTCGGCGGCGCGCCGAAGCGGCTGCACGGCATCTTCGTAGCGGCGGAGATCGCGATCGCGATGGTGTTGCTGGTCGCGGCGGGCGTCCTCGGTAGAACCATGATGCGGTTGGCGAGGCTCGATACCGGCCTCGATAGCCATAACGTGCTCACCGGGCGAATCGGCCTCTCCGCGGGCACGCTTGCCAATCCGGCGCAGACGCGCGCGGCTTGGGATGAGATCCTGGCGAGCGCGCGGCGCGTTCCGGGTGTGGAATCGGCGGCGCTGGTGGACACCGTCCCCATGCGGCAGGGGAACAATCAGGTGGGCTACTGGACCAATGCGTCCCTGCCGCCGGAAAACGAGCGGCCGCTCGCGCTAGCCACGAGCGCCACCCCCGACTATCTCGCCGTGACAGGCATCCGTCTGCTGGAAGGCCGTTTCTTTGACAGTCGCGATCGCCTGGGCAGTGAGAGCGTTGTGGTTGTCGACGATGTGTTGGCCCGCGAAGCCTTTCCGCACGAAGATGCCATCGGCAAACACCTTTGGATCGGCATTGGCAGCGACCCCGCTCGTGTCATCGGAGTGGTCGGACATGTGCGCCATTGGGGCCTCGCGACGGACGACGCTGCCCGCGTGCGGTCGCAGTTCTACTATCCCTTCGCGCAGGTTCCCGATCCGCTGGTGCGCCGCTGGAGTGAGTTGATGTCGCTCGCGGTGCGCACGCGCGTAGCTCCGCTGGCGGTGGTGACGCCGCTGCGCCGCGCCATCCGTGGAGCGGGCGGTGATCAGGTGCTCTATGAGGTCCGCACGATGGAGCAGTTGGCCAGCGGCAGTCTCTCGCGGCAACGCTTCCTGCTGGTGCTGTTCGGCGTCTTCGCGGCGCTTGCGATGGTGCTCGCCTGCATCGGCATTTACGGCGTGCTTGCGTATCTCACCGGATTGCGCGTGCCGGAATTCGGAGTGCGTATGGCGCTCGGCGCGACTGGCAGCGAGGTGATGCGTTTGGTGTTGTGCCAAAGCCTCGGTATGGTGGCAATCGGCGTTGTGCTGGGTGTAGCAGGCGCGCTCGCGGCATCGCGGGCGCTCGCCCGGTTGGTGGATGGCGTTCGAAGCGTGGAGATCGGAACTGTCGCGGCGATGGCCGGAGTGCTTGCGCTGGCGGCGCTCTGCGCAAGTCTGATCCCCGCCCGCCGAGCCTCTCGAGTGGACCCGGTCACCGCCCTCCGCTCGGAATAAGTAACGCGCGCTTCGCTCGCGTCAGTCGCGCTCCGCGCGACCCGACAGGAAGGATTCCTGTCGGCACGTGGCAACAGGAATCTTTCCTGTTGCGGCTGAACGAAGTTCGCCTGCGGGCGCGCTTTGCGCGCCTGCAACCGGTCTGGAGACCGGTCGCTACTCCGCCAGCAGGAGGGCGCACGGGAAGTGCCTCAGTAAATCGGCGACGCGATTCGTTTCGTGGATCAATCCCGTAAGTGCGTCCTGATAAACGGCGGCGGGAATATCCAGCGTAGTGTCGCCCCAATCGTCCAGCGACACGGTCCAGCGCGGCGCGATTGCCACGGCGTACCCCTCGCTATGCTTGCGCGCGAACGCGATCACGTGTTCCGCCTTCGCGCCCGACGCCCTCAGCGGAATGTACTCGCCGTGAATGAACAGGTCCGGACGGAGTTTGCGGGCTTGCAGCGACTTATAAGTCACCCAAAGCTTCATCTCTTCCGCCGCCGGATTCGCGGCTAACTCCTGAATCAGCGCGATTCGATCTTCCGTTTCGCGCCGGCGTAAGTTCTCCAGCAGCGTCGCCCGGCTCTTATAGTTCACCGGCCGGCGATTGTCGGGGTCCACCAGACTGAATTGCCAGCACTCGGTGCCCTGATAGAAATCGGGCACGCCGGGCGCGGCCACCTTCAGCAATACCTGGCTGATTCCGTTAACCGCCCCGTGGCGTGCAAGAATGCTCTGGAACTCTCGGAAATCGGGCAGAAAATCGTCTTCAGCGGCCAGGATGTTGGCGACGAATTCGCGGATGGCCTTTTCGTATTCCTCGTGCGGCTGCATCCAACTGGAGTTTTGCTTGGCTTCCCGCAGCGCCTTCGTAAGGAACTCGTCGATGCGGCTCACGTCGATGGGCCATGCGCCCAGCAGCGTCTGATAGATGAGCACCTCCTCGCCGGCGCTGGGCGCGAGCGCTCCGTGCACCGCCGTTTTTCGCCGTGCGTTCCACTCGATCCACCGGGTAAGGCGCCGGTCCCACTCGCCGGGAAGCTCCGTAAGCACGTTGAGCCGGGCGCGCAGATCTTCGCCGCGCTTGGTGTCGTGGGTGGCGGTCGCATTGAGCGTGCCGGGCATTTCGGCGTGGCGACGCCGGTTGAATTCGTGGAACTCGGCGAGGTCCGCGGGCGGCCGCTCGCGCAACGGGTCGCTGCCCACTTCATTTGTCGAGAGCAGGGCATTGTGGCGGTAGGTCGCAGTGTCCTCGAGCCCTTTCGCCATTACCGGACCGGTGAACTGCTGCCAGCACATGACAAAATTGCGCCAGTCGGGCTTGAGGTCCGCCAGATAATCGGGCGGCTCAAGCAGTAAAACGGACCGCAGGAACTCGAAGGCCGCATCCGATATGCGCTCGGGCTGCGTGCGGCTGCGCGCCAGATCGACTGTGCGCTCGATATAGTTCCGATCGCGCTCGCTGATTTCGAAATTGTGAATGTAAGTGCGATAGACCGGCAGGCACGCGGTTACTTCCACCAGCGCGTCTGTGAGTTCCGTAATCCTGATATCGCGCGCGTGGCGGTGGGTGGCGGCTAATGACGCAAGCTGATGCACCAGCGCCGTAACATCGCCCTTAAACAGTGTCTGCATCACGAGCTTATTGCACTCGTAACAGAGCTCGGCAAATGGCAAATAGTTACCCGTTACGTGGCGGTAAGTCTCTTCGAGTTTCTCGAGCCCATCGCGCCTGATGAAGATGCCGTTCAAGGCGTTCAGAAACTCGTATCCGGTTGTGCCCGCGACCGGCCACTCGGCGGGCATCCTCTCCTCCCGCCCAAGAATCTTTTCCACCACCACATAAAGACCCGGCGACACCGACTGCAGACGCTTCAGATAACAACCCGGGTCCCAAAGACCATCGATGTGATCGATTCTTAAGCCCGTGACTTTGCCGGAACGGATGAGCTCAAACGTCTTGGAGTTGCGGTTTTCGAATACTTCGGGCACTTCGATGCGAAGGCCCACCAGCTCATTAATATCGAAGAAGCGCCGGTAATTGATCTCTTCGTAGCCGATTTTCCAGTACGCGAGGCGATAGGCCTGCGCCGACAGCAAGGCGTCGAGTTCCCCGGGCGTATCCGCGATGAACTGCAGGGCGTCGTCGATCGCGTGCTTCACGCCGGCGCTCTGCTGGTAAGTCTTCCAGAGCATTTCCTTGATGCGGTCCTTTTCCCGGCGGCGCTGAAGGATGCGCTCGCCCGAAGGGTCGTCGCGGGAAGGCAGCGCTTCCAGCGCCCGCCGCACTTCTTCCAGCTCAGGCAGCGGGCAGTGGGCAAGAATCGCGGTGTATGACTTCGGGTCCAGAGGAACGCGCGTTTCGTAATAGCGGACGTGTATGCCGGTATCTTCGAATTTAAGCGCGAGCTGCCGGTTTTCGAGGACATTCCCGTAAAGGTCGCCGAGAATAGGCAGCAGCACGCGATTCTCCTGCAGGAACGCAGCCTTAGTCGTGGCCGGATGCCAGTTGATGTCGAAGTAAGTGGCATAAGACGAGCTCTGGCCGTTTTCCAGTACGTCGGTCCACCAGGGATTCTCGTAACTGGCGGCCATGTGGTTCGGCACCGTGTCCAGCAGGAGTCCCATGCCGTAGTGCTGCAGGCGCGCGGCCATCTCATCGAAGTCTTCTTCCGTACCGAGCTCGGAGTTCACGCGCAGCGGGTTGGCGATGTCGTAACCATGCGAAGATCCGCGGCGGGCCTTGTAGCGCGGCGACGAATACAGATCGCCGATGCCTAAGTCGGAGAGGTAGGGAACTAAGTCGCGGCCATCCACAAAGCGAAAGCCGGAATGAAATTGAAGACGGTAAGTAGCGACTGGGATCCGCGGCGTCATGGGGCTGCCTCCAGGAGTTCGATGATGGCGTGTACGGGAACCCGAATCCGGTCGGGGGCATGGGTCAAGTCGTAAGTGAGCTTGCGTAAGGCGGAGTTGAGCAGGAAGATTTGCAGCATGGTCTTGAGCTGCGTGAAGTCTGCCGGCAACAGTTCTGAAATCCCGGGCGCCTGCAGATATGCGCCGAGGAACGCGGCATAAACGCGGCGATACCAGAATTTGGCCCAGGCTTCCAGCGCCTCGTGCTGCTCCGGAGACGGTGTGATGCCGGGCGTCTCGCCGTAGAGCACTCCGTGCGAGGCGTAGTAGAAGGAATCCAGCATGGAAGCGACATCCTGCAGCGGAGAGCGCTTGATGCGGCGCTCGCTGAGCGGACGCGCCGGGTCGCCTTCGAAGTCGATGATGACGAAGTCCTTGCCGGTGTAGAGGACCTGCCCCAGATGATAGTCGCCGTGAATGCGAATGCGCATGGCATCCACGCGATGATCCCGCAGAAAACGGAACGCACCGCGAATCTGACCCTCGCGTGCGAGGAGCCCTTCGGCCTCACCGGCGAGAGCTTCCGGAAGGTGCGGCAGTTTGGAGCGAAGCTGCTCCGTCGCGCGACCCTGCAGGGCAAGCATTCCGTGATAGAGTCCGTGCCGGTAGAAATCCGTGTAAGGCTCGGGACCGAACACCGGATCTTCAGGCCGCGAAGCCAGCGCGATATGCAGTTCGGCGGTGCGCGTGGCCAGCAGGCGCACCGTTTCCAGGTAACTGCCGATGAGATCGGTGGCCAGCGCCTCGGCGGCTTCCGGTTCGATGGGCGGTCCGGCAGCGCCGCGGGCAAGCGCATGCTCGAAGTACAGCCCGAGGTGATTCATGGTGTACTCCCACGCTTCCACGGAATTCTGCACGAAGCCGTGAAGAATCGCCATCAGCATGGGAGCGCCGGCGGCCGGACGATACTCCAACGTGCCGGCGAGCGGCGCCACATTGGCGTATCCCGCCTGCGCGAGAAACGCGCCGATTTCGAGCTCGGGATGCGCGCCGTTTTCGATTTTGCGCAGGAACTTCAGCGCGAACCGGTCGGCGTAAAACAGCGTGGTGTTGTCCTGATCGGCGCGCGAAAGCGTGGGCTCCAGCGGCGGATGCGCGGCGCTGAACAGCGGACGAAACGCGCGCGTGTGCGAGGCCGCCACCTCGCCCCCACGGCCCGGGTAACGCTTGCGGCGAAGAATAGCGGTGAGCAAATCTTCCGAGAAGGTGCGATTCCCCAGCGCGGCGCTCAGCAGTCCGCGCTCTCCGTTGCGGGCTTGCAGCCGCGCGAACACGTAAGGGGTATCCGCCGTTTCAGCAGTATGAACCGTCAATGGCAGCGTGTATGTATCGGGTTCGCCGTCGGTGTATTCCACGCGGATCATCAGCAGGTAAGATCGCGATTTGGGGAACGGAACGATATCGAAGATCTCCACGGTGCGTATGACGCGCTTGCGCCCGCGGAACCATCGCCGCGCGCGCAGGAAGCCGGGCAGCATCCCATTTATGGTGGCGCGGACCGGCGCGGAGAAGACGTTCTCGAAATCGTCGACCGCTATTGTGGGCAATTCGCCCGTGGTCTGCACGGTGTCCGTGAGGCTCTCCGCGGCATCCAGTGAAAACCAATAAAACGCATGCGGACCGAGCGTGAGAATGTAAGGCTTCTCCGTGATGGGCGGGAATTGCGATTTGCCGAAGACCTCATTGGCAACCAGGCCCTGGAATTTCGATAAATCCAGTTCGGCGCATTGTGCGAAACGCGAGAGGTTCGCCACCACCAGAATGCGCTCGTTTTCGTACGCGCGGATGAACGCGAGCACACGGCGATTTTCGGGATGCAGGAATTCCAGCGTGCCGCGGCCGAGAGCGCGCGATTGCTTGCGCTGCTTCAGAATGCGTTTCATCCACCACAGCAGGGAGTGCGTGTTGTTCTGCTGCGTTTCCACGTTGATCGCTTCGTAGTGGTATTCGGGATCGATGATCACCGGCAGGTACAGCTTCTGTGGATTGGCGCGCGAGAAGCCGGCGTTACGGTCGCCGGACCATTGCATCGGCGTGCGCACGCCGTTGCGGTCGCCGAGATAAATGTTGTCGCCCATCCCGATCTCGTCGCCGTAATAGATCACGGGCGTGCCCGGCAGCGAAAACAGCAGCGCGTTCATCAACTCGATGCGGCGGCGATCGTTTTCCAGCAGCGGCGCCAGGCGGCGGCGGATGCCCAGGTTGATGCGCATCTGCGAATCCTGGGCATAGACGCGGTACATATAATCGCGCTCTTCGTCGGTCACCATTTCGAGTGTGAGCTCGTCGTGGTTGCGAAGGAAGAGTGCCCACTGCGCGTTATCCGGAATGGGCGGAGTGAGATGGAGGATCTCCGTGACGGGGTAGCGATCTTCCATGCGGGTGGACATGAACAGCCGCGGCATGAGCGGGAAGTGGAACGCCATGTGGCACTCATCGCCGCCGCCGAAATACGCAATGGCATCTTCGGGCCACTGATTGGCCTCCGCCAGAAGCATGCGATCGGAGTGGCGCGAATCGATATGCGCGCGCAACTCGCGCAGAAAAGCGTGCGTCTCGGGAAGATTTTCGCAGTTCGTGCCTTCGCGTTCGTAGAGATATGGCACTGCGTCCAGCCGCAGGCCATCTACGCCCATATCCAGCCAGAAGTCCACGGCCGCGAGCATGGCGGCGCGGACCTCCGGATTATCGAAGTTGAGATCCGGCTGGTGCGAGTAAAAGCGATGCCAGTAGTACGATTTCGCAATGGAGTCCCAGGTCCAGTTGGACTGCTCGAAGTCTTTAAAAATGATGCGTGCTTCGCGATAGCGCTCGGGCGAATCGCTCCAGACGTAGTAGTTGCGCCAGCGCGAGCCGGGTGCGGCGCGGCGCGAGCGTTGAAACCAAATGTGCTGGTCGGACGTGTGGTTGAGAACGAGCTCGCTGATGACGCGCAGGCCGCGCGCATGCGCTTCCTTGAGGAAGTTCTGGAAGTCGCGGAGAGTTCCGTAAGCGGGGTGGACGGCGGTGTAGTCGCTGATGTCATATCCGTCGTCGCGCCACGGGGAAGGGCAGAACGGCAACACCCAGATGGCAGTGACGCCCAGGTCTTGCAAGTAGTCGAGCTTCTGCGTGAGACCGGTGAAGTCCCCCATGCCGTCGCCGTTTCCGTCTGCGAAGGCGCGCACGTGGACCTCATACATTACCGCGTCTTTAAACCAAAGGGGGTCGGTAGTGGTGTCGGGCATCGGGCGAATGAGGAAGGGTGCACGCGGTGGGCCGATGTGAGCGGCAGAACGCGCGCGAGAACTTCGTCCGGGCCCCGGCGGTGTTACCGTATCCCCATGAGAGCTCTGCTTCTGATAGCGGCGGCGCTGACGTTGAGCGCACAACAGACCCGCCATGAGATTACGAATCCGGGACCCGCGGGCACGGATGCTCGGGGGAATTCCGATGCCGTGCCGGATGCGATTGCGATTCCCGCCCAACTGCAGAAGCTGGTGATTCTCCGCTTCAAATTCGATACGGACCTGCTGGCCGGAATCGAGCGCGAAGTAAAGGAGCAGCACATTAAAAACGCGGTGATTCTTTCCGCGGCTGGAAGCGTCCGCGGGTACCAGGTGCATCAGGTCAGCAACCGCACGTTTCCTTCGAAGAACACGTTCGTCAAAGATCCGACCGCGCCGGCGGACTTGATTTCGATGAACGGCTACGTGATCGACGGCAAAGTGCACGCGCATTGCACGCTGGCGAGGCCGGACGGCGCGTTCGGCGGCCATTTGGAGCCCGATACGAAGGTGTTTACCTTTGCTATTGTCACGCTGGCGGTACTCAATGATGATGCGCCGCTGTCCAGGGCTGACGATAAGTCGTATCGTTAGTGAAAGGAAGCGACTATCCTTTTCTGGTCAATCGCAATGGCCGCGAGCGTAGAATAGACGCGTCGGAATCGTTTTAAGGATCATGGTCGATTCATCGCGACAGTCCTTTGCTGGCCAATGTCAGCATAGGGGACGATACGTCGGGGTGGATTTCCGGTTTAGCGACGATCCTCCCGAAGAGGTCGGCGGACCCAAGGCGTTTATGCGGAGTAATCGGCGTCGCGGGACGGACAGCGGACGCCGCGAAAGGATCAATCCATGGAGAGAGAAGCCGCCGAGTTGCTCCGGGACGCTCTCGCCCTTCCGCCTGAGGGGCGCGCCGCGCTTATCGATTCGCTGATCGAGAGCCTCGATCAAAGCGTCGACGAAGGCGCCGAAGAAGCGTGGAGGCGCGAGATCGAGATTAGACTCGAACAGATCGACAGCGGAGCCGTCAAGCTCATCTCATGGCGCGACGCACGTCAGCGCCTTCGCGATCGGCTGGACCGTTGAGCATCGAGCCGGTGCGAGTCCCTCCGGCCGCGCTTGAGTAGGCCGAGGCCGCTACTGACTGGTACGCACGACGCAGCAGGCGCGCCGCCGAGCGTTTTCTGCATGAGCTTGACCGCGCCATGGATCAGATCGCGCGAAATCCGTCGCAATATCCGTTACATGACTTTGGCACGCGCCGAATGGTGCTCCGGCGGTTTCCCTTTGTTATCGTGTTCCGGCACACTGATGCCGGTCTTGAGGTTATTGCTGTGGCCCATGGCCGCCGCCGACCGGGATACTGGCGCGACCGCCTCGGCTGATATGGGCGTTGCTCGGTACTAATCAACGTGCAGTCCCCGCTCTGGTCCGAGTCAGGAGTTCGAATCCCGGGAAGGGACGAATTCTCCATTGCCGCCCGCCTGTTATCTCCCCTGTCTTTTATGTGAGTTGCCGAGTTCGAACGTCGCAAACTCTGCAAGGGCCGGCGTGAGGTTGTATCCGCTTGGTCGTGCCTACGCTGTCTCGACGCGTTGTTTTTCCGCTCGCGGCGGTGGGATCAGGCCGAGCTCGATGAGGAATCGTGAGGTTTTTTTTCCGTATCCTTGGTAGACGCGGGCGGTGGAAAGGGTGAGCTGCTCTTTTGCTCTGGTGATGGCGACAAAGCAGTTGCGTCGTTCTTCTTCCATTTCGGGGCTCGCGTCGCCTTTCTTGACGCTTTGGAATGAGGGAATATAGTCCTCGGCCATGCCGATGAGGTACACGTGGTCGGCTTCGGTTCCTTTGGCCGCGTGGATCGTCATGAGTCGCACGGCGTCCGGAGGGGGTGCTGGCTCTTTGCTGCGCAGATCGAGTTGCTGCAGGAAGTGGTCAATGCCCGCGTCGCGGCCGACAGCTTGATTGATGCTGACCGTGAGTTCTTTCCATGCGGTGCGGTCTTCAAGGAGTTCGTCACTGCTTTCCTCCTCCATGTCCTGGAATGCTTGCTCGCAGGTCTTGATGAAGGCGCGGAATTGGTCGGGGTGGGCGCGAGCGTGGTCCAGTGCCTGAGCGATCGTGGTTAGGTGTTGGTTGTCGGTGGCTCGTACCGCAGCCGTCCAGGCCGTGAGGCATTGCACGGCGTCCTCCGTGGCCTGGTCGAGGAGGTCTTTGGGATCTAGGGATAGGCCCGTCGCGCGGTTGAGCGCGTTGATGAGTTGGACGACGTTGTTCTCGTCCTGCGGGCGCACGATTTGTCGCAGGCATGCTTGGAGCCACCGGTATTGTGGCGTGAGGAACTGATCACGTCGTTGTGCGATTACGCTGGACACACCCGCCGCTTTGAGGTGCGGGAGGAGTCGCTCAAGCAGGGACCGGTTTCGAGCGAGGACGACGGTTTCTCCCCAGGTTTCCTTTGGGGCGCGCACGATGGTGACCGCGATACCTGCTGCTTCGTCCTTATCGGTCTGGTACGTGAAGAGCCGGACGCATTCGTGCTCGGGGTAATGTGTGACGGTTTTGCCCGCGACGAGGGGTGCTTTGTCGGGTGTTCGGGTGCTGTTTTGCTTGACGAGCTTGTTCACGGCGGCGACGATCGCAGCCGGGCAACGGTAGTTCGTGGGGAGTTGCAGAATTGCGGGCTCGTATTCCGTGCGGAAGGTGGCGAGTTGCTTATAGCTTGCGCCGTTCCATTCGTAAATGATCTGGTCGTCGTCTGCGACCACGAGGATGTTCGTGAATCCTGGCGCTGCCATGGCTTTGATAAGCCGGTATTGTGCGCTGTTCGTGTCTTGGAACTCGTCGATCAGCCAGTAGGGGTACGTGCGCTGGTATCGCTGTGCGATTGCCGGGTACGTGCTGAAGAGGTTGTGGGTTTGGAAGAGGAGCGCGTTGAAGTCGAGCGCGTTGAGTCGTCGCAGTTCGTCCTCGTACGCCTGGTAGAGCACTGCGTACTTTGCTCCTTCCGCCGGGTCCCGGAAGCGTCGTTGGGTGTCGCTTGGTGGGACAAACCAGGACTTGAGCTTGTCGATCCGCTCCAGGATCTTCTTTTCGTCATCGCGTGGGGCGTTGTTCCCGACCTGTCGCTTGGCCGCACGGAGCACCTGCCGTCGGTCATCGTCAAGATTGTAGATAGTGAAGTCGGGTGGGATGCCGAGGTGCGCTCCGTGCTGTCGGAGGACTTGGGAGCAAAACGCGTGAAAGGTCCCGATGAATAGGCGCAGGTCTTGTCCCGGGCTGAGCGTGCTGACACGGCTGCGCATCTCGTCTGCTGCTTTGTTAGTAAAGGTGAGGGCGAGGATGCGGAAGTTCTTCTCCGGTGTGTCCCGCAGGACTCGCGCGATCCGCATCGTGATCACGGTTGTCTTGCCAGACCCCGGACCGGCGAGTACGAGCGCTGGGCCATCGTTCCAGTCGACAGCATCGCGCTGGGTCTCGTTCAGTTGGTCGTACCCGGCATCGTAGTCGCCGGTCATACGGTCATACTCCGAACCTGGGTGATCTTTGCCGTGATCGTCGCGGGCAGGTGTGCCATGAGGCTGGGGTCCTTGCGCAGGTCTTCGCAAAGCTCGATGCTGTACTCGGTCTTCTTACTGCGGAGTTTCTCCACGAGTTCTTGGACGGTCATGGTCGGGGCGTCCTGGTGGCCGAGTCGTCGCAGGATGATTCTGAGTTGTGCCTGGAGACCGCTTGCGCCGAGTTCCTCTTCGAGGTCCCCTGCTGGCAGCAGGGTGCAGCGATTCGTGATCTCTACTTGCCCGAAGTCACGGTTTGCTATTTGGGTGAGGTAGTCGTTTCCTGCTTGATCGCCATCGAAGAGTGCTGCCCAGGGGATCGTGAGCGCTCGTGCAAGCGCTGCAAACGTGCCGGGGTTGCCGCTGTTTTGGGCGTCGATAATACTCACGCCGTGTTCATCGAAGCAGTAGCCATGGAGCTTCGCGACGGTGTGCAGAAGGAGATAGTCGCTTTGTCCTTCCACAATTAGCCATTTGCGCGCGAAGAAGATTTCTCCTCTGATGCGTCGCGCCCACGTTTCGAGTTTGGCGAGCTCATCATCGGGGATGTGGTGTCCGGATCGCTTCTTGAGGTCCTTGATGGTTGCGATGATCCGGTTCACGTCCGGGTGTTTGGCGTACGCCTTGAGGAAGCTCTTGTACAGGTCATCGTCGATTTTGCCTTTGGCCGTTAGGGTACTCGTTGTTTTGCTGTACGACAGGAGCTTGTCGTGGCTCATGATGATGCCGTCTAGCGCAGGGATGTGCGGAATGCTCGCTTGGTACGCGGGTGGAAGCCAGGCGATGCTGGTACCTTGGTCGGTGAGGCGGACGATGCGAAGATTGCGGAAAGGGACGCTCTGGACGAAGTAGGGTGAGTGCGTAGTCATCAGCTTCTGTCCGTTGAGGCCCATGATGCTCGCGCACAGGCTCTTAGTGGCTTGTGGGTGGAGGTGTGTCTCTGGCTCTTCGAGCTCTAAGATGGGGGTGCTCTCGGCACGGTAGATCTCGGCCAGGAGGTGCTTGACGAACGCGTCGAAGAGGTAGATGACCGCGAGGCTTTGGATGCCTTGGCCGTGGTTCCCGAGTGGGAGCCATGGCCGGTCCGGGTCTGCTTTGTACACGACTTCGGTTTTTGCGATGAGATCCCAGGGTTTCAGAGGCAGGCTGCGGAGTTGCAGGTCGCCGGGCGCGTCGGTAGGTGAGATGGTGGTGAGGGTTTTGAGATTGTTGGTGATCGTGGCCATGCGCGGGTCGGCCGCGAGGAGTGACTGATTGAGCTGATCAAGATCTTGTTGGAGTTTCTGCTGCAGTGTTTCTGGGATGTTCATTGCCTTGATCAGTCGTCCCCAGAACTGTGAGCGGCTGCTAAACTCATCTCCCGCATCGCGTAATGGCCCGAGATAGAACACAGGGACGTACGGAAAGAACTCCTGTAGGTTCACACTGCGGGATGCCTGTCCGGTGAGTTTCTTGCCCTCGATGTTGAGGAACTCCCAGTGAGGTTCTGGCGCTCCCGTGGTTGGGTCCATCGGGCATGTGACGTGGAGGAGGATAGTGCTGCACCCCGATGACGGGTCGAGTTGTACGATGTCATCGAGCGCCGTCTGCACCGCGTTCGGCCAATCGCCTGGCTTGTGCTCTTGAAAGATCACATCGATGGTGATCGGAGGGGCGAGCTTGGGGTCAGTGATGCCTGGGGGTAGGTACACGTCCCGTTCGGTGAACCCCGTCCCGCGTTGCCCCCACCGTCGCGTGAGCGCGAGGCGAATCGCATCGAGGATTGCGGTCTTCCCGACATTGTTGGGGCCGATGAACACAGTCGTGGGGTCAACAATTATCTCCGCCTCCTTAATGCATCGGAAGTTTCGAATTATGACGCGAGTAATATCCATGTTGCAGACGTTGCCTCCACCCTCTTCCTTTTGCAGCAGCGCGAGTAGTTCGCCGCCTCAGACCTGTTGGCTGACAGTTGTCGTATTACTTAACAAGCACGAGGATCACATTGAGATTGTAGAACGATGACGTTACGTGGCCGCGAATGCCCGCAATTCGATCGCCGCTGGACGCTGACGAGAACACTCCTAACGCGTGCACGCCACCCTGCGCTGATGGTCGCGAGGACGTGCTAAGGAAGAATGACATTCCAGGTGAGCGCCGCGTTGGTCATTATGTCCTTGGTGGCAGGAGTCCCGCGGAGTTCGGTACCGGTGAAGGCCGTCCATGTGACCGCCTGCGTCAAACACAACTTCTTAAGGCCGGCGACTTCCGTCCGCCGCCAATCCAATCAGGAACGATAAGTCGGCTTGTCGCTGCTGATCTCTGAGACTCCGCCCGCATCACCCGCCGACCTAATTTGACGGACCAGCCCACGTGGCCGTAAAGCGCCCATGCGGCCGATCTCACGTAGTTTCGCATGCTCACGATGGATTACTCGCCACAAACGCTAGACGGCAAAGTGTACGCGCATTGCACACTGGCATTCTCAATGACGACGCGGCCGCTTTACAGGGCTGACGAAAGTCGCACCGTTAGGATCCAAGCCATTCGAAGAAAGCGACAACGCGATTCCGAGCCCCTCTCGCGAGACTACTCTATGTAGAGAATGGCTCCTGTCTGCACTCCCTGGCACGTCCTACCACCGTTGGTGCACACGCTGGGAGTGATCAGCATCGGACCGGGGCCGGCATTTGCAGGCACCTGCATGTTGATTTGCGTCACTCCGCATGCGAGTGTCGGGGCCTTGCCGGCATACTGCACCGGCCCACCCCCGCCATCACGACACCGTAAGGCGACGAAGTTCGACGGCGCTATCGGGGTTCAGTCCTCCCGCAAGGTGGGCGGTGACGATGTACAGGATGACGCCGGCTACCGCGAGTCGGGAACGCACAGAGATGAGTCGGGACGACTCGCGCGGGGTCGCACTTGTGTCTGACTTCATGGCGCCTCCTGCAATCGGAGATCCTGGGAGGGCAATCCGGTTGCCAGAAGGCGTGGTTTTTCGGAAACCGCACCGGCTTGGGTGTACCGTGGCCTTGACGCCCGCGATCACGGACTCCGCGGAAAATCAAAAGCCGCGCCAGTTTCGGTTCGCCGATTCATTCGTAAGAGGAATTTCGCTGCGGTTCTTAGATGAAGTCCTGGCAACGCCCGCTTTCCAAGGCTGACGATAAGGCGTATCGTTAGTGGGAATGCGCCGTATTGTTTGTTTAATGTTGCCGCTCGCCGCAGCGGCGGTAGCGCAGACGCCGCCCGAAATTCGCGCGCGCGTGGAAGCTCTGTCCAAGACCGTTCTGCGCGATTCCGCCGAACTTCCGATGGATGTGGCCGTGACGCGCGAGATCACCGATGCCGCGGGAAAAATCAAAAGCCGCGCCACCAGCCACGTGAAGTTCCTCTTTCACGGTTTTAATCCACGCAACGACACGTTCAAAATGAACGCGAGCGCGGGCTTGATGAGCCGGCGGCTGATGTACGACAGCATGGCCGGGGACGTCGCCTTTTTCGTGGCGCTCAGCAATCTGGCGCCCCGGCAGGGAGACGAAAACCGCTTTGACGTGAAACCCGGACCTGACGGGCACGGATTTCTGATTCAAACCGTCAGGCCGGAATGTCACGACTTCGTGCTCTCGTCCAATCTTCTCTTTCCCAGGAACTTTTGCGGTTCCGTGGATCTGTTTGCGTCGGCAGACGGCGAGGGCAAGCTTCAGATCGATCGCTTCGTCCTGGAGGTGCGGGGTCTCCCCCGTCCGGGCCAGGTGAGATATATCGGGGCGACGCGCGTGACGGCGTTCCGGGCGGAGGGGGAGACCCAGTCTGTACACATCGGCAGCGACCCTCAACCGTATTTTGTTCCTAAGCGCGCTGTCACCCGGGTGATCACCGAAAAAGGCGCCGTCGTGCTGACGAATATCTATAGCGTGGTGCCGCCCGGCAAGCGATGAATCCTCGCCGCCGCTCAACAACGCCAGAACCGGGCCGGCGGCTGTGGTGAATCCGCAATCAGAAAAGCAGTTCGCCGCGCATGGCCAGCAGCATTTCTTTGCGCCCGAAGTGGCGGCTCATGATACCGGTTGGCCGATGGGCCGGGCCGAACAGGAGATGCCCGATTTCGTGAGCCATGGCGGCGGCGAGCACGACCTCCGGGTCTGTGTCCGTTTCCGCGGCGGCGCGGCGAACCTCGGGCCACGAAATCGTCGCCCGGCTTCCTTGCTGCGAGAGCGCGGCGAGCCCCACCGCATCCCGCGCCACACCGTGCAACTCATTCCCAGTGATTTCCATTTGTAAACCAGGCGCGTCCACCCAAACGATCTGGATGTGAGCGCTGGCAAGAACGCGCGCGGCTTCCTGCCGGGCCTCCCGCACGATGCGCGAGGGAATTCCCGGAGCCACCGCCAGATGAATCGCCACAATCGCTACAGGCAAATGGAGAAACATGCGGCGAGTGTGAGCGATTCCGCTCCGTACCTCGATACCGCGGACCTCATTTCAAGCTCACCAAAAGGTCACGCGAGCGTCATATAAGCGGCACATGTCTAACCGGTCGTTTCGCGGCATTCGAACCATTCGGTTCGGCGATTTCGAATTCGATGTACGCGCGGGCGAACTGCTCCGCGAGGGCGAGCGCGTGCGTTTGCAGGAACAGCCGCTGCGGATTCTGACGGCACTGCTGGAACACCCCGGTGACGTCGTGTCGCGCGAAGATATCCGCAAGCGTTTGTGGCCCAACGGTACGGTGGTTGAGGTAAGTCACGGCATCAATGCCGCCGTGCAGCGCCTTCGGGAAGCGCTCGGCGAATCGGCGGAAAACCCCCGCTTCGTGGAGACCCTGGCGAGGCGCGGATACCGCTTTGTCGCGCCGGTCCAAGTGTCTATGCGCGCGGCAGCATCGGACGCTGCATCGGAACCGCCGCCGCCCGCCGATGTCTCCCACTTTCGCGTGCTGGAGCCGCTCGGCGCGGGCGGCATGGGTGTGGTGTATCGCGCCGAAGATCGCAAGCTCGGCCGCAGCGTGGCCCTGAAATTCCTTCCCGCGCGGCTTGCGCAGGACGATGCGGCGCTGGCGCGGTTCCGCCGCGAAGCTCAGGCCGCATCCGCACTGAATCATCCGAATATCTGCACGGTGTACGGCGTCGAAGAGTGCGCCGGGCAACCCGTGATCGTGATGGAGTACGTGCAGGGCGAGAGCCTGGAAGCGATGCTCCTCCGCGGACCGGTACCGCAGGAAACCGCGCTGCATCTGGCGATTCAGATGGCCGGTGCGCTGGATGCCGCGCATCGCTCCGGAATCGTGCATCGCGATTTCAAGCCGGCCAACGTGCTGGTGACCGCCGCGGGCGTCAAGGTTCTCGATTTCGGCCTGGCGAAGATGGACCATCCTCCCGCGCTCGGTTTCGAACCGCCGCAGGTCACTCATGAAGGTGCGATTCTCGGCACCCTGCACTATCTCTCGCCGGAGCAGGCGCAGGGCAGCCCCGCCGAACCGGCCAGCGACATTTTCTCCTTTGGCGCGGTGCTCTATGAGATGCTCACCGGCCGGCGCGCGTTCGATGGCCCCAACCCCGCGCACGTAATGGCGGCAATCATCGCGCTGGACCCTCCCGCGGCCACGGCGGCCATTCCGCGATCCCTCGACCGCGTGTTGCGCCGGTGCCTTGCCAAGCAGCCTCGCGACCGGTGGCAATCCGCGGCCGAATTGAAGAGCGCTCTGGAAGAGGTTTCCATCGCACGGCAGCCGCGCATGCGGAACGTGGCGTGGGTCGTGGGCGCCGCAGCCGCGGCGGTGGCGATCGCCGGAATCGCCATGGCATTCGCCGGGTCTCATGATCGCCACGAAGTGGCACTCGAGAAGAAGGCCGCTGCGCCCGCTGTGCGCATCGAAAAACCGATGGGCGTTCTGCCTGTTGTAAACACGCCGGCCGCGCCGGTGAGTGTCCCAGACCTTTCGCGGACCGCGGCAGTGTCCTTGACCGGAGGCTCGATCATGCGGATCGGACTCTCGCCGGACAACAAGCGCATCGCGTACATCGCGGACGGACACCTTTGGGTATCGGGAGTGAACGGCGAATCGCCGCAAACATACGGCGCGGCCGACGGAACGCCGTTCTGGTCGCCGGACGGCCGCTGGGTGGCTGCCAGTTCCAGGGGACGGTTGTGGCGGTTCAATATCGCCACGCGTGCTTCGTTCGATATTTGCATGGTGGATACCAGCTTTTCGGGAGCGTGGAGCAAAGCAGGCGTCATCCTGATCGGCGGACGGCGTGACGGTCTGTTTCGTGTGCCGGCGGAGGGCGGAGTCCCCATCCGCGTGACCACGCCGGATGCAGCGGCCGGCGAGACTCGTCACATCGCAGTGCAGTTCCTGCCGGACGGCCGGCGGTTTTTGTATGTAGCCGGCGCGAAGACCCGGGGCGAGTCTAAGCTGTACGCCGCATCGCTCGATTCAGCGGACCGTCAACTCATCATGCCGGTCTCCTCGACCGTGCAGTACGCGGGCGGATACCTGCTGTACGCCGTCGAGGGGATGCTCGCCGCGCAGGCTTTCGATGAAAAACGGCTCAGGGTAACAGGCGAGAGAATCGTTTTGTCCGCGGAGCCGGCCTCGGAGATGGCGGCGAATGCGGCGATAGACGTGATACGCTTCTCGGCAACCCCAAAAACATTGGCGCTACGGGCAGTTGGGAAAGCAAGCGATCGGATAACCCTGATCAACAACTGGAAACGGCACCAGTAGCGACTGGTCTCCAGACCGGTTGCCACGTGCCGACAGGAATCCTTCCTGTCGGAGGCGATCGAAGATCGCCCGATAATTGCGGATGATAAACCTATGGCGTCTTTCTTACCGGCCCAGGAAACGCACATCGAAATCGTCCTAAACATGTGCGAGCAGCTCTTCTCCCACGGCGGAGATCCTTTCGACATCGATCGCCATCGCCTGGCGCTTTCCGAACTGATTCGTGAGCCTCGATTCGGTGGGGCCTGGCTGATTCAATCGAGCGGCGAGACTGCGGGCTACTTCGTGCTTACCGTTTGTTACAGCCTGGAATTTGCCGGAAGCTTCGGCCTTTTGGATGAGCTATACCTCATGGAAGCGTGGCGCGCCGCGGGGCTTGGCGCGGAGGCTCTGGCCTTCGCGGAAGACGAATGCCGCCGCCGTGGGTTGCAGGCCGTTCGCCTGGAAGTTGGGCACACCAATGCGCGCGCGTTAGCATTGTATGCGGGGCGTGGATTCCACGCCGAAGATCGCCACCTCATGACCAAGTGGCTGTAAGGACCTCATGCTTCTAGATATCGTCAATCTGCCGACTGCATCGAATTACGCCATACGGCTGCATCCGGAAGACAACGTCGCGGTGGCTCGCGTGCCCATTCCGGCGGATACCGCGCTCGATTTCGACGGAGTCAGCGTAAAAACGCTCGATGCGATTCCCGCCGGCCACAAAGTGGCGCTCCGCTCCATCGCCCCGGGCGAGATGGTGGAGCGCTACGGACAGGCGATCGGCCGCGCGCGGGAGCCCATCCCTGCCGGGCGTCACGTCCATACACACAACCTCGCCTACGAGGAGCTGGATCTGCACTATGAGATGCCGCTCGATGAGGCGCCCACTCCGGCGCGCCGCGCCGAACCCACGTTTCTCGGATACCGCCGCGACGATGGCCGCGCCGGCACGCGCAATTACATCGCGGTGGTAGCGGCGAGCAACTGCGCGGCGCACACGGCCGAATCCATCGCGCGCAGCTACGAAAGCGAAGCGCTGCCGCCGGGCGTCGATGGCGTGGTGGCGTTTCCGCACGGCGAAGGATGCGCGCACGCCTTCGGTCCGGACATGGATCAGCTACGCCGTACGCTCGGCGGCGTCCTGGACCATCCGAACGTTTCGGCCGCGGTGATTCTCGGCCTCGGGTGCGAGACAAATCAGATCGAGCATTACCTCGGCGGCGGAGCGCCCGCAACCGGCCGGCTGGTCGGCATGACCCTGCAGTCTAGCGGCGGAACGGCGTCGACGGTTGCAGCGGCGCGGCGGGAGATCGCACGGCTGATGGAGCGCGCGGCGGCGGAGAAGCGCACGGAGGTTCCGGCGAGCTCCATCGTGCTCGGTTTGAATTGCGGCGGCAGCGATTCGTTCTCCGGCATCACGGCGAATCCTGCCCTCGGCTACACGTCAGACCTGCTGGCGGACATCGGCGCGGCCAGCGTGCTTGCGGAGACTCCGGAAATCTTCGGGGCGGAGCATCTGCTGATCCGGCGCGCCCGGAATCGCGAGGTCGCCGAGAAGCTGATCGCCACCGTCAAGGGGTATAAGCGATATCTCAATCGCTTCGAGGGTAGTTTCAATGACAACCCGAGTCCGGGAAACAAGGAAGGCGGATTGAGTAACATCCTGGAGAAGTCGTTGGGCGCAGTCGCTAAAGGCGGCACTTCGCGACTCATGGACGTCTACGAATATGCGGAGCGAGTTACTACTCCGGGCTTCAGCTTTATGAACACTCCGGGGTACGATCCGGTCTCGTTGAGCGGGCTCGCGGCGGGCGGCTGTAACCTCATCGCGTTCACTACGGGACGGGGCAGTGCGATCGGCTTCCCCACCGTTCCGGTGGTGAAGATAGCGACTAACAGCAATACCTACCGCCGCATGATGGACAACATGGACGTCAACGCCGGGCGCATCGCCGATGGCGAGGCGACGGTGCAGCAGGTGGGTCGCGAAATCTTCGATTTGCTGCTCGATGTGGCTTCCGGACGGCGAACGTGCGCTGAGCGGCTGGGGCATCGGGAATTCGTGCCGTGGCGGATCGGGCCGGTAATGTAGCGTGTACGGCTCGGTACAATAAGACAAGATGCATAAGAAGTTGTTGTGTTTGGCCGGCTTCGCGGCCTTCGTGTGGGCGCAGGCGCCGGCGCCTAAGAAAGCGGCGCTGGATAAAGCCGCCCTCGAAGCGTACGTGCGGCATCTGTTTGTGATCGATAGTCGCGTGGCGGTGCAGGTCGGCGATCCGAAGCCCTCCACAGAGCTTCCGGGCTTCAACGACATCGTCGTGCACGCGTCGGCCGGTCAGCAATCGTCGGACATCAAGCTGTTCGTATCGAAAGACGGATCGCGGATCATTCAGGGCTCCGTGTATGAGGTCGCCAACAACCCCTTCAAAGCCGACCTGGACAAACTAAAGACCGACGGCGCTCCGAATTTCGGCACGCAAGGCGCGCCCGTTGTCCTCGTCGAGTTCAGCGATTTCGAGTGCCCGTATTGCAAGGAAGAAGCGGCCATGCTGCGGGCCAACATTCCCGCCGGCTACACCAAACAGGTGCACGTGTACTTCATTCCGTTCCCTCTGGCGAACATTCACCCGTGGGCGAACACGGGCGCGATCGCCGGAATGTGCGTCGCCAAGCAGAGCAACGACATGTTCTGGACGTATCACGATTGGATCTTCCTGCATCAGACCGACATCACCGCGGAAAATGCCAAGGACAAGATCATGGAATGGGCGAAACTGCAGCAGGGGCTAAATACCGTAGCGCTCGGGCAATGCATCGATACCAAAGCGCCGGAGCCGCAGATTGAAAAGTGGACGGCCATGGCGCGGTCGGTCGGGGTAGGGCAGACGCCGACGCTGTACGTCAATGGCCGCAAGATGGAAGGTGCGGCGGATTGGCCGACGCTGAAGAGCGTGATCGACAACGAAATCGAATATCAGAAGACGGCTAAGAACGCCGGCGAGGATTGCGGCTGCACCCTCAACCTCAGCCTGCCGGGGCTCAAAAAGCAGTAACACTCCCATGAATCGTAATTTCCTGCTGTTGGCGGTTGCCGCCACCGCTGTGGCCGCCACGCCGGCGTCGCTGGACCCGAAAGTATATGTGAATGAGGTGAAGTATCTGGCGTCGCCGGAATTGCGCGGGCGCTTGACGGGGTCGCCGGAATTGGAACGCGCGGCGGAGTGGATCGCGACGAAATACCGCGAGTGCGGCATCAAGCCCGCGTCGCCGCAGGGATACCTACTGCCGTTCCAGGTTACGATGAGCGGCAAACTCGGCTCTGACAACACGCTCGCGATTCAGGATGGCGGAGCGAAGCGTCCGGTTAAATTTTCCAGCGAGTTCGTGCCGCTGCAGTTCTCGCCGGCCGGCCACTTCGCCGGGGCGGTGGTGTTCGCCGGCTACGGAATCACTACGCCCGCTTATGACGATTACTCCGGCATCAATGTGAAGGGTAAGGTCGTGCTGATTCTGCGGCACGAGCCGCGGGAGAAAGCCGAGCTATCGAAGGACGCGCAGTTCGCCAGCAAGGCAACCAATGCCAAGATGCACGGCGCGGCGGCGGTGATCCTGATCAACGATCTGGAGCATCATCGCGGCGATGCGGATGAGATGGTGAAGTTCGCCGCGGTGGACGGTCCGGAAAACGCAGGCATTCCGTTCATTCAGGTGAAGGAAGCGGTGGTGGATGGCTGGTTCCGCGCGGCGGGCAGGAATGTCGCGGCGATCGAAGCGGATGTGGATCGGGATCTGAAGCCGGAGAGCTTTGCGTTTGCGGCATCCTTGAAAGTGAATGGCACGGTGGACATACGTCGCGATGTGAAGACCGTCCATAACGTCGCGGCGTATCTTCCCGGAAAGACGAACGAGTATGTGATCGTCGGCGCTCATTACGATCATCTGGGCACGGGCGAGCGCTATTCCATGGCGCCGGACAAGGCCGGCACCATTCATCCGGGCGCCGACGATAATGCATCGGGAACCGCCGGCGTCATCGACCTGGCGCGCTGGTTCGCAGCGCAGCCGGAACACAAGCGCGGAATTCTGTTTCTGAACTTCGCGGGCGAGGAAGAAGGGCTGCTCGGCAGCGCGGATTATGCGGATCATCCCGTGCTGCCTCTGAAGGATGCGGCGGCCATGATCAACATGGACATGATCGGGCGCGTGCGCAATGCGAAGCTGTATGTCGGCGGGTCGGATACAGGCACGGGCTTGCGAGCGATGCTGGACCGGTTGACGCCCGCGACCGGACTGAATATCGATTACTCCGATTCTTCCGGGTATGGATCGAGCGACCACACATCCTTCACCACGAAACAGGTGCCGACGCTCTTCTTCTTTTCCGGGTTGCACAGCGACTATCACAAGCCGAGCGACACGTGGGACAAAATCGATGGCGTGGATGCAGTGAAGGTATTGGAACTGGTGGCGCGCGTAACCGATGAGTTGCGGGATGCGCCGGAGCGTCCGGCATTCGTGCGCGTGGCGCCGAATCCACACGGAGAGGGAGCCGGTCCCTTATCGTCGGCGGGCGGCAGCGGCTACGGCCCGTACTTTGGGTCGATTCCGGATTTCGGCGAAGGGGTGAAGGGCGTGAAATTCGCGGATGTGCGGGAAGGGTCGCCGGCGGCGAAGGCGGGGTTCAAAGGCGGCGACGTGCTCGTGGAGTTCGACGGCAAGCCGATCCAGAATCTGTACGACTTCACGTACGCGTTGCAAGCCAAGAAGGCGGGCGACGAAGTACTGGTGAAGGTGCTGCGCGACGGGTCGATGGTGGAGGGCCGGGTCCTGCTGACGCGCCGGCAGTAGCGGCCGGGAGAAAGAGTTAGAGCAGTAGAGCATCCACGCGGTGCGCGTGTACCATTTCCTCCTGCGGCGACCACTTGAAAACCGTGAAGTGTCCGTCCTGCGACGCCACGAACGCCACGGAGCTGCGCTGATCCTGAATAAACTGCGCCGCCGACATGTGGCGCGTTCCACCCAGCCGCTCCGGGTGCACCAGAACCGTACTCATACCCTCGACCGGCTCACTCCAGGCCACCTGTTCCACTTGCGGATAGCCGCGGCGGCGGGCGATCTTTGCGCCGAAGCCGAGCAACTCGAAGCGGTCCGTAAGCAGCACGGCTCCATCGACGGCAGTGAGACCGGCTATGGCGGCGATGAGCGGATCGAGCGTGCTTTGCGCCGCGTCCGCGCCGGCATTGGCCAATTCGCGATACGGTTGCGCCGCCGCGTAGGGAAGCGGCTGCACGATGGATTCGCGCCAGGAATCCGATCCATCCGGGATAATCAGCAGCGACCCGCCGCGGCCGTGCGCCCGCATGGAGAGCGCGAGCTGCAGCATCAGATTGACAGAAAGCTGCGAAGGTCCGTCCCGAATGATCTTGATCTGATCGCCTTCCAGCACGGCGACGTTGTTGAATTTGCGCAACCCTTCCCCGCTATGGCGCTTAACCACCAGCAGGCCGGGAGCGGCCACCTCGAGAACAAAGCAGGAAACGGGAAGCGCGCGGGTGGTCCCCCAGACAAACAGCTCGTCATCGCGGCGGGAAAAGCCCAGATGGATGCCCGGGCGCTCTACGGCCGGCGCAACGCGGCTCAGTGCGTCGGGAACAAGCGCCAGCGGCCGCTCCAGAATCAGCGGATGCAGCGCCTCTTCGGGTGGAAGGAACGCAAGCGAAATTCGCGGCGAGTAACCTTCTTCTTTGCGGAGGCTGGCCCAGAAGGCGACATCGATGATGGACTCAATCGTCTCGGCGTCCGGCGCCCGCGCGAGAAATTGTTGCCCGCTCGCTATCGCTTCGTCCCGGTGACGGGCGAAGTAATCCTGCAACTTCGGAGCGACAGTGCGCGCAGCCGCGTATGCTTCGCGTTTCATGGTCAGGTCTCGTGTACTCAGTTCTACCATGCACCCCACACCGGGCGGGCTCCGCGCGCCTGGTACCGGTCGGGAGACCGGTACCTACCTCAGCCTTCCCCCGGGCCCGGCGCGACAGTTTTCAGCTTTGCAAGCTCCGCCAGTGGCCGAGCGCGAACGACGTGGCCGCCACCAGAAACCCCGCAGCCACATCGGCAGCATAATGATATCTGCCATAAACCGTCGCCGTCGCAATGAGAATCGCCATCGCGAGCAGGAAACGCCGGACCCATCGCACGCGCGGCAGCGCCAACCGAATGCCGAGTGCAGCAGCGAATGCTCCGGCCACATGCGCACTGGGAAAAACACTCGTGTGAATCCCATAATTACCGAGCATCCACAGATTGAAGCGGCGGAAAACAGTATCGAAGGGCGGATCTTGCGAAGGGAAGAGCACGCGCGGCGGATCGGATGGCCAGAACGGGAATTGCGCATAGCAAAGCAACACCGCGACGGTGAAGATGAACAGGAAACGATCGACCCGGTCGCGTGCCCGGTACAAGTACAAAACAGCCACGGCGAACGGCGCGATGGCGTAAACCACCGAGTAGCAGATTTCGAGTACCGAAGGCACAACGGCGCCCATTGATTCGATTGCCGTGCGAGCTCCGGCTCTCAAAAGGCTGCGGTCCCACGCGACCCACCGCGCCTCCAGGGGATGAGCGGTGTGCGGCACGGCGAACCAGCCCATCTCGCGATACGCGAGTAGAACGAAGGCCAGTGGCAGCCAATCGCGCGCCACGCTGAGCGCAAGCGACGGCCGGAGAGAATCGCGGTAGATCAACCCTGCGTAGGCCGCGGCAAGTAGCGCGTTGACAACAATCAGCCTCGCGGCATGCAATTGCAGGATCGCACCGAGCGCCGGAGCATAGACCAGAAAAGCGAAGATGACCCACTCCGAGCGGCGAACCTTCGGATCCATTCGACTTACTCCCGGCGCGCGAGTCTACCGCTACTTGATGTTGATCGTGACCGCATTCGCCGTCTGCCCGTCGATTGTAAGTACCACCGGCACTTCTCCGGCTCCCGCCAGCGATCTCGGGATTACGATGTTCACCTGATCGAGCCCTGGATACTGCGGCTGCGCTCCCGCATAGAGCAGCTTCGCTCTGCTCCCTCCCACCAGCGCCGTGGCGTTTTCGATGCCGGTGTTGTTGCGGATTCCCGTGCCGTACAGAGTGACCACCAATTGATCTCCCGCCTTGCCGAGGTCAAGTGGAGCGGTGACGCACGCGCTCCCGCCGGTGCATCGAAACACCGCCTGGGCCGCGACGCTGCCGTCCGCACCATATAAAGCGGCTGTGGCGGCGGCGACGCCTGTGCCATCGCCGCTCTCGGAGTAGAGTCCCGGGCCAACAGCGTCAATCTGCGCGCTGCCGGAAGAGGAACCTATGGTCACTGTCGCGATGCCGGCGGCGGTGCCGTCGGGAACAAGATAATTTACCTGACCCGGTGTGACTGCCTGAATCGCCGCGGCCCTCGAAGTCCCCGCGGAATCGCGGACCGTTACGGTAACACCGTTGAGGGTCTGAGGGAACGGCGGAGTCGCAATTACAGTCGTGGTCGCGAATCCCGCTCCGTACGCGGCCGCAAAGGAGCCGGTTCCGAGCCGGGGATATCCGCTCGCGGTGGAGGCATTCACCACAAGCGTGTGCGTGTCGCCGGTCGAATTCCCTGACGTTGAGATTGCAACCGAACTGGGTGTCAGCACGGCCTGCGCGAAATCCGTCTGATATTGAGCCAGCGTTTCACAGCATGCGGGCGCGGTGAAGACGTTCACGTTCGGCGCGAGTCCAAAGCCCTGAATCGTGTTTCCGGAAATCGCGCCCGTATTCAGGTTTTCCAGGCGGATGGCGGAACGCGCGGAGTTCGTGATGCGGTTATCCGTCACCGTAATATTGTGATGCGGGCTGCTGGTAACCTCGGCATTGGCACTGTTTTGCGACACCGCGTAGATGGACGCGGCGGCGAACGTCACACCGTGCGACACATTGGCGTAGCTTAACGCGCTATCCACCAGATTGTTCCGAATGTCGATTGCCGAGGATGGTCCGGCATCGGTGTTGTTGCCGCTGAGTTGTTGAATAAAGATCCCGTTGCTGCTGGTTCGCTGCACGTAATTGTCGTGCACGGAGACGCCTTGCACGCCGGCCAGCCAGATGCCGCGCGCAAAGACACCGTCCTGCACGGTGTTATTAGCGATCACAGAACCTGAGCCAAGCTTTGCGGCGTCGGCATCGGTCATGCCGAAATTCGCGGCGAGCCCGGAAACCGCGCGGTCGAGCGTGAGCGTGACGCTCTCGCCGTCCGTGAGTTTCTGCTGATCGAACGCGGGAGTTTCGGAGACGATCGTAGCCGTGCCGGCGACGGCGTCGGTATCCGGATTGATAAAAGACACGGATGCGCCCGGGGGAAACGGCGCGGCGAAACTACGGGCGACCGCCACCGTCGTCGCGTTAACGGAATTGACGGTTGCTGTCCACGGCGCGGAAATCGCCAGCGCATCGTCGCACGTGCGCCGCACGATGTTGTTCGTAAACACGTTGGGCCCGAGCGCGAAGCTGGTGTGTATCCCATCGGCATTGGTGCTGATGAGGCGAGCCGTTCCCGGCTTCGGGATCACCTGCACATGATCCGCGGTAGCTCCGTTGGTGCGCCCGAAATACAGGCCGATCTGTCCGGACGAATAGATGGACGCGTTGCGCACTGTGTTGTCTTGGCCGTTCACAAAGTTGAGCGCCGGCGGCCCGCTGCGGTCGGTGAACACGACGATGTCGCCGGGCTGTATGTTCGCGAGCTGCGCCGCTCTCGCCCACGGATCATTGACGTCGCTGATGGCGATAGTATTCCCGGTGACGGGCCGCTTGGCGCCCAGGCGGCCGGCTTCGCGTATGGGGACGCCGTTGCGGAAGATGAACATCCAGATGGCGTCGCTCCCATCGGCGGCGCGGTTGGCGTTGAAATCCGAGGGAGTTTGAAAGCCGGGGATGGGAGCGAAGTCGAACGTCTGCGCGCTAGGGTTGACGCTCGTGACCGTCACCTGAGTGAACGGCAACTGCTGATAGTCCACCGTGAAGTTCTGCATGACGACTCCGGAGCAGTTGGAACACTGCACGCCCGACGCGTTGCTCGCATGAAAGAGCAGGTCCGAGTTCTGCCAGTCGATCGTCACGTTGGTCGCAGACGTGAGCAGGACGTGTGTCGAACTGTTGCGAAGCGTAAGGAAGTAATACTCGCCGGCGTCGGCAGTGACAAGCGGGATGTGTTTTTGAACGGCGTAGGTGACCGCCGCTTCCACTAACGGGCGAGCGTCCAGAGCGGGAGTATCGGGGATCAGGTTCGAGGAGGCGATGCCGTTCGCGACCAGGTCGCGCGACATGTTGAGAGTTTGGGCTTGGGCCAGGAGGGGAGCGGCCAGGAGAGCGATTCGCAAAGACCGGACGAGCATCTCGCAATTGTATCCACATCGTGCTGGGGGCAGCGATTTTCCGCCGCCCCCGTTTTGCGGCCGCCCGGGATGTGTGGTTACTGTCCGATTACGCCGATGACGGCAGGCTGCAAATTCGATTGCACGGCCGGCAGCATGCTGAGCATCGTGAGTCCGGTGGTGCTATCGATCAGTTCGGCGTTCGCAACAACCCGGCATGGTCCCGGGGGAACGGTGACGAGCGGCCGGAGATTAAATCGCTGCGGCGAATTGGTGGAAGGCGTCGCAGCCGCGGCCTCTCGATAGTTGATCGTGATAGACGCCGTGTGGCCGGGTTCGATTGTTCCGTTGACGCTCTTCAGCATCGCTCCGGCTGCGTCGATGAAGCCCAGTTCAACGCTGCACGGATCCGGCGGGAGACCGTTACTTCCGCCAAGATTGGTAACGTTCAGCCGGAGATTGTCGAACGTAGTTACGCCCACGACGCCGAAGTCAGGCGCCGGCGGAGGAGTCGTGGAAGCTTCCGCCGGCAGGGTGAAGACATGTGTCCGTCCGAAGAATGCATCGAAGACCTCGGTCGTCGAGACGGTGCGGCACGGCGGCGCGAGGAGCACCGGACGGAAGTTGAGACGAGTCGATGAGTCGGCATTGGTCGCGGCGGCCGATGCTTCGCTAAATGTGAGCGTGAGAAATGCCGCGTGTCCGTCCGGAATGTTCGCGGTAGTGGTCTTCACGAGAACGCCCGCTGCATTCACGAAACCGAATTGCACGTTGCAGGGGTCCGGCGGAACTCCGCTGATACTGTTGATGTTCGCGACGCTGACGCGCAGGGTCTCTCCTCGGGTGATGCCAACGGTGGAATACGCCTTATAGGGGTCGCTCGGAGTGATCTGTGCGAGCGCGGCGGTCGCCGTAACCAGACCGAGCGCGATTGCCAGCGCTGTACCCGCGAACGAAGTCTGTTTTGAAAACATGCTGTCCATCCTCCATCCACCGCAAGCGCAGGAAGCGGAATTTTCTTGCAAAGCTCGCGAGCGTATTCGTGCGGTTCTTCACAGACGCAATTTTCTGCGCCGGAATATACTGGCTCCGAAATGGACGCCCCGTGGATGTAGCTGCCGGCGAAATCACCCTACTTCTGAACCGTTGGGCGCATGGCGACCGTGCTTCGCTGGAGTTGCTGGCGCCTTTGGTGGAAGCGGATTTACGGAAGATCGCGGGCGCATATCTGGGTCGTGAGCGGGCGGCACATACGTTGCAGCCCACAGCCCTGGTGAATGAGGCATGGCTGCGCCTGGTGAAACAGGAGCATGCCGATTTCGAAAGCCGACGGCGTTTCTTCGCGCTGGCTGCGCAGTTGATGCGCCAGATTCTGGTGGATTATGCGCGCAGCGCCAGGGCGGGTAAGCGCGGCGGCGGTGAAATGCTCATTTCCCTGAATGAAGCAGTGGTGGGAACGCCGGGCGGTGCCGAGCAATTTCTGGCTCTGAACGAGGCGCTGGAGCAACTCGCGACGTTTAGCCCGAGACAGGCGCAGGTAATCGAGCTGCGTTATTTCGGCGGGCTCAATCTGGACGAGCTCGGGGAGCTGCTCGGCGTCTCCGCCGCCACCATCAGCCGGGAACAGCGCTCCGCCGAAGCGTGGCTGGGCCGCGCGATGGCATCGAAGGGCTGAGCTACATCATGGCAAGCATCCCCACCGAAGGAAGCTGGAGGCGGCTCGATTCGCTCTTCCAGCAGGCGCTGGACCGGCCGGCGGAAGAGCGGCAGAAATTCCTGGATGCGGCGACCGCGGGCGATCCCGATCTCCGCCGCTATCTCGAGGAAATGCTGGAGCACGCCCGCGATGCGGGTGCACAGATCGCCGGTAGCATCGCGACGCTCGCGCAATCGGCTGTGCTCGGCGGCATGTGGGCCGGGCGGCGTGTGGGGTCTTACCGCATCGTGCGCGAGATCGGGCGCGGAGGCATGGGCATCGTCTTCGAGGCCGCTCGCGATGACTCCGAGTATCGCAAGACCGTGGCGCTTAAGCTGCTGCCCGCTTGGCGGGACCTGCCCAACCTGCGTGAACGATTCCGCAACGAGCGCCAGATTCTGGCGGGACTGGACCATCCCAACATCGCGCGATTCCTGGAAGGGGGAACGGAGGATGGCATTCCGTACTTCGTCATGGAGTATGTGGATGGTATGCCGCTGGCGCAATGGCGCGGGAGCAACACCAGCCTCAGGGAAACGCTCAACCTTTTCCGGCAGATTTGCGCGGCCGTGCACTACGCGCATGAAAACCTTGTGGTTCATCGCGATCTCAAACCCGCGAATATTCTGGTAAATCGCGAAGGTGTGCCCAAGCTCCTCGATTTCGGAATCGCCAAACTGGTTGCTCCCGTGGCCGGTGACGGCGGCACAACCACGGAACTGCGTCATTGGACTCCCGATTACGCCAGTCCGGAACAGGTGCGCGGCAGCGCGATCACTGTCCGCACGGACGTGTATTCGCTCGGCCTCATTTTGTACGAGCTGCTTTGCGGTGAGCGGGCGCAGGTAGCCGATGGCACTTCGCCGCTGGCGCTGGACCGTTCGATCTGCGAGGCCGATGCGCCGTTGCCGAGCGTTCGCGCCGCCGTCACGGGCAACGGACTCCTGGCGAAGCAACTGTGCGGCGATCTGGACACGATTGTCGCGAAGGCCATCAGCAAAGATCCGCAGCGGCGGTACAGTTCGGCCGCGGCGTTGAGCGCCGATATCGAGCGGCATCTGAACGGGCATCCGGTAGCCGCGCGGCCGGCAACCATGATGTACCGCATCGGCAAGCTGGTGCGGCGGCGGCGGCTGGCGTTCGCCGCGGCGGCTTTGGTTGTGGCCACGGGAACGGCGGGGATTGTCTCGACCGTGCACCAAAAGCACCGGGTGGAGCGCAGATTTCAGGAAGTGCGCGGGCTGGCCACGGCGCTGGTCTTCGATGTGCACGACCGCATCGAATATCTTCCCGGGGCCACGGAAGCGCGCAAGGCAATTGTCGCGACGGGGCTGCGCTACCTTGCGAGTCTGCGCGAAGACGCGGCGTCGGATTCCTCGCTCGCGCTGGAGCTGGCCGCCGCGTACATGCGCATCGGCGATGTGCAGGGGCACCCTCTCTACGGCAGTCTGCACGATACCGATGGCGCATCGGCGAGCTACGCCACAGCGAAAAAAATGATCGCGCCGCTGTACGGCGCGCACGATGGGCGCGCGCAGGTGCCCATGGCGTCAGTGGAGTATCGTGAGGCGCTGCTTGACTATCTGCGCGGGAATGCGACTGCCGCCATGGCGACCCTGAACGATGCGGAACGGATTGCCTGGGCGGCCATCGGGCGTTCGCCGCGTGATACGGAGGCGCTCAGCATCGCGGGCGATATCAGCTCGCAACGTGTGCGCATCGCCAGCGATCACCGGCAGCCGGAGATCGCGCGGCAGGCGGCGGAGCGAACGCTGGATGCCGCACAGCGGCTGGCCGCATTGCAGCCCGGAAGCCGCCAAAGCCTGGACTATTTGGCGGAGGCGCAGAGCAGCTTGGGAGCGGCGTACCGCACTGCCGGACAACTCGAGGAATCCGTCCGCAGATACCGGGACGCGGCGGCGACGCGCGAACAACTCGTCAGCCTGGAGCCGCAAAACACCAGCTATCGCCGTGTTTTGATGATCAGCTACGGTCACGTGGGAGACGGTTTGGGCCCGGCCCGCAATCAGGGTTTGGATGATTTGGAGGGCGCATCGCAAGCGTATGGGAAGGCCGTTGCGATCGCACGGGAAATGGTTCGCCAGGACGCCGCCGATCGGACTGCCCGCTCCGACCTGGCCAATGCGGAATACCGCGCCGGCGACGTGCTCCTGGTGAGTCCCGGGCATGCGAGCGAAGCGTTGGCGATCCTGGAGGAAAGCGAGCGCGGCTTCAGCGCTCTGCTGAAGGACGATCCCGGCAACGAGCGCTGCCGGTTCATGATGCTCTTTGCGCAGAGAAAGCAAGGAGAGGCGCTGGAGGCGCTCGGCCGCGACGCGGAGGCCACTCGCGTGTTGGTCTCCAATCGGGTGCTGGCGCAGAGCTTCGCGGGAACGAAGGATGCGCCGGCGGCGCGCGCGGGAGCAGTGCTCGCCGGCGTCAGACTGGCGAGGATCAAGGCTCGCGCGGGCGATGGTTCCGCGCTCACGCTGGTGAATCGGGTAGCCGATGAGATCCGGTCGCGCAATTTGGAGATCGCGTTTACACCCTGGGCCGAGCCTACCGTTTACGCGGACCTGGGTCGCGTATACCAGCAGCTCGGAGCAAGGGAGCAGGCGTCGATCTGGCTGGAAAAGAGCCTGGCTTGCTGGCGGGCGCTGAAGCTTCCCGCGGTGCTGGAGGCGAAGCGAGCGGCGGAGGTGAAGGCTGTGGAGGCGAGTCTGGCCGAGCGGTGATGCGCGGGCTACGCCGGCTCTGCGAAATCACGCTGGATTCGCGCGAGGATCCGGCCGCGCATCGCTGAATCAATAGACGTGGTCAATGCGACGCGCCGTTCGAGAGTTTCGCGCGTGACCAGCCGATACCTTGCTAGCGTCCTTGTAAAATCCAAATCTTTCTCCCGGCCGGCTGCGTACTTGGAGACCGCAAGATCGTTAATCTCCAGGCACCAACCCCTGACGAATCGCGTGTTCTCGCCGGTTACCAGGATCAGGCGATCACGCCAGCCATCAGGGAGAATTGCGGTTGTTTCGTCCACGCCGTGTGCGTAGTATCCGAATTCCCGCTGAAACGGCGAGCCCTCGCCAATGCTGCCATCGATCACGTCGCTAAGCGCGGCATCGCCGCGAGGAAAAACATCTGCTTCATTGGATACCAGCAATTCGTCCGGAGCGTTGGGGAATTGGCCCAGAACCGCCTGGCTCCCAATCACGACGAGATCCTGGACGTTGGCGATTGCGCCTGCGGCGCGGATGATGTGTTCCAGTTGAGCGCGCGTCATGCAGTTCTGGCGTGTTTCGATTCGAAGCGTTGGTAAATCGCCCAGCGCTGCGCCGGCGTCAGGATTCCGGCGAATGGCGTCGCCTGACGCAGCGAATCCAGCCGCTCACTTTCCTCCACCATGATCGTCAGAACATCCTCGATCGGTTTGTCGAGAATTTCTCGCCAGGCATCCCAATATGGTTGTGAGCGGCCATTCTGCCTCGACCACCGGTCCAGGTTGTCTCGTGCCACTTGGATGAGCGCCGGAGTCACGCGGAGCTTTTCGGCGATGGCGCGGTGCAGAGCCAGACTGCGCCGATCGATCCGCCGGTGGCCTCCAGGCGTGGTGCTCATGCTTCATGATACGACTACGCGCGGAACCGGTAGAGATCGCCCGACGCAACAGTGACGCCCATCAGCTTCAGATAAGTGAAGAGCTGATACTTGTGATTCACGAGGTGCTCGAGGTTGCCGAGCAGCAACGTCAGGAGCGGCTCGCCGCCGCTGACGAATACCGTTTCTACCGGCCGCGACAAGTCAGCATCCGTGAGCAGAGCGAAACCTTCCTGGATCCGTGCGCGATACGCAGTGATCCGCTCAACGGCCTCGCCTGCCGCGCACGAATGATTCACGCGCAGAGAGCGCATCTCCTTGAAGTGCGCCAGCGGAGAAGGATGCGCGGCGGCAAGCACGGCGCAGAACCCCGCGAGACAGTCCAGCAGATGGCCCAATAGAAGGCTGGTGTTCCACGCCTTCGGAACGGGCGGCCGCCACTCCATGCCGTCATCGGGAATCCTGACGATCAGGTGGACGGTCCTCTCGATCTGCTCTTCGATCTTGGCTAACAATGCGTCGCACAGTGGCTGTGAGCTCATGCCGCTCCTCTACGGGTTCACACGGGCCGCCGCTATTTGATCGCGATGGCCATCGAATCGGGTCCGATGAGGTGCTCCACGTGCGTTTCGCGGAAGCCGGCGCTCTTCATCCAGCCGCAGCAATCCGCGCCGGTATAGTCGAATCCGTCAGGCGTCTCTATCAGCATGTTGAGGCTCATGAGAAGACCGAAGGTGTTCGTTCGGCGGTCATCGTCAATCATGGCTTCATAGACCACTAGCATTCCGCCGTCGGGCAGCGCCTCGTACGCCTTGCGAATCAGCATCTGCTTGGTCTCCAGACCCCAGTCGTGAAGAATGTGCCCCATCGTGATTACGTCCACGGAGGGCAGCGCATCCACGAAGAAATCGCCGGCCTGGAAGCGCAGACGATCGGCGAGCGCGTTCGCTGCGGCATACTCTTCAAAGATCGGCGCGATTTCCGGCAGGTCAAACCCGACGCCCTGCAGATGCCGATTCACCAGGGCGATCTGCACCGCCAGGTCGCCCTGCGCTGTCCCGACGTCGGCGAAGGAGCGGTACTTCGCCCACGGCAGCCGCTCCGCAATGGCGCGGTTGCTGCCGCGGCTCAGGCCGGTCATGGCGTGAAGAAACTGCTTCAGCCGCGCAGGGTCGGCATACAAACCCTCGAACAGCGACACCGAACCATCGCGCGCTTCATTCTGCGGACGGCCCGTGCGCAGCGCTTCAGTGAGGTGACCCCAAAACGGATAGAGCCGCTGATTGCACATTTCCAGGATGCCGCCGATATAGGACGGCTTCTGCCGGTCGAGATACAGATCCGTGGCGGGCGCGTTGCTGTATGTATCGCCGTTGCGCTCCAGAAATCGCATGGAGACAAGTGTGTCGAAGAAATCGCGCGCCGAGCGGCTATGAAGTCCGAGCCTCCCTTGCAGCTCCTTAAGTGGGAGAGGATGCCGCGCCAGCTCCGTAAAAATTCCCAGTTCAATCGCGCTCAGCAGCGTCTTGCATGCAAAGAAGCCGAAGCCCACTTGCAGAATCTGATCCGGCACAGGTTGTGTATTCGTGCCTGTTTCGCTCATTGTCCCCCCGGTTGACATTATCTCAGAGGGATGCCAATTCGCTGCGCGCACAAATAAACGCTTGACCCTGGAACCGGTTCCGGCCCTGATACTATTCCAGAAAGGTGAGCACTCAGGGCGAGACAGGTTATCTGCGTTCGGGAGAACTGGCGAAGTTGACCGGCGTCAGCACGGATACGCTGCGGCATTACGAGAGGCTCGGCGTGCTGCCGCTTCCGTCGCGGACCGCTGCCGGTTACCGGCAATATGCACCGGCGGCGGTGGACCGCGTTCGCATGGTGCGCGGCGCAATCGCGGTCGGGTTCAGCCTCAACGAACTGGCCCGGGTATTCCGCGAGCGCGACGGAGGAGGAGCGCCCTGCCGCAAAGTGCATGCGCTGGCGCTGGAGAAGCTGGCGAAATTCGACCGGCAGATCGCGGACCTGGTCGCGCTCCGCGCTCAACTGCAATCGCTTGTCGCCGAGTGGGGCCGGCGGCTCGACCGCACCCCTGACGGCCAGCGTGCCGGGCTGCTGGAAGCGCTGATCCTTCCGGAGCGGAGCAACGCCAAATGATCCATCCGGCGCGAGTTCACTTGCTGCCGAAAAACCAGTACTTCACCGGCTGATAAAGCAGGTAAATCGCGCCGATCGCCAGCCAGACCATGGAGCTGACGGAAAGCGGACGGGCGGTCAGCCGGACTTCCGGAGTGCGGTCCAACTGCAGCAGCGGACCCTCTTTCTGCGCCACCGTGCGGTCGTACAAATACAGGGGAGCGGCCGCGAATACAGTGAAGATGGGGAACCACGTGGCGTTGTCGGACCCGTGAATCTTGCCGCTGCGCACGTGCACCCCGAGCGACTGCACAAGGTCCGCAATCGCCAGCGCGGCCAGCGCGAAATGGCGAATGGCGAGCGCCCGGCCGGCGGAATTCAAACCGGCCATCAGACTGCGCGAACGAAGCACCGCTTCCTTGCCGGACCGCTTCTCCACAACGGCGATCACCGGCCACAGACAATCGCGAATCACCCAGCCGGGGCCGAACAGGAATGCCGATTGAAGCTGAGTTTTCGCGAGCGCCGGAATTGCCTTCAACAATCTCCAGAACACGCGCGCCGAAACCATCCGCCGCGCACGCACCTTTTCATCGAGCGCGATGAGCGCCGCCGTTGCGCGAAGGACGTTATCGGAAAACACCAGCAGGCCCGCCGACACCAGCGGCACCACGCCGATGCGCAGCACGCCTTCAGGCAGCAGCTTGCCGCCGAAGTACGCCAGCAAAGCCACCGCGGCAAGCAGCGACCCATAAATCGGCATCATGAGGAAGAAGAATGGCCACAGGTGGCGCATCAGAAACGTTCGCGATCTTCGCAATGCAAAAAACTCTGCATCTACCGAATTGTGAAAGCGGCGAGCAAACTCGACGGCCGATGGCGGCCGCTCCGCCGGGTCGCGCGCCAATCCGGCGAGCACCGTGTCGGAGACATCGCCCGGCGCCTTGGCGACGCGCGCCGGAGGAAGCGGGCTGCCACTGCGATGGAATTCCAGCAGGTTATTCGTGTTCCCGCGAAAAGGCAACTCACCGCACACCAGTGAATACGCCACCACCGCCATGCTGTAAATATCGGAGCGGAAATCCACCTCGCGGCCGAGCGCCTGTTCCGGAGACATATATGCCGGCGTGCCGACCAGACTTCCCGGCATAGTGTGGCCGCCGCTGCTGCCAAAAGCGCCCGACGAAGCGCCGGACGAATTTCGCGGCATGGCGATCGTCTCGGCGTCTTGCACGACGACCGCGCGCGCATCCATGGCGACCGTTTCCATGTCTCCCGAGATGGCGGAAAGCGGCGAGGTCTCCTCAGAAATCGCGGGCGGCCCATCGCTCGACGTCACATCGCCAGGCAGCTTCATTTTGGCGACTCCGAAATCGAGCACCTTCACCGTGTAGGCCCCGCGGCCATTCGGCTCCAGCCAGACGTTCTCCGGTTTGAGGTCGCGGTGCACAATGCCGTGCCGGTGGGCTTCGTCGAGCGCGAGTCCGATTTGATCGAGCAGGTCGGCCACGAGAGTCAGCGCGGGCCGCGGATTGCTCTGCTGAAAATCCGAGAGCGTTTGCCCGTCGAGCAGCTCCATCACCAGGTAGGGGATCTGGCCCATCCCCGATTGGGCAATTCCGAAATCGGTGACGTTCACGATGTTGGGATGCCGCAGCCGGCCGCACGCCTGCGCTTCCCGTTGAAAGCGCGCCAGAAATTGACCGTCGGCGGCCCACTTGGGCGCGATCACCTTAACGGCGACAACTCGCGTGGTGCCCAGGTGCGTGGAAAGATACACGTTTCCCATACCACCCGCGCCGAGTTGGCGGTCGATGCGATACTTGCCGTCCAGAATTTCGCCGATCATGAGATGTACGCCAAGTTCAGAGGTCATCATAGCAATGCAATCAGAGTCCCAACGCTATCCGATCGGTCAGTACAGCCCGCCGGCCACAATCGAACGTGAGGAGCGCGACGCGTGGATTGCCGAATTAGAGAGGCTGCCGGCGAATCTGCGAGCCGCCGTCGCGGGCTTGAATGAAGAGCAGCTCGACACACGCTATCGTCCCGGAGGCTGGACGGTCCGGCAGGTGGTGCATCACCTTGCCGACGGTCACTTGAATTCGTACACGCGCTTCCGCCTCGCGCTCACGGAGGACATTCCTGTCATTAAGCCGTTCGACGAAACCGCATGGGCGGAGTTGCCGGACGCGAAGTCAGGTCCCATTGAGCCGTCGTTGAAATTGTTGGACGGTTTGCATGAGCGATGGGTGCTGATGTTCCGCGGCTTATCGGACGCCGACTTCAAGCGCACGTACCGCCATCCCGACCGAAGCGCGCCGGTGATCCTCGATTCGACGCTCGGTTACTTTGCGTGGCACTGCTGCCACCATGTCGCGCAGATCGCGGCGCTGCGCAGGCGAAAGGGCTGGTAAGTAAGTGGCCTGCTACCTTCCCGCGGGTAACTCGGCGACATACCCGGACCGATATCGCAGATTCACATTCTTTCGCGACGTTTGTAACTCCACCCGATGCGTCGAGCCATCGCGGCTGTAATTCTGCGGCGCATAAGTGAGTAGATAGCCCTGGCGGGAATCGTCCAGTGCGGTTCGCGCGAGCGCGGCAAGGCCATTGCTGTCGTGGTACGCGCGGCCGCCGGTCTGCACCGCCATTTCCTGCATGATCGCAATGGGCTCATTCACCCACGGCGGGCACGCCGGACCGGTCCGCTGAGGCGTGCACGCAATCAGGCCGCGTGCGTCGATCGGGTATAGCCTGACCTTAGCGTCCCGTAATTGCTGCACCGCGACATAGAACGGTTGCGGATCTTTGGGCACCATGAACGCGGCGGTCATCCAAATGAGGCTCTTCTCGCCGGGCAAGCTGTGCAGCCGGCGCGCCATGGCCCGAAGCGCGTTCAGCGTAATTTCCAGGCGCCGCTCGGCGAACTGAAACGGGTCCGCCACCAATGCGGCGCCTCGCGGCGGAGTAGTAGCGCCGATCGGGAGATATTCAGCCTTGAAATTCTCCAGAACGCCACGCAAGATGTCTAAGTCATCCGTGAAATTGCAGAGTAAGTGCAGATCGTCCCTCAGACTGTAAATCGCGATTCGTTCCTGAGCGGCGGAAAGCTTGCGAAGCATGCCGGAAATGCCTTCGTTACCCCTAAGCTGGTCTTCCAGGGGTGTGTTCAACTGATCCAGAAGAATAATGGACAACCTGGGACCTAACATGCCGGTAACCCGGTCATCCGAGGCGCCCGCTGCGGCAGGCGCCGGAGGTCCGCCGAAGCTGTCCAGTGTCAGAACGCTTTGTTCGATGCCGTTGTCGAACAGGCGTAGGTCGCGTTTCTTCAGATTGAGCACCGGCGAATTCCGCGAGTCCCGCGCGATCACCGGGATTTGCACGATTCTTGTCTCGGATTGAAAAACCGGAGTCTGCGCCGCCAGCACCGGTACAAAAAGAAGAAATAGCTGGACGCACCTCATGTTGCTTTACCTTCTCTTATCCACCACCACCTGACCAGCCTTCATAACCCACCGGACCTTGTCTATGGCCACTTGAATGTCCTTGAGCGGATCGCCTTCTACCGCGACCACATCCGCGCGATATCCTTCCCGCAGCGCGCCGAGGCTCTTCTCCATGCCGAGCAGCGCGGCTCCGGTCATCGTACCCGCGCGCAGCGCCTGCTCCGGTGTCATGCCGGCCTTCACCAGCCAGCCGAGCTCGCGGGTGTTCTCTCCGAACATCGTGTAGACCGCGTCCGACCCCATGGCGACGATCACGCCCGCGGCAATCGCTTTTCGCGCCGTCGCCAGATTTCGTGCGATGAAATCGTTCAGCCGCGTCACCGCTTCGGGCGGGTATCGCAGCAGTTGAAAGTTATCGGCATAGTAGCGGTTGTGGTCGATCGTCGGCACATACACAGTCTTCCGGCGCACCATTTCCGCGATGGTTTCGTCGTCCAGATCCGTGCCGTGCTCCAACGAATCGACTCCCGCGCGAACCGCATCGCGCGCCGCTTCCGGTCCATAGCTATGAATTGCGATGCGCCTGCCGAGCGCATGCGCCGCGTCCACCGCTGCCTTGATTTCCTCGTACGAGTAAGTGCGCGTGCCGCTGACATCCTGCCCGCTGCCGGTGGACGCATACATCTTCACCCAGTCCGCCCCGGCGGCGATCTGCGCGCGCGCCACCTTGTCCACTTCCTCCGGCCCGTGCGCGGTATTCGGCGTTACGTTGGTTCCGCGAGTGTTTTGCAAGCCGTACCCCGCCACGAACATCCGCGGACCAAGCATCTTCCCGGCGGCGATCAGGTCTCGCATGGCGATATCGGCGTATCCGGAGGAGCCTAGATCGCGCACGGTTGTTACACCGGTTTCCAGCGTCTTGCGAGCGTTATCCTGCGCCAGAAAAACGGTCGCGGCGCCCCGGCCCGCGCGGCTAACGGGGTTCCCCAGTATGTACGTCATGTGCGTATGCACATCGATCAGACCGGGAATCGCCGTATAGCGGGTGAGGTCCATCGAGTCGCCTTTGCACTCGCCGACGGACTGAATGTTCTGGCCGTCAACAACAATGCAGGCGTCGCGCCAGAGCTTGTCGCCGTCCCAGATGGCTCCAAACCGGTAAGAGGCGCCCCAGAGCGGGACGCACAGAAAACCTGCAATGGCGAGACGGCGAAACATGTGCAGATCATACCAGGACGCCGCCGGCGTGCCGGCAGGAATCGCGCCTGTGATTCTTTTACAAGTTTCCTCTTGCTTACCGAGGGGAGCCGCTGTATTCTGATCTCGGTAACCGAGAGAAGTCCCCATGAGCAAACCTTCCGATCTCGTGCAAGGCACCCTGGACCTTCTGCTGCTCAAGATTCTCGCGCTCGAACCTCTCAACGGCTGGGCGATCAGCCAGCGGCTGCGCCAGGTATCAGGCGACATCCTTCAAGTAAGCGACGGCTCCCTTTATCCCGCGCTTCACAAGCTGGAACAGGAAGGCTGGATCGCCGCCGAATGGAAGGCCAGCGAGAACAATCGCCGCGCGAAATTTTACTCCCTCACGCGTCTGGGCCGGCGGCAATTGCAAAAGGAAACCGAAAACTGGGAGCGCCTCTCCGGAGCGATCGCCCAGGTGCTGCAAACCGAGGAGGCCTGACCATGCGTGCCGAACATTGGCTCTACACCATTCCGTTGCGCCTGCGATCCCTGTTCCTCCGCAATCGAGTGGAAGCCGAGCTCGAGGAAGAGCTCGCCGATCATTTGGAGCGCGCCACCGAAATCTACCTGGCCCGCGGCCTTTCCCCTTCAGCGGCACGCGCCGCCGCCATCCGTGACATGGATGGACTGACGCAGCAGAAGGAGGCCTGCCGTGACACGCGGCGCATCGCGCCCATCGACAACACCTTCCGCGACGTGCGTTTCGGCCTGCGCGTCCTCTTGAAATCGCCGGGGTCCACCGGCATCGCCATTCTCACGCTGGCGCTCGCCATCGCGGCCAATGCCGTCGTCTTCGGCGTGCTCAACGGGCTTTTCCTGCGCCCGCTGAACGTCCCGGAACCCGAGAGTCTTTACGGGATCGAGCATAGCTCCGAGCACAACATGTGGGAGAGCTACCCGGACTACGTCGACTTGCGCGATCGCAACAAATCCTTCGAGGGACTCGCCGGGTTCAGCATCGATATGGTGGGGCTCGACACCGGCAACTCGCCCACGCGCGCCTGGATTTCGCCCGTTACTGGAAACTACTTCGACGTCCTCCGAATCCAGCCGTATCTGGGCCGCCTCTTTCATGCCGCCGATGAACACGGTCCGAACAGCGCTCCTTACATCGTGCTCGCCCATAAATACTGGCTCTCGCATTTCGATGCAGACCGCTCCGTCATCGGCCGCATCGTACGCGTCAACAAGCACCCATACACCATCATCGGCGTCGCTCCGCCGGATTTCCGCGGCGCCATGCTGTTCGGCCTGCCGGACTTTTTCGTTCCCTTCATCAATCAGCGGGAGATTGAAGGCCGCGACACTCTCAATGTCCGCAACACGCATTCGCTCTTTATGCTGTTGGGGCATCTCAAGCCGGGAGTGAGCCCGCGGCAGGCCGCCGCGGACCTGAGCAGCATCGGAGCGTGGATCGGGAAGACCTATCCCAAGGACCACGGCGCCACCAGCTTCGTGCTGGCCCGTCCGGGTCTGTACGGCAATCTGCTGGCCGGGCCGACACGAGCGTTCGTCGGCGGTCTCATGCTTCTCGCCACACTCATCCTCCTCGCCGCGTGCGCGAATCTCGGCAGCCTTTTCGGAGCGCGCGCCGCCGACCGCGCCCGCGAGGTCGCGCTTCGCCTGGCGCTTGGCGCCACTCGCGCTCGCATTCTCCGGCAGTTCCTCACCGAAGCGGTGATCGTCTCCCTCTGCGGAGGGGCACTCGGGTTGTGGGGCAGCGTAGCCCTGCTGCATGCCATCAGCGCGTGGAAACCATTCCCCCGCTTTCCTTCCCTGGATATTCCCGTTCAGCCCGATGCCAGGGTATATCTGATCGCCCTTGGGCTTGCGCTGGTCAGCGGCCTGCTCTTCGGCGTCGTGCCCGTGCGCCAGGTGCTCCGCGCCAATCCGTACCAGGTGGTCAAAGCCGGACCCAGCGGCGCGATCGGCCGCGGCGTCACGTTTCGTGACATCCTCCTGCTGACGCAGATCGCGATTTGCGCGGTGCTCGTCACCGCTTCGCTGGTCGCTGTGCGCGGGCTGGATCGGACCCTGCACAACGACTTCGGCTTTGATCCTCACCATGTGCTGCTCGCGGAAACGGATCTCAACATCGCGGGCTATACGGGCGATCGCGTGCCCGAAATGCAGCGCCGCCTCATTGACGCCATGGCTGCGATCCCGGGCGTCGACGCTGCCGCGACCATCGGCCGTGTGCCGCTTTCCGGCGGAGGTTTCGTCGTCGCCGTCTATGCGGAAAATGCCACGGACCTCACACCTGGAAAAGCGCTCGCATGGCCGGAGCGTTTCAATGTCTCTCCCAATTACTTTCGTGCGGCGGGAGCGCCGTTGCTGGCGGGCCGCGCTTTTACATGGCATGACGATAAGGACGCGCCGCAGATCGCGGTCATCAACCGGGAGACCGCGCGGCGGCTGTTCGGGTCCGCGGCCAATCCCATCGGCGCGCATTTCAAGCTTCGCGACGGCTCTCGGGTGGAAGTGGCCGGCCTGGTCGAAACCGGAAAATACCAGAGCCTCACGGAAGATCCTGCGCCCGCCATCTACCTTCCGGTATTGCAATCGCCGATGAGCGAGACCGTGGTGCTGGTGCGCTCGCGCCGCGACCGGCGCCAAGTGGCCGCGGCCATGCAGACCGCTATCCACGGCATCGATCCCACATTGCCGTACTTACTCGAACCCTGGGAGCAGGAACTCGAGCTTGCGCTGTTCCCGTCGCGAATCGCCACGGTGGCGCTCGGCATTCTCGGCGTGATGGGCGCCATTCTCTCCATCACCGGCATTTTCGGAATGGCGGCGTATTCAGTGAGTAAGCGTATGCGCGAGCTCGGCATTCGCATCGCTCTGGGAGCGCAGCGGACGGAGTTGCTGCAGGCAGCGCTCGGGCGGGCGCTGCGGCTGCTGGCGATGGGCTCCGCCGCGGGCCTCATTTTCGGCATTCTCGCAGGAAAGGTGTTGGCCGCGATCGTGTATCAGGCGACGCCCAAAGATCCGCTGGTGCTCGGAGGAGTGCTGGTGTCGATGCTCATCCTGGGCCTGCTGGGCACATGGATTCCCGCGCAAAGAGCCCTGTCGCTGGACGCAATTACGCTCTTGAGGGAAGAGTAGCGACCGGTCTCCAGACCGGTTGCAAGCGTGCGCCGCACGCCCGAGGCGCGCGACTCAAGGCGAGCGCAACTTGCCCGGGCGCGCTGCGCGCGCCTGGTACCGGCCGGGAGGCCGGTACCTACTACCGCCACCTGAACATTTTCAACGCTACGCCAAAACACACCACCATCCAACACGCCAGCACCGCGACTTCGCTCGATACCGCCCCCAGGCCGCCGCCGCGCAGCATGTTGATCCGCAGCGCGTCGATGGCCGCCGTCAGCGGAAGCGCCCGGATCACCGGCTGAAGGATCGCCGGGAAACGCTCCGAGGAAAAGAACACGCCGGAGACGATCCACATCGGCATCATCGTCACGTTCATCAGGCCGCTGGCCGCCTCGATGGTCTTTGCTCGCGAGGCGATCAATAGTCCCAGCGCGCTAAACGAAAGCGAAGCGAGCACACACACGATCGCCAGATCCACCAGGCGCCCGCGCACCGGCACTCCGAACACCAGAATGCCGAAGCCCAGCACAAAGGCCACTTCCACCACCAGCAGACAAAGGCGCGACAGCAGGAAGGACAGCAGGTAATACGCACGCGGCATCGGAGTCGCAATGAGGCGCTTCATCAGGTTCTTGCGGCGCGCGTCCACAATGGCGAAGCCCATGCCCCAAATCGCGCTGCCCATCACATTCATGCCCAGCAGCCCGGGAATGAGAAAGTCGATATACCGCGACCCCACTTCGCGCACTCGCTGGTCGCTCACCGGAGTTACATCCACGCGGCCGTTGGCGCGCTGGATCGCCGCGTCCGCGAGCATACGTGCCGTCCGGCCTTCGGGGTTGGTCTCGTCGTAGCGGTATACCACCGCGCCCGCATGCGCCGGATCCGGCTCCACGGCGAGCGCCACTTTACCGGTCCGCAACTGCTCCGCCGCCGCTTTCTCCGATACCTGTTCCACGGACAACTGCGTCTCCGCCTTGAGCGCTGCCATCAGTTGAGGAGTGGTCACCGACACCGCGATCACGTCCGCCGGCTTATTCCGGAACGCCAACCCGAGACCGGCGGCCAGCAGCACCGGAAATACGAACACCCAGAACAGCGCCTCCGGCTCGCGCACAAACTCGCGGAATCGCACCAGGACCAGTTGCGCCAGCGGATGATCCCACCAGCTTCTATTCGTCACGAAGGCGCCTCCCCGTCAGTGCCACGAACACGTCCTCCAGGCTTGCCGAGTGCGTGCGCAGCTCGGTCAGCGAACAGCTCTGCCGCCGCAGCTCATCCAGCAGCGCAGGCACCGCCCGATGCAACTCCGTCACCTGCATCTGTACGTTTCCGTTCTCCGATTTCACGCCGCGCACGCCGTCGAGCCGCTCCAGCGCGCTCGCATCCACCGACCCCGCCGAGAACTCCACCAGATGCTCGATGCCGATGGATTCGATCAGCTCGCGCGGACTCCCCAGAGCGATCGTCTTGCCATGATCCATAATCGCCACGCGATCGCTCAGCTTCTCCGCCTCGTCCATGTAATGAGTGGTCAACAGGATCGTGCTACCCGCTCGCCGGAACTCCTCAATCAGATCCCACAACTGCCGCCGCGCTTGCGGATCCAATCCGGTCGTCGGCTCATCCAGAAACAGCAGTTCGGGCGCGCCCACCAGCGCGCACGCCAGCGCCAGCCGCTGCTTCTGCCCTCCCGAAAGACCGCCCACGCGCGAATTCTGCTTCTCCTCCAATTGCACGCGCGCAATCACTTCGGCCGGGGACGGCCCCTGCTTGAAGAAGCTGCGGAATAGCCGGATCGTCTCAAGGACGGTCAGTTTGTCGGAAAGCTGCGTCTCCTGCAGTTGAATTCCGAGCCGCTGGCGCAGCGCCGCGGCATCGCGATCCCACCGCATGCCCAGCACCTCGACCTCGCCCGAATCGGGCGCCGTCAAGCCTTCGCAGATTTCGATTGTCGTGGTCTTACCCGCGCCGTTTGGTCCCAGAAGCCCGAAACACTCGCCCCGGCGAACCTCTAAATCCAAACCGTTCACCGCCACCACGTCCTTATAAACTTTTCTGAGACGAGCGACGCGCAGCGCGGAATCGGACATCCTTCAAGTATCCCCGAATTTGTTTGCGCTTCCCATGGGATATGCTAATGCCGATGAAGAGGTGCACATCCGCAACGCGGAAGGGAGCACGGCGCTCTCTCTTTCTCGCCACTGCGTTCTGCGCTGCCGCTTTCGCGCAATCCGGCGACTGGCCCAATTACGGCAACGACCCCGGAGGAGAGCGCTTTTCCCCGCTCGATCAGATCAACAAGGGCAACGTCAGCCAGCTCAAGGTCGCCTGGACGTATCACACCGGCGACGTCTCCGATTCGAGCAAATACGGCAGCCGCAGCGCCTTCGAAACCACGCCCATCATGGTGGATGGCACGCTGTACCTGAGTACTGCGTTCAATCGAATCGTCGCCCTCGATCCCGAGACCGGTAAAGAGCGCTGGACGTACGATCCGCACATCGATCTGCAGGCGGGCTACTCCGAAGGTCTGATGAATCGCGGCGTCTCTTATTACAAGGGCCGCATCTTCCTCGGCTCCATCGATGCGCGGCTCATCTGCGTCAATGCCTCCGATGGCAAGCCGTGCGCCGGCTTCGGAGTGAACGGCCAGATCGATCTCACCAAAGGTATTGCCAACATCAGACACAAAGGCGAGTACGAAGAGACATCGCCGCCGGCCATCGTGGATGACCTGGTGATCGCCGGCTCCGGCATCAGCGACAACAACCGCGTGGAGATGCCCAGCGGGGTGGTGCGCGCTTTCGATTACAAGACCGGAGCCCTCCGCTGGAGTTGGTATCCGCTCGGCGCCGAAACCAGAACCGGGGCGGCGAATGCCTGGAGCGTCATCGCCACCGATGCCGCGCGCCACCTTGTCTTCGTGCCCACCGGGAGCGCCAGCCCCGACTATTTCGGAGGCGAGCGCAAGGGCGACAACAAATGGGCCAACTCCATCGTGGCGCTGGATTCGCGCACCGGCAAGCTCGTGTGGGGATTCCAGCTTGTTCATCACGACCTTTGGGATTACGACACCGCTTCGCCGCCGCTGCTCACCACGCTCATTCGCAACGGCCTGCACATCCCCGTGGTTGTGCAAGGCAACAAAACCGGCAATGTGTTCGTGCTGAATCGCGAAACGGGCAAGCCGGTCTTCGATGTGGAAGAACGCGCAGTGCCCAAGAGCGACACCCCGGGAGAGGACGCCTCGCCGACCCAGCCTTTCCCCGTCGCACCGCCGCCGCTCACGCTGCAGCGGCTCACGCCGGACGATGCTTATGGCGTTACGGCCGAAGAAAAACAGGGATGCCGCGAGCACATGGCCAGCCTCCGCAATGAAGGCATGTTCACGCCGCCCAGCGTGAAGGGAACGCTCGTGTTCCCCGGGAACATCGGCGGCATGAACTGGAGCGGCTACGCCTTTGACCCCGGCAGCCAGACGCTGGTCACGAACACGCTGCGCATCGCGTTCGATGTGCGCCTCTACCCGCGCGACCGTTTCGATGCAGCCGAGAAGGAAGCGATTGCGGGCAAACTGCGAGCCGAATTCGCCGCACAACTCGGCACACCGTTTGGGATGAGCCGCGACGCGCTGCTCTCGCCCAAACAAATCGTGCCGTGCAACAACCCGCCGTGGAGCACGCTCGTGGCCGTCGATCTGGCCGACGGCAAAATCCGATGGACCGTCCCGCTGGGAGACAAGACGCTCGCCGGGCTCGGCGGTCCGATCGTCACGGCAGGAGGTCTCATTTTTATCGGAGCGGCGTGGGACGCGAAGTTCCGGGCCTTCGATGTGCAGACAGGAAAGGAACTCTGGGCGGGGCAACTGCCTGTCCCGGCAGCGGCCACCCCAATGACGTATCGCGGAAAATCCGGGAAGCAGTTCGTAGTGATCGCGGCGGGAGGCCACGGAAAACTGCCGATCCCGCTGGGAGATACGGTGGTGGCTTACACGCTGCCGTAGAGCAGAAAGCTGTGAAAGAACGTCGAATTGCTTTTTTGCCGCATTCCAACGCACTCGAATGCCGGGCACCTTTTACCGCTCCCTAACGGTCACGTTAGCTGAAGAAATATCGAATCGCTTTTTCTCCAAATTCAAACGCACTCGCATTCCCGGCACCTTTTACCGCTTCCTCACGGTCACGGCTCCGTATGTAGTTGATTCTACTAACGGAGCCGTGACCGTGAGGGAGTAACCATGGCCCTGTGGGCCGCCGATAGAAATGAAAGTCGGCGTAGTGCATCCTGGTATCGG
>Ga0134128_10000218_pt1 | contig 81741 bp, 75 predicted proteins | sample KB31754_FD_96462 | JGI IMG/M metagenome (GOLD analysis project Ga0134128, IMG submission 96462) | Terrestrial soil microbial communities with excess Nitrogen fertilizer from Kellogg Biological Station, Michigan, USA - KB3-175-4 | ecosystem: Environmental > Terrestrial > Soil > Unclassified ... | reverse complement strand
GTGTTCTTTACCGGTGGTTCAGTTTCAGCGCATCTGTCCTTGGACATTTCCTGATGCAACCGGCCTCACTGACGATCAAGCCACGGCTCTACGGCAGAAAGCGGCAGACGACAAAACCTCACCATGTTGGAATTGCGGCTACTCACCCGATGCCACAGGACCGAATGCACGTGGCAATCTCGACCCTTCCACCGGCAAGCCGTACACAACTTGCGATCTGTCGCCGCAGAGTTGCATGGCAAGGTTAGGTAATCCCAATTCCACCAGCAACAGCTATGGATCAATAACCGGCCTAATCACTCAAGACGAACTCGGCAGGGCAACTGCACGGTTCGGCGGCATCACGTGGACCGCACCCGGATCGTGGAGCGGCAAAGCCTACGGTCAGAGTGTTGAGACGAAATGGAACCCGAATTGGGACAACAGTTCTCTCTTCACTCAGTTCTTGCCGATGATCTACGGCACGTGCATGGTGTACCCGGTCACAACGAACATCAGCGGAAACGCAAACCAGACGACGGGCGAAGCTGTCGTCTCGATTGGACCAGTTCAGAACATTTATTCGGTCAACATCAACGATCACGACATTCAGGGAACGAATTCCATATCGCAAATGAGCGCCAGCTTCCCGGTGAACGACAAGCTACGGCGCTACAGAATCATTTCATCGGGCGATAGAAGCGGGAACGTCACCGTTGATCCGGCGTTCTCTATGGGCCACGGCGATCCGCACGGTGGGCAATGCTGTATTTTCTGGAGTGCCTACAGCAACGAAGCGCCATCGTCCAGTCCTCCGACGATTCGTTGCGTCGTATTCGGAAACCCCGTTCCGGCCATTCAACCCTTCGATTCAATAACGGACGGCGTTGTCACAGTCGCCAACAACACGCTGTTCGGTGAAGGCGTCTACGTGACTGTCTTCGGGACCGGCACGAGCATCGACGGGACGGCGTATCAGACATCAGGGAACACGAACACCAGCTTTCAACTTGTGGGTTGTACAGCGACGACCGGAGCCGGGTATTTCGCAGGGGCGGTCAACGATCCGGCGCAGAATCTAGGCGCAACAAGTTCTGGCATCACAGAGGGAGACGTTGTTCCGATCCCGATCAACGGACAGGCTTGCAACCCGGTTTGGGCCATTCTTGATGTGCTCGTAAAAGGCGGCATCGGCTATGCAGACTTGGATATCAATAGCTGGATTGCTGCCGCTGCCGTCTGTGACCGTCAAATCGACTACACCAAGAACGACGGCACGACCGGGACCCATGCCCTGTACTCAACTTCCCTGTACTTAAAGGAGCCGCAATCCATAGCTGACATCGTTCGGGGCATCCGGCTTTCATGCAAGGCAATTCTGAGACCCAGTGCCAGCGGTGCAAACGGCGGTTTGCTAGGCATCGTCATCGAACAGACACTAGCCGACCAACAGCCGACTCCAGACTCTAACTCAAACTACCAGACAGCCGTCGAAAACATTGACCACACGGGCGCTCTCGCCAGCGGGTACGTCAAGTACAGTTTCGATGAATCGAATATCCTCCGAGTAAACGACAAGTCATCACTTGAGATCACACAGCAACCAATCAATAGCAGCTACAACACGGTTTCCTTCGGATTTCAGGACTCGGAGAATTCTTTCGTCAGCGACAACGTAACCGTCACCGATGCGTCGGATATCAACCGCATAGGCCAACAGGTTTCGTACAGTCTGCCTGTTTTGGGCATAAACTCTTACGACCACGCAAAGCGTATTGGTGCATGGTTCATCGCCAAGGGATTACAGGGTAATCCACGGGGCGATTCCAGCGGCACTTGGACGGCGAAGTTCGAGACGACCGCTCGTGCTCACCACCTTCAGATTGGCGATTTGATCTTGCTGTCGAGCACGAGAGACGGCATCAGCAATCAAGTATTTCGAGTATCGAGCATTACGCCGTCTCAGGATTGGGAAACCATGACCATTGAGGCGGCGTTCCATCTTGACCAATGGTATGTCGATGGATTTGGACAGGCAGACTTCCAGCTTCTTCCGACCGTCACTAACAGCTTGCGACGGCCACCGTTGCCGTGGATACCCGGCAAGGATGCCCCGGTTAATTCACAGGACCCGTTTGGGAAAGACTATCGCTTCGATATTTCACAGGTGTATGGACCGGCTGACCAGAATGGCGTGATATCCCCCGAAGTGATTATCAACGGCGCTGTGCCGACCGCAGCAACATCAACCCAGTGTGTTCCGCCGTTGTTCGACCTGATGGCAAGTACGAGTTCAACGGGCGGCACAATCCACAGCGGGAACGCCTACTCGATTGGAGTCTGTACGAATGGAACGGATGGTTTGTGGTCTTCGCCTTCGAGCATCGTGAATGTGGGCCTGCCTTCGGGCACCGGCAACACGTACACGATCTCGCTAACCAACGTAGATTGGCGTGCCTTGAGCGTTGCAGGCGCTACAGTCGCTCCGGTTGCCTATGGGGTGTTCATGGGTCCTGACAACAACCACATGACCCTTCAAGGCACGTATACAGACTTCCCATCAACGTTGACCATCACCAGCTACACGCCCGGAACAGTAGCTCTTCCCGATCCTCAGTTCGATCACTTCCGGGCAAAGCTCTACATCGGGCGGCATACCGGCTGTTGGGGCGGTCAGGTTTCCGCCGTCAGCACCACCACTATTGCCGGTGCCGGGGCGACTTGGACGGCTGGTGCCCTCGTCGGTCGTGTGGCATCATTCGTTGCGATCAACAACGGCAACTCAGTGCCGGTCAGGAACTATACGATCACGGCTAACACGACCACGACGCTTACTGTGGCTGGAAATCCGCAGAGCGACGGTGTAGCGGTTGGTGATGTGTTCGTGGTGCGGCTTGGCGTCTCCGGTGCCACGACGAACTCCATTACTGATTCCGCTTGGAACGGGTGCGGTCAGGCGATGACCACGAATGCTGAAGCTGGAAGGACGCTCCGCATCATCGAAGGCACCGGCAAGGGGCAGACTTGGCCCATTGCATCCAACACAGCGGATACCGTCACGATCAACGGCGTCTTCAACCCACAGCCGGATTCAACCTCCGTGTGGATCGTGCAGGAAGCCAACACTTTTGATATGGCCGATTCAGCTTCGATGCCGATCACTTTGGACGTGCCGAACGAAGCCGGGTCCACGATTGTGATCGAAGTGGCGAGTGTAGCGGCCAACGGGCAGGAATCGGTACCGCAGTTGAATCCGGTTCGAGATCTCTACATCTGGGGTACGCAGGGCCTTCGAGAGATCACTTCAGCATCGACGCAACTTGCTTCCGATGGCCGGGTGTTCTGCATCTCGACGGGCGGTCCTTACACGTTTCAACTACTCCCCCGTGCCAACGTCACGAATCAAACGTTGCTGGTGCAGAAGATCAGCACTGACACAAACGCCATTACCGTCCAACTGGATTCTGGCGACGTGACGAACGGCATTACCTTCACTGATGGAACAACGAATCATCAACTTGTGAACCAAAACGACTATATGGAGTTGACCTTCTAATCCATGCCAACTCCGATCTCATTAAAGACGAATACAGTTTCGGGCAGCACGACGATACTTCCGTCTCAACAGCCGCACAGCGTTACCGTTGCTGAGAAGGCAAACTCTCGGACAGTGGATTCGTCAACAAGACAGGTCAACACGGTCTTGCAGGTCACGGTCCAAGAACAGATCACGCCAGCGTCCGGGACCGCCCTTGGGACCATCTTGAATGTTGCGCTCTCCACTGACGGCACAAACTACGGATACGTCGGATCATTCACGCCGGATCGAGTGACGCAGGATGGCACCCACACATACTACGTCACGACCCTCAATATTCCAGACGTGCTCGTTTACGCAGCCTCACAGACGTACTACGTGAAGGTCTGGAGCGCCACTTCCACATCCGATCCGGGCATCAGTGCGGCAGTGTCGGCCTCTTGCTCTGTCCCGACCTATTCATTGCCAGCGGCCACGTTGATTACGACGCTGACGATTCCGGCTGCACCTTACGGCGGCAGTTTCCCGTACAGCGCCATATCCCCGGACGGGGTGCAGTACTTCGACGTTGGGTCGATTGCGTACAACGATTCAGCCTGCGTAGCCGACGCTGACGCATTCTTCGTTCGCATCACCGCACAGAGCCTAGATTCCTCGAAGGTTGCGATCACGGCGCAACAGGCGTATGGCGGGCAGCAAGTCGTCGGCGGCTCTGTTTCTTGTGACGACCTTATGGGGCCTTACGGTCCTGATCCGACGAACCCGACAGGGAACAACATCGCATACGTTCGCTTTCGTTGCTACGTGTGCAATCGTCTAGACCAAACAACCGCCAGTTTCCTAAATGCGGCTTGCGCCACGCTGCAAACCGGGCTTGGCAGCGGGGCGGGGTACATCGACGTGCTCGTTGCGTCGGGCGGTGCTATTCCGGGTCCCGGTATCCCGGCACAGCGAATCAACCCGACCACGATCAATGCACCGCTTGGGAAGGACGGCAGCGGGAACTTAAACCTCACCTACAACACGCCCCTGACCGTGTTGAGCAACGCCATCACGATTGCGAACTCCGCAATCACTCAGACGTACCTTGCGAGTGCCAGCGTCGGTGCAACCCAAATGGCGGCGAATGCGATCACCGCCTCTAACGGCGCTCTTGCTGCATTGGCTGTACTGGACAGCAACGTCTCGGCGGTTCATATCGGCAAGGTCATCTCTGGAACGGTCATCTTCTCTGGCGATGTTTACATTGCTCGTGGTTTCGGCTTCCCGCTCATTCAGCTTGGCTTCAGCGGAATCAACCTGTGGAGTGCGGCAACAACAAGCGGCTCTTCGCAAGCGGAAACAGCAAGCGCAAGCGGCCTGACAAGCTCACCCTACGTTTCGCTCACCAGTTCGCAAATCGGCCTATTCAGTGGCGGCAATCAATCCATGACGCTGACCAGCACTTCACTGAACCTGTGGAGCGTCAACGGCAACAGTTCCTTCCCATACCTGAATCTCACCAGCAGTGGCGTCACGATTCAAAGCGGGAACTTCACCACACAGATTTCATCGTCGCAAGTAACGATGAGCTATAGTCTCGGCGCTCAAATGACGCTGAATAGTTCGGGGCTGACGATCACGAACAACTGTCAGTTCAACGTGAACTCTGGACAGATTCAGTTGTGGAGCGTGGCGAACAATAGCAGCTTCCCATGCGTGGGGCTGACGAGTTCACAGTTGAACTTCACGGCGGGCAGCTACAGCACGACCGTGAGTAGCAGCCAAATCCAGATGACCGGGACGGCAAGCACGCTGACGCTGAACAGTTCGGGGCTGACGATTGCAAGCGGTTCGTATTCGCTGACCGCAAGTTCGAGTAGTCTGACACTTGCGTATTCGGGCGGCTCTCAGGTCCAGATCACTTCGTCCTCGGCAACGATTCAATACAATTCGTCAAACTACGTTCAGGTTGGAAGTGGAAGCATTTCGATCACATCAAGCGGCTTGTCAACGTCGATCTCTGGCAACAGCGTAACCACAGGTGCCGTGACGTGTGCCAGCTTGAGCCTGTTTGTCGGAACGATTGCGTTCACCAATGGCGTCACATCGACATCCTATTCGAGTGCGGCGTCGAAATACTTGCAGGTGAGTGTTGGCGGTGTGACGTATTTGCTTCAACTACTAAACCCATAAATACGTGGGTGAAAGCAATCAATGTCCGCTTTGCGGAGCGCTTCGGATTGGCGAACTTCGTGGGCCAAACTTCAGGCACTCTGGCAAAGCTCTCAGCAATGCAGCGCATCTATGACGCTGTTCGATTCAACGAATCAGAGATGGCGCAAGTGAAAGTGACCGACCTCGGCAACGGTCTGAGCAACGTAGCGCCACCTTCAGATTCGTTCGGGGAAAAGACCATCGAACTCGAAGACGGTGACGCCCAAATGCTCTTACAGGAAATCGAAGGATACCAGCGCTTCACAATGTCTGACATGAAGTGGGTCAACAGCGTCAAGGATCAGTTGATTTTGAGGAAATAAAGAATGTCGAAATCCCTTTTTAGTGTGGTTGTACAGGTACCGGGTCAAAGTCAGGTCTCAAGCAACGTTCTGGCAGAAGACGCAAACAGCAAGACAGCGCTACAGAACGCCATCGACGCAGCGATCACGCAGGCCGGTAGCGGCGCTCAGTTCGTCAATGCTGTCGAAGTTGGCGGGAAGCCGGTTGACGTGACCGTTGCCGCAGCGGTTTCGCCCGTCACTGACCTGATGCCGAAGTCGCTCTATTCGATTCAGTTCCGTGCCGGGTCTGGTGCTAACGGTGCCAACGTATCGCCATTGCTCGTGCTGGCGAACACACAGAATCAAGGCGGCACCATCGTGGCGGCTCAAGATTTAGCGATTACGGCGGCTTTGAATGCGGTCACTAGCGGCACGCCTAACGCAGCAATCTTCATGGGCAGCGTTGATCAGGACGCAACGGAATAACCGATGGCTCTCTCTACACAGCTAAGTCATTCCGCTTCAAATGCTGCCGTCAATGCGATCACGGCGCTCGTTGCGTCCGGTTCCATCGTGGTAGCGGCGGGCACACAGACCACCAGTGCCGCCCCAAGTGGAACGAACATTCTTGCAACATTCACGCTCGGAGCTTCGCCTTTCGCAAGTGCTTCCGGTGGTTCCGCAAGCCTCAACTCGCTTGGCGCTGTGACCGCATCGAACACGGGCACGGCCACGTATGCGGCGTTCTTGAACAGTAGCGGTACGGTGATATGGACGTGCAGCATTGCCGCAGGCAGTGGCGGCAATATCAATCTGAACAGCACCAGCATATCGAGCGGTGCATCGGTTCAGATCACAAGCTACACCTTCAGCGCAAACGAAGCGAACGCCAGCTAAAGCCAAATGGCATCCCAGAGCTTTTCTTCGTCAGGGTCGTGGACCGTCCCGACTGGCGTCACGTCAGTGCAGGTCGTTGCCTATGGCTGCGGCGCAAATGGCTTCGGGAGCAATGGACCGGGCGGCGGTGGCGGTGCCATTGCTGTTTCCACCGTGTCTGTCACGGGCGGTCAGACGTTCACGTTCACCATTGGGGCGGCGAACTCCACGACGCCAACAACGGTCACAACGGGCGGCTCTACCGTTTGCAAGGCTGATTACGCTTCGTTCCAAGCTGGCGGGTTAACGTCTAACTGCATCGGAACCGATGCGACCGTAGCGGGCGGATATGGCGGGAATAGTGGGTCTGGGATCGCTGGTGGTGGTGGAGGATGCGGGGGTGATGATGGCGTGAACCTTGCGTTTCCAGCACCAACCAATCCCAACGGCGGCAGCTTCGACGGACTCGGCAACGCCACCTATGGCGGCGGCAATGGCGGGAATGGGGCGGCATTCGTGGTTTCCCGTTTCGCTAGTGCAGGATCGTGGCCGGGTGGCGGCGGTGGAGCGGGAACGAACACATCACCGTACAACCTTGGCGCTTCAGGTGCCTCTGGTGGCGTCATGTTCACGTGGACGATTCCGCCTGTCAGCGGCTCTGGCGCAAGTGTGTTCGGGTTCAGTTGCAGCGGTAGCGGAAGCGAAGCCTTCACCGGTTCTGGCGCTTCTGTATTCTCGTTCGCTTCCAGCGGGACGGCAACGGAACGGTACAGCGGCACCGGCACGAGCACAAGTACCTTCGCCACTAGCGGCGCTGGCACGATGTTGAATGTTCTGGGGCAATCCACCATCAACTTCAGTTCGAGCGGGACAGGGACGGAATTGTTCGTCGCTACCGGCACGAGCGCATTTGGGTTGAGTTCGAGCGGGACGGCAACGGAAAGGTTCAGCGGGTCCGGGTCAAGCTCGATTGCCTTTGGCTCGTCGGGTTCGGGCGATTGGTTCCTCTATGCAAAGAAGTGGCGACGGTCGAAGCCCACGGCGGGGTTGTTTCGCTAATCGGACAGGCGACCACGTTGCACGGTCTTGTCCAGCTTATCGAGATATTCGTCCATATAGCGTTCAAAGCGGGCGTACCACGGTAGAGTTGAATTTAGATTAAGGTAGCGTGGGAAAACGTCGTATGCACGATTTTCGAGCCGGGTGATTTCATTTTGCCTTGCTTCATAATCAAGCCCGGTTCGTGAATCGACCGAGTTTATTTGAATCAATCCCCAACAGTTATAAACCTCGACCAAAAGTTCCTTAACATCTTCTCCGAATAGAAATTCGGTTGCGTTGGTCGTGGCGTGGAACTTGCCGGGTTCGGGTTCTCTTTCGTGATTTCGTAATAGCCTGAGATGGGCAACTACACCGCAAAATACAGTGAAGCGCTTATCGAAGAGATCTTGTCTCTGTTGTTGCCGCTGCAATCGCCATTGCATCACGCCAACACCTACGGCGACGGCAGCCGCTATGAGCGGGCCAAGCGCTTCGAGATAGTCAATCAAATCTCGTTGAGGTTGCAGCGGCAGAGGCACAGACTACAATACCAGCCGTTTGTGTTTTGCGCCATAATGGACCCGATGACCAACAACGATGAACTCCTTCGCATGGCGCTCGTGGGCTACCGTGCCGAAGCCGAAAAGGTTGACGCCAAGATTGCCGAGATTGAAGCCAAACTCGGCGGCAAGCGCATGAGCGGGACGGCGAACACCAGCACCTCGACGGCGACTGCTACCAAACGAACTCGACGGCCAATGACCGCAGCGTCACGGAAGCGCATTGCGGCAGCACAGAAGGCTCGGTGGGCGGCATACCATCAGCAAGAGAGCGGAACCAAGGGCGCTGCGAAGAAAGCGACAGTAAAGGCCGCACCAGCGAAACGCAAGCTCTCACCGGCAGCAAAGGCGAAGCTGGCGGCGAACTTAGCGAAGGCACGTGCGGCACGGGCGGCGAAGCGAGAAGAAGCAAGGAGCGCAATATAGCATGGCCGATGACAAAACAATCGAGTTGAACCAAAAGGAACGGCTTGCGTTGCTCGACCGACTTGTGGCGGCTCCTGTTGAAGCGCAGTCTAAGGAACTGGCAAGTTCGGTTGTGGAGAAGCTGAAGACGGAGAATACATCCTTTTCGAGGTCGGAGCGGGACTTCGTACACGCATTCTTGAAGTTGCACGACACGAACACCGTTTTGAAGAAAGCAATGCGAAAGTTCTCTCTCGATGTGGGCGAGTTGTGGCAGGTTGCGAATGCCGAGATGAACGACATCAAAATTGCAGCGAAGATCGAAGCGTTGCGAGAAGCAATAGCGTCGATTCAGAAGCGCATCGAAGAGCTTGAGCAAGAAAAGTCGAAGTGAGCGGTTACGGGACGATACGATCTATGGACAACAGGAACTTACGTGAAGACCAGCGCAAGGTTATCAACGAAGCGCTGATGATGGCTGCGGCAGCACATCGGTTTGCTGAACTTGGTCAGTCCGCTAATGCGAAGGACAGCATCGAGACGGTGATCGAACACCTAACCTTGTTGGCATCCGGCCCACACGCCTGAAGAGCATTCCTGACGGGCGTTGCGTTCGTTTGGGGCGAACATAAAATGAAAGTGATCCGACTCTGATACTCTGTCTTCTGAAGATTTCGTTGTACCCGGCAATGCCGAAAGGAAAGTACCCATGAGTTCCAGCGACAGTGCCCTCGTGGGCAACAATAAGCCGTTTACGGTCAGCAAAGACAAAATCTTCTACGCTGCGCCAGATACCTTGAAAGACTGGTCGGAAGACCCGTTCTGCCAGAACCGTGAAGACTGTCAGAAAGAAATCCAACGGCGGTTGGACAGAGACCGTGAAGCCACAGAAACGAGGGCGGCTGCGTTGTCAGCACGCAAAGTTGAACTCGAAGCGAACCCGTTCGATCCCCGCACGGAAGTCTCGGCAGATGCGAAGCGGATCGTTTTTCATCTTTACGTTATCTTCCTTGTGATTCCGGTGTGTGCCGCACTTGCCTATTACGCCATCACACATTGAGCGGGAGGCGCTACGTGGGGCGGTGTCGAAAGATGGGGGGAGCGGGCCACCCCACACGGAACCGTCTATGCGACCAATCTGGGGTGCCGGTGACGTGTTGGTGTGCGAGAAGGCGTGATCGACAATCGCTTCAACGGCGACCGCTCTAGCGTTCGGAAAGCTCTAGCTCTTCTTTGCCTTTCGGGTGGCGACCGCTTTCTTCGCAGCCGTTCGACGCTTTCTCGTTTCTGCCGCCTTCTTTCCAGCGGATTTGCGCTTGCGTGTTCGTGCGGCCTTCTGTGCGGGCGTCAATTCTGGTTCGGGCATATCTAAGAGTATCGTAGCGCTAGACGGCTTCCCAAACCAACATCGCTGAAATCGTGTCCGGTTCCACATCGTTTCTTGCGCCGAAAAGATGAGCGGCGGCGAAGTCAACGGCTGCGAACTTCGCACCGTCAACACTGGTCCGTTGAGCGGCGTGGAGCACTTCGCAATTCTCAACATCGTAAACGAAAACCTGCCAATGATCGAGATGCCGTTCGAGGACGAGACGCAAACCCTCGAACATCGCTTCCAGTTTTTGGCCGGGGTCCATCTGGACAGTATTGCAGACGGGCAACCATGAACCGTGGAATAATGGGCTACCCTGCCGCCACTGGTACCGTGGCTTTGAAGAGCTAGGGCAGTGCTCCGCAGAACCAAACCGGATACGATCCATGCGGCGCTGTTTAAGTGGGTCCGGGAGATTGCCTGCCGTCCGCAAGTCATCGGCGGTGACGCCATCTCCCTTTCCGGTCACTCCGAAGGGATCAGTGCGATAGAATCGCCTCTGAACGTGACCGAGATCGAATCTCAGCTTCAATCCATTAACGAATCCTTGGTCCGTGAAGGTGTGACCATCGGGCCGGTTTTCGCCACCATGCGTGATCTCGTCTTGAAGCACGGGCGCTCCTTCGTTTCCAAGCCGCTGCCGAACGGACGATGGCAACGTGGTCTCGGAGCGTGTTACGGAAACGCTCTTAAAGCGGCGTCAAATTCGTCCAGCGGCTCTGTTCCTGAAGGTGAATCTTCCAAATGACAATCCGAGAAATAATCATGAAGGGGCGTGCCTACGTCCCGAAACCCGTCATGGACGATGCAGAAGCGAAGGAAGAGTACCGGAAGGCCTTTCTTGCAACGGCGGGAGCGTTCTTTTCAGAATCTCCAGTGCTCGTCAATGCTCAAGGCGTTATGGACGACCTTTGCCCACCTGATGAAAGTATGGGTGCCGAAGAGTGGCGACGTGTGCTGAACTATCGGGAAGTTCCCCGCCCATTGCCCCCATTTCCATTGATATGGCTTGAGGCACGCCTACAGCCGCAACGGGCGAATCAGCATGTAGGCATTTTGGTCCGGCGATACCGTTTCGATGATTACCGCAACTCCCGTCCGTGGCGCACGTTCAGCCTGAGTTCAGAGATTGATGAAGAGAACCCGAAATGGATCATTGAGTGTTGCGTGTTCGTGGAGTTCGAGGGTTCAGTGAAGATGACTGGCACGGTGTTGTATTGGCTTGACGAGGAAGACCGATTTCTGCGCTCATCCCGATCACGAATATTGGATGACGTTGAAGAAAATGCCCGGATGCCGCTCAACGAAACTACTATGCAGCACGGTTCCATACTTCGTTTATCGTGAGCACGTTCGCACGGATTAACTGTCACAATGTTCACCTCGAACCCATTGGTGGCGTGAAAAAAGCGAAGGTGAAATCGAACTTGGACAGGGGCACCGTTTGGCACGAAATAAAGATTGGGCCAATACCGAAGATTGGCAAATCTGCTGATTTGGATGGCGGCACCGACGAGCACTCAGAAAAGAGGTTTCATTGGGTCCGTGGGCATTACGCTGATTATTCAAAGGGCAACGGGCTATTCGGCAATCCGAAGTTAAAGGTGGTCTTTTGGATTCCCGAACATGGAAGAGGTAATAAGGAAGTTGGAGATGTAGTTTCCAGCTACCACATCGTGGGGCCATCGGCGGAAGGAACACCGTCGAAGAATTGATCTGCCGGGGCAATCTCCCGGACGGCTGCGAATAGCGGCGGGATTGGCGGAAGCCAGTGGGACTTCCACTCTGCTGTCTAGGGGCAATACAGGGGCAATAGCATGGCGAAATGGGCGGATTAGGCGGGTATGGCGGATGAATGGAATCAGCAAGTTATTGATTCCACAAGCATGAAAATCGTTCGACTCCCACTGGCTTCCGCCACCTCCCCTCGCTCCTCCTGAATTTTCCGGTCCGTACATTTTCGACCCGCGCCAGTCCGAATCTGCTAATAGATTCTCTCGAAGGTGATCAGCATGTTACTCAGTCCGTGTCGATGTTCCTGCGCCGCACGTGTCTTCGTTGCCGTCCTTGTTACTTCCGTTCCCGCCCTTGCCAGCAATTTCGCCGCTTTGCAGGCGTCGGGACTTGGACCTGCAATACCTGTTCCGGGTTTACCGCCAGCGGCGCGGGAAAGGCCGACTTCGGCGTACCCTCGGCAGCATGGTCGATCTGAATGTCCCTGGCCCCGTAGCGAACGGCTTCTCCGTCCTCGCCGAGACCACTGCGCATTTCAATGACGACCTGACGATCACCGGCGGCACAGGAGCCGGCGTCCTGGAACTGCAGTTCGCCGTCACCGGTTCGGCCACGCCGTTTGGCACAGGCCAATTGGCCCTCTGCGGTTCGCACGGGTGCACCGACCCCCACGTCTTCTTCACCGTAAATTCGGGTACGCTCACCAGCGAGTCCTCCTTCCAGCCGAACTTCATTTCGAATGCGACGATCGCGTTTTACATCCCCTTCACCTACGGAACGGCGCTCTCGATCGAGCCGCTGCTCAGTACCAGCGCGCAATTCTTCAGTTGCTCGTCGGGCTGCCCCTCGACGCCTTTCGATGCGAACGCCAATTACAACGACACTGCGATCATTTCGGCGGCGCTGGTCCGCACCGGGACCACCAATTCGCCGTGTGCCGTGGTTACCGGCGCCAGCATCGCGGATGGCGACGGTTTCACGTTCGGTCCGAACGGCTTGACGGCGCCGTCCGCCGTTCCGGAACCCGCATCCTGGTTTTTGTCTATCTCGGCGATCGCAGCGCTGATGCTGACACGCCGCCGGGCTCTGCGACGCCGGCCCATCTAAACGCGATCCGCAATGAGCCCAGGCCGCAACAGCGCAGTCTAAAAGGCCACCCGCAACCCAAGCTGCACCGTCCGAGCATCCCCTACCGCCGTCGCATCCCCGAACCCGGGCCGCGGATTCGCCGGGTACACGCCGCTCCCGAACGTCCCGTTAGGAAACAAATCGTTGCGATGGTTCAGCACGTTGAAGCCTTCCGCCAGCGCCGTCATGCGCGCGTGCTCCCCCAGGCGGAACGTGCGGCTCACCCGGGCATTCATCGTGAACGAATCGAAGCCTGTGCCGGCGTTGCGTCCCAGCATTTCGCCGCCGGCCAGCAGCGGACGCGCAGACGTGCCTTGCACCGTATTCGCGCCGGTAACAACGTTGAACGGCGGCGGCGAGTAGTATTGCAAACTGCCGCTCAACTGCCATCCGCGCGCATGCACGGATCCATCTACCGTCACGCGATGCCGCTGGTCGTCATCGCTACGCCCGTAATCGCGCCAGATATCGAAATTGTCCACCGGCGAGCTGAAGAAGAATTCCCCGACATTGTCCAGCGCCTTCGAAAACGTGTACGCCACGCGCACACTGCCCCAGCGGGCCGGCCGCTGCACGAACGAAACTTCCAGCGCATCGTAATGCGAATCGCCCGCGGCCGAGTACTCCTTATCGTTCGCATACGCGGGATCCGGACGGCACCCGTTATTCGTTCCCGCCGCGACGCATAGCGGCGGATTCCGATTGATGTTCGCCACCAGGTGAAGCCCGCGCACATGCTCATATCCAACGGCGAGCGTTCCGCGGCCGCTTACCTGCTGCTCGATCTCAAAGCTTCCTTGCTCCGAATAGGCATTCTGCATGTGCCTGTTCATCGTCGAAAAATTGACCGCCGAAACCGCGGGCGCGCTCGAGAGGATATTCGGAAACACCGGCGCACCGGCTTGCGATGGCGAGAGGCTCACTGTGACAAATGTCGCCGGTGTGAGCAGGGTTGTATTCCCGCTCGAAAGCAGCGCGTTAGCCAGCGCGCGCAGCGGCACACGGTCGTAAAACAATCCGTAACTGCCGCGCACCACCATATGCCGCGACCGGAATGGCGACCATGCGAACCCCGCGCGCGGCGAAACGTTGTTCGTGTCCGTCACAATCGTCTGCAGCTTCTGAACGTCGTATCGCAATCCAAGGTTCAGCGTCAGCCGCGGCGCAGCCTGCCACTCATCCTGCACATACGCGCCTGCATTCGGGTTTGTCTGCGCTACCACCGGTTTGCCGAACGACTGTGTAAACCCCGCGTTGTTGTACGTGCCGCTCAAAAATGCCGCGAGCGAAGCGAACGAGTAACTTCCACGACTCGACTGCGGATACGCGATCGTGAGGTCGTTATATAAGATGTCGATTCCGGCGCGCACGGCGTGAGGTCCAAACTGGTGAGAGAAGTTGTCGGCGATTTCGTATAGCCGGTTATCGCGCGCGGTCGGCGAAGTGGAAAGCGTGCCGAACGAAGCCACGCCGGAAATCGCGACCGCCGGACCCTGTGCATCGTTCGGCGGCGCCTGCAGCCCGCTGCTGGTGAACTGGCCGCGCACCTCGTTCACGGTCTTCGACGAAAGTGCCGTCACGTTCCCGAAGGCCGCCGTATGATCCACGTCATGCAGAGCGGCCGCCGCGCTCACGGCGCTCAATGCTCCCGCTCCGCGCGTGTTCTCGCTATTGACGTCGTAAACGCTGTACCGCGCGCTGAAGCGGTTTTTCGCGTTAATTTCGTGATCCACCTTGCCCAGGAAATTCGTGCTGTGCACCGGATTCGGGTAAAGGCCTGTCGCAACCGCCGGACCGCCATAGCCTACCGCCGCAAGCCGTGCGTCAATGGCCGCCACATCGCCCGGCGCGATGGTAATCAATCCGCTTTGACTGAGCCGGCGCTGCTCGAAATTGGCAAAGTAGAAGGTCCGGCCAGCGATCAGCGGACCTCCGGCACTCGCCCCGTACTGCGCCTGCGTCAACGGCAGATTGGTGTGCGAAAGCGGATTCGCGGCATTCAACCGTTGGTTTCTAAAGTATCCGTAAATGTCACCATGCAGAGAGTTTGTTCCTCCACGCGTGACCATGTTGATGTACCCGCCAAGCGCGCGTCCGAACTCCGCCTGTCCGCCGGACGTGACCACTTGAAACTCCTGGACTACGTCGAGGCCATAAAAGGTACCGGCGAGTCCCGCGGCATCATCATTTGCCGAAAGCCCGTCGACAATAAAACTGTTTGAGAAATTGCGCTGGCTCCCGATCGAGATCCCCTGTCCGGGTACGGCGCTGGTCTCGGCGAACAACTGGTTGCTGGCTGTATTCGTCGAGGATACTCCCGGGACCAGCAGCGCTAAATCCAGGTAATTCCGGCCGTTGAGCGGCAGGCTCGCGACCTCGGTTTGCGAGATAGTCCCAGCGACCTGGCTGCGCGCCGCTTCCACCGGTGACGCCTCGGCGACCACGTTATCCACCGTGGCTGCGGAGACAACGGACAGCGTAACCGGAACCTCGAACGCCGAGCCCACGGTCAGAACGATCCGCTGCTCAAAGACTCCGAATCCATCGTGGTGGATCGTCACGCGGTATGGCCCCACTTTCAGGACCGGAAAGCGGAATCGGCCGTCGCGATCCGTTTGCGCGACATTCGAGAGATTGGTTTCGGTGTTCTTCACCAGCACCACGGCGCCGGGAACGGCGGCGCCGCTCTGGTCTATCACCCGGCCGCCCAATGTCGCGTAGTTGATGCTTTCTTGTGCGTACGCAGCCGCGCAGGCCGCGAGTATACAGACAACTCGGAACACAGTCCCCCCAATGAAGGTCGAAATCTGAAGAGGCTACGACAGGAGGGATGGGGGTCCGCGTTTATATAAGGAAGACAAGAATACGTGAGCGGGTGCAGCGGCTACCGCTTGCGGGCGGAGAATAGCGCTGGTCGCCGGAACTCCGAATCGCTCGACGTGACGGAAAATACCTGATTCCCCGTGTGCGGTGGTGCTTGCTCCCGACGGATACTGTGAGCAGTGTGAGGAAATTACCCGAAAAGCAGGGCCGCTGGAACTCGATGGTGCCGTAGTCATGGCACATCGATGCTTTCCATTTTTGCGGCAGCAGGCCGGAAGTTGCGGGTCGCCGGCCGCCTGCACGGTTTGGCCGACCAGGGCTAAACCGAACAGCAGCAATAGCATGGAAGCCGCGGCTCGACGCATTGGTTTCTATTTTACCCCAGTTCCCGGTTTACATTCGTGAGAGAAGGGCATATAGTACTTTCTCTGAAATAGTCCCGTTTGTGATGCGAAGTACTAAAGCGGTTATTGGAAGTCCGCCGGAATGTTAACTTTAGGATACTCTGTAGGCATAGCAGTTGTGTCGCACCGATTTCCGACGGGTTACTTCAGTTCCAGTTGGGAGCGGCCCGGTAGAGGTGCCGGGACACTCCAAACCACACGCGCCACCGCAACCGTCGTTAGCAGGCCTCCGGCCGGCGACGAACCTTAAATTTGGTTTGAGGGGAGTTACGGACATGCCGAATGGCGCAAAATTGACTCCATCGCGTGAGATGGAAGATGCCCTGATGTATCTTCCGCGCAAAGGCGTCACCGATTACCGCAAAGGACAGATTATTTTCGACGAGCACCAGCCTTCCAAAGGGCTTCACCTCGTCGTACAGGGCCGGGTCAAAGTAGCAATTCCACTGGACAACGGTACCCAAACGGTTGTTGACATTTTTACCACGGACGATTTTTTCGGCGAGAGCTCCCTTCTAGGCGCGTCTCAATATTCCGAACGGGCGGTCGCGTTGGATAACGTGACGCTGATGTCGTGGACCGGACAGGAGATCGAAGAACAGGTAGAACGCCAGCCGCGGCTGGGCATCGCGCTGCTGCAGATGCTGGTCAAGCGCGGACTGGATTACGAAGAGCGGTTGCAGAGCTTTGCCCTGGATAAGACGCCGGAGCGGGTCGTACGCTCGCTGCTGCGTTTTGCCGACCGCTTGGGCAGCCGCACCGAAGACGGCTCCATCAAGATTCCGCCACTCACCCACCAGGTGATCAGCGAATACGTGGGGACGTCGCGCGAAATCGTCACCTTCCAGATGAATCATCTCCGCCAAAAAGGCTATTTGCGGTATTCGCGAAAGGGCATCCAGGTCTATTCGGATGCGCTCCGCGAACATCTGCAGGCGCAGACTCGCGAACGCGAGTGGCAGCCGCAGGGCGGGGAAGAGAAGATGGTGTCGGCCACCGATCGAAGTTTCTGATTAACTCCGGCTAACACCCGGATGCTGTCTAAAATCAGGCAAAAACAGCCTTTACACGATACGTGCCTCGGTTTAGATTGAGTTTTGAACCGAGGCATTCGTATGTTTACCCGCTCTTTCCTGATGCTTGCCGTCGCGGGCGCAGTTGCGCTCTCCGCCGTCCGCGCGGGTGACCGTTCCGCTCCCGAAGGGGATGCCAACCGTTCCACGGTCTCCCGTGCGTCCGCTATGGTTCCACCGGTGCTGCGTCCCTCCGAACCCGCTGACACGGGGACACTGGTATTGCCCGGACCTCCCGCGCCAGCACACGTCGCTCCCGCCCCGCCGCCGGTAGCGCCCAAACCTGCGGCTCCCGCGATCGCCAAAGCGAACATCCCGCCTGCGCCCGACCCGGAGCGCCCGATTCTGAAGCGCGCCCCGCGCCCGGTTTTCCCCGAGGGCTTCGAAACAGACAGCGCGGCATTCTGTCACAAACGCATCGGCCAAATGCTGCCCGAGGAAGCCCGCGCCCTGTTTGGCGACCCCAAGAGCGAGCGCCAGGCGCTCGACGACCAGAACGCCGTCAATGGGCAGATTCTGGCGTTTTCCGACCCCACGAACCGCTACCGCCAGATCGAGCTGGATTTCGACAATGACACCGGCGCGCTGCGTACCGTCTTCGTGTATCCCTGGAAAATGACGTGGCAGGATTGCCGGCGGGAATTCGGCGTCAACGTCAGCGCGACGCCCGCTAACAAGGGGCGAATGTTCTACTCGTACGTCAACCGTCGCCTGGATGTGCTGGTTGACAAATCCGGGCAGGTAATCAGCCTCGGAATGTACTGAAACCGCGCGCGAAAACGGAAACCGGAACGTAGCTTGCTACGTTTACAGATTAGAGCTACTGAAAGCGCCACGTTGAGGCGTATAGTAGCAATCAGGAGTTTCCGGCGATGAAATGCATTTCCTACCGGCTTTTTGCCACGCTGGTTGCGGTCACAGTGCTGGCTGTGAGCGTCCCGGCTCAGGATACCCAGACCGACAAAACCGATAACTCGTCCTCCAAGAAGGACACCAAAAAATCCGCCAAGAAAGAGAAAAAGCTCGCGCCTAAAGACGACCCCGACGCCATCGGCAACCGGCAGGTCGGCCAGGGTGTGAACTTTTATTCTCTCGAAAAGGAGATCGCCCTCGGTAAGGGATTGGCGCAGGAAGTGGAGCGCCAGGCGAAGGTGATCGATGACCCGGTGGTCGCCGAGTACGTCAACCGTCTCGGTCAGAATCTCGTACGGAACTCCGACGCCAAGGTGCCGTTCACGATTAAGGTGCTGGATACCGAGGAAGTCAACGCGTTCGCGCTTCCGGGCGGCTTCTTCTTCGTGAACTCCGGGCTCATTTTGAAAGCCGAAAGCGAAGCGGAACTCGCCGGCGTGATGGCGCACGAAATCGCGCACGTCGCGGCGCGCCACGGCACGAAGCAAGCGACGCACGGCGAAATCGCGCAGATCGCCATGATTGCCGCTTCCATCGCTCTGCCCTACGGCTGGACCGGATACGCTATCCGCCAAGGCGCGAGCGTCGCCATTCCGATGGGCTTCCTGGCCTTCTCGCGCGGCAACGAACGCGAAGCCGACCACCTGGGCCTGCAATACATGTATAAAGCGGGGTACGACCCCACGGCGTTCGTCGATTTCTTCGAAAGGATCGAAACGCTGGAAAAGAAGAAGCCCGGTAGCGTTGCGAAAGTCTTCTCCACCCACCCGATGACCGACGACCGCATCAAGGCGGCGCAGCAGGAAATTCAGTTGGATCTGAAGCCCCGTCCCGAATACGTCGTAAATACGAGCGAATTCAACGATGTCCGCAACCGTCTGGCGATGCTGCACGGCAAGCGGAAGGTGGAAAGCGGCGATCCGAACCGTCCCACTCTGCGGCGCGCTCCCGGTAGCGGCACTGGTCCGGTGGATTCGAACGACGGCAACACCAAAACCGACAGCGACGATCGTCCAACACTGAAACGGCGCGATGGCGGCGGCAACTAAACCTGTCTAGATACCTGTCTAGATAGCTTTCTAAGTCACGGCCGGATGGACCTCCATCCGGCCGTTTTGCGTTCGCATCGCTCACCACGCGCCCATCATCGAATCAACGTGGTTTCACTTCCGTTTCGACTCAGCGTCCTCGATCAAGCGCCTATTCCGGAAGGCCAAACGGCGGGCGATGCCCTGCGGAATACGCTTGAGTTGGCTCGTCTGGCCGATACCGCCGGGTATCACCGCTACTGGTTGGCGGAGCATCACGGAAGCCCTTCGCTTGCGTGCTGTAGTCCGGAAGTCATGATCGGCCCCGTCTGCTGCGTCACCAGCCGAATTCGCGTCGGCACGGGCGGAGTGATGCTGCCGCACTACAGTCCGCTCAAAGTCGCCGAAACCTTCAGCATGTTGAGCGGGCTTTATCCCGGCCGGATCGATCTGGGACTCGGGCGCGCCGCGGGTACCAGTGCGCGAATCGCACACGCGCTGCAGCGCGACCGCCGCCAGCCCCCTCCCGACGATTTTCCGGAGCAACTCACGGAATTGCTCGGATACTTCGCCAGCGATCGATTTGCGAGTCCGGAAGTGTCGCTGCTCGGGTCATCGTCGGACAGCGCGCAGTGGGCCGGAGAACTCGGCCTGCCGTACGTGTTCGCGGATTTCATTAATCCGTTCCATGCGGAGAACGCGCAACTGTATCGCGAGTGTTTCGTGCCTTCGCCGCGCATGGCGAAGCCGCGAGTGAGTGTGGCGGTGTGGGCCGTCTGCGCCGAGTCGCATGATGAAGCCGTGATGCTCTCGATGAGCGTGCGGATGATGATGACGCTGCTGTATCGCGGGAGGCCGATCGCGGTGCCCACGCCCGAGCGCGCTCTGGAATTTCTGCGCGAGGAGGGAGTGCCGCCCGAGTTGTTGCCCGCAGGCAGGCGGATTCTCGCGGGTACTCCGGCTGAGGTCCGCGATCAGCTTGTGGCCATCGCAGAAGATTACACGGCGGAAGAGCTGTTTGTGGTGAACATCCTGCACGATCACCGGGCCCGCCTGCGAAGCTATGAATTGCTTGCGGGGTAACGCGTGACAGGCGTAGACGCCTGTCACTACTTTTGCAAGCAGTTCCAAGCCCGCCGGGCTACTACGATCTCTTCATTCGTCGCCAGGGCCAGCACCGCTACCCGACTGCCGTCAGCCGAGACGAGCCGGTCGCCCTTGCCGCCTTCGTTGCTTGCGCGATCGAGCGAGACTCCCAGGAACTCGAGTCCTCTACAGCACTCCGCTCGCAGACGCGCGGAGTTTTCGCCGATTCCGCCGGTAAACGCGACTGCGTCCAGTCCGCCCATCGCCGCGGCGTACGCTCCGATGGTCTTCTTCACCTGATACGCGAAGACCGCCAGCGCCAGTCCGGCGTTGCGGCTGCCGTTTGCCGCGGCTGCTTCGATGTCGCGCAGGTCGCCGCCGGGTACGTCCGAAAGTCCGGCGAGTCCGCCGCCTTTGGCCAGTTGGGCGCGCACTTCCTCGGGCGGCCAGCCATGACGCTCCATCATGTAAATCACCGCGAAGACGTCAAGGTCGCCATGGCGCGTGGCGTTTTCGAGGCCGGATTGCGGCGAGAAGCCCATGGTCACATCGACGCTCTTGCCGCGATCCACCGCGCACATGGAGGAACTGCCGCCCAAGTGGCAACTCACCAGGCGCAGATCCGCGCGATTCAGGAAAGCGGCGGCGCGCTCGGAAATGTAGCGGTGGGAAGCCCCATGGAACCCGTACTTCGTCACGCCTTCTTCGAACCACTGCCGCGGCACACCGTAAAGCCGCGCGTGATCGGGCATGGTCGCGTGGAATTCCGTTTCAAATGCGGCGACGATCGGCACGCCCGGCATCGCGGCGCGGAACGCATCGATGGCCGTAAGGTAGATCGCATTGTGCGCGGGCGCGGCCGGCAGGAACTGGCGCAATGCCGCGACTACGCCATCGTCGACAACGTACGTGCCACGGTACGCAGGCCCGGCGTGCACGGCTTTGAGCGCGATGGCGTCGATCTTCGCGCCGCCGGTATCGATGGCGGCGATCGCCTCGCGATAATCGCAGACGCGCTCGACGCGGCCCTTGGCGCGCACCGCTTCCGCGGGCATTTCGATGAGCTGGAACTTGAGCGAGGTAGAGCCGAGATTCGGAATCAGAAGGTTCATTATTGGACCAGGCCGAGTTTCCTTAGCGTGGCTTCCGGTTCCGGCGCGTTGAATTGCGTCATCGGCTGCTTTTCGCGCCCGTTCTCAAGAACCACGCCGAAGGGATAGGCGGTGTAGCCGAACGTCTGCTTGAGAGTGTCGAAGTCCGTGGAGACAACCGCCTTCAGACCGGTCTCCTTGAGGAAGCCATCGGCATATTGTTTCTGCTCCACGGGGATTGCGACCACGCGCGTGCTGCCCCAGTTGAGTGCGCTCATGCGCTTGGAAACTTCGAAGCAGTGCATGCAGAGCGGGTCGAAGAAGAAGAGGAAAACTTTGCCGTGCTGGATGGAATACGGCTGGCCATTGACCGCGATGGTCTCCGGCGCTTTCGTGCCCGTCTGGCGGACTTCGGCGACACCGTAGGAAACGAGCGCAAAGACTGCTACCGCGCCGAGGATCACCGCCGCGCTGCGGAACCCGGCGCTCGGCTTCGACCAAACGCCCGCGCAGGCGGCCATCGCCAGCATCAACCCGTCGCCGATGAAAAATTCGGGGCCGACCATGCGCTTCACCCAGGGGAAGCAACTGCATTCCGCGCCGCGCAGAGTGGTGTAGTTGACGGCGAAATAGCCGATGAAAGCGATGAGCAGAAGGCCGATGAGGATCGCGCCCCAGCGACGGAAGCGCGGCACCAGAATGAAGACGGCGCCGAGCGTTTCGGCGATACCGAAGATGAGCGCGGCGGCGAGGCTCAACTGCTCGGGCACCTTGAGCTGGCTGATGCGCTGCGCCCAGCCCTGTGCGTCGGTGATCTTCCAGAGTCCCGACGCCAGAAAGAGAAGCGCAAGCAGCGCGGCGCATACCCAACTGGCGGCGCTTTTCCAGCCGGGCAAATCCAGAGGCAGCAGCCCTTGGCGGGGCTGTGCCATACTGTCGTTCATGGCTCTATTGTAACGTTGTCACGCAGTTACGACGGAGCCTCTACCCTCATGCCACTGGCGATTCTGCTGTTGCTGGCGTTTTCCAATCGGGTCGATGTTGTCGATCAGGTGTACCGCATTCCGGCGGGCGACTGGCGGTACGTCGAGTTGCCGGAACTGGCTCACAAGGGCGCGTTCGTGTGGGCGCGCTATGACGTGCAGGGCGACCCCGCCCACAGTGCGGTGCGCATCGCCGTGATGCGCCGGGACGATGTGGAAAAGCTGCGCGCCGGGTTGCCACACGGAACGATGGGAGTCACCGCAGAGGGCCCTCTCGGGACCATGTACACATACGTGCCGCAACCGGGCGATTATGCGGTGGTGGTCGACAATGAGGCGGCGCGCGCGGCGAGCGTCCATCTGCGGATCTGGCTGGATTTTCGGGAGAGGCCGGGGATGTCGCCGACGCAACTGTCGCCCGAGCGCCGGCTGGCGGTGGTCACGATCAGCCTCCTGGCGTTCTGCGGGATCGCGGGCTTCGCGGGGTGGAAATTGTATAAGGGGACGATAGGGGGCAGGTAGGTACCGGTCTCCCGACCGGTACCAGGCGCGCGGGGCGCGCCCGGGCGAGCTGCGCTCGCCTGCAACCGGTCAGGAGACCGGTCGCTACTGGCATACCTTGACCTTCGACGTATCGTCGATGTATCCTCAGCGGTAGAAGGTTGAGGTATCGCATGCCCCCTCCGCGCTTTCCTATCCCGCAAGGCACCCTTGACATGCTGATTCTCCAGATCCTCTCGCTCGAGCCCGCCCACGGCTACGGCATCGCGCAACGGCTGGAGCAGATCTCCCGGTCCGTCGTTCAGGTCAACCAGGGCTCGCTCTATCCCGCGCTGCATCGCCTGCAACAGAAGGGCTGGCTGCGTGGCGAGTGGAAGCAGTCGGAGACCGGTCGCGAGGCCAAGTTCTACTCCCTCACCGCCGCGGGCCGCCGCCAGCTCGCTATCGAAAAAGATAGCTGGGCGCGCCTCTCCGGAGCCGTCAATCTGATCTTCGAGGAGGGCGGCCAATGATCCAGCTCTTTAACTGGCTCCGCCGCGCCTCGCTCGAGCGCGGCCTCGATCGCGAGCTCGAATACCACTACGATCGCCGTGTCGCGGACCTCACCGCCGCCGGCATGTCCGAGCCCGAGGCCCGCCGGCGCGCCGCAAACGAGCTCGGCCTCGCTCAAGTGGTCGAGGAGGTCCGCGACGTCTGGCTCACTCGCTGGCTGCGCGATCTCCTCTACGACCTGCGCTTCTCCGCCCGCTCGTTCTTGCGCACCCCCGGCTTCACCGCCGCCACGCTCTTGTCACTCGCGCTCGGCATTGGCGCCACGACCGCCGTCTACTCGCTGGTCGACCAGGTAATTCTGCATGCCCTTCCCGTGCGCGACCCCGGGCAACTGGTTCTCGTCGATTGGAACGGCGACGACCTCATCACCGGCGGCCTCGGCTCCTCGAACCTGATGCCTCGCCCCATCTGCCGCGACCTTCAGCAGCAGACCCGCTTTCTCGACGGAGTCCTCTGCCGCGCAGGGATCGAGGTCAACCTCACAGCCGGTGGCGATCCCAGGCCCGTCGCCGCCGAGATCGTCTCCGGCAGCTACTTCTCCGTGCTCGGCGTCGGACCCGCGCTCGGCCGCGTCATCGAACCGGAAGACGACGCCGTTCCCGGGGCGGGCGCCGTCGTGGTGCTCTCGTATGACTTCTGGCAGGCGCACTTCGGCGGCGCTGCCGATATCGCCGGACGCAAGGTTCTGATTGGCAATCACCCGATGACAGTGGTCGGCGTAGCTGCCGCCGATTTCCGCGGCGTCGACGTCGGCGCCGTGCCCGCCTTGTGGATGCCTACCTCGATGTACGCGGACGCAAACCTCGGCACGAATGACGATCTGTTCAACGGCCCCGTACGCTGGCTGCAGATCCTCGCCCGTCTCCGCCCGGGTCTCTCCGCCGCGCAGGCGCAGGCCGGGCTCCTTCCCTGGTTCCGGCCCTGGCTCGAGGACAGCACCCACCGCGCCGGTTTTCCGGCAATCACCGCGGAGAGACGCCGGCTCTATCTCACGTCGAGCCTCATCCTCACGCCCGCTCCCCAAGGCCATTCGCCGCTCCGGAGCAGCCTCTCCGAGCCGCTCTGGGTTTTGTTTGCAGCCACCGGCGTCTTGCTCGGCCTTGCCTGCCTGAACGTCGCCGGCCTCTTCCTGGCCCGCGGCTCCGCCCGCGCGCGCGAGTTAAGCACCCGCGTTGCCCTCGGCGCCTCCCGCTCCCGCATTGGCCGCCAGCTTCTGACAGATAGCCTCCTCCTCGGCGCAGCCGGCGGCGTGCTTGGCGTCGCGCTCGCGCCGGCCGCCGTGCGCGCGCTCATCGCCTTCCTGCCCCACGATCTTGCGGCGAACGCGCTCCGCCCCAGCCTCAGCCTCCGCCTGCTGGCCTTCGCGTTCCTCACAAGCCTGACCGCCGGTCTCGCCAGCGGCCTCGTGCCCGCGCTCCAGGCGGGCCGGGACAACATCGTCAATGCGCTCCGCGAGCGCGGCGGCGCCGGTTCCGGCGGCGTCCGCCTCCGCAAAGCGATCGTCACGCTACAGGTGGCCTTCTCCCTCATTCTTCTGATCGGCGCCGCCCTCTTCCTGCGCACGCTCACCGGGCTGCTCGCCAAAGGGCCGGGTTTCGATACCGAGGGCCTTCTCTCCTTCGCCGTGGCTCCGGCGCAGAACGGTTATGCCCGAGTCGACGCGTCGCGGCTCATCCGCCGGATGAACGAGCAGGTACGCGCCTTGGGGGCGGTCCGTTCGTCGGCCGCTGCCCGGTTCGCGTTTCTCAACGGGGGCGCCTGGAGCAACGTTGTGACCATGCAGACGGATCGCCGCACCGTGAGCGATCGGAGCGTCAACTTCAATGCCGTGACTCCCGGATTCTTCGCTACGCTCGGCGTTCGCCTCCTCGCCGGCCGCGATTTCGACCGGAGCGACTCGCGTCCGTCCGGAGAGGCCGACGGCCCGCGCTGCGCCATCGTGAACGAGGCGTTCGTCAAGCGGTATCTGGCGGGGCGCAATCCCCTGGGTGTCCTGATCGCACGGGGCGGTCTGCCGGGGGTGAAGCCGAACAGCCCGATTGTCGGCGTGGTCGCGGACATGAGCTATCGCGGCGTGCGCGATCACTCCGAGCAGGTCTTCTTTCCGCTTTTCGAAAGCGACGATACGGGCGCTACCTTCTATCTGAAGGTGCGCGGCGCTCCGGAGCAGGCGATCCCTTCGATCCGCCGGCTGGTGCGGCAGGACGACCCGCGGCTGCCGGTTCTCTGGTTCCGCACCCTCGACGACCAGGTCAACCGTTCCCTGAATACGGAGCGCATGCTCGCTGTGCTCTCCGCCAGCTTCGGCGCCCTCGCGCTGCTACTTTCGCTGGTGGGACTCTATGGCGTAATGTCGTTCGTCGTGACGCGCCGCACCCGCGAGATTGGTATCCGCCTTGCGCTGGGCGCCAGCCGCTCCTCCGCGCTTCGCCTCGTGCTGGGCGATGCCGCCGCCATGGTCGGCGCCGGTGTGGCGATCGCCCTCCCGTGTGCCGCTGCGCTCGGCAAACTCGTCCAGTCTCAACTGTTCGGCGTGAAGGCCACCGATCCCATCACCGTGGGCGGCGCCGCGCTGATCCTCATCGCCGGAGCCCTTGCCTCCGCCTTCATCCCTGCCTGGCGGGCCTCCAACGTGAGCCCGACGGACGCCCTCCGCCTGGAATAGTTTAGGAATCCGCCGTGCTCGTGGCGGCGGTAACTCCGGGAGTGTAGACTGTCAGAAATGCGGAGGTGGTTATGCGAATGAAATGGATTCTAAGCGCCGGCTTGCTCTGTCTCAGTGTGTCCGCCGCGCGACTGCCCGAATCGGCAAGGGCGGCTAATGACGCTCATCAAGCGATCCTGGCCGAAGGATGGCATACCACTCCGGCGGAAGCCAGGCAGATCGAAGCGCAACTGGCGAGCCATCCACAAGACGTGGCCGCGCGGAGCCGCCTCATCAGTTACTACTATCAGCAAATGATTGCCGGGCCGAGAGCCCGCCATATTCTTTGGTTGATTGAGAATCATCCGGAAGCCGAGATCTTTCGCGTGGCTCCCGAGATTGCATCGCTCGAGGTTACATGGCACGGACTGAGTAGCGCTGCCGATCAGGATAAGGCACGCGCTTTGTGGCTGCAGGCAGCCGATCGATTTGCCGGCGATGCGGCAGTGCTGGCGGACGCGGCACAGGCGCTGCCCATCGAGGAGTCGCTTCGAATCCTGCGGCGGCTGCGCACGATGGAACCTTCGAATCTCGTTTGGACCGTGAACCTGGCGAGCGTGTACGATCGCGCCGTTCGCGACGTTTTGTCCGCGGGAGGTCCGGCGCAGCCGCGGGTGGTGGCCGCTTCGCTTCGATACGGAAACGTGTGGCTTATGCAGCTACACGCCGCGGGACCGGAACTCGCGGAGAAATTGAAGAGTGAGCTGGAGACATCGTCCGACGCCGCCCTTGTGGGGGTCACCGGAGAACTTCTAGTCGAGCAACTCGGTGCGCTGAGCAAGCAAGACCAGACTCCGCAGGTGGTAAAGTGCGCTGCTTTCGGCGAGGAATTACTGAAGCGGGCACGACTCCTGGATCCCAAAAACCCGGAGTGGAGGCATTAGCAACAGTCGCGCTTTGCGCGCCTGCGACCGGTCAGGAGACCGGTCGGTACTGGCATCTAGTTGTCTGTGGGCTTTTGCTCGATGTGGTCGATGACGAACACTTGCTCGTTGCGTTTGTGCGGGACTAGCTTGAGGCCGAGCTCCTTTTCCACCGCTTCGAAGAACGTGTAGCCCGGGGTGGCGTCGGACGCCACGGGTACGGGGTTGTCGCCGCCGCCTTCGCCGGCGCGTACGGCCATCGCCATGTTGGGCATCATCCGGCCGGCGTTCTGGTTGAAATTGACAGTGATATCGAAGCGGCCTTGTATCTCGGTGAGGTCGGTGACCGGCCAACTGAGTTCCTGAGACATGCCGCGCAATTGGGTGGCGAACTCTTCCACCGAAATGTTCTTACACGTAAGCAGACGCGTTCCGGGCGGTGTGCCGGGAGGCGAATATGTATTCTGGCAGTGTGTTCGGGTCGATGGATCAGAGGGTTTGAGCTTCGATTTGCCGCCGGCCGTCAGCGCATAAGCCGACACCGGGCGCTCTTCGGTGTGGTAGGCGAGTTTGAAGCGGTCCTTCAGCAGCGCAAGCAGCATCGGCGCAGCGGTGTCGTTGTCCAGCGCGCCTCCGCCTTCCACTGCCGCCTTGGCCATGACATCGAACAGAGTGGTGTCTGCCCACGCCGGCATGTTGACGATGGCATCGCGCGCATTGACGTTGAACGCGCGGCTCAGCAGGTAAGACATCGGCATCCCCTCGACGCTGAAAGCACCCGGCCGATTCTGCGTCCTCCGCACCATTCCCGGATGCATTTCCACCTGTTTGATGCTGGCGACGTCGAACTCAGTGGGAGCGGTGATGGGAGGAAGCGCCTCCGCGGTGCCGGGCGGATTGGCCGCCGGCTTGCGGTTTACGCTCTCTACCACGATGACGGGCGCGGGTTTCGGTTTATCGACCAGCTTGAGGCCAAGCTGCTTATCCAGGATGTCGAAAATGGTCGGCGGCGCGTTCATTGAACCGGTCGGTGTCATAATCGCGAGATTGGTGTGGAAATCGAAGTTCCAGCGCCCTTCGAGTCCGGTCTCGTCCGAAATGGGATAGTTGTTGCCGATATTCACGCCCATCATGGAGTGCAAGTTTTCGGCGAAAGACTTCATCGTCATGTTCCTGCAGACGTACTGGAGGCTGCCATCCGCGCCGAGCGTCAGTGTTTGCGCCGCCCCGCCGGCGCTGGTCATGCCTAAAAGGCGGATGGTTCCAGGCCCGGAACCGCCGGAGGATCCCTGCGGCTTGCACCCGCTGTCGCCGTCGCCATCGCCCTCCTTGAGGTTCGGTTTTTTGCCGGCGATCAACGAGTACGCGGGCATGGGCCTGCTGTCCTTGTGGGCCGCCAGCTTGAACCGGTCAGCCAGCAGGTTCTGGAGCATGATCTTGCGATCGTCTGGCGTGGTCTTCTCCGGCATCACGGCGGTGACGTCGAAGCGATCCATCTCCAGCCACTGTGGTCCGCCGATGGTGTGGTCGGGGTCGAAACCGTATGCCATGCGGATCATGTCCACGATGCTGGCATTTCTGATTTCGTAGCGGCTGTTGCGCACGTTGTTGCGTGAAAACTGAGTGATTGAGGGCGGAGAGACGCGGACATCCGCCGCCTCAAACTTCAGCGGACCGTCGGTTTGCGCGAGCGCGGGCAACAACGCGGCTGCCAGGATCAGTAACGGCTTCATAGATCAATTCTCCGTTGGTTTCTGCTCAATGTGATCGATAACGATGACTGGCGCGGGCCGTTTCTGGCTGACCAGTTTCAAGCCTAGCTGCTTTTCCAGGGCTTCGAAGAGGGTGTAGCCCTGCAGCGTCTCCTGAGCGGCAGGGACCGGGGAATCGCTTGTGGACACTGCAACTCCTACCGTGCCAGCTCCGCCCGCTGCGCCTGTCGCGAGCACGGGCATGGCGCGTCCCGCGTTCGGACTGTAAGTAAGAGTAAGGTCCCAGCGTCCCTCCAGGCCGGTGCTGTCGGTAACGGGCCAGGTGAGTTCCGCCGCCAGGTTTTGCAGCTTATCGACAAACTCTTCCATGCTGATGTTTTGGCATCTCAGCACGCGCGCTCCCGGCGGTGTTCCAGGAGGCGAGTTCGGGCCGGTGCATCTGGTGCGGGATTGTGGATCCGCCTTTTTCAGTTTCGGTTTTGCGGCGGTCAAGGTGTACGCGGTTACGGGCCGCTCTTCGGTGTGGTACGCCATTTTGAAGCGGTCCTTCATGAGTGACAGCATGAACGGCGCGAGTGCTTCGGTGTCCAGGTTCGCGGCGCCGTTCATGGCGGCCTTGGCGTTGATGTCGAAATAGGTCGTGTCGGCAAATGCAGGCAGGCCCGCAACGCCATCGCGGGTGTTGTTGTTGAACGCGCGGCTGACCAGAAAGCTTAGGCTCATGCCTTCCATGGTGACGCGGCCGCCGGGCTCATTGCGCATGCTGCGGCGGTGCCGGGGATCCATATTCTCGATCGGTTTGATGCTGGCGACCTCGAATTCCGTGGGGACCACCGCCGGCGGCAGCGCCTCCGCGGTTCCAGGAGGATTCTCCGAGGGGCGCCGATTGACGCTGTCCACGATAATGACGGGCGCCGGCACCTGCTTTTCGACCAACTTCAGGCCCAGTTGCTTTTCGAGCGCGTCGAAGACGGTAATCTGCGTGACTGTGTTGGAAAGGATCGGTAGACTGCTCAAGGACCAGTGCACGTCGAAGTTCCAACGGCCTTCCAAGCCGCTTTCGTCGAATACGGGCCGATCCAGATTCGCGCCGAGCATCCCCCTCAAATTTTCCGCGAAGCGCTGCATGGTCATGTTGGTACATGCGAACTGAAGGGAGAAGTCGGCGCCGATCGTGATCCGGCCATCGGCGGCCCCCTTGAAGCGGCACCCGGTTTCGCCGCTTCCATCGCTCTCCTTGAAATTCGGCTTCCTGGTCGCCGTGAGAGCGTAGGCAGGCATAGGCTTAGTGTCCTTACGGGCCTTCAGTTGGAAGCGTTCTTCGAGCAGGGACTGAAGCATGGGCTTGAGGTCCTCCGCGGTGCTGTGCTCCGGCACTTTGGCTGCGACGTCGAAGCGGTCCATCTCCAGCCAGGAGGGCCCTCCGAGGATGTGATCGGCGTCGAAACCGTATGCAGTCCGGATGAGGTCCACGATGCTGGCGTTCCGGATTTCGTATCGGCCGTTGCGAACGGGGCCGGTGCGTGGGAAGGCGGATTGGGCTTTGGCGGCGGTGCGAACGTCGGCGGCTTCGAACCTGGGGCTCGCGTCCGGTTGGGCGAACGCCGGGCACAGCAACGCCGCAGCGACGAGCAAACACTTCATGGCGCACGCACTCCTTTAGCTATAGAGGATACGACGAAAGGTGAGACGCCCGCGTGGGGGCAAATGTTGGCAGTAGGTCAAGGCGTGTCGAAATTGATTCGGTTTTCGATGGACCTTTTACCGCTTCCTTACGGGGTTGTGAAAAAATATCGAATTGCTTTTTGCCGCATTCAAACGCACTCGCACCCCGGGCACCGTTTACCGCTCCCTTACGGTCACGGCTCCGTGTGCGGTTGATTCTACTAACGGAGCCGCGACCATCAGGAAGCGGTAAAAGGTGCATCGAAAGGCGTATGGAGCGCGACGAGAAGAGTGGCCAAATTTTTTCACAAGCCCGTTAGGGAGCGGTAAAAGGTGCCGGGGATGTGAGTGCGGTTTAAACGCGGCATAAAACAATTCGGTATTTGTTCGCAAGCCCGTTAGGGAGCGGTAAACGGTGCCCGGGGATGCGAGTGCGGTTGAATGCAAGCAAAAAAGCGATTCGGTATTTTCTCACAACCCCGTAAGGGAGCGGTAAAACGTGCCGGGGATGCGAGTGCGTTCGAATGCGGCAAAAAAGCAATTCGGTATTTTCTCACAACCCCGTAAGGGAGCGGTAAAAGGTGCAGTTGATTCGGATTATTTTCTGCTTAGCCCAGCTCCGCGGCGGCTATTGTCTTTTCGATATCTTCATCCTTATGCGCGGCGCTGAGGAAGGCTGCTTCGAATTGTGACGGCGCTAGGTAGATGCCGTTATCCAGCATTTTGCGGAAGAACTCGCCGAAGCGGGCGGTGTCGCTGCGCTTCGCGGAATCCCAATCGGTGACCGGGCCATCGGTGAAGAAAAATGTGAACATGGAGCCGACGCGGTTGACGGTCACGCCTCCCGGCGCGGCGGCGCAGAGTTTGGCGGCGCGGGTTTCGAGCTGATCGTAAATCTCCGGATGCGCCTTCAAGTGGCTGAGCATCGCGAGTCCCGCGGCTACCGCCAGAGGATTTCCGGAGAGCGTTCCGGCCTGGTAAATGGGTCCGGACGGCGCCACCTTGCTCATGATATCTTTGCGGCCGCCGTATGCTCCGACGGGCAAGCCTCCGCCGATCACCTTGCCTAACGTGGTGAGATCGGGGCGAATCTTGTAGCGCTGTTGCGCGCCCCCGAAGGCGACACGAAAACCGGTCATCACTTCATCGAAGATCAGCAGCGCGCCGTACCGCTCGGTGACGGAGCGGAGCGATTCGAGATAGCCAGGCAGCGGCGGAACGCAGCCCATATTTCCGGCCACCGGCTCCACGATTATCGCGGCAATGCGATCGCCGTGCGCGCGGAATGCATCTTCCACGGCTTGCGGCGAATTGTACGGAAGGCACAGCGTGGTCTCGCAGAAGGATTGCGGCACACCTTGCGTATCGGCGATGCCTAACGTGGCGACTCCGGAGCCCGCTTTGACGAGCAGCGAATCGACGTGCCCGTGGTAGCAGCCTTCGAACTTGACGATCAGGTCGCGGCGCGTGAAGCCGCGAGCGACACGGATGGCGGACATGGTGGCTTCGGTGCCGGAGTTGACCAGGCGCACCATTTCGATGGAAGGCACGGCGTCTCGTATGGCTTCGGCAAGCGTAATCTCGCGTTCCGTGGGAGCGCCAAAACTGGTGCCGGTTTCGAGCGCGGCGGCGAGCGCGCGAAGAATCTCCGGATGCCGGTGGCCGAGGAGCAGCGGCCCCCAGGAGCCGACGTAATCGATGTACTCGTTGCCATCGGCGTCCCAGATGTGGGAGCCCTGGCCGCGCGCGATGAAGGGCGGAGTGAGTCCGACGCTGCGGAACGCCCGCACGGGCGAATTGACGCCGCCCGGAATAACATCCTGGGCGCGGCGGAAGAGCGCTTCCGATTGTGTGTGGTTCATTGCGATCAGGCGCGAGCCTTGCCGGGAACGATGCGGCTGAAGCCGAAGCTCATTCCGATTTCGTAAAGGCTGCCGTTCAGATTTTTCAGCAGACGCTGCTTCAGGCCGATGTACGGCTGCTTGCCGGCGAACAGGTCTTGCATAATTTCCGAGAAACGCGGGCTGCGCCGTGTGAACTGCACCATACGCGCCGGCACACTGCCGAAGAGGAAGCTGCCGAGGAAGACGCGCTTGGCCAGGCGCGAGCCGAACTCCAGGTCGGCGGCGAAATCGCGGCGCAGCGTCCGGCTGTAGGCGGTCACTTTGTCGGCGAGCGAAGTTTCGGCGAGCACGGCCTGGGCGGCGAGATCGGCGGAACGAATGGCGTAATAAAGGCCTTCGCCGGTGATCGGGTCAACCAGACCCGCGGCGTCGCCGACCGCCATCCAGCCTTCGCCGGAAACGCGATTCTGTTTCCACGACGGCGTATCGAGGCAGGGAAGCAGGTGACTGTAGAAGGCCGCACCCTTCCACGGAATTTCGTGGCGCGTCATATAGTCTTCCAGCACTTTACGCAATTCCAGCGCGGGGCGGCCTTTGCCGCAGATGCCGACGGAGGAATGTCCGCAGCGCGGAAAGACCCAGATGTAGCCTTCGATGCCGGGTAGAAATTGTATATCGATGTGGTGCCGCTCGCCCGGGACGTAGTAACCGAGGGCTGCCATGGTGTCCTGCGGCCGCAGTTGCGTGCCCACCTGCCGCAGCGGATTGCGCGCGCCAGTGGCGACGATGCAGAAATCGGCGTCGGCGATGCCGTTGGACGTGCGCAGCTTCCAACCCGATGGGGCCGCCGACATTTCCGTGATGCGCGTTTTCTCGAGCTGCGCTCCGGCGCGCGCCGCGCGGTCAAGCAGCATATTGTTGAGGTCGAAACGCGAATAGATGAGCAGTGGATCGTCGAGCTTGAGGGCGACTTGACCGGCGCGCGGGGCGGCGAGAACCGTTTGCGTGACGAAACGTTTGGGCGTGGCGTTGTGGAGTAGAAACGGGTACTGGCTGTAGGCCTTGTGCGTGAGTCCGCCGCCGCACGGTTTTTCCCAAGCGAGTTTCTCGTCGAAGAGTTGGACCTTGAGGCCCGCCGAAGCCAGTTGTTCGGCGGCGAATGCACCCGCCGGACCTCCGCCGAGAATGGCTACGCGCTTCATGGTTCGATTATACCCGCGCGGGCTGCGCTCACTTGAGCCTCTGGAGCGCTGCGAGAGCCTTTTCCGCGGCGCCGGCGGGGACGAACAGGTGGTCGTGATAATAAGCGGACACTACGTTCAGGGGAATGTCGTATCGCGCGAGCTGAGCGCTGACGGCGGCGAGGAGGCCGACGGCGTTCAGGCTGGAATGCACGGAGAGAGTGATGAGGCGGCAGACGAACGTGTACGCCAGGTGGAGGCGCTCGGCTTCGGCGCGCTCGCAGACGATGGTGAGTCCTTCGGCTTCGCGAAAGGTAGCGAGCGCATCGAGGTCCGGCGGGGCGGCGGCGACGGTGCAGAATACGAATTCGCCGGGTTGGAGGACGGGCTCCATGCCGGCGAGGAGACGGGCGAGGCCGGTTTCGCCGGGCACGGGCCGGCTACTTTTTTTTGCCGGCGGGCGGCAGATCTTCGGGCGAGGGCATTTTGCCTTCGGCTCCGGCGGGTGGGGGCGCCATCTGGCCGTGGGGGCTATCGCCGGCCGGGGGCATCACGCCGGGAGCGATGGCGCCGGCTCCATGCGGATTCTCGCCGGTCTGCTTGCTACCCGTGACCACCCACTTTCCGTTCTGCTGCTCCAGATGGTAGGGCATCGTCATGCCGGCATTGGCCGGGCCGCCCTTCGGTGTGATGGCCACAGTGGCGTCGGCTTGGGAACCGTTGAACTGCACGGTAGTGAGGTCCACGTTCATGCCGGAAACGTTCAGGCCGCGGGAGTTCAGACGGTCGATGATGGCTTGACGGATCGCGTCCTTGTTCTGATTGCCGCGGTTGCAGGCGGCCATGGACAACAACACGAGCGCAATACAGGCTGTTTTCACAACCTGATTATAACTACCGGCGGACGCCGGACCTTCGCACCTGGTGCGGGTGGCGGCGCGGACGTTTGCGGGTAGGAAGCACGAACCGCAGCGACGATTCCAGCCGGCACGTGGTCCGGCAGTTACTTACCGGTGCGTCGGATCGGAGTGTTTGGCCTCGGTCCAGCCCTGGTGCACGTCTTTGGCGGCGCGGTTCAAACCGCGTTCGAGGTCATGCGCGCCCTTGGCGGCATCCTGCTTCAGTTGATAGGCGGCCCGGCCGGCCTGGCGCGCGGCGGAATCGCCTCGGCTGTTGTCGGGATGCGAGTCGGCGCATCCGGCGAGCACGGCGGCCGCGGAAACGACGAGAACGAGGGCGATCTGGCGCATTGTGACGGTCTCCGATGGTCGAATAGCACGCGATGGGCCAAGAACGGGCGGCCAAGCGTGCGGAACCATCCGCCGGCTCGGCACGGTCGGGCAAATACCGGATGTTCAGTCCTGGAACTTGGCATAGCGTAAGTCCTAGATATGGCTGTAAACCTGACGGTGGAAGAAATGCGCGAGGTGTCGCTGGCGATTGCCGCGTACCAGCATGCGCTAGAGCAGCGCAACGGTTCGGGCGCCATCACCGAGACGCTTCATTGCCTCGAAACCGCGAGGAACAAGATCGCCCGCGAATGGGAAAAGGCAGAGGGCGTGCGCACGCATTCCGGCTCGGGTTTCTAACTGTACGTTTGCCCGGGGGCAAACCCCGCCATGTGCTCAACATCATACCCGCGCGGGCAGGGAATTGCTGTAATCGGAGCATGGCGAAGACGGTTTCGGATGCGTTAGTCGAGCGGTTGATCAACTGGGGTGTGGACACGCTTTTCGGCTTGCCGGGCGACGGCATCAACGGCCTTTTCGAAGCACTGCGGACCCACCAGGACAAAATCCGGTTTATCCAGGTACGGCACGAAGAGGCGGCGGCTTTCGCGGCGGTGGGCTACGCCAAGTTCACGGGGCGCCTGGGAGTTTGCATGGCCACCAGCGGTCCCGGCGGCATCCACTTGCTCAACGGTCTTTATGACGCAAAGTGCGACGGGCAGCCGGTGCTCGCGATCACCGGTCACACGTTCCACGATCTGATCGGCACGCATTACCAGCAGGACGTGGATCTCGACAAATTGTTCATGGATGTTGCGGTCTACAACCAGCGCGTCATGGGCGGGGCGCACGTGGAGAACCTGATCGATGAAGCCGTTAAGACGGCGCTTTCGATGCGCGGTGTGGCGCATGTCACCGTGCCGAAAGACATACAGGAATGGAAGATGGACGACGATCAGCGGAGCGGCATGAATGTGAAGCGCCACAGCGCCGACCTGTACCCGGGGCGTTTCCCGTATCCGCCGCAGGAGCAGTTCGAAGAGGCGGCGCACCTGGTCTCAGCCGGAAAGCGCATCGCCATTCTGGCGGGACGGGGCGCGTTGGGCGCGAGGCGGCAGGTGATGGAACTGGCGCAGAAACTGAACGCGCCGGTGATCAAAGCGCTGCTCGGGAAGGCCGTGGTTCCGGACACGGACCCGTATTGCCTCGGCGGAATCGGGCTGCTGGGAACGGCGCCTTCGCAGGACGCGATGCAGGAATGCGACACCTTGATCATGGTGGGCACCAGCTTTCCGTATATGGAGTTTCTGCCGAAGCCGGGCCAGGCCAAGGTCATTCAGGTGGATATCGACCCGGCGCGCATCGGGCTGCGTGCGCGCGCGGATGTCGGGCTGGTGGGCGATTCGGTGACGGTGCTCGACCTCTTGCTGAAGTTCCTGCCGCGTATGGAGGATCGCAGCTTCCTCGATAAGTGCCAGCGGCGTATGCGGTCATGGAATGAATTGATGGTGGAGCGCGGCACGCGGACCGACAAACCGATGAAGCCGCAGGTGGTGACGCATCATTTGAACAAACTACTGGCGCGCGACGCCATCGTCATCTCCGACAGCGGCACCATCGCAACCTGGACGGCCCGCTACGTGGACATTCACGATGACATGCAGTTTTCGCTTTCGGGAATGCTCGCAACGATGGCCAACGGGCTGCCGTACAGCATCGGCGCCTCGGTGGCGTTTCCGGGCAGGCAGGTGGTGTGCGTGGTCGGCGATGGCGGTTTGACGATGCTCATGGGCGAGATCGCGACGCTGGTGAAATACAAGCTGCCCGTGAAGGTGATCGTCATCAAGAACAATGCGCTGGGCCAGATCAAGTGGGAACAGATTGCGCAGGAGGGCAATCCGGAGTTCGGCGTCGATCTGCAGCCAATCGATTTCGTGATGCACGCGCAGGCGTGTGGCGCGGCGGGGTTCCGGCTGGAAGATCCGGCGAACGCGGAGAACGAGCTGCGAAGGCTGCTGGCGCATCCCGGTCCGGCGGTTCTGGAAGCGGTGGTAGATCCGAACGAGCCTCCGCTGCCCGGAAACATTACGATGGAGCAGAGCCTCAATTTCATGGAGGCTATGGCCAAGGGGAATAAGGACGGCTGGGACATCATTAAGACGATCGCGGGGGATAAGATTCGGGAAGTCGTCTGAGGGAAGGTCGCGCAAGCGCGGCACAGTAGCGACCGGTCTCCTGACCGGTTGCAGGCAAACGGAGTTTGCCCGACCGCTCAAAGCGCGGCACGACAGGAAGGATTCCTGTCGTCACGGCTGCACTTTGGCTTTCAATGTCACCTGCGAAACCGATTGATGGAAACAGGCTGCTGTGACGAGCAGCGTGGAATAGGCGAACCACCCGGCCAGCACTCCGGGAATTTTGTGGTATGTCACCAGCAGGCTGGACGCGAAGTGGATCTCAATCGCTATCCAGCCGATGAGCCAGTAGCGGGAGCCATGCTGCCGGTCGCGCGCGTAGATCCACGCGAACATACTTACCAGCACGGTCATGACCGTGACTACGAGGATATGGTTGGCTTGTGGCGACATCGTAAAGCTTATCGGCCGAATGGCCGGAAGCTTGTGCGAAGTAGCGACCGGTCTCCAGACCGGTTGCAGGCGCGCAGAGCGCGCCGCTGGCGAGCTTCGCTCGCCTGGTACCGGTCTGGAGACCGGTACCTACTTGGCTGTAACCGTGGTTTTGGCGGATTCCAGGCCTTGCGATTTTGCTGTTACTTGAATGGCTCCGGATTGCCCGGGTTTGCTTCTTACGATCAGCAGGGCCAAACCGTTGAAAGCTTTCCGATGGTCGGCCTGGAATGGCTCCACGGTCGCGGCGTTTCCGTTATCGGCTCCCGCGATCGATCCGGGACCGCTCAGCTCAAACTGCACGAGGTTGTCGGCGAGCGGGCAGAGGTTTCCATTCTTGTCTTCGACGCGCACGGTGATGAACGAGAGGTCATCTCCATCCGCATGGATCGCCGCGCGATCGGGCAGGATGCGGATTCTCGCGGGTTCGGACGCGGTGGCCACCTGTTCCACGGCGACCTGCTTGCCGCCCTTGTATGCCACGGCCTTCAGTACGCCGGGCTGGTACGGCACCTGCCAGATCAGGCGGAATTTCGTCGTGAATTTCCTGTCGGGGCTGACCTTGGCGTTCACCGGCATCTCCCACTTGTCTGAAAATCGCGCTTTGCGGCCGAGCGATTTTCCATTCAGGAACAACTCCACTTCGTCCGCGTTGGTGTACGCCATGACGGGGATCGGCTGACCCTCGCGGGCCGCCCAATTCCAGTGCGGCAGCAGGTGCACCATCGGCTTCGTGGTCCACTCGCTCTGATAGAGAAAATAGCGGTCTTTGGGAAAACCGGCGAGGTCGACCATGCCAAAGTAGGAACTGCGCGCCGGCCAGTCGGTGGCGCGGGCGGCGGCGTTGTTGAAGAAGGGGGTGGGCTCGCCGATGTAGTCAAAACCGGTCCACACGAACTCGCCGAGCACCTGGGGAAGTTTCTCCTGATACGTGAACTCGACGTCCGGGCAATAAGCCCAGGAGGGAGCGACTACGTCATAGCTGGAAACCTGCAGCGACGGGTCTTTGGCATAGGCCTGGATGGGCAGATGGTACACACCGCGCGAGCTCACGCACGATTCGGTTTCCGAGCCGTAGACGATCCAGTCCGGATGCTCTTTCATGATCTGCTCATAGTGCATCGGCGCATAGTTGAAGCCGGGGATGTCCACGTTTTCGGCGAGCTTGTTCTTGATGGCGTTCTCCCAGCTGTTGAAGGCGGACGTGGTGGGCCGTGTGGGGTCTTCTTCGTGGAAGAAGCCGGTGAGGCGTTTGGCTTCCTCCCAGCCGTTGGGGCGGCCCTGCTCCGGAATTTCGTTGCCGATGCTCCACATGATGATGCTGGGGTGGTTGCGGTCGCGGTGCACGAAATCGCGGACGTCGCGCTCACTCCACTGGTCGAAATACTTGCTGTAGCCGTTGCGCTTTTTGGGGATGCGCCACATGTCGAAGGACTCGTCCATAATCAGGAATCCCATGCGGTCGGCCAGGTCCAGCAACTCCGGCGAGGGTGGGTTGTGGCTGGTGCGGATGGCGTTCACGCCCGCGGCGCGAAGGATCTCGAGCTGACGTTCAGTGGCGCGCCGATTGACTGCGGCGCCGAGCGCTCCGAGGTCGTGATGATTGCAGACACCCTGGATCTTCAGTGTGCGGCCATTGAGGGAGAAGCCCTTCGTTTTATCGAAGGCGATGCTGCGGATGCCGAACGGAGTGGTGTAGCGATCGATGGCTTTGTTGCCGTCGAGCAGTTCGGAGACGAGCGTATAGAGGGAAGGGGAGTCGATGTCCCAGCGCTCCGGGCGGGTAACGGATAGAGTGGCGGGCAGAGTCGCTGTGGCGTTGGCGGCGACTTGGACGGGCGCGGACGCGGTGGCTACTCGCCGCCCCTGCGGATTCAGAATGCTCGTGCGGAGAGTCAGGGTCGCCGGCTTGCCGGACTGATTCGTGACTTCTGTTTTGACGGCTACCGATGCGGAATCGGCGGTGACCTGGGGCGTGGTGACGTAAGTGCCCCAATGTGCGACGTGAACCGGCGCGGTGATGTCCAGCCAGACGTTGCGATAGATGCCCGCGCCCGGGTACCAGCGCGAGGACTCGTCTTCCGGCGTGAGGCGTACGGCGACCACGTTGGTTTTACCGTCGAAGAGCAGGTAGGGAGTGAGGTCGAAGGAGAAACCGATATAGCCGTAAGGCCGCCCGCCGAGCTCGTGGCCATTGATCCACACGGTGGAGTTCGCCATGGCGCCGTCAAATTCGATGGCGATTGTGCGGGCCTTGGCGTCCGCGGGGAGGGTGAAGCTTTTGCGGTACCAGCCGGTGCCGAAAATGGGGAGCGCCCCGGTGTGCGGGTCGAGGTTGCGGTCGAAGGGACCTTCGATCGCCCAGTCGTGGGGTAGGCGCAGGCTGCGCCAGGAGGAATCGTCGAACGCCGGCTGGTCGGCGCCGGGGGCGTCGCCTTTGTAGAAGCGCCAGGTGTCGTTGAAGCTGATGCGGCGCTCACCGTGCCAGGCGAGAGGGGCCGCGCTGAGAGCGACTGCGAAGAGTCCGGCGAGAAGGGGTCTCACGTGGGCGATTGTAACAACTCGCGAGCTTCGCCCGGCGCGCCACGGCCGATTTCCGCAGCCACGGCGATTACCATGGAGGAGTGCGGATGATGGCGGTGTTGGTGTTGGTGTTTGCCGTGACGGCGGCGGGTCAGCAGAACCCGTCTCCCATGGTCGAGCATACACGCGCTCATCCTCGCCTGACCGAGCAGAGCCCGGCGGGGCGGCGTGAGGCGCTCTCGACAGGGCGGCTTTTCGTTCCCGCGAAGCTGGCGGGCCGGAAGCGGGTACCTTTAGTCGTGCATTTCCATGGAGCGGGTTGGGTCGTGGAAATGGCCGCCGCGCAAAACGGCTTTGCTGCCATCGCGGACCAGGAGGGCTCCGGGTCCGCGGCATATGCGAAACCGTTCGCCGGCCGCGCGCGCTTTGCCGCGATGCTGCGGGAGGCCGAAGAGAAATCCGGCGCGGTGTTCGCGCCGATTACGCTGAGCTGTTGGAGTGCGGGTTACGGCGCAATCCGCGAGATCCTCGCGGACCCCGCGAGTTACGCGCGCATCGACCGCGTCCTGCTCATTGATGGACTCCATACCGGATACGCCGGCGGAAAGCCGGGGCCGCAGGAGAGTGCGCTCGAGACCGCGAACCTCGACGTTTTTCTGCGGTTCGCGCGGGACGCCGTGGCGCGACGCAAGCGAATGCTCGTGGTCCACTCGGAGATCTTTCCCGGCACTTTCGCCAGCACGACGGAGACGGCGGACTGGCTGCTCTCGCAATTGGGCGTCGGGCGTCGTGCGGTGTTGCGATGGGGTCCGATGGGCACGCAGCAGTTGAGCGAGGCGCGGGCCGGCGATTTCCGGCTGGAGGGGTTTGCCGGAAATTCCGCTCCGGACCACGTGGATCTGTTTCACGGTTTGGCTCAGTTTCTGCGTGCGCTGAGGTAGCGCGCGGCGGTTCGCTACACTAGTGTGCTCATGGAAGAATCCTCGCCGCTGCGGGTGGTTTCGATCGGCGGAGGCACGGGCCTGTCCGCGTTGCTCTCCGGTCTGAAGTATTACGCGCATCCGGCCGACCCCGCAACCCCGGCAGTGGATATCACAGCGCTCGTGACCGTCACCGACGATGGCGGCAGCTCCGGCCGCCTACGCCGCGAATTCGACGTGCTGCCTCCGGGCGATATACGTAGTTGCATGGTGGCGCTGAGCGAGGATTCGGCCCTGCTGTCGCGGCTCTTCCAGCACCGGTTTCAGGCGGGCCGCGGGCTGAAGGGGCACAGCTTCGGCAATCTCTTCCTGATGGCGCTTTGTCAGATTATGGGAGATTTTCCCGACGCCATCAAAGCCTCCAGCGAAGTGCTGAAGATCGCCGGCCGCATCTACCCGGCCACTACCGAAAACGTCGCGCTGGAAGCGCAGCTCGCCAATGGGGCCCTGCTCGTGGGAGAGACGCGCATCAGCAGCAGCAAGCATCGCATTCAGCGGGTCCGGTTGATTCCGCGGCGCGCCAAGCCGCTGCCGGAGGCGCTTTCGGCCATCGCCGAGGCCGATGTGATTACGTTCGGGCCGGGGTCGCTCTTCACCAGCGTGATTCCGAACCTGCTGGTGCAGGGCGTGCCGGAAGCGATTCGCAAATCGCAGGCGGTGAAGGCGTATTTCGTCAATCTCATGTGGCAGCCGGGCGAGACTAACGAATTCAAGGCGAGCGACCACGTCCGCGCCATTCACAAGCATGCCGGCGGCAAACTGCTGGATTACGCGATTGTCAACGTGCGTCCCATGACGCTAGCGGTGAAGAAGCGCTACGCCAAAGAGGCCGCGCTTCCCGTGGAAAACGACATCGACACTCTATTCAGGATGGGGCTCAAGGTGATGGCGGGTAATCTGGTGCAGCACGGCGTTAAAATCCGCCACGATCCCGCTGCCACATCCGCCGTGGTGGTACGGCTCGCCCAGGAAGGCCGGCGGCGGCGCGAGCAGCGGGCATAATAGTGTGAATGGATAATTCGGTAACGGTAGTCATTCTGGCCGCGGGCCTGGGCACCCGCATGAAATCGCGGAAAGCGAAGGTGTTGCACGAGGCCGGCGGAAAGCCGCTGGTGCAGCATGCGGTGGATACGGCTCTGCAACTCGCTCCGGCGGAGCGCATTTTCGTTGTGGTGGGGCATCAGGCCGATGAGGTGCGCGCGGCCGTGACTACGCCGGGCGTCGGCTTTGTGGTGCAGCGGGAACAGAAGGGCACCGGGCACGCGTTGATGGCCGCCCGCGAGGCGGTGTCGGGTTTGCCGGGGTACCTGGTGATCGACTATGGCGATGGTCCGCTGCTGCGCGCCGCGACGCTCCGCAAACTGCTGGCGGCGACGCAAGAGAGCGCCGCGGATTGCGTACTGCTTTCGGCGATGATGACCGACCCGACCGGATACGGCCGCGTGATTCGCGATTCGCACGGGCGCGTTACCGAAATCGTGGAACAGAAGGCGGCCACCGCGGAGCAACTCGCGATCCGTGAAGCCAACATGGGCATCTATTGCTATCGCGCGGAAACGTTTTGGAAGCACCTCGACGAGATTCAGCCCAATCCCGCGGCCAAGGAGTATTACCTGACCGATATGGTGCAGATCCTGCACAGGGCGGGCTGCAGGGTGGACGCGATGGAGCTCGAGGATGCGCGCGAGGCTCTCGGCATCAACAATCGCGTGGAACTGGCGGAGGTGGATCGCTTGATGCGTGAGCGCAAGATCCGCGAGTTGATGCTAGGCGGCGTAACGGTGGAAAAACCGGAGACCGTGACCATCGATTGCGGCGTGAGCATCGGCATGGACACCATCGTGGGACCGTTCGCGCAGATTCTGGGCAACAGCACCATCGGCGACAACTGCCGCATCGGCGCATGTTCCATCGTGCGCGACTGCGCGCTGGGCGATGGCGTGGAGATTGCGGCGTTCACGCACGCCGAAGAGGCGCGCGTGGAAGCAGGCGCGCACATAGGCCCGTTTGCGCGGCTGCGAATGGGTGCGATCGTGGGGCCGGACGCGCACGTCGGAAATTTTGTGGAGTTGAAGAAGACGCGCATGGGCGCGGGCGCGAAGGCCAATCATCTGGCGTATCTCGGCGATTCGGAGATCGGCGAGAAAACCAATATCGGCGCCGGAACCATCACGTGCAATTACGACGGGGTTAAGAAGCATCCGACGAAGATCGGCAGGGGCGCGTTTGTCGGCAGTAACTCGACGCTGGTGGCACCGATCGAGATCGGCGACGGAAGTTACGTAGCCGCGGGGAGCGTCGTGACCGAACCCGTGCCTGCCGATGCTCTGGCGGTCGGGCGGAGCCGTCAGGTGTTGAAAGAAGACTGGGCCAGGAAGCGTCGGGAACTCGGATCGAAGAGGAGCTAACTCGCGGCGTAACGATTCCGCCTCGGGCTCGTCTGGAGGTGTGGTGTGCGTTTTTCCTTAACAGCGGCGGTGCTGGGCATCACGGCAGTTGTGCTGGCGGCCGCCGCTTTGCGTTCCTTCAACAATCCGATACCGCTCGAAACTGTGGCGGAGACGACCGCCAATGCTAGCCTCGGCGATCTCAACGGCGATGGGAAACTGGACCTGGTGCTCGCCAAAGGTCGTCACTGGCCGCTGGCCGATGTGGTGATGTTCGGTGACGGCAAAGGCCATTTCACGCCGGGTCCACCGCTGCCCAACCGTCCGGATCGCAGCTATTCGGCGCCGCTGGCGGACCTGAACGGCGATGGCTCGCTTGATATGGTGATCAGCAATGACCGTCCCGATCCGAAAATCGTGCTGCTGAATGACGGGCATGGGCGCTTCACTCTCGCGGGCACCTTCGGCGACCCGAACTGGCCGACCCGCAATGTCGTGCTGACTGACGTGAACGGCGACCGTTTCCCCGATATCGCTGTAGCAAACCGTCCGGGACCGAGCTACGTATGCAAAAACGACGGTAAGGCGCATTTCGCGTGCAGCGTGCTGGGGCCGGAAACCTCCGCGACGATTCTCGCCGGCGACATCAATGGTGACGGAGCGATGGACCTGATTGTGGCTTGCCGCGACTCGTGCCAGAGCGTTGTGTACCTGAATGACGGAAAGGGCGGGTTTACCAGGAAAGTGCCTTTTGGTCCGGCGAAGGCATCCACGCGCGCGCTGGCCGTTGGCGATTTCGATGGCGATGGCCGGCTGGATATCGCCGCCTGCCATGAAGACGAAGGACTGTACATTTACTTCAACGCGGGGAACGGTAGTTTCGAGGCTCCTTACAAGGTGTCGGGGAAAGAAGCGCTGCCCTATTCGATGATCGCTGCCGACCTGAATCGCGACGGCAGGCCCGAACTGATCGTAGGCTACGTCAAGGCGCCGGGAGCGATCTATTTCAATGACGGCACGGGCCGGAAGTACAAGCGCGTGACGTTCGGCGACAGCAAAGGCGCGATTTACGGGATCGCCGCGGGCGACGTGGACGGCGATGGCTACCTCGATATCGTAGCTGCGCGAAGCGACGCTCGGAGTCTGCTGCTGTTGAGCCGCCCCGCGCGCTGAGACTGGCAGCGTGAGTGCATCCGCGGCGGTCGGGCGGAGCCGGCAGGTGTTGAACGAAGACTGTGGCGGAGACGACCGCCAATGCCAGCCTCGGCGAGAGCCTCCGCTGAACCACGCGCCATGCATAGGTTCGCAGCAGTTCACCTGTTCGTGAGAGATGATCAGCAGGTTAGGAACGTGTGCGGCTAAGTAGCGGCTACGCGAACGTGCCGACAGGAATCTTTCCTGTCGGGTCGCGCGGAGCGCGACTGGGCGTGCGCCGCACGCCTGCGACCGGTCAGGAGACCGGCCGCTACCGCCCAAAGTTCCGGTCGCGTGGAGTAGCGACCGGTCTCCAGACCGGTTGCAGGCGTGCGAAGCGCGCCAGTGGGGAACTCCTCCCGGCTGCCGGAGCCGGCCCGCGCTGAGACTGGCAGCGTGAGTGCATCCATCGCCGCGGATGCGTGTCGCTGCCCTGTTCCTTCTCTCCTCCTGCGCCGCGGTCGCGCAGTTCCATAGCACTGTGCCGCTGGTAGTTGTGCCTACCACTGTGAAGGACCCGCGCGGCCAGTTTGTCGACGGGCTTCAGCCCAGCGACCTGATCCTCACCGACAACAATGTGCCGCAGGCCATACAGATGGATTGGATGTTGTTCCCGATCTCCCTGGTGGTGGCAGTGCAGACCAGCGATAATTCCGGGGCCGTTTTGGATAAGCTCGGCGGCGCAGGAATCCTGTTCACCAACCTGCTGGCGGGCGACGCCGGCGATACCGCCGTGATCACGTTCAGCGATGAGGTGAAACTGCATCAGGACTTCACTTCGGATTCCGGTGATGTGATGCACGCACTGCGCATGCTGCGGAAGGAAGGCGATAAGGCGCACGCTCTCGACGCGCTGAAGCAGGCGATGGAGATGCTGGCGAAGCGGCCTCCGGGTCGAAGGCGAATCGTTTTATTGATCGGCGAGAAACGCGATCGCGGCAGCCGCGCGAAATTGCCGGAGGTGATGGAGTTGGTGCAACGGCAAAACGCGCAGGTGTATTGGCTGACGTACTCGCCGTTTCTCGAGCCCTTCACCGCGAAACCGAGAACCGTAGAGGATGAAAAGCCCATCGACGAACGCATCAAGATGCCGAAGTGCGATTGGTGCGAGAGGCCCGACGATCGGGCAACGCCGGCGGATCTGGGACCGGGCGGACTGCTTTACGGGCTCGGAGAGTTGATCCATATGCGGCAACCGGACCTGGCGATGCTGTTTTCACAGACCACAGGCGGCCGGACCCTGGGATTCCTTAAGAAGAGCGCGCTGGAACAGACCATCGAGAGGATCGGCGAAGAGGTGCATCGCCAATATATTCTGAGTTTTGAGCCGAAGGGAGGAGAAGCGGGCAAGTACCACAAAATTCAGGTGACGGTGAAAGGACACCCTGAGCTATCGGTGACCGCCCGGGAAGGATACTGGGCAGTCAATCAATGACGCTGGATGAGGCCGCGGAGCCCGAGTGCATTGGCGGCCTCATCGCTTCGAGCTCTACCCGGCGGCGGTTGACGTCGCCTTCCGGCTCAAGAAGCACTCGCGGCAGTATACCGGGCGCCCCTGCGTCGGCTTGAACGGCACGGTAGTCTCCCGGCCGCACTGCGAGCATGTGGTCATGGTCTCGGTCTTCGCAAAGCCCGAACCCGAACTGCCCTGGCGCTTGTTCTTGCAGTTTTTGCAGCGCTTGGGCTCATTCTTGAAATTCTTATCGTGAAAGAAGTGTTGCTCTCCAGCGGTAAAGACGAAGTCTGCTCCGCAGTCAACACATTTAAGGACTCGATCCTGAAACTCCGGCATATCAACTGTGCCCCGTATTCAACCTGAACTGTTGTCGGATGTGGAAGCGGGGCCTCGATACCGAGGCCCCGCCTCCGGGTTTATTCTACTTCCCGGCGATTCTTCTTCCGGTTCCGTTTGCGAGCTAGCGCCTGCTTAGCCCGGAGCTTCTCGCCCGGCTTCAAATAGAAGGAATGACGCTTCACTTCCTTGATGATGTCCTCTTGCTGGACTTTTCTCTTGAAGCGGCGAAGGGCGTTCTCTAACGTCTCGCCCTCTTGAAGCTTTACTTCAGCCAAACGAAATACACCTCCCAACTAGACCAAATTTCCGATACGCTTCGGGGATTTTCGATTGCCGGATCACCTGAAGGGAGGCCCGAGCCAAAATTCCTATACGGCGCACAGAAGGTACTGATATCATAGGTGGTTGACAGATAAAGTCAAGTCACAATTTTCACGGCTAGTCCCCCGTATGCCGTCGCAGACTGCGCAACCACTTTCTTTTCAGGAAATTGTCTGAAATGGAAAATGTTCTGGCTATCCTACTGGCAGGGGGCGCGGGTGAACGTTTGAACCCGCTCACGAAAGACACTGCCAAGCCGGCCGTGCCTTTTGGGGGCGCTTACCGAATTATAGACTTCACCCTTTCCAACTGCATCAACTCCGACGTCCGTCGAATCCTAATCCTAACACAATACAAGGCTTTAGAGTTGATTCGCCACATCCGCGACGGCTGGAATATCCTCTCCGCGGAAGTCGGCGAATACATCGAAATCCTTCCGCCGATGAAGCGGGTCCATGAGGACTGGTACCAAGGTACGGCCGATGCTGTTTTCCAGAACTTTCAGAGCATCGAAGCCGAGGCCCCCGATTGCGTCCTGATCCTGAGTGGCGATCACATCTATAAGATGAATTACCACGACATGATCGACTGGCATCGGCGGCAGAATGCCGACGTGACGCTCGCCACGCTGCAGGTTCCTCCGGAGGAGGCCGGGCGTTTCGGAGTCCTGGAGATCGACGAGAACTATCGCGTGGTCGGCTTCGAGGAAAAGCCGCAGCACGGCAACCCCAAGCCGTCACGGTTCGATCCGAATATGGTGAGTGCTTCCATGGGGATATACGTATTCAACCCCAAAGTGCTGCTGCCGGCTCTGCACGCCGATGCCGACGACACCAGTTCGAGCCATGATTTCGCCAAGGACATCATTCCGCGGCTGCTCGATTCGGCACGCGTGGTAGCCTACGATTTTCGCGATATCAACGATAAGCAGGTCCGCTACTGGCGCGACGTTGGCACCCTGGATGCCTACTATGAGGCAAACATGGATCTGGTGGACGTGGTGCCGCAGTTCAATCTGTACGATCAGCGGTGGCCCATACGCACGAAGGTGACGCAGCAGCCTCCGGCGAAGTTCGTTTTTGCGCAGGAAGGCAGGCGCATGGGGATCGCTGTGGATTCCATCGTGAGCGCGGGCGTGATTGTCTCGGGAGGGCGGGTGTTGCAAAGCGTGATTTCTCCGGCGGTGCGCGTGAACAGTTACTGCGAAGTGGAGTATTCCATTCTGATGCCGGCAGTGGAGATCGGCCGCTATAGCCGGATCCGGCGCGCCATCATCAACACCGGAGTCAAAATCCCGGAGAACAGCGTGATCGGCTTCGACCTGCAGGCCGACCGGGCCAAAGGGTATACCGTGACCGAGGGCGGAATTGTGGTAGTGGGCTGAGATTTCGGACGCAGATGAACGCAGATGAACGCAGATGAAATTCAGTCTGATCCGCGTTTATCAGTGTTTATCTGCGTCCCCTAAATGTTTTGTTCAGGAGTGCATAAGTTGACGACGATCGTAAAAATCATTGGACGGGAAATTCTGGATTCGCGTGGCAATCCTACGGTGGAAGCGGATGTTTATCTCGCGGACGGCAGCATGGGGCGGGCGGCGGTGCCTTCCGGGGCGTCCACCGGCGAACATGAAGCGGTGGAGCTGAGGGACGGCGATAAATCGCGTTACCTCGGCAAAGGCACGCTCAACGCGGCCGCGCACGTGAACGGCGAGATCGCCGCGGCTCTGCATGGGAAGGACGCCACGCAGCAGGCCGAGATCGATCGCGCGATGATCGCGCTGGACGGCACGAATAACAAGGGCCGTCTCGGCGCGAATGCGCTGCTCTCGGTTTCCATGGCAGTGGCCCGGGCCGCGTCTCTGTCTCAGCGGACCTCGCTCTACCGTTACCTGGGCGGCGCAGGGGCGAGCACTCTGCCCGTTCCGATGATGAACATCATCAACGGCGGCGCGCATGCGGACAATAGCGTGGATCTGCAGGAATTCATGATCGCGCCGTTCGGAGCGCAGAAGTTCAGCGAATCGCTGCGCATGGGTGTAGAAGTGTTCCATACGCTGAAGAAGGTGCTCGCCAAGAAGGGCTACTCTACGGCGGTGGGTGACGAGGGCGGCTTCGCCCCGATGCTGAAGAGCAACGAAGAAGCCATCGAGAGTGTGCTCGAAGCCATCACTCAGGCCGGCTACAAGCCCGGTGAGCAGATCGGCATCTGCCTGGACCCGGCTGCCAGCGAATTTTTTGAGGACGGCGCGTATGTTTTCAAGAAGAGCGATAAGAGCCGCCGCACGAGCGAGCAGATGGTGGAGTTCTGGAACAACTGGGTGCGCCAGTATCCGGCGATTCTTTCGATCGAAGACGGCATGAGCGAGCAGGACTGGAGCGGCTGGAAGCTGCTGACAGACACGCTCGGCAAGAAGATTCAACTCGTAGGCGACGACGTGTTCGTGACGAATCCGGAGATTTTCCAGCGCGGAATCGAAAAGGGCATCGGCAACGCCATTCTGATCAAGGTAAATCAGATCGGTACGCTGACGGAGACGTTGGAAGCGATGGCGATGGCGTCGCGCGCGGGCTACCGAAGCGTGGTCTCGCATCGCAGCGGTGAAACCGAAGATCCGTTTATTGCCGATCTCGCGGTCGCCACCGGCGCAGGGCAGATCAAAACGGGGTCGGCCAGCCGGACGGACCGCATTGCCAAGTACAACCAGTTGCTGCGCATCGAGGAGCGGCTCGGCCCGGCGGCCCAGTTCCTGGGACGCAAGGCCTACGCGCGATAGGGGAACCATGAGGAAACTCGTACTGGTGCGCCACGGCGAAAGCGCGTGGAACAAAGAGAACCGCTTCACCGGCTGGACCGATGTGGATCTCTCGGAAAGAGGAAAGTTTGAGGCGCGCGAGGCGGGCCAGGTGCTGAAGGAGGGCGGCTACACGTTCGACGTCGCTCACACTTCGGTGCTCAAGCGCGCCATCCGCACGCTCTGGACGGTGCTGGATGAAATGGACCTGATGTGGATTCCGGTCTACCGTTCGTGGCGGCTCAATGAGCGGCATTATGGCGCTCTGCAGGGTCTCAACAAAGCCGAAACGGCCGAGAAGTTCGGCGAGAAACAGGTGAAGATCTGGCGGCGGAGTTACGACATCCGCCCGCCGGAGCTGACGGCGGACGATCCGCGATTTCCGGGCCACGATGCGCGTTATGCCGCGCTCACCCCGGCGGAATTGCCGCTGACGGAGTGCTTGAAGGATACGGTCGCGCGGTTTCTGCCGCTGTGGCATGAGACCATCGCGCCGGAGATTCAGGCCGGCAAGAAGGTGCTGATCGCGGCGCACGGCAACAGCCTGCGCGCGCTGGTGAAGTATCTGGATAACGTCAGCGAAGAGGAGATCGTCGAGCTCAACATTCCGACGGGCATGCCGTTAGTGTATGAACTGGACGACAATCTGAAAGCGCTCAATCGGTATTATCTGGGCGACCCGGAGAAGGTGAAGGCGGCCATGGACGCAGTGGCCGCTCAGGGCAAGAAGAAGTAAGCGGGGCGCCCGTCAGGCGAGCGGCAGCACAGCCGCGCTGACGGGCGATTCGCCCACCGGAATCATCGTAAAGAGCGGCGCCGATTTGAGCCACGGCTTCGAACCGAGCGTCGGCGAATTCAGCGAGTAATTGCGGATCACGGCGAGGTCGCCGGACTGCCGGTCGACCACCAGGATGTACTGCTGCTGCGGGTTCGTCGCCGGCGTGGTCAGGATCTGGCACGGCTCCTGCCCGACTTGCACGACTGCGACGAGCTTCTGATCGTTGACGTCCAGGACCGTGAGGCTGCCGTTTTGCGGGTTGGCCACCATCAGGCGGCCCTGCGGATTGTCGACACTCATCATCGCGCCCGGCGCGCGGCCGGCCAGGACCGTTTGCCAGATCTGCGTGGTGTACGGGAAGACGACGACCACGCCATCCATGCCGTCGCCCGAGATGAACAGTTGGCCGCCATCGCTCGACGTGGTGTAGTTGCGCGGCGCGAGCGGCAGCGGCAGGCGGACTACGGTCTTGCCGGTCGCAGTCTCGAAAATCGCGAGGTAGCGTTCGGCACAGCCCGCCATGATTTGCTGCCCGTCATTGCGGAAAAGAACGAGCGAGGGAGTCCCGCCGGTGCCGATGACGCGTTCGACGCGCGAGCCATCGAGGGAAGCGACGGTGATGTTCGGGCTGTCCTTACCGATGACCACGGCGCGGAAGGCCGGCCGGTTGGGCGCCGGAGTGTTCAGCGCGAAGGCTGTGGGGATGCCTTCGAGGCGCACGCGCCGCGCGGGCTTCAGGGAATCGAGAGAGATTTCGACGAGCGACGCGGGGTCGCGATACAGCACCCATAGAGCATCGCCGCGCGGCGACAGTTGCATGGAGACGGCTGAGTTGCCGGCCGAGACGCGGCGCGCGACGGAGAGGTTCGCGCCGTCGATTTCCTGTACCGTGCCGGAATCTGGGGTCAGCACGAACATCTTCGTTTTGGTGGGGTGGCGTAGGACGAGACTGGGCGCGGCATCGAGGGCGATTTGTTTGATGACGCGAAACCGGCGGTAGAGGTCGACGACGCTGACCGTGCGGCTGACCTGGTTGGCGACGAAACAGTAGCCGAGGAAGCCATCGGCTTTGGGCGGGCTGCACGAGAGCGCGGCGAGGGGCGCGGCGAGCACGGCGCGGCGGGAGATGAGGGAGCGGGAAGCCAAATGCTATTGTACTTCGGAGTCCGAAATCGCCGTAGAGCGGAGGGGGCGTGTTATGCTGTTGGAGTGCTTCGGCGCGGGCGGCGTTTGGCGGCGCGGCTCAAGCGCGAGATCCTTCCGGAGAGGTGGCCGAGTGGTTGAAGGCGCACGCTTGGAAAGCGTGTTTAGGGGAAACTCTAACGCGGGTTCGAATCCCGCCCTCTCCGCCATATACTCTTCGTGCTGCGGCGTCAAGCGGCGGCTTGAAACCGTTCAGTTCATCCGCGCGGCAGCCGCGGACCAGTCCAGTAGCGACCGGTCTCCTGACCGGTTGCAGGCGAGCGCAGCTCGCCCAGGCGCGCCCTGCGCGCCTGGTACCGGTCGGGAGACCGGTACCTACCGTCCTCGCTAGCGAGGGGGTGTCGTCACCCAGATGTACAGAGGGTATGGGTTTCCGGGATTGATGTAGGTAGGCGATGTGGGCCAGACAGTGAGCGGTCCGGCGGGTACGACGCCCGTCGCGAGGTTCAGGTCCACCGTCACTCCAGAGAGGAAGAGCGAACTCTGCTCCAGGGCTGCCGGCACCGTCGCCTGCACCTGCCACACGAAGGGGTTGAGCGGCGTCACACTCGTGACCTGCGCCGACCATCCACCGATCGTTACGGCAATCGGAATCTGGGATTGCTGCCAGGGGCGCGCTTCATTATTGAAATAGTTCACGCCCAGGCCGTTCAGAAAAAGAGAGACGGCGGAGCCTGGCGTCGCGCGATCGGTGCACGAATTGACTGACCCATCCGCATTCAGAGCGAGATCGGTGTTGCCGCCATAATCGGTGAGGGCGCCTACCGTGCAGGAAGCAATGCTGCCGGAGAGGTCCCCAAATACGCTGGGGTTGCTCGCTATGAGCGGAATTTCACGCGTTACGCTTGGCCCGTTATTGACCGTAAGCTGCATGGTTGAATACTGGACACGGCCAACACGCGCGTCTTCCAGGACCCCCGCCGGTACGGCGACGTTGATCTGCGTCGATGAAACGTAAAGCAGCGGCGCGGCCACGCCGTTGAACGTCACGGTCACTCCACCTAGAGATGTGGTCGTATAGTCCGCGGCAGCTATGGGAGCGCCTGGTCCGATGCCGGTTCCCATCAAAGTGATCAGTTGGTTGGGAGCGGCGACACCCACGCGCGCCAAATTGGCGCTATCCACGATGCAGGCGATTTGCGGAGCTGCTGCGGCGCCGGTTTCGAAATTCGCCTCCCCGAGGTAAGCGCCAGGATCAGGGCCGCGATGTAGAAAGCCGGGCGTCAGGGCGCCCGGTGTAATCGGCGTGTCGGCGAAACGGGCCGGTCCCGCAGCCCATACGTTGGAGCCGCCGGCGTACGCGATGCCCGCCACGCTGACGTTGGAACCATCTACCAGCACCGCGCCGAGCACGTTGCCTGTTGCCAGGTCGACGTGTGTAATCGTGCCCTCGGCGAAGGTGGTGATGCTGTTTGTTCGACACGCACTGGGGAGCGTTGTCACTCCCAGGGGTAGTTCCGGTGGCGGCGGAATCCCGATCGCGAATTGGGGAGACACTGGATCGTCGTTGAAAACGCCGCCTACATACAGATCGTTCTGCGACCCGAAGACCACTCCGGCGCCGCCCACGGGAACCGAATAGAGCACCGTTCCACCGGTGGGATCGAGCTTGGTAAGGAACGGCTCGGCTTGGGTCGTGCTCGCAGGCGGAACAGTCCAGACATAGTCTCCGTACACGAGACCAGTCAGATACGCGTTGCCCGCGCCGTCCACAGCGATTCCGTTGTTGATGGAACGAAAACTATCACCAAGGAATGTGGAGTAGATCAGGGTCGAAGCGTTCGGGCTGACCTTGGCCACGTACTGATGGGCGCTGAGAAGGTGACCGCACTCTCCCGTGCAGCCGCTTCCCGGCTCGTACGCTCCGGGAGTAGTCGGGTAGTCTCCCGCGGTTGTGCTACCGGCCATATAAATATTGCCCGCGGGATCGATGGCGAGTGCGCTGCCGCCGATTCCTGTCGCAGTGAAAAGCACCTTCGAGCCCGTAGAATCGAATTCCATCAAAAAGAGCCCGCTGCTGTTCGAATTCCGGTAAGCACCCGGAGTCGCGGTGAGTGGAGTAGCGCTCGTGCCGCTCACCACGATATCGCCTTGGGGCGTCAGCGCCACAGCCAGCCCGTTCGTATTGACGGCGCCGATGACTTCGCTGAAGAGCACGTCGCCCGACGCATTCAGCTTCACCAGGAAAGCCCGCGAGCCGGCACTCGACCCCGGAAGCGTGCCTGCCTGTGGGCTGGGAGTCACCGGAAAATCGGGCGAGGTGGTCGTGCCCACTACGTACGCGTTCCCCATTCCATCCACGGCAATCCCGTTTGCGCGGTCCTGTGCCGAGCCGCCGATCGAGCGGTAATAGAGATAGCCGGTTGCAGACGGGTTTAGCTTAACGACAATTGCTGGTGAGGGCGCGGCGGATGCATATCCGAGAGCGATCGGGGTAGCGCCCGCAAGGTAGACATTTCCGGCCGGATCGACGCTGATCGCCGCGGGAATGAAACCTTCGGAGAGGTAAGTGGAGTAAGTCAGGCTGGCCGGCCAGGCCGCCGCAGTTAGCAGGAGTGCCGCACCCGTCACACGCACGAGGTTCATGTGGGATACCTTCGGGAGACGCGGCAGTCAAATGATAGCACACGGGACCGCGCTCGTCGCGGGGTGGGGAAGACGGAAAACGCGGGCAGGAAGGCGAAAAATTATCGGGAGAGCGGCTTTCACCGCTCCCCCGGAATGATGCTGTTAGCCCTTTACCGCAACAGGAACCAGATCCCGGCTGCTGATCACCCGGTCGATCATGCCGTACTCCACAGCCTGATCGGGTTCCATGATGTAATCGCGATCCACGTCCTTGGCCACGCGATCGATCGGCTGGCCCGTCGCATCGGCCAGCATCTTGTTCAGAATCTCGCGCATGCGCAGAATTTCGCGCGCGTAAATGTCGATATCGGCCGCCTGCCCAGCTAAACCCTGCATAGACGGCTGATGAATCATGATGCGGGAATTCGGCAAGCTGAAGCGCTTGCCCTTGGTGCCCTTTGCCAGCAGCACGGCCGCCATGGAAGCCGCCTGTCCGACACAAATAGTAACGATGTCCGGACGAATGAAAGCCATGGTGTCCAGAATCGCCAGACCGGCTGTAATGGACCCGCCCGGCGAATTGATATAGATCGAGATATCCTTTTCCGGATCTTCGGCTTCCAGGAAGAGCAACTGCGCGATAATCAGGTTCGCCACCTGGTCATCGATCGGTGTTCCCAGGAAGATGATGTTCTCTTTCAACAGCCGGGAGTAGATATCGTATGCGCGTTCGCCTCTGGAAGTCTGTTCGACCACCATGGGCACAAGGACAGATTGTCCCATCCTGCCTCCGGAATTCAGATGTAAGACCGGTTGCCCGGCCAGCTCAAGCCCGTTTGGCGGTAACCGCGCGCCGGCCCTTGCGCTGTTTGGTCTGAGCCAGATTCTTTTTCTTCTGCTCCAGCGCCTTGGCGAGGTCTGCGATCGTATTCCGCCCTAGATAATCCATGATACGCGATCTGAGGTTCACCCAGCTATCGTGCATCGAACAAGGCATGTCATCGGAGCATTCGCTAAGTCCACTGGCGCACTGCTGGTAAGGGGCTAAACCGTCCAGTGCCTCCACGATGTCCAGAAGCCGGATCTCCGCCGGATCCACCCGAAGCGCGAAGCCGCCGGTCGGACCCTTGCTGCTCCGCAACAGGCCCTTGCGCGCAAGCTGCTGCAGAATCTTGGCCAAAAAGTGAGCCGGAATGTCTTCCTGCTCGGCGATGTTCTTGACCATGGCGTACTTGCCTTCCGGCACCTGCGCCAGATGCACGAATGCGCGAATGGCGTACTCGGCTGACCGCGAATAAATCATGCTGAATCCCCCGGCAATATCGGAGTAACGTTACTTCGTTATCTTAAAATTTTTCCCCCGCTCCGCGCAAGGGAATTGTGATCAGACTCGCTTTTAGGGTCTTGAATACCCTAATCTGTGGACGCGAGCGGACAGGCAAAAGATACAAACAAGGCCCTGTTTTCTTTGGTGATCATAAAAGATGAGGACTTTCGATCTATGATGCGTTACCGAATTGTTACGGTCCTAGTACTCGCGCACGCGGCGCTCGCCCAGACGGCGATGCCCGCACAACCGTTAATTCGAGCCACCGGAGCCGGCGTCGTCCAAGTGAAACCCGACCAGGCGCGCATCGATATAGGGGTGGTCACCCAAGCCAAGACGGCTCAGGATGCAGCGTCGCAGAATGCAACACAGCTCTCCGCCGCCCTCGCCAAACTCAAATCCGCCGCCGGCCAGAATGCCGAGATCAAAACGAGTGGCTACTCGCTTCAGCCTGTCTACGTCTATCCGCAACCCGGAAAAGCCGTAATCGACGGTTACCGCGCCATGAACACCGTCCAGGTGACCACCAGCGATCTCGCCGGCATCGGCAAAATCATCGACGTCGCAACCCAGGGAGGCGCCAACGAAGTCGAGCGGCTGCAATTTACGCTGAAAGATCAAACCGCGGCCCGCATCGAAGCGTTGAAAAAGGCGGTAGCCGAAGCCCGCACCAACGCCGAAGCCATGGCCGCCGGCATGGGAATGAAAATCGGAAAACTGATCTCGCTGGAAGAATCCGGAAGCGCGCCCATCCAACCGATCTTCGCCGCCGCCGGGCGCGCCCAACTCGCCGGCTCCCCGACGCCCATCGAATCGGATACGATCGAAGTCCGCGCAAACGTCACTCTCACCGTAGCGGTTCAGTAGCGGCCGATCTTGCGGACCGGTTGCGGGCAATCAATTCTCCGTGGGCCGCTCTGCCCGGTCCACCACCACTACCTGCACTTTTCTCTCGCGCGCTGCAGTTCCAGCCCCAACTGCTCGCGAATTGCGGCGAATAGCGGCTCGCGCTCTTCGTGATCCGGCGTCACTTCAGGGTCAAACGGCTCGAACAGAAGCTTGTAGTCATACAATTCCCGTCAGCCCCGTCCGGTCCAGCACCGGGCGGCCCAGCATGCGCTCCAGCGAGCGTGCAAGAAAGGAGATCCGTTGGGCCGTCCCCGCGATGCGCCCCCGCCCCGAGCCCGACATACCGAGCCTCTCGGGAGTGCTCGATTCTTCGATCCGACCACCGTTCTTCGCAACGCTCAGCACATACACCGGCATCGTTTCCTCGTCGCGATGGAACGCAAATTGAAAGCGCTCCCGCAACAGACTTTGCAGCATCTGTTGCACGTCGGCCGTCTTCCTGGCGCCTTCGGCAATCTTCGCCACGATATCGAAAGCGTCCGAACCGAACCACACCGGGCCGCCCTTCACCCGATCTTGCGGAATGCCGTAGGCCCATGCGACAAGCGTCTTGAGCGTCACGCTTCGCATCTCCAGGCGGGATGACAGCAGCTTCATTCCAGGAACTTCACGGAGGCGCGGGTCAGCCCGTTTCACCGAAGCGACTTCAAACTCGGCTTGCGTCTGCGCCGAAAGCAACGCCATCGCGGACAAAAGAACACACGTGACGGCGAGGCTCCGTCCTGTCACGCCGCGCTTGAGCGGCTGGAGGAGCCGGGCTCGCCGGCATTGTTCATTCGTCTTTATGGGCGCCTATTTCTTTGGCGGGTATTTCTCAAAGCTCTTCTTCACCATATCGTCGAGCTTCTTTTGCACGTCCGAAGGCTCCCGCTTGTCGGTCCGCGCAATCGCCCGCCAAACCAACGATTTTGTCGCCGGGTCGCGCAGGTCGATCACCAGCGTACCTTCGGTGTGCGGAGAACGAACGACGCGCGTGCCCCAACCGCGCCACCCCGCCGGATACACCTCGCGCACCATTCGCCGCGTGGCGCCGAGCGTGTACCGCACGTTCAAGTCGCTGCGCCCGCTCGGCGTGAACTCGAGGCCTCGGCCCTCCAGAAATTTCTGTATGTCGCCCTCGATTTGCTTCCGTACCAGCTCGCTGTTCAAGGCCGGGTTCTTGCTGTTCAATACGCCGTCGCGAATCGCGAACGTGTGAAATTTCGAGAAGTCCGCGGATTGATCGAACTCCACGTCCACCTTCTGCGCCAGCGCCGCCGACACCGCCAGCAAACCCAGGATCGCTAACTTCATGCCTCCGTCCTCCCTCTGCTCATCAATTTCAGCAGATCGCCGGTCGCCGCGCTACGGTCGATATAGCCAAAATCACCGTGTTCTTTCACCGCACGAGCAGCGTCCACAAGCCCCGTCATTGCCGCGCGATACAAGGACGTCGCCAGGCTGATTCTCCTCACGCCCGCCGCCGCAAGTTCCGGCACTGAAAACGATTTTCGCGGTATACCCGCCATGAAGTTGAATGGCTTCGACACTGCCGCGCACACCGTCCGCACCGCCTCAAGGGTGGGCAGGCCCGGAGCGAACAGCACGGCAGCACCCGCCTTTTCGAACGCCTGAAGCCGCTGAATGGTCTCGTCCAGATTCGGATTCGCGAACAGGAAGCTGTGTGCCCGCGCGGTCAGCATAAAAGGAAACGGAAGCGACCGCGCTGCTTCCGCTCCCGCCGCGATGCGCTCTACCGCGAGCGAAAAGTCGTAGAGAGGCGCCGCCCCTTCCCGCGCCGCGTCTTCGATGGTGCACCCGGCCAGGCCAGCCGCCGCCGCGCCGCGCACCGTCTCGGCAACATCTTCCGGAGAATCGCCGAACCCGTTCTCCAGGTCCGCCGACACCGGCAGATCGACCGCATCAGCAATCGTCCGCGCATGCGCCAGCGCCTGCTCCCGCGAAAGCTCGCCGTCCTTCAAGCCGATCGCCATCGCCGAGGCAGCGCTGGAGGTCGCCAGCGCCTCAAATCCCAGCCCCGCAAGAATGCGCGCGGACGCCATATCCCAGGGATTCGGAATTACAAACGTTCCGCTCTCATGCAGGCGCTGAAAGCGCAAAGCTTTTGCGGTTTGTGTGAAGCTCACTCCGTCATCTTACTGCCGGAATGCTGGTTTTTGATATTCGGCGCGGCTACTTGCCGAACGTGATCTTCGAATCGGCTTCGAATTTGCGATAGTTTCGAAATTCGATACTGTTGCGCGTGCACGCGCCGCTGCCGCTGAAGCACGCTACGTTCTCGCCCTTAGCGGGCAGCAGATACGGCTTCTGATCGATCTTCACGAAGCCATACTCCAGCACGCATTCGGCTTTGTTGAGGTGATAGCCCGGCGGAAACGAATTCGCCTTCTGCTCCACACGCAGTACCCGGCGGCTCTCCTGGTCTACCCAGATTGCGCCATCGTAACCCGGCGAGTATTGGCCGCCGTTCGGCGCGATGAGAATCCAATGCGAGTTCGCCTGCGGCACGCTATAGTCGAACACCCACGCCGCACGACCCGCCACGCGATCTTCGCCGCGCCGCTTGAACGTCGCATTGGTCGCCAGCGACATCACATCTTCAAGCGTGGTGCCGAATTCGCCCGTGGACCACGATCCGCTCCGCTCCGGAGGCGCCAGCGCGGGTTCGCCATCGATCTTGATGTCGCGGTATTCCTCCTTGCCGTTCTTGTAGGCCACTTCCGTGGTAACGACGTCGATGCTTTGCCACGCGCTGATGCCGCCCTGCCGCACGGAGCGCGTGGTGTTCTGCTGAACCAGAAAATTCGGCAGGCCCGCGCTGAAGGCCGTCGATGCGTAGCGCGCGTCGGCGATGATATCTCCGTCCGTCCCCGGCCGGGGAGCTTTGGGCGCGTCGGGCGTTTCCGCGGGGGCCGGCGCCGCTTCCGCTTCCGGTTCCGCGGGAGTGGATTCGGCGGGAGCCGGCGTGGACATGGAATGTGGCTTGCCGAAATCCGATGACTGCGGAGCGCGGACGGACGCTTCGTTCATGGGCTTCTCCGAGGGCTGGCCGCTGTGCGTGAGAACGATGCGCAAGGCCGTTTCCACGTCGTCCGGACTCGCGTCTACGGTGAGCTGATCGCCGGGATGCAGCAGCGAATCGCGGATCGGCTCGCCGGCGGGATTGCGAAATTGCGTTTTGCCCAGGAGTCGAAATCGAAGGACGGCCTTCTTAGAGATCTCCAGCAGCATGTCCTTCTCGCCGAGTTTGCGCAAGCTTCCGGACACGCTGACCACCGTGATTTTCTCCGCCGCCGGCGCGCCCGTATCGCCGCTCTTCTTCTTCGGCAGCTTCACTTCCGGCACCGGCAAGTTCACTGGAATACCGCCCGGCAAGCGGCCCGGATAGGTGTTGGGAGGATACTGTCCAGGAGGATATTGTCCCGGCGGATATTGTCCGGGAGGGTATTGCCCTGGAGGGTATTGGCCGGGAGGATATTGTCCGGGCGGATACTGGCCCGGATAGGTCTGGGCAACCGCCATCGCGGCGAACACAAACAGAGCAGCTCCCCGCACAACTGTACCCCCTCGGTGTTTGATTCTACTCCAGACGCTCGCCGGTTCCCAGCGGGTGCGGCGAGGTCAATGACCCGGCGAAGTTACGAACCTTCGGCCATTCAGCCCACAACCTGAAAATCCATACTCTGCGCTGCCGTTTGCCTGCTTCCTTTGTCCGTGACGATCACCTGCAGCACATAATCCCCGGGCTTCATCGTCGGACCCAATTGCATAGCGCCGCCGCCGAGCAGATGCTTCGGGTCCGCCTGATCGTGAAGGTCCAGCGCCATCGGCTTGCCCTGGTAAATCTGCTGACCATCGCGGAACATGCGCGTCTGTATCTCTACTTCCGGTTGTTTGCCCGCGTCCGACTGCGCATTCAGAATCTGGAAAGCGTATATGAGTTCATGACCGGGGCGGAAGTGGCGCACCGCCGGACTGCCATCGGGATTGTCCGCGCTGCCCTTCTGATCCTCGCGCATAATCAGGCTGGAGACCGTCAGTTTGCCCTTATTGACATCCGGCACCTCGACAAATTGCGTCGCCGACCCGACCTGGTCCGTGCTCGGATCGCAGATCGCCACGCGCATCTGATACGGACCGGGTTTCTTCACCGGATGCGGAACATCGTACAGCAGCCCGTTCTTCAGCGCCGTGCGGTAGGTCTCGTCCGGCATGTCTATGGTGTGCGTCTGGCTGGTGGTGTCGTTGGCGATTCCGTTTTCGTCGAACGTGACCGCGAGCAGGTCGATGGTCGCCTTATGATGGCCGTCGGCAACATCTTCGAACTTGAGGTCCCTGGCATCGATGTGCAGCAGCGTGCTGAGATACGGGCCGCGCTTGGGATCGTAGGAAAAGAGCCCCGTCAATTGGACATGTATCTGCCCGGAGGAGAACGGCGAATTGAGCGCGTGCGCCAGCAGCGCCGCCGGTGTTTGCGCCACCTGCCGCTCGTAGCGGTCCGAATTGCCGAGGAAGCCGCTCCGATAACGCACCTTCAGTCCTTCGCGCTTCACCTTCACTTCCAGCTTGTGAAACCTGGCCTGTCCGGTGCGCGGATCGAAGGTGCTCGCGTCGGGATGATACGCCAGCAGGTAGTAGCCTTGCGAATCCTCCATCACCTGCCGGATCTCACTGAAGATGTCGTTATTGTCGTGCAGAAACAGGCCGCCCGTCTGGCTGGCCAACCGGACCATCCCGTCTTGCGAACGGAAAACCTCGGCCGACCGGCGCATCGGAAGATTTGCGATCTGCCGGGAATTCATGCCGCGCGTGTTGTCCGCCGCCGTGAGCCCGTAGTATTGCAAGCCGCGGGGATCGATGCTGTAAATCACCACCGACGAGCGGTCGGCCGCATCCAGCAGACGGTTGAGATTATCCATCACGCGCGGGTCGGGATCGTTGCGATGAAACAGTTGCAGGTTCTCGGTGAAGAGCATCAGGCTCTTGCGGCCGGGCAGATCGCGCAGTCCATCGACCACGTAGCGGATCGCGCCCAGGCTTCCGCTGGCGATGATCGAATTCCGCTCGCGCTCCAGAGCGCTGTTTTCGCCGGAGCCGAGCGGCGCGAAACTACTGACGCCCACGCGGCCCAGTCCGTTGAATTTGATGCGGTCGATTGCGGCATTGAGAATGCGCTTGTCCGTGGTGAATTGCTGGAATGCGCCCATGCCCGCGCTGGTGCGGAGAATCGCGACCATGTCTCCGGGCTGCACTTCCGTATTGACGAATTTCTTCAGCGAAGAGCGAATACGGGCCACGCTGTCGAACGAGAGCGCGAGATCGTCGATCACCACGGCGACGGTACGCCGCACCTGGCTCGGCTTCAACACAACCGGCGGCGGAGGCGGCGTGCCCTTCTTCACCGCGGCAGGCGCCGGTGTGGACGATGCGGCGGCTGCAGTTGGCGCGGTATCGATGTAGGAAAAATTGGTGATCCGCTGCGGCTTGCCATCCTGCAGAATCTGAAAATCGTCAGCGGAAAGATCCGTGATGTGATTGCCCTTGGCATCGGTCACCACAGCATCCATCTGCACCACGTTGACGTTGATGCGGATCACCGTCTCGGGCTGCTGCGTTTGATAGGCATTGGGCAGCGGAGCCTGAGCCAGCGCCAGGTTGACGGCAAGTAAAAATGCAGCGGGACGTATCATATGTTTTGAACCCGAGCGCCTGGACGATGTTGCGATGTACGAACTCATAGCGAACCTCCCGGCCGGTGCGCGAGTATTGGACTTAGGCGCCCGTGCCGGTAGTTTTCATACCGAACGCCGCGACATAGCCGTGGTGCGGCTGGATCTGGAAAACCCCGGCGAACGCCGATCCGGCGCGTACATCATCGGGGACGCAGCGCGCATGCCGCTGAAGGCTGGCTCTTTCGAGCTAGTGGTCAGCAACCATAGTTTGGAACATTTTAGCGACTTGCGCGGAGCGCTGAAGGAGATCGCAAGAGTCCTGAAGAGCGATGGCGGCTTGTTTGTTGCGGTGCCGGACGCGACCACGCTGACCGACCGTATCTATCGATGGATGGCGCGCGGCGGCGGCCACGTGAACGCGTTCCGGCGGCCGGACGACGTGATCCATCCGGTGTGCGAGGAAACGGGCCTGGAGTACCGCGGCGGGTATCTTCTATACAGCTCGCTGTCATTCTTGAACCGGCGGAATATTCCAGGCCGCCGCGGAAAGAAGATGGTCTTGTTTTTCGGCGGCAGCGAGCGATTTCTGGCGCTGCTGATGTGGAGTTTGAAGCGAGTGGACACGTGGTTCAACACGCGCCTGAGCGTCTATGGGTGGACGTTTTACTTCGGCAGTGCGCAGCCGGAGCGCGACCGAGCGTGGCCGAATGTTTGCGTGCGGTGCGGCGCCGGCCAATCGGATGAAGCTGCCGCGGCGCTGGCTACAGGACGCCGCTGGCGCTGCCCCTGCGGAGGGCTGAACTTACTGTAGGTACCGGCCTCCGGGGCGTTGCCATGCGCGCTTAACGGCCGAACGTCACGCCAAGTGTGAGTTCCAGTTGGTTCGGATTGGAATACAGAAATGGATCTTCCTGCGCATCCGTACCCCAGCGTGTGTAGCGGGCCTCAGGGTGCAAATGAATCGGACCGGTTCGCAGGCTGATTCCGACTCCGGCAGTGATGCCGCGGCTGGACCGGCGCGAGATGGTGCTATTCAGGCCGGTGGCGGGGATCGGGAAAGTCTGCCCCGGGAACGTTTCGGTCGCCGAGCGGGAGTTTTCGGACGAGGTTCGAAACGCGGGTCCGGCGAGGACTTCCAGGCCGTGCGCCACGCGGTACGACGCCGTGACCGGAATTTCCCAGGAGTGCGCGATGATGCGCGCATCGTTGAAGACGTCAGCGTGTTCCGTGAGGTTGTCGAAGCGAAGCCTATGGTACAGCGCGTCGGCTTCGATGCCGAAGCGATGCGGCAGGTTGACGCGGAGCATCGGCCCGACGATGTAGCGGCGCGTTGCAGAGCGGGCGGTCTCTCCGAAGCCGATGTGGAATTCGGTGTTGACGATGAACGATTCGCTAACCGGGACACCGCCGCGGATTCCGAGTTCGAGTGATTGGGCCTGCACCAGCAGGGGGACAACGAGAAGGAAACCTGCCGTTCGCACGCTACTAAGACCCGTCAGGCCGGCGGATCAACTACGCGCGGCTGAGAATTTCCATTAGTTCCGGCTCCGTAAGCTGGATTGGGTTGGCCTGCATGCTGCTGGCCTTTGCAGCCTTTTCGGCAAGCTCTTGCGCGTGCCCCGCCGTGACTCCGAAGGTGCTGAGCGCCGGGATTTCCAGCCGTTCACAGAGCGCCAGAAGCCAGTGCGCTCCGTCTTCCGCCGTGGCTTGCGGCCGCCCTGTCAGGATGCGCGCCACCTCTTCATAACGCCGCAGGGCAGGGCATTCGGGCGCGCGACGGCGCAGCGCCTGGATGTTCACCGCCGTCGCGTGTGGCAGCACGGCCGCGCACGCCATACCGTGCGGGATCGGGAACATGCCTCCGAGAGGCGCCGCGAAGCCATGGACCGCGCCCAATCCGGAATTCGCCAGCGCGAGGCCGCCGAGCAGACTTGCCCAGCTCATCGCGGCTCTTGCCTCGCGATCCGCGCCGTTCGCGAACGCCCGCGGGAGCGCCGCCGCCGCGTGCCGCATTCCTTCGATACAAAACAGATCCGTCATTGCGTTGGCTCGCGAGGAGACATACGGCTCGATGAGTTGGGTGAGCGCATCCAGGCCGGTCGATGCCGTGAGCGCGCGCGGTAGCTCGTATGTCAATTCGGGATCGACCAGGGCCATGGCGGGGAGCATCGACTGGCTGCGCAGGCTCGCCTTCACCCGATGGTCGGGCGAAGCCAGGACGGCGTTGCGCGTCACCTCGGACCCCGTTCCCGCCGTCGTCGGAATCGCAATGCACGGCGCCGCAGCGCGCCCAAGCGCCTGACCGCGTCCGATCACTTCGAGGTAATCGAGCGGATCTCCGGGATTCGTGAGCAGGGCTGCCAGCGCTTTTCCGGCGTCGAGCACGCTGCCTCCCCCGATCGCGATCACGACATCGCACGCGTGTTCGCGCGCAACCGCGGCGCCCGCGCGGATCAGTTCGATGGTCGGCTCCCCAGCAACTGCCAGCGGAACAGTCGCGATCGCCGGGATGCGTAGCGGAGCGCGATCGGGATGCGAGCCGGTCACCACCAGAGCGCGCTTGCCGAACCGCGCCGCCGCCGCGGCAACCTCGCCCCGGCGCCCTTCGCCGAAGACGATCCGGCCTGCGGTAGCGAAATCGAAGCGCATGGCTACCAGTTTTCGTCGGCGGGGTCGAAGTTGCGATAAATGGTGCGACTGCGCGGTTCGGCGAGCATCTCCGCGACGCGCTCCGCCCAGGCGCTGTAGTGCGGCGTCTCGCGATGTTGCGCGTGCCCTTCGGGGTTTTGGTAGATCTCGAGCAGCATGAAGCGCGTGGGATCGTCGGCTTGCTGGAGCACGTCAAAGCGGACGGCGAGCGGTTCCTGGCGCGTCGCCGCGGCATTCTCCAGCGTCGCGGCTTTGAATGCGTCAAGGTGCTCGGGCTTCACATGAACGTAGACGGTGAGGATGTGCATGTCTTCTGAATATTATTGCGTGCCCGGCTCCCAGTGCGCACGGAAACCAGCGATCTGCCGCATGGTGGCTTCGAAATCGCCCTGGAAGCAGACGGCGCGGTCGTCGACGTACACGTGCGCGGGCGGCTTCTTATCGGTGACGCGCGAAACGAACTCCGCCAGGCCGTGCTGCTTGAGCCACTCCTCCACGTGCGGCCCCCAACGCACCGTAAAGACCACCACTTCGTAGCCTTGCTCATTCAGCGTGCGCAGGAAGTCGCGCGCGCCTGGCCGCGGCGGATGAAAGAAGTCCGCGCCGCGCCAGCCGTCGAACGCGTTGAGCACCCCGTCGAGGTCCACGCAAACTATCGGTTTGTCGGACATAGTGATTCCAGAAGGTGGAGATATCGCCGATGCTCGCGGCGAAACAGGGCGGCATCGGCTGAGCCGCCGAGTCCCTTGATCGCCAGATCGCAGTAGCCGATTCGAAAGGCCAAATACGCGAGTTTGTAGAACGGCAGGCGGGTGGCGGCACAGGGGTCGCCCGCCGCCTGTGTGTAGCGATGCAGCAGGTAAGCTTCGGCATCACGCTCGAAGCCGAACTCGATTATGGTTCCGGCCAAGTCCCAGGCAATATCCTGCGGACCGGGATGGAAGTGATCGTCGGAATGGTCCAGCGCATCGGTTTTCAGCGTGCCGGCCCATTCGTGCGGGAACATGCGCGCGTCCAGCAGGACCTCGGGTGCATCCGCCACAGTGCGATGGTAAGGCGAGGCGTCGCGGCCGGTGTTCACCGCGATCATTTCGGCGAGCGGCTCGAATTGCGCGGCGCGGCCCGTCGGGAACGTGCGCCGGATGTGCGCGAGATACCCGGCGAGGCGCTCGATGGCGGGTGGCTCGCCTTCGCCGTCCACCCAGGGCTGCGAAAGAAATCCCGATTCCAGGGCAACCGGCTCGGGGATGAAGCCTGAGACCAGCCGCGCGCGCTCGAGCTTGGAGCGGCCGTAGCGGCCGTATCCGGCGAACTTGTGGAGTGTGCCATCGCGCAGATACTTGCGGCGTTCGTGCTGCGGCTGGGCGGCGATGTCGCGGCCCTTGCGCCATGTTCCGCCCGAGAGATCCTGCGCGCCGGCGAACAATCCCAGATCTTCGAAGCTGCATGTATAACACCGGTACTCGGGCCATTTGCGGCGGGCAGTCTCGTTGACAAATGCAGAGACGTCCGGCCGCCAGCTTGGAAACAGCGCGATTCGTTCGGCGCCTATGCCGAGGTTCTCCAGAAACGCGGCTACGGAGATGAAGGAACTGCCGCTCAACCCCGGTCCTTCGTCCACGATCGCGAACCAGCCCTGCCACTCGCGCCAGCGCGCGGCGAGATCGGCGTGCACACGCAGCTCGCGATTCCAGGGATGGCCGCGCGGACGCACGGTCCAGGATTTCGTGGTGCAAGTGAGCGCGGTGCACACTTGCGAAGCGAGCGTGGTTCCGATGCTCCGAATGCCGATTACGGCGACCCGTTCCGGGCGGCATTCGGCCTGAAACTGCTGTGCCGCTCTGCGGTATAGCTCCGGATCCAGCGCATAGTACGCGAAGCCCTCGGGCACGGAGATTTCGATTTCGGAGGGCAGCTCGAGCCCTTGCCAGCGGCCTTCGCGCAACGCTTGCAGGGTGGGATGATCGGCATCAATCTCGGGGCATAGCGCGTCGGCCACGCCGGCTTCCAGTTCGCCGAGATTCATGCGTTGTTCCAGACCGCAAGAGCTCTCGACGCGCGCGACGGCTTCAGCCGTGGGGATGCGGGAGCGCTGCTCGCGATAGGCGATCATGCGGCTTCGGTTTTTGGGGCGCGGGCGCGCCGCAGCGTGAGCCGGTAATTGGGACGGTCTTTGGCGCCCCATTGATATTTGAACGTTTCCGGCTGCCGCAGAAAATCGAACTCGCGGATGCCTTCCTCAATCGCGGCGGCGATGGAGTGCTTGAGCAGCACGGCACCCGGACTGTACTTACCCCACGCCGGGTCAAAACCTGCGAGGTAGGCGTATGCCGTACCTTTCGCCACAAGGTTGTACTGCACCGCGATGCATTCGTCATTGAGGAAGAGCCCGTACAGGCGCAGCAAGCCGGCTTTCTGCATCGCTTCCGCCGTCTCACGATGAAACTTCTGCAGGCGTGCGCTGCCCAGGACGCCGTCCTGGCCGCGCTCATGCCAGCGGTTGGCGTGCAGGCGAAAGAGGTGATCCAGCAGGCAGGGCTGGTTCATTTCAATGCGGAGTTCACCCGAGCGGCGCAGTCGGTTTTCGGCGCGCCGTAGGTCAGTCCGGAATTTATTGTCGAGCGTGGAGAGATGATCCTCAATGCCGGCGGCAAGCGCGGCCACAGGACAGACGCTACAGGGCTCGGCGGGGAGGCCCAGTTTCAGCAGGGGAGAACCGGCGCGGATTTCCTCCAGGTTGGCGATGCTCCAGTCGCCGTTCTTCTGTAAGTAGTCCAGGATCGCTTCGGCCGCTTCGGCGCCGCGCGATGTGAGTAAGTCGGTGTAGTCCGTGATTCCCGCTCCCAGCCACGAAAGTTGTACGGTTCCGGGGTACCCCCACTGAAACAGCGGCGCCACGGCTACCAGGTGGCTATCATCCGAGACCCGGAGTACGAAGAGCTTTCCTCCACGCCAGAGATTCCTGGTCCACGGAATCAGCCAGGCTGGGTGTTGGAAGGGCGTGGCATCCGTTTGTGCCCATAGCTCCGCCCATTGGGGGGCCAAGGCGGCTATGGATTCAAGTGAAGTTAATTCCTGGATTGTGAGCATGTTCCTAAGTGCGACCCTTCGCGGCGGCGGACGCTGCCGGTGAGGTCCCGGTAAAGTTCAAGATACTTTTGCGTCATTTGTGATGCGGTGAAGTTAGACTGCGGCGTAACAGGTCTCACTGTCCGGATCGCTTCCGCCATTTCCAGCGGCGTACTTACTAAGCGGGTGGCGATTTCGGGCAGGGCACCGTTCGGATACGCGATTACGGGAGTGCCGCAGGTGAGAGCTTCCATCGCGACTAACGAGCTGGTTTCCTGTGCGAGGCTCGGCGCCAGCAGGCAGCGCGCGGCGGTGAGTAGACGGGTTTTGCGTACTCCCGTCACTGGTCCGGCATAGCGTACGTTCCTGCCCAGTCGCGGCAGGATCTCTGTCTGGAAGTAGTGTTCATGTTCCGGGTATGGATACAACTCGCCTGCGAGGATCAGCGGCACTCCAGCAAGCTGCGCGGCTTCGATCGCGATATGGAGACCTTTTTCGGGGCAGATCCTGCCCAGCGCCAGCGCAAAGTTGCGCTTACTCACCCTCGCCGGGCGAATGCTTACGCCGTTCTCGATCACCGGAACGAACCTGGGGCACGCGCTTTGTTGTGCTCGCGATACAGCGTTCAGTGTTACCGGTAAGTCGAAGACCCGCGGCGGATACCAGGAAGGGGGTAAGTGGAGTGTCGCCAGCATCGCCGGGCCGCTGGATGGCAGGTAAGTGAGAAAGTCGATGCCATGAAAGTGCACTAAGTCAACGTCGTACCGGTGAAGCGCGGAAGCGATTGCCGTCCGATGGTTCGCCTGCGCCCATGACCGCGCCTCGCGCGTAAAGGCGCCTTTCACGCGCGGCGTGGCAATCAATGTCCCGGCCACCTGTGAGCCTTCGGCTGCAATTACGATGGAGCGGTCGCCGAGTACGGAGTCGATCTCGGTGAGCACGCGCTCGGCGCCGCCGGTCGCTTCCGGCCCTACGATGGCGAGCGGGTAAGCGACACTGAGAATCCTCATAGCGCCCCCTCCAGGTGCAGCGCCTTCATTGCCTCCGCGATGTACCGGCGGAACTCCGTGCCATCGACGCCCCAGCCGAAGGTCTCATACAGGAGGATGCCGGGATGCGGCGCTTTCGTGAAATCGTAGACGGGCGCGGGGCGAAACGTCTCCTCGCCCACAGCGAACCGGTGCAGCACGGCGGCTTGGGAGCCGTAACATTCCAGCATCTGCTGCTTGCGCCGGCTCTCCGGCTTCGTCAGCACGATCGTTTCACCGGACTCGTACCCCGGCAGGAAACGGCTGATCTCCCAGGCGGGAGCCTTGTCCGGATCCGTATGCGAAGGCGAGGCGTGATAAGAAGTGAATTCGACGATTTCCGGCGGCGTAGGCACAAGCGCGCAGGCGGCGTGCACGGCGAAGGCAATCGCATCGTGATCGGGATGCCCGCCCTCATACGGATGCGTCAGAATCGTGCCCGGTCGAAGCTCGGCGATCAGAGCAATCGTGCGCTTCGTTAACTCGGGCAGGTTGCGCATCGCCTCCTGATCCGCAAGATCGAACGAACGGAGTTGCCGCTCCGTAATATGGGCGATCTCCATCGCGTTGAGTAACTCCTGACGCCGCGCGGCCGCATAATCCTCGCGGCGTTTGTAACCCGCCTCGCGAGCGAATGAGACATCGCGGGGAGCCCCATCGGTGACCGTGACGATGACGGGGTTCCGCATGCGGCTGAGGACGCCGCCCGCGCTTACCGTCTCGTCGTCGGGATGCGCCACGACGAGTAACACGGGCCGGCGTGTCAGGGCGTCTTCAACGGGCATAGCGGCGGGTCATAGCCGCGCAGAACTCGGCGAACTCCTCGACGCGCTGCGGCGGACTGGTGTGGTGTGGACGAATGCCGGCATTTTCCGGCGTGAAGCAGTAAGTCACAGTTACATTGAACTTATCCAGAGCCTTCATTTGGCGGTCAAACCATTTCAGCGCATCCGGACGCTTGGAATCCGCCCAACTGAGTCCGGTGCGTAGATAGTGCACTCCCAGGTCCTTCAGCCGCTTCACGGCATCGGCAAGCCTGTGGTCTTCAAAATGAAACCACTGGCAGATGCCCATTTGCGGCGTGTATTTGGGAAACTGCTTGTAGGCCAGCTTTTCCGTGCCGTCTTCGCGCACCAGGCCCATATAAAAGTGGCGGTAATACGATGAGCCCTCCGCTTCGCGGTGGCGCGTAGTGGCCGGCCAGGCGCGCGGCAGATCGTAAAGGCTGTACCAATGGATGCGCGGCACCTTGCCGAGGAGTAACTCAGCCGTGCGGCGCAGTCCGAACTCCTGCACCTCTTCCGCGCCGAAAGTTGAAACGCCCACTTCACTAACCCATACGGGTAACTCGGTGACCGCGCGTATCTCCGCTATCTTCTCCGGCCATTCGTGAATGCTCCAATGATTCCAGTCCAGTGGAAAGCCGTGTACGGCGACCACATCCACGTGGTGCAGCACGCACTGCTCGTCCATATTGCGGATGAAGCCGGTGTCGATGGGAGAAATTCCGCCGAGCACGCGCGGCACGCGAGCATTCTCGGCCTTGACCGCATCGGACGCCTGCTTCACCATGTCGGCGAAGATCTTCCAACCGGGATCTATTTCAAAGTCCCAGTGCGACATGTTGTTCGGTTCGTTCCACAGCATCACCGCTTCAATCACGGCGGCGGCCTCCCCGTAAGGCGCGCACTAACTCATCGCTGCCGCAGTGCGACCAATCCTGCATTGCCGCCGCCTGACAGACAAAGACTTCCAGTTCCGGGTGGTCAATGATGTGGAAGCCGGCGCTGCGCAGCATCGCTTCCGCGCAGGCGACGTTGGGAATCCACCAGTTGGTGGGATCGTCCGCGTACCTGTCTTCCACGAAGTGTAGCTTCGGGTAACCTGGGTCATTGAAAACGGCTTTCTCGGAAAATGGGTAATCCCCGTCGATGCGGTCCACCTCCGTGCTGCCGCGGAGCAGGGACTGGAACACCAACTTATCCCGCGCCACCGTTTCGTGGATGAGATCGAGCGCGAGTAAGGGGTGCCGCAGATGATAGAGCACGCCCATAAAGATGACCCAATCAAACTTTTCGCCGAGATGGCCCACTTCATAGACGGAGAGCCGGTGAAATTCAATGTCCGCGCCCACCACCTGGGCCGCAAACCGCGCCTGCGCGAGGTAGCGCTCGTCGTGGTCGATGGCGACGACGCGGTCGGCGCCGCGCCGCTTCATTTCGAGGGAATAGAAGCCGGCGTTGCAGCCGATATCGAGCACTGTTTTCCCGCGCAGATCCCGCGGAATCGCATGCTCGAAACTCTTCCACTTGAAGCTCGGATAGTCGCCGAGAAAATGGTTCGGCGCGGTCTCCACGCCGTTGAGATTGAGATTGTGAAACCAATCGCCAAGTTCGCTGACGCGGCCGCGAATCTCTTCAGCGCTCCACTGACGCGTGGCGGTCCTCATACGTGCGCCCCGCTGAGAAGGCCGATGGCCTCGCGATACCCGTGCAGCGTTCCGACGTCCACATAATCGGTGCCGGCCGGGATGCCCTGCGCTACACCACCCTCGGCGAGCCAGGCATTGACGAGCGTGCCGATGTATTCGTCCGTATGGCGGCGGCGCTGCCACAGCGCGTGCAGCTCCGCGAGCACGCTGCCGGGCATTTTGAACGCGCCCCAGATCCAACGGCAGCCGATGTCGGGTTGCTTGACGCGGATTTCCTGTACACGGCCCGCATCGTCGGTCAGAACCGCGTCGAAGAGCTCGGGCCGCTCCACGGGGAAAAGCAGAAAGGAGAGGCGGTCGTCGGGTAGCTTGCGGAGAGCGTCTTCGGGGAACCAGATGGTGTCGGGCAGTCCGACGATCGCCGGTTCATCGGGGCGAATGAGCGGGAGCGCCCGGAAAATCGCATCGCACAATCCCGCGGCCACGGGCTGCACGGTGTAGCAGACGCTCGCGGTGGATACTTGCGCGCTGTAATACTCCAGAATGTCGCTCTTGCCGGGCGATATGACGAAGCAGATTTTGTCCGCGCCGCCCAGAATCATACGGTCGACGAGATATTCGCTGACGGCGCGCGGGCGCTCCGTTTCCCCATCGAAGCGGCTGCCCACGGGGAGCAGCTCCTTGGAAAACGCCAGCGGCTGAATGCGGCTGCCGATGCCGGCAGCGGGCACGATTCCCCACATATCAGATCTCCATTCGGCTGCCGCTCGCGGCCCCCGCTTCCACCGGCAGGGAGAGCGCGGCCTCCAGAATATTTTCGAGTTCCAGGGCGCGATGCGCCGCGGTGTGCGCGGAGAGTGCGCGATCGCGGCCCGCGCGTGCCATGCGGGCAAGGTCCTCCGGCGAACGGTCCAGCGCTTCGAGCACATGCCTGGTGGTGCGCGCGACCAGGATTTCGCGCTCCGGCTCGAAAAAGTAATCGAGCCCGTCCCATTCGTCGCTCACGATGGGAACGCCGCACGCGGCAGCTTCGAAGAGCCGTCCCGAAGGGCAGTAACCCATCGCGGCCATGGGCGCTCGCGTCACGCTGAGAGTAAGTCGCGAAGAGGAATAGAAAGCCGGATGCTCCGGCGGCGGCACGTGCGGATTGAAGAAGAGATTTTCCGTCCACGGGAACTCTTTCGGATACTGCGGACCGGCCATCAGGAAGCGCATGGCGGGACGGCTGCGGGCAGGCTCGAGGAACAGCGTATCGAGAGCAGCCTGACGGTCCGAGGCATAGGTGCCGAGATAGGAAAGATCGCAGCGAAAGCGGTCTTCGCAGCGCGCGGGATGATGATGCTCGGGGTCGACGCTGCCGTACAGCGGCGCGACATGGCGCGCGCCGAGCAGAGTCTTCAGATCGGTGAGCGCGCGGCCGCCCGTGTAGGAAAGCACAAGATCGAAATCGCCGAGACCGTTTGGCGGAAGGTAATCGACACGCTGACCGGCTTGCACGCGGCTGATGGTAATGCCCGTGTCCAGATCGTAGAAGCAGCGGATGCGGGCGGGGGAGGAGAGCACTGCATCGGTAGCCGCGGTGGCATCGGGGCAATATGAAGTGACGACGGCCGCGTCGCAGTCGGCGAGGTGGCCCAGCGCGCGCGCTCGCACAGCCTCCCAGGAGGGGTAGAGGATGAGATCGCCTCCGGGAAGGCCCCATAGGTCCCGGTGCTCGGCGTAATAGGGTGTATCGCGCTCGAAGAAAACTACGCGATGGCCCAGGTGCGAGAGCGCACGGATCAGGCCGCGCCATAACGTAGCGTGGCCGTTGCCCCACGAGGAACTGACGGACAAGCCGAAAATGACGAGCTTCACAGTTCCAAGGATTGCAGATGGTGTGCGGATCTACCGTTCGTTTGGGAACAAAGGGCGCCGGTAACGCATACTGTAAAGCGATGACTACGTTATACCTTGTACGGCACGGCAATAACGATTTCGTCGGAGGACGGATCGCCGGTTGGCTGCCTGGCGTGCATTTAAACGAGGAAGGTCGCGCGCAGGCGGAGCGCGCGGCGGAGTTACTTGCGGGGCGTGGGATTCAGGCGCTCTATACCAGTCCCCTCGAACGCGCGCAGCAGACCGCCGCGGCGATCGGGCGGAAGCTTGGGCTGGAAGCGCAGGTCCGCGAGAACCTGGGCGAGGTGCGTTATGGCGAATGGACCGGTAAGTCATTTTCGGAGTTAGATGCCGATCCGCGGTGGAAGGTATATAACACGTTCCGGAGCGGGACTCGTCCGCCGGGAGGTGAATCGATGCTCGATTGCCAGCGGCGTCTTGTCGCAGAAGTTGAGTGGCTCCGGGAGCGGCACGATGGCGAGAGCGTGGCCGTAGTAAGTCACGGCGATATCATCCGGGCGGCCCTGTTGTGGGCGCTCGGGTCGGGCATCGACTGCTTCTCGCGATTAGAAGTGCGTGTCGGAAGTGTCAGTATTGTCGAGGTCGCGGACTGGGGATGTCTTGTGAAGGGCGTGAACTGGTTTTGAAAGGCATTTCAGGCTTTGGACCCGATTTTAGCGGGTCCAAAGCCTAAAATGGTTTACCGGCCCGTACCCGCAGTGGAATCGGTGGTTTTCGTCTTAGTCTTTACTTTTCCATGATGTTTCTTAACCTTCGTGTTCGTGGTGCTTGACTCCGACTGCACCCCGCCCATACCGTCGTTGCTGGTGGTCGTGCTGGTAGAGTTGCTGGTCACGTCTTTCCCATGGTGCTTCGACTGCGTATTCGTCTGCGTGTCCGTACTCTGGCTCTGGACGGGCGCCTGCGCCAAGGCCAATCCTGCGCAAATGGCTGAGATCGCTAAGAGTTTCATATATGATTCCCCTCCGCTGGTACGTGTAGCAACTCCGGGACCAAACCTCCGGACTTTCCCCCGGTTGAAATTGTCCGCTGATGTACAGTCGCGAGGAGCGCGCGAAACGCTAGTTCCGAGCGATCATCTCGACGATCTCCTGGCCGATCGCCAGCGACGCCGTAGCTGCCGGGCTGGGGGCGTTGAGCACGTGAAGAGCGTTCCGGCGGGCGATGAGTTGGAAGTCCTGGATGATGTCGCCTGCAGGCGAGAGCGCCTGCGCACGCACGCCGCTGCCGCCGGTGGCGAGGTCGGACGGTTGGATTTCCGGCACCAGGCGCCGCAGAGATTGACAGAAGATCTCTTTACTGAAACTGCGCCGTAACTCGAACCATGCCATCGAGGGGTACTTGCGGAGGAACCGCCAAAAGCCGCGATAGGTGAGCGCATCGAAGAGGTCGGCCGCGTTGAAGTCGGTCTTGCGATAGCCTTCGCGGGCGAAGGCCAGGACGGCGTTGGGTCCGGCTTCCACGCCGCCATGGATCAGTCGCGTGAAGTGCACGCCCAGAAATGGAAAGCGCGGGTCGGGCACGGGGTAGATCAGATTGCGCACCAGGTGGGCGCTCTCCGGCTTGAGCTTGAAGTATTCACCGCGGAACGGCACGATGCGGATGTCGCGCGGTTCGCCGGCGCTGGCTGCCACCCGGTCGGCATGAAGACCGGCGCAGGTGATCAGAAAGCGGCCTTCGACCGCGCCGGCGGTGGATTCGGCGGTCCATGCGGACGAGGTCTGCCGCAGACGCGTCACGCGGGCGCCGGTGATCACACGCACGCCGCGCGATTGCAACTTTTCGACCAGAACGTCGCAGACGCGGAGATAATCGACGATACCTTCCTGCGGAACGCGCAACGCGGCGACGCCGCCCACGTGCGGCTCGATTTCGAGCATTTCCGGACGCGAAAGCCACCGCAAGCCTTCGAGTCCGTTGGCGATGCCGCGCTCGTGCAGGTCGCGCAGGCGCTGGACTTCCGAATCGCCCGCGGCGACCACGAGTTTGCCGCACACGTCGTGCGGCACCCCATTTTCCAGGCAGAACTCGACCATCTGCCGGATGCCTTGCACGGCGAGACGCGCCTTCACGCTGCCGGGCTTATAGTACAGACCACAGTGCAGCACGCCGCTGTTGTGGCCCGTCTGGTGCGCTCCCACGCGCGGCTCTTTTTCCAGTAGCGTGATGGGCGAGGAAGGGAACCGTTCGCTGAAACGGAGGGCAGTGGCGAGTCCGACGATCCCGCCGCCGACGATCAAAGCGCTGCCAGGGTCAGTCAAAGCAAATTGTAGCGGATGGACGCTATAATTGCCTGTGAATGGACGTTTTTTCGGAGTTGGTGCGCCTTCGCGGCTTGGGACAGAAGTGTGCCCTCGCCACGATTGTGGAGGTGCGCGGCTCCATCCCCAGTTATGAAAGCGCCAAACTGCTGGTCCGCGAGGACGGCAGCCTGGTGGGAACCATCGGCGGCGGCTGCGTCGAGGCCGAGGTTTGGAACGCGGCGCGCGAAGTGCTGGAAACGGAAAAGCCGAAGCGGCTGACCTTCAATCTCGGCCAGGACGCCGCCTACGATAACGGTCTCATCTGCGGCGGCCAATTGGAAGTTTTCGTCGAGCCCGTGCTGCCCATCCCGACCGCGTTCATTTTCGGCGGCGGCCATATTTCGAAGAGCCTGTCGAAGGCTGCCACCCTCGCCGGTTTCAGCACCGTGGTGATCGACAATCGCGAGGCGTTCGCCAATCGCGACCGCTTCCCCGAAGCGGAGGCCGTTCTCGCCGCCGAGTACGAAGAAGCGTTTCCCAACCTCACCATCACCGAAAACAGTTACCTGGTGATTGTGACGCGCGGGCATCGCGACGATATGAGGGTGCTCAAACTGGCCATCGCCACACCGGCGCGGTACATCGCGATGATCGGCAGCAAGCGCAAGGTGCTGAACGTCATCCGCGAACTCGAAAAGGAAGGCGTGCCGCGCGAAGCCTTCGACCGGCTGCACGCCCCCATGGGGTTGGACATAGGCGCGATATCGCCGGAAGAAATTGCCATTGCCGTAACCGCCGAGATGATCGCGGTGCGGCGCAACGCCACGGGAAACTGGCGCGCGGCATCTCTCTCTATATTCGCGGACGCCGCGAAGGCTCTGTTGCGCAAGTGAACGCCGCAGTCATTCTGGCCGCGGGCGAATCGCGGCGCATGGGATCGCCGAAAGCGCTGCTCGCCTATCGCGGCGAAACCTTTCTGGATCATTTGATTTCCACGCTATCGCGCTCGTGCGCGCCGGTAGTTGTTGTGCTCGGCGCGGCCGCGAATGAGATTCGCGCCGGCGTTCGCAGCGCGGCGGAGTTCATCACCAATTCCGAGTGGCCGCTGGGGCAGACCACGTCGCTGCAATGTGGCTTGCGCGCCGTTCCGGCGGATGCAGCCGGCGTGCTTCTGGCATTGGTGGATCATCCGGCGGTAGCTCCGGATACCGTTGAGGCGCTGCTTCACGGACGGCCCGATGCTCTGGTGCGTGTGCCGCGCTACGACGGACGGCGGGGCCATCCGGTGTGGTTTTCGCGCGCGCTGATCGGCGAATTCCTCGCGCTGCCTCATTACGCCGCGGCCCGCGATGTGGTGCGCGCGCACGTCGCGCAAACCGAATTCCTCGACGTCGGCGACCCCGGCGTTCTCGCGGATATCGACGACCCCGAAGCATACCGCGCGCTCATGGGAGCGGAGCAGTGAAGCTTCCCGTCAAGATCGCGATCGGCGCGGTATGCGCCATCGGCGCCGCTGCTCTCATCGCGCCGCACATCGCCGCCGATCAGTATGGACATCGTCTGGAACTGGCGTTGGAGCGATCGCTCGGTCGGCAGGTGGATATCGGCAGTGTCCACTTCGCGCTGCTGCCGCTGCCCGCCCTCACCGTGGACCGTGTCACGATTCACGAGGATCCCGCGATCGGCATAGAGCCGGTGGTCTACATTCAAGCGGACGATGGCGGAATGGAAGTGCGTCCGGCGCTGAGTTCGCTGCTGGGCGGAAAGTTCGTGATTGCGTCCATCACGCTGAAGGGCGCGACCGTGAATCTCACCAAGTCCGGACCCGCGGCGGAATGGGGAAGGTGGAATTTCGCCTCGCTGGTGAGCCGGCGCGTGATGACCAGCACGCCCGCGATCCACGTGCGCGGCGGCCGCATCAACTTCAAGTTCGGCGACGAGAAGAGTGTCGTGTATCTGAACGATACGGACCTGGATATTTCACCGCCTCTCGCCGCCGGCCGCGGTTGGCGCGTGGAATGCTCGGCCGAAGCTGCGCGCACCGACCGCGCCAATACATCTCTCGGTTCGTTCACGCTGAAGGGCCGGTGGTATGTGGACCCGGAACGCGTGGACATGGATTTGACTCTGGAACGCTCCGGCTTAGGCGAATTGGCGACTCTGTTTCGCGGGCAGCCGGGCGATGTGCACGGAACCGTGTCATCGCGCCTGCATCTGGGCGGCCCGATCGGCAACATCGGAATGGAAGGCCGGCTCACCATCGAGGACGTGCATCGCTGGGACCTGCTGCCTCCCAAGGGCCAGGGTTGGCCGCTCGATATTCGCGGCCGCCTGGATCTGCTCTCGCAGCAGGTGGAAATGGAATCGAGCAGCGCGGGAAGCGTGGCTCTGCCGCTCACCGTTCGCTTCCGCGCGACCGATTACCTGACACAGCCGCATTGGGGCGTGGAGTTCACGTGGAATCGATTTCCCGTGGGTCCGCTGGTCGAGTTGGCGCGGCACATGGGCGCGCAGATGCCGCCGCGGCTGGAACTCGGAGGCAGCATCGACGGCGCATTGACGTACTCGGGTCGCGGCAGCTTGCAGGGCGAGGTGGCGCTGCACGATGGCAGTGTGACGATTCCCGATTCGCCGCCGCTGAAGTTTCAACAGGCGCAAGTGCTGTTCGATCGCGGTCACGCGCGCCTGGTGCCGGCAGTCGTCGAAACGGCGGATCAGGATCGCGCGCGCATCGATGCCGATTACGACCTCGACGGCGGTGCGCTGAATCTCACCATCGGCACGGATGCGATGAAAGTGTCGGGTCTGCGCGCGCAGGTCGCGCTGGCGGCGGTGCCGTGGTTGGAGCGGGTGGAATCCGGGCAATGGGGCGGGGAACTGCGGTATCGATACGACGGAAAGATCGCGGAGTGGCAGGGAGACCTGCATGTCAGCGATGCGCACCTCACCGTGCCGGGCCTCGCTGACCCGCTCGTGCTGGCTTCTGCGCATGCCACCATCGATGGCGCGCGCGTGGTGCTGGACAAGATGGATGCGCAGGCCGGCAAGCTGGCGTTCGCGGGTGAGTATCGCTACGAACCCGACGAAACCAGGCCGCATCGCCTGCGCCTGCGTGCGGCACAGGTCGATGCCGCGGAGTTGGAAGCGGAGCTTGCGCCGGCGCTGCATCGCGATCGCGGCTTGATTGCGCGCGCGCTGGGCCGGTCGTCCTTGCCGGAGTGGCTGGAAGCGCGCGCCGCGGAGGGAACGGTGCAGATCGACGATTTGGCCATTGGCGGAACGCACGTCGAGGGAGTGCGCGGCCGCGTGGTTTGGGATGGGACCCATCTGGAGGTGGATGGCGTTCAAGCGAAAGTGGCGGGCGGCGTGTTGAACGGCCGTTTAGCCGTGAACCTGCGCGCGCCGCGTCCGGTATACAGGTTTTCCGGAAAGATGAAGAGTATGCCGTGGCAATCGGGAAAGCTGGATGCGGACGGCGACGCCGAGACTTCGGGGACGGGCTTGCAATTGCTCGCGAATTTGACGGGAGACGGGACCTTCAGCAGTTCTGGAGTCGACTTCGGCGGTAGCGCGCCCTGGAAAGCGGTGGCGGGAACATATAGCTTTCGGTACCCGAAGATGAAACTATCCGGGATCACCGCGCGGACGGGCGAGGACAGTTACACGGGAACGGGAGCGACCCAGGATGACGGAAAACTGCTGCTGGTCCTAAGCGACGGCAACAAAGAAATGCGCCTGACCGTACCCCGGTAGGTACCGGCCTCCAGGCCGGTACCAGGCGCGCGGAGCGCGACTCTCGCGCCGGAACGCCGATCCTGGACCGCATGCTCTACTCCGATCAGAAAACTTACCTGGTGGAGTTGCTCATGAGAAGGATCGTGGCGTTGGTGCTACATTTTCCATCGAAGGATCGGGCCGCGTCGTCCCTGCTTCGCTGCAATTCCATGAAGACGAGCCCGCCGCCTGGCCCTCCAGCGTCTCGCGCGACCGATCCGCCGGTCGCTACGCTTTATGCAAGTAGAGCGGCGCGATCGAGACCAGCGTCAGTCCAAGCGCAAATAGAAGGATGGTCGCGCAGGCCAGAGCTTTCGCCCGCAGGTCTGACCCGCGGAACTCCCGCCACGCCACCAGACCCCACAACGCCGCGATTACCGGAAAGCCGAGCCGCGTCCAGGTTTGGACAGCCGGACCCACCCTCAGAATTCCGGGTGTCGAGAGAGCGAGCAGCGAACAGACCGCCGCCGCCGCCCACATGAAACCGCCCATTGCGCCCAGAACGTGGAGTCCGGGACCCGCCTTGAAATAATCGGCGATTTCGACCGGGTCGCCTTCCACCGAAAGGTTCATGAAGAAAATGTTGAACACGAACGTGGAGATGAACACGCCGATTCCGAAGATCATGACGGTGGAATAAGGGCCCAGGCCTATCTCGCCTTCCATGCCGCGTTGGATCATCGGAAAGTAAGCGGACATCAACAGCCCGCTGACCGCCGCCAGCACGACTCCCTTGGCGGACCCGGGCCGCCGCGTGCTTTTCGCTTTGCCCGCGCGCGCAAGGGCTTCATGCCTCTGCTCTGTCGCCAAACTGTTCGCCAGCGCGATCAGGATCATGGACACCAGAATGAAGAGGCAGCCGCCCGCTAACAGCCCTCCGTTGTCAGGGCGCTTGGTAACGAGACCGATAAAAGAGCCCACCAGAATCGAAAGGCCGATGCTCACAGGGAACGACACTGCCATTCCCGCGACCGAAATTCCCGCGGTGAGCAGCATATTCGCAAAGTTGAAGATGATGCCGGCCACGAACACGTAGAACCACTGGCGTTTCCCTGCGTGGGACAAATCGTCCATCACGGAGAAACCATCAAAGCCGAGCGAGCCTAGCGTGAAGGCCACGACGACGGCCGTGATCAGAAACCCGATGGCGAAATCGAAGTAATACAGCTCAAACCGAAGACGTCCCACCAACTTGAGGGTGTTCGCCCAGGACCCCCAAAGGAATAAAGCTACGAACAGTAGCATGAGTGCGGCGGAATAACTCTGTGGCAGTATCATGGCGCGAAACCCGAAGAGTGAGAGTACAATGCGGCGTATCGTCGGGTCAACCACTACTTAGCGCGAGACATAAGGCGGACCTGATGGTGAGTGCAGAATGCGGAGCGGTTTGGAATCGGCTCCGCAGGTCGGCAGCGGCGTTCCCGAATAGAAGTTGAGGCCGTAGCGGAAGCCCCGGTCGAGGGCGTCCACCGCGTCGTGGACGCACACCTGGTCGCGGCTGGCGGCGATCTGTCGCCATAAAGGCCGAGCGGTGGCGAAGGCGTCGATCGTAGGCGCAGCGGAGAGCTTCAGATAGAAAATGCCGATGGCGGCGCCGGCTGATACCACGCAAACCGCGGCCGCGGCGTTGCGGCGTTGTAGCAGAGCGACGGCTGCCGCGATCGCTAGAGGTGCAAGCCAGAGCGCCTGAAATTGGGCGGCCGGTGCATGCGAAAGTCCCGAAGCGATGGCGGCCGGCAGCAGCGGCACGGCTACAGGAAAAATAACAAGGAGCAGCGCACAGGCAGGCAGCAGCGCGCGATTCGCGGTACAGTCCGCAAAAGCCGCGCCGGCAAGCGCCGCGATGGCCGGAAGCAGAGGCAGCACGTAACCCGGCAATTTGTTCGGCGCGACGGAAAAGAAGAGCATTCCCCACAGCACGATCGCGAGCAGGAATCGGCGGCGGGGGTCGCGGTAGCCATCCCGGCGTAAGAGCAGGTAGAGCATCGGCGTCCAGGGCGCCAGGAGGCCGAGCAGGATAGGGATGTAGAACCACACGGGTCGCACGTGCTGCAGTGCTCCGGACGTCAGACGTTGAAATTGCTGTTTATAAAAGAGGTCCATCAGGAACGGGGCGCCGTTCCTGAGATAGCAGAGGATGTACCAGGGCAGGGCTATGACTGCGAAGATGATCACCGGCTTCGGGCGCACCAGATCTCGCCAGCGGCGGCGCGCGAAAAGGAGGATCGGAGCCGCGAGCACGATGGGAACCAGTGCCTTTGCCAGCACACCGAAGGCGAGCAGCGCGGCGGAATAGGGTAGATAGCGCGTTTCACCCTTGGATAGCCACGGCAAAACCAGCAGCATGGCGGCAGAGAAGCAGCAAGTGAGAAGAAGGTCCATGTGACCCACCTGGCTGAAGCCCCAGAATCCGGCTGTGGTCGCGAGCATGAGTGTGGAGACGACTGCCGCCGCCGGGCCAAACTCGCGGCGAAGAATCCAGAAGAAAAACGCGAGGAATGCGAGCGCAGTGAGCGCCACCGGGAGTCGCGGCGCCCAGTCGGGAGGCAGGCCGAGCCGGAATGCGGCGGCGGAGGTCCAGTAGAGCAGAGGAGGTTTTTCGAACCATGGCTGGCCCCATAGCGTAGGGGTGATGAAGTCGCCGGAGCGCGCCATTTGCCGGCCGATGGCGGCATAGCGCGGTTCGTCGGGCCCCAGCATGCCGATAGACCCGAGCCCGTACACATACAGCAGGCTGGCCGGCAGCAAGGCCAGCAAAAGCAGGCGCGGGGTTTTCGGGGGCACTTACTTCATTGTGCGCATTCAACCC
>Ga0134128_10000217_pt1 | contig 81842 bp, 75 predicted proteins | sample KB31754_FD_96462 | JGI IMG/M metagenome (GOLD analysis project Ga0134128, IMG submission 96462) | Terrestrial soil microbial communities with excess Nitrogen fertilizer from Kellogg Biological Station, Michigan, USA - KB3-175-4 | ecosystem: Environmental > Terrestrial > Soil > Unclassified ... | reverse complement strand
GACCGTCCATGGCGTGCTCAAACCGAGCAAATGTTGGTACAAATCCTTGCTTTCCATCGCACGTCTCCTTGGGTAGACCTGCGCGATAGCGTACTACTTACCCACAAAAAAGTCTGAACAACCCATCCAATAAGCAATAAGTAGGCTTTCGCGCTGCTTGTCCGTGGCACGATCCTTCAACTTCGCCAGGCTATCGGCCTGAGACTTCCAACATTTCGATACTAGTGCCTGCCTGCACGCGGAAGAGTTGTATAGCTCGGCGTCGTTGAATTCGTCGGCATCAGGTACCGCATGTGCCGGGGTGATGGCGAGGGAGGCGAGGATGAGCACGATCCATTTCTTCATTTTGTGGGTGCCGATAAGTGGTACACCCAATATAACCTGAGAAATGACGGACCTCAACCGGCATCATGCGTACAATAGCCGCCGGAGATCGCTCTCCGGCGGGTCTGCTGATGAGGAAGAGCAGCTTTACGACTTTGCCGACATGTATTGTTCACGCACGGCCAGGCCTGCATAGGGCAGTTTGACGGCCGTGACGGTCGCCACGTAGTCGGTGTAGCGGTATTGCACGCGCGCGGTCTGATAGTCGGTGGCAGACAAAGCAGTTGGGGAGGCATCACCGAAATTCACGGCGGGTTCGCCAAGCCTGGTCTTGAGACGCTCAACCGCGTCGGACCATGCGATGGTTTCACCCTGGGCATCGAGGCCGCGCCGGTAAATGTCCACGCCGATCAGCTTCCCGGTCTCGCCGAAGCTGAGCCAAAGTTCGCTGATGGACGGGCCGGCCACGCCCAGCATCTTGCCGTCAACGCCCCTGCAGCGCAAATAACGCATGCCATGCACTACGGCCTCGCAGTTCACGTGCTTGTCTGCCGCCCATTTTTGCGCATCGGCTTCGGAAAAGCTCTCCAGCGGCATGCCGTTGACGGTCGGTCTGGCCGGCGCCGGCAGGTTCCCGCGCAAGCCGTTCAGTCCTTTTTCCCGTATCGCTGCCACTTCGGACGACTTGACCTCGTCGACCGGGCAATGCACGCCGATAGCGGCCAGGAAAGGCCGCGCTGCCTTGGTATGCATCCAGCCCACGATGGCGGTGAGCAGGATCAAAACAGCCGATCCGATATACAAACCCTTTTTGGCCTTCCGTGAGATAGCCATCATTGGCAATTCGCCGCCGTATTGGGGCCAAGGTATAACGGTGAGCTGGAGACGATCTGCGGCTTCAAACCAACCAGCGTGGGCGCGACGCGGTTGATGTCTGCCACCGGCACGCCATCCGCTTGCATGACTGCAGCAAGATCGGTGATGAATTGATCGAACACGCAGCCCGGGATACCGACGTCGTTATGGGCTGAACTCATGTCGTCGCACATCTGCGTCGAACCGTCGGCCATGACGTTGCCGGGATAGGTATAGGGCCCGCCGAGTACGGCGTCGAATTGCAGGTTCAGGCAGGCGACGAGCCGGTTGGCGGTGTCGTGGCCCGGTTTGCCCAGATTGGCGAAATAGGGCGCTTCCTTCGGGTCTGCCAGCAGGCCCGAAACAGCGTCATTGACCACTTTCGACACCGCAGCCGGTGCTTTGCTGTCACCGCCGAGCGCCTGCCAGATATCCTGGTTTTGCGTGTATTGCACGGGTTGCTTATTGTCATTCCCGCCGCAGGCGGCAAGCGACGCACAGACACAAAGCAACGTGGACAACAGGGTTTTATTCACAATGGCTCTCCTCGCAATCAAGTTGGACTTCAAGATGCGGAAAAGACGGCGTGTCATGCGAATGGTTATTGATTGATGCTGCGCATTTTTACCTTTCCCGCTTTGGCTTGTACGGGGCGGCGGTTTCTTTGGATGCGTGGATGCAGAAATAAATTATTCGCATGCTGGCGAGGAATACTTGCTTTGCAGAATGCGAGTATGGCTCATCGATGCCTGACGGATAGTCGGCCCAAATGAAAACGGCACCGCACGGCGGTGCCGTTTTGCCGTTAGCGTTGGCTTATTCAGAGAACGGCAGGTTATTGACGAAGGTATAGCCCAGCGAACCATCCCAGTTGATCGACCAGGTCATCAAGCCCTTGATGCTGGGCACCTGGTTGTAGGACTGGGTGACGAGCGATGGCGCCATGTAGCCGCCACCGGCACCCGGTTGGGCCGGCAAGCCCGGTACCTGCTTGCTATAGGGCAGCGAGAAGAAGGTACCGCCGGCGGTGAAGCCGTTGTTGATGCACTGGGTTTGCGCCACGAAGCCGGCCACCGTGCCCGCCTCGAATGAGGTGGCCGGGCAACCGTACATGCTGCCGTTGTAGTACTGCATGTTGAGCCAGGACAGGCGGCCATTGTCGCGGTAGCGGCCGATGATGGGCAGATAGGCGCCCCATGGTCCGCCATAGGCGATCTGGCCGCCGGTGACGTAAGCGGTTTCCGGTGCCATGGTCAGCATGAAGTTCGATGGCATCTGCGCCAGCACGCCATCGATCAGGCGGATCAGGTTGGTTTGTGAAGTCGAGAGCTGGGTGTAGGACGCGCCTGCAACCAGGCCTGATTCAATGTCGATGTCGATACCGTCGAAGTTATTGGTCTTCAGGATGGGCACGATGGTGGCGATGAACTTGTCCACCGTCGCCGTCTGCGACAGGTCAACTGCGGCCGTGGCGCCGCCGATGGACATCAGCACCCAGTGGCCGGCAGCCTTGGCCGCGCAAACCTCGGCTGGAGTTGGCACCTGGACGTTGGTGTCCATGCCGTTGAACCATTCCACCGTGCCGTCGGACAGGATCACCGGGAAGGCGGCGTTGATCACGTTATATTTGGCCGGTACCTGGCTCAGCGGAATCCAGCCCATGCCGGGGTGCACGCCGTTCTTCGCGCCATCCCAGTTTTCCCAATAGCCTTGCAAGACCTTGCCCGTCGGTGCCGACTTGACGGCGCAGGTGGCGGGCGTTGGCGTTGGGGTTGGGGTTGGGGTTGGGGTTGGTGTCGGTGTAGGCGTCGGTGTAGGCGTCGGTGTGGGATTCGGAGTCGGCGTTGGCGTGGGAGTAGGTGTCGGTGTAGGAGTGGGCGTCGGGGTCGGAGTCGGTGTGGTACCGCCGCACGAGGCTGCAGTCACCTGCGTCCATGCCGAGGTCCAGGCCGAGCCGGTACCGGGCGCGTAGTAGGATGCCGCCGTCGAAGAGCACCAGCCGGGGACCGTGCATTGGTAATAACCGCCCGCATTGGTGACGACCTGGTTCAAGCTGTATTGTGTGCCCGCGACATACGCGCTGCAACCCGGAGTGGGGGTTGGCGTCGGAGTCGGAGTTGGTGTCGGTGTAGGAGTGGGCGTTGGAGTCGGTGTGGGTATCGGCGTTGGCGTAGGTGTCGGGGTAGGCGTTGGAGTCGGCGTGGTCGAACCGCATGCGCCGGTCGAGGTCCACGGTTGCCCGGTGCCGGACGCGCCGCTATTGCTCGCCGGGTTCTGGCCTTGGGTCCACCAATTGGCCTTGTAGTTCACATTGCTGTAGCTGACCGTTGCCCCACCGTTGTAGGCGGTCGAAGAGACCCACGCCGGGCTGCACGCCACCGCGGCCTTGACGCTGCGCGTCATCACTTTCTGGCTCGCGTCGAGCCCGTCGCTACTGCCACCACCGCAAGCTGCCAACAGGCCGCTCGTCATCGCGAGCAACAGTGTGCTCGATGCCTTGTTCTTCATCATCTCTCTCCTCGATACCTGGTTTGGATTATTGGACTTCCCCCGGCAGCCGTGTTCTTTTGACACGATCAGCCGCGGCCAGATTGCGACCGGCGCCAGGTGGCGTCAAGTGGTTTTGTTGTTGCGAGTCCAGTTGCGAACCAATTTGAGTAATCGAATGGATTGGCCGCAATTCGAGACGGTGTTGAAATAACAGTTGGTCTCGTGATGATGCCATTTGCAAGACCACTTTGCCCTTCCGTTCAAGTGGTCTTGGCCTGTCAGTGTGGGCGATTCCAACTGATTCACTTGAGGCAAATCAAATCGCGCCACAGGTCGGTAGCGTATTGTGAGGTCACAATCAATGCGATGGAGAAACCTGCAATGGAAAAAGACAATGGCAGTTGGCTGTCAGCGCAACAGGCCGTGATGCCGGACGGTACGGAATTGCAAGGCTTGAACTTGATTCACAGGAAGCTTCCACCTTTTGCCCAAACCGGCATCGGCCCGGATGAGTCGACGGCAAATTCATCGGCCACGTATACCGGGGATGAACCAGTTCACCCTTGTCTCGATAGGGACCCGCGCTAGCCACAGATGGTGTTCAGTGTTGCGTTCCGAACTAGTCCATGCATGATTGCGGAAAACTATCCACGACAAACCCGTCTTTCGTGGATACGACGATGCGACAGATCTGGCCACCGCCCGACTTGAGGATGATGAATTGATTGATACCGTTGTCGTCTTTACCCAAGCGACGAACCCTGCCTTTTTTGACTCCGCCATATCCAGTAGCGCTTTTTCAGGCATTCCTTTTTTGACTCCCGAAAACATTTCTTTCTCGTCCGTATAAGCCTTCCAACTCTGCCACACGGAAAAAAGAAAAAGTGCAACACCAAGCGCTGCCAACAGCATCAGTACGCGCGCCATTGAGCCTAACACGCTCACGGCCTAAGCTCACGGTACGTTATAGCCATTCGACGCAGTCCAGACCGCAAACCAGTGCTCGCGCGCCAGCGTGATCGACGTTGCCGCCACGGCTTCACGCGCTGCTTCAATGCGCCGCGAACCGGTCAGCACCACCGGCTTCGATGGGTGCTGCAAGATCCAGGCATAGGCAATCGTCGTGGCCGATACGCCATATTGCGCAGCGAGGCCGTCCAGGGTCTCGCGCAGGCGCAGCGATTGCGCACTGGCTTCGGAAAACAATCTTCCGCCCGCCAGTGCCGACCAGACCATGGGCGCCACGCGCAGGCGCTGGCATTGGTCCAGCGTGCCATCGTGCAGCGGGTCCAGGAACATGGGCGACAGTTCTACCTGGTTGGTCACCAGCGGCGTGCGCGAAGCCAGCAGTTCGAACTGGCTGGGGGTGAAATTGGAAACACCGAAGTGCTTCACCTTGCCGGCCTGCTTCAACTGTGCGAACGCTTCGGCAGCCTCGTCGGCATCCATCAACACGTCGGGCCGGTGGATCAGCAGCACGTCGATGCTGTCGATGCCGAGCAGCTTCAGCGACTTTTCGGCCTGGGCCACGATGTGGGCGCGGCTGGTGTTGTAGTGCGGGGCGCGGATGGCGCTTTGGTCGGCAATCGGCACGATGCCGCATTTGGTGACGATTTCCATCCTGTCGCGCAGGCTGGGCTTCAAGGCCAGCGCTTCACCGAATGGTGCCTCGCTGCCGTAGATGTCGGCGTGGTCGATGGTGGTGATGCCCAGTTCCAGCGCCTGCTCGATGAAGGCCAGGCGTTCCTGAGGCGTCAGGTTCCAGCCGGCCAGGCGCCACATGCCGAGGGCGATGCGGGAAAATTCGGGTCCGTTTGATGCAATGGTCAGGCGCGGTGTCGGCATGGGGTGGCTGTCGTGAAAGAAGTGGCGAAAGTGGAAATTGCCGAGGGATGGCGAATTATGCCGAAATTGCGTGGCCGATGTGGTTTGGCTGCCCGCGGGCGTATAAATGTGAAAAATACCGCAAAATCAGCCGTTAAAGCGCAACACTTAAAGCCACTTCAGGCATACCAACTGTTACGCGTGTTGTAAAATGGCTCTCATTCCCCGGTATATCGCCGTCTGGCGGGAGCGGTTTCCCCGTCCGTGTCTCCGGTTTTGTGTGCGCATTTGCAGTGATAGTGAAGCATGAGTTATCTCTCACCTGAGTTTGCGGTCTGTTTCTTCGCATTCCTGGTTATTTATTGGGCCCTGGTCAAGTGGAACCAGGCGCAAAAGGTCTTGTTGCTGGCCGCCAGTTATGGTGTGTATGGCAGCCTGGACCTGAATTTCGCACTCACCTTGCTGGTGTATTCGCTGGTCATGCTGGTGCTGCTGGAGGCGGCACGGCTGTGGCCGGAGGCGCGGCGCTGGATTGTCGGCGTCGGCATCGCGCTCTCGGTCGTCAACCTGGCGGTTTTCAAGTATTTCGACTTTTTCCGCGAAGCGATCCAGTCGGGCGCGGCATCGATGGGGCTGGATTGGGCCTTGCCGGCGCTCGATATCCTGATGCCGGTCGGCATTTCCTTCTATACCTTCCAGTCCATCGCCTACCTGGCCGCCGTTGGCGCAGGCGAGCGCGAGCCGGCCAACTGGCTCGACAGTTTGCTGTACCTGGCTTTTTTCCCGACACTGTTGGCCGGCCCGATCTGCCGTCCCAAGGTCTTGCTGACGCAGATCGAAGATACGGCGCCACGCCGCATCGTCAATCCCAACCTTGCCACGTGGCTCTTGCTGTCTGCACTGGTGAAGAAGGTCTGGCTCGCCAGCTGGGTGGCCGAAGCCTGGGTCAAGCCCCTGTTCGCCAATCCCGACGCCTTCCAGGGCCTGGAACTGGTGATGGGCATGTATGCCTATGCGGTGCAGATCTATCTCGATTTTTCCGGCTATTCCGATTTGGTGATCGCTTTGGCCATGCTGCTGGGCTACCAGTTGCCGGACAATTTCAATTACCCCTACCTGGCGCGCAACCTGCGTGAATTCTGGCGCCGCTGGCATATTTCGCTATCCACCTGGATCCGCGACTATGTGTATATCCCGCTGGGCGGCAGCCGCCATGGCTGGTGGGTGACGCAATTGACGCTGCTGGCCTCGATGCTGATCAGCGGCCTGTGGCATGGCGCGAGCTGGAAGTACCTGATCTGGGGCGCGATGCACGGCTTCGGCGTGATTGCCTTGAACACTTACCAAAAACTGGGCGGCAAGGCCTTGCCCGGTTTCATATCCGGCTTCATCACCTTCAACCTGGTGTGCCTGGCCTGGGTGTTTTTCCGCGCCGATGGCTGGCAGGAAGCGGTCAATTACATTGCCGGATTCGCCCGCTTCGATGCGCCGTTGCACTTGAATGTGTTGTCGGCACTGGTGTTGCTGGTGCTGTTCTTTGTTTTTACCGCGTTCAGCGAACGCTTTTCCAGCAAGTCGGTTGCCATGCTGGAACGCACGCCCCTGCTGGTCAAGCCCTTCCTGCTGGCTGGGGTGGTGCTGGTGGTGAACCTGCTCGGCCCGTCGGGCGTGCCGGCCTTCCTCTATTATTCGTACTGATTGCCGATGGACCAGGAATCCACAAAACCGAACGACAAACCGTCTTTCCCAGGCGGCACGCTGTTCGTGCTGGGCGCCACGCTGGCACTGGTGTGCTGGCTGCGCCACGACGCGCTCGACACCTACTGGCAGCAGACGCGCCATGGCGATCTCGGCTTGACGGCAGCAACCAAGGACCCCTTGTGGGTCGAAGGTGTGGACATCAGCAATCGGCTTGCTGGCGGGATCGATGCCGGCAACCAGTGGCTGGACATGGTCGGCGGCCGGGTTACGCTGGCCACCAATATTGTATTGACCGGGCCGGAAACGCCGGCGCCTGCAGCCGCCGTGGCCGCGGCCCCGGTGCGTTCCAACCTGGTTCCTTCGACTGCCCTGGCGACCTTGCCGAAGCCCGTGGCACCCAAGCCAACCACACCGGACGGCACGCCCGCGACCTCCGCAGTGGCAGCGACTGCGCCGTCGGACCGTAATTTCCCACCCTTGTCCGACGATGGCCGCATCGTACTCACCGCCCAGGACAAGGTCTTGCTGGTGGGCGACTCGATGATGCAGGGGGTTGCACCCCACGTGGCGCGCGCGCTGCAAAAAGCCAATATCGCCAGCGTGGACCTGAGCAAGCAGAGCACGGGCCTGGCTTACCCCAGTTATTTCGACTGGCCCGCCACAGTGCACAAGGCGATTCCCGAATCGGGCATTACGGTCATGGTGGTGTTGCTGGGGGCGAACGACACCTGGGACATCTACGTCGGCGGCCGGGCCGAACGTTTCGGCAGCGAGAAGTGGCAGTCGGTCTACGCCGAGCGCATCGACAGCATGGTCAAATTCGCCGAATCGCAGAACGTGCGCGTGATCTGGCTCGGCGCACCCAATATGGGCCGGGAAAAGATCAACAGCGGCGTGAAGATCCTGAACCACCTGTACCAGAGCGAAAACAACGACGGCCTGGCGCGCTATGTCTCGACGCGTGAGCTGCTGTCCGGCGGCGACGACACCGACGTTTACCAGAAGCACATCACCATCGACGGCGGCAAGACCGTGACGGTGCGCACCGACGACGGCATCCATTTCACCCCCACCGGGCAGACAATGCTGTCGAACCTGATCCTGCGCCAATTCGCGCTGCCGGTGGTGGCGCCGCCGGCTTCTGCCGTGACGCCGGCCGGGCCATCTACTGCGCCTCCTGCCTCACCGGCAGCAACTCCGGCCGCCGCTCCCGCTACGGCGGTTCCTCCCGCCACCGCTTCGGCCGCCGGAAAGCAACCCTTCTGATGGCAAGCGTCTGGAAAATCATTGCGGTACTGGCCGCAACGCTGGCGCTGTTGCCTGCCACAGCGGCCACGAACGTGGTCAACTATGGCGATGCCAACGCGCCGCATTTGTGGAGCCAGTTGTCCGCACTCGAGCATGGCTACGGCGAAAACGTGCGCGTGGTGCAATTGGGTGACTCGCACACCGGTGGCGACTATTTCACGCAAGCCCTGCGCGAGCAATTGCAACTGCGTTTCGGCTCGGCGGGCATAGGCTGGCTGACGCCAGGCTATATCAAGAACCAGCGTTCAGCCCAGGCCCTGATGCGCATGAGCGGGCAATGGAATACGCGCATCAGCCACAGCGAACCGGGCAATTTCCCGCTCGGCGGCCTGGTCAACCAGGCCTCAAGCGGTGCAGTCATCGAGATCGCGCCCAAGGTTCCGCTTTCCGGCTTGCTGCGCGTATCGATCTGGACCCGCCGCGCCAACGATGCGCCATCGGGCAGCTGGACCCTGACCTTTCCTGATGGCGAAGTGCGCGAACTGCCGGCCGCCTACGACGGCGACTGGCACGTTAATTACGTGATCGGCAATGCCGCCGACGTCAACAGCCTGTTCTTGCGCGCTGGCAACAATCCGCCGGAATTGGGCGGCATCGCAGTTGATACCGTGGCGCATGGCGTGACGGTCGATGCGCTGGGTATCGTCGGTGCGGTACAAAAAGTGATCGTGAACTGGGAACCCGAAGCCGTGCGCGAGCAATTGGCCTGGCGTCGTCCCGACCTGATCATCTTGTCCTACGGTACCAACGAAGCCTTCGATCCGCGCTTCGACCCGGAAGCCTACCGGGCTGACCTGCGCCGCACCATCCGCGAATTGCGTGACGCGGCACCGGAAGCCGCCATACTCATGATCGGAGCACCCGATGCCGGCAAGAGAACCGGGCGTGGTGACCGAGTCGGCTGCACCTACGACCTGCCGCCGGCGCTGCGTGCCGTGCAGGACGTGCAACATGCCGTGGCACGCGAAGAACGTCTCTTGTATTGGGACTGGGCTGCCGCCATGGGTGGCCGCTGTTCCATGCAGAACTATGCCAGCATCAACCCGCCCCTGGGGCGGCCCGACCTGGTGCATTTCACGGAGGATGGCTATCTGCGCAGCGGCAACTCGCTGTTCCAGGGCCTGATGGAGACCTACGCTCGCGCACGATGACGCCGCCATCCGGCGGCGCTCCAATTCGGAATCCGGTGACGATGGTTCAACTTCGCCCGGTATAATCATTGTTTGCTTCATTGTTCACGCCTGACCTTGCTGGCGTGACATGACTTTTACGAGCTTTCTCCATGCTATCTTCACAAAAACAACAGATCATCGCCTTGTTCGACGCTGCCTTGAAGCCCATCCTGGCGGGCAGCGAATTGCAACCCGCCGTTGTGCTGGAACGCCCGCGCGACCCCTCGCACGGCGACGTGGCTTGCAATATCGCCATGCAACTGGCCAAGGCACTCAAGAAAAACCCGCGCGAACTGGCGCAAGCGCTGGTTGCAGCCGTGCTGGCCGACCCCGCGCGCGAGGGCCTGGTTGACGCGGTGGAAATCGCCGGGCCCGGCTTCATCAACCTGCGTCTGGCGGCAGCGGCCAAGCAAGCCGTGGTCAAGGCCGTATTGACCGAGCGCGAAGCCTTCGGCGTGAGCGACACCGGGGCCGGCAGGAAAGTGCTGATCGAATTCGTCTCGGCCAACCCCACGGGGCCTTTGCATGTGGGCCATGGGCGTCAGGCGGCACTGGGCGACGCCTTGTCGTCGCTGTTCGGCTCGCAAGGCTATGCCGTGACGCGGGAGTTCTATTACAACGACGCCGGCGTGCAGATCGGCAACCTGGCATTGTCGGTGCAAGCCCGTGCGCGCGGTTTCAAGCCCGGCGACGCCGAATGGCCGGCTTCGGCCTATAACGGCGACTACATCGCCGAGATCGCGGCCGACTTCCTGGCCAAAAAGACTGTTGGCGCGTCCGATGGCGAACCGGTCACCGGCAGCGGCGACGTGGAAGACATCGAGTCGATCCGCAGCTTTGGCGTGGCCTACCTGCGCCACGAGCAAGACCTCGACCTGCAAGCCTTCGGCGTCAAGTTCGACAATTACTATCTCGAGACTTCGCTGTATAAGGATGGCCGCGTGGAAGCCGCCGTTGACGCGCTGGTCAAGGGCGGCCACACCTATGAGCAGGATGGCGCACTGTGGCTGCGTTCGACCGACTACGGTGACGACAAGGACCGCGTCATGCGCAAGTCCGACGGCACCTATACCTACTTCGTGCCCGACGTCGCCTACCACATCGTCAAGTTCCAGCGTGGCTTCCCCAAGGCGATCAACATCATGGGCAGCGACCACCACGGCACCACCGCTCGCGTGCGCGCCGGCCTGCAGGCGGTCAATCTCGGGATACCGCAAGGCTACCCCGACTACATCCTGCACAAGATGGTGACGGTGATGAAGGGCGGCGAGGAAGTGAAGATTTCCAAGCGGGCCGGTTCCTACGTCACGGTGCGCGATTTGATCGAATGGTCCAATGGCGAGACACCGGAAGGTGAGGTGCGCGACTTGACGCGCGGCCGCGATGCCGTGCGCTTCTTCCTCATTTCGCGCAAGGCTGATACCGAATTCGTGTTCGACATCGACGTGGCCCTGACCCAGGGCGACGAAAATCCGGTGTATTACGTACAGATGGCGCATGCGCGTATCTGTTCGGTGCTGGCGCAATGGGGCGGCGACGAAGCCGTGCTAGACAGCGTCGACCTGGCACCGCTGGTGGCGCCGCGCGAAATGGCCTTGTTCGCACGCCTGGCCGACTACCCCGACATGCTGCAGCGTTCGCTCGACGAACTCGGTCCGCACCAGGTTGCATTCTACCTGCGCGATCTGGCGGGCGAATTGCATAGCTATTACAATGCCGAACGGTTCCTGGTGGACGATGAAGCATTGAAGCTGGCGCGTCTTGCGCTGTTGAAAGCAACTCGCCAGGTCTTGAAGAATGGCTTGGCCCTGATCGGCGTCTCCGCGCCGTCACGCATGGAAGCGAGAAAGAATGACTAAGTTTGGCGCAAAGCAACAACAACGCGGCGGTACCTTCGTCGGCATCATCATCGGCATCATCATTGGTGTGGCGATCTGTGCCGTCGTGGCATTTGTCGTCACCAAGAGCAGCCTGCCCTTCATGAACAAGGTGGCCAAGCAAGACAAGGCCCCGGAATTGACCGCAGGGCAGGCGGCGGATCCGAACAAGGCCCTGTATGGCAGCAATGCCGCTGCCAAGGAAGCGGAAAAGGACTTCAATGGCTCTTCAGCCGTGCCTGGCGCGGCGCCTTCACCGGTGCCGCCCAATGGGGTGACGGCCACGCCGGCTGCGCCGGCCGGGCCGACCAGTGCTGCGCCTGCCGCCAGTGCCGCCACCAAGGCGGCATCGGCCACGGCGGCAACCAAGCCTGACAACGCCGACGACAAGTTCACCTACTTCCTGCAAGCCGGTGCTTTCCGCGACCAGGCCGATGCCGAAAACAGCAAGGCCAAGCTGGCCCTGGCCGGTTTCGAAGCCAATATTTCCGACAAGGGCCCGGACGCCAATGGCCTGTACCGTGTGCGCATCGGCCCGTTCAACCAGCTTGAAGCGATGAACCGCGTGCGCGGCAAGTTGTCCGAAAACGGTATCGATGTGGCCGTGGTGCGTGTAGCCAAATAAGAGGCGGTAACAATTCGGGAGGCGCCATGCGCTTGGGAAAGATAGCAGTCCTGGCATTGGGTTTGGCGTTTTCCCTCGGCGCGCTGGCGTCACCCGAAGACCCGCAGGAAGGGCGCGAATACGTCAAGATCGCGCGCCAGCCCACAGCCGCAGACGGCAAGGTCGAAGTGACCGAGTTCTTCCTCTACGGCTGCCCGCATTGCAATGCCTTCGAACCCTATATTTCCGGCTGGACCCGCGCGCGTTCGTCCAGGGTGACGTTTGTCCGCGTGCCGGTCATACTGCATGAAGGCGACGAGGTTTGGCAAAAGATGTATTACGCCCTCGATGCACTGGGCCAGGCCGATACCTTGCACGCCAAAATCTTCCACGCCATCCACGTCGAGCACAAGCACTTGAACGACGAGGATGCGATAGCCGACTTCGTTGCCGGCCAGGGTGTCAACCGCGAAAACTTCGTGGCGGCGTTCCGTTCATTCCAGGTGCAAAGCAGGATCAAGCAGGCGCAAATGCTGATGCAGGCCTATGGCGTGTCGCGCGTGCCGACGATTGCCGTCGGCGGCCTGTACGAAACTTCCCCAGCCATGGCCGGCGCCAGCCTGGGTGACAAGCCCGAATCGGAATACTTTACCAGCGCCCTGCAGGTTATGGGCAAGCTGGTCGATCTTTCTTCTTCCAGATAGCGATGCGTGTTTTCATCACAGGGGCTTCCAGCGGCATAGGCGAAGCTCTCGCGCGCCGCTATGCAGAAACCGGCGCCAGCCTGGGCCTGGTGGCGCGCCGCGGCGAAGTGCTGGAGGCCTTGCGCACTGGTTTGCCGTACCCTGAACGCCATCGCATCTATGCGCTCGACGTCAATGACCACGAAGCCCTGGCCGCTGCGGCGCAAGACTTCCTGGCCCACCAAGGCGGCATCGACGTGGTGGTGGCCAATGCCGGCGTCTCGCACGGCACGCTGACCGAGCATGCCGAAGACCTGCCTGTGTTCGAGCAGATCATTGCGACCAACCTGCTGGCGACGGTGGCGACTTTCTCTCCCTTCATTGCCACCATGCGCGCGCAGAGGGCAGGGCGCCTGGTCGGCATAGCCAGCGTGGCCGGCATACGCGGTTTGCCCGGTGCAGGGGCTTACAGCGCTTCCAAGGCAGCCACATTCAGCTATTGCGAATCATTGCGTGTCGAACTGCATGGTACCGGCATCCGCGTCGTGACAATTGCGCCGGGCTATATCGACACGCCCATGACCCAGCACAATGCCTACCCCATGCCTTTCCTGATGCCGGCCGCAAAATTCGCCCATGCGGCCGCCGGAGCCATTGCGCGCGGCACCAGCTATCGCGTGATCCCCTGGCAGATGGGCGTGGTGGCCAAGCTGTTGCGGCTGTTGCCGAACTGGCTGTACGACGCGGTGTTTTCGCGCGCGCCGCACAAGGCGCGCAAGTAAGGGTAGGGGGACACGATGGCGGTTCACCTGGTCGACGCTGCCGGCATTGCACACCAGCCGGTCAATTCGCATGCGGTGCCGCGCATCGCATCGCTCGTGCCTTCAGTGACGGAACTGTTGTGCGACCTGGGGCTGGCGCGCTGGATAGTCGGGCGCACCGGCTTTTGCATCCACCCGGCCGGACTTGTGGCGGCGATACCGAAGATCGGCGGCACCAAGGACGTCAATATCGAAAAGATCCGCCGCCTGGCGCCGACCCATCTTGTGGCCAACATCGATGAGAACGAAAAGCCGACGGTTGAGCTGCTGGCGGAATTCATTCCGCACGTGATTGTTACGCACCCGCAAACGCCGCGTGACAATCTCGCTCTTTACCGCTTGTTGGGCGGTATCTTTGGCGCCGAAGGCCAAGCCTTGCAGCTTTGTGGTGAATTCGAGTACGCCTATGCAGCACTGGCCGGGCGGGCCGAACGTCAGCCAAAATCCGTACTGTATTGCATCTGGAAAGACCCCTGGATGACGGTTGCGCGCAACACTTATATCAGTGCCATGCTGGAATTGATTGGCTGGCGCCAGTGGGATAGCGGCTTGCCGCAGGCCGAACATGGTGGCTTGCGCTATCCGCAATTTGAGTGGGATGCAACTTTATTGGGTGCAATCGACGAGATTCTGCTGTCGTCCGAACCTTACCGCTTCACGGCAAGCCACGTCACTGAACTGACTGGAAAAACAGGCAAGCCGGTGCGACTGGTCGATGGGGAAATGTTTTCCTGGTACGGCAGCCGCGCAATTCAGGGGCTGCGATATTTGCAGGATTTATAATTCCGCCATCCGAGCCAGCGTTATTTGCGCCCGCTGATCCTCACTAGCATGCGAATGATTTCGCGTGCCACCATACGGTATTCGTCGTCAAGCCGCTGCAGGTCGGCAATCAGCTTGACATCGTCCGTGTCGAAGCGTGAGCCTTGCTCCAGGGAAGCAGTGTTTTGCGGTATTTCACCGCCAAAACGGAGCCATTCGGCAGTAACGCCGAGCCATTGTGCGAGTGTGCGCAGTTTTTCCTGCGTTGGAATTGCCTCGCCGACTAGCCACTTGCGCGCCGCATGGACGGTGATTGGCCTGCCCGAAAAACGGACATTAAACTCTCTGGCAAGTTGAGTCGGACTATCTGGCGAGTAATTCGCGTTTCGCAGGGACTGCTGCAAGCGTTCGCTGAAGTCTTCTCTTTCGATTGCTGCTTTCATTAGTCCGCACTATTCCACGCCGTGACGTGATAGTCAGTCTCTGTCAGACAGCAACTTCCTGTGATCGTTCACATATCTTGGTCAAGCGCTTTCCAATTCTCTGTAGGCGTAGTCCGAGGCGCGTGACAGCCTGCTCCTACGCAGGAGTCTTCGATGCCGGATTCAAGGCAAAACGGAACACGCCGTCGCCATGCATGCTGCGTGTCAATTTGCCTTCGTACCAGAGCGCATGCAGGTGCGCCAATGCTTCGCCGAGGGCGAAACTGAGTTGGTGCCCATCAAGCGGGCGCTTGAACATCACAGGCACGATGTCGGCTGCCGATTGCGCTACGGTGCAGGCAGCCAGCACTTCGGCCAGCCGTTCGGCATGGTGCGCCTGCAATTGGGCAATGCGCGCGTGCAGCTTGCGAAACGGCTTGCCGTGCGAGGGCAAGACCAGGGTTGCCCTTTCCAGGCTGGAAAATTTCTCTAGCGAATTGAGGTAAAGTTTGACCGGGTCGGATTCAGGCTCGATGGCGAATACCGAGACGTTGGTCGAGATGCGCGGCAACAGCATGTCGCCGGAAATCAGCAGGCCTGCCGTCTCGCAATGCAGTGCAGCATGCTCCGGAGAATGGCCGAAGCCGGTGATGATGCGCCAGCTTTGCCCGCCTATGGCCACCAGCTCGCCGTCGTGCATGCGGCGATAGGCTTCCGGCACGGCCGGCACCATGGCGGCGTAGTAGTGCTTGCGCGTCTGCAGCTTTTCCAATGAGGCCGTGTCTTGCAGCCCATGCTTCTGGAAATGCGGAAACATGGCCGTGCCGTCGGCGCCGGGCAGCTGGGCCGACATCATGCGCGCGAAGGCGTATTCCCCGGCCGTCATCCACAGTGGCGCGTTCCAGCGTTCACACAGCCAGTGCGCCAGGCCGACGTGGTCCGGGTGGCAATGCGTGGCGATCACGCGCAGGATGGGCAAGCCTTGCAGGTGTTCGGCAAACACGGTTTCCCAGGCCGCGCGCGTAGCCTCGCTATCGATACCGCAATCGATCACGGTCCAGCCTTGCTGCAAACCGCTGCCATTGTCGAACGCATCCCTGAGCAGCCACAGGTTGATGTGGTTCAGGGCAAAGGGCAGGCCCATGCGCAGCCAGAACACGCCGGGAGCGAGTTCCATGACGGCGCCGGTGTCGGGCAGTGTCTCCCCATGGGGATAATCGAGTTCGGCTTCGAGCGGATTCATGAGGCTATGCTTTTTCCTGTGCGGGTCTTACAATACGATTTACGTTTACGTTAACTGCGCGTACCACCTGATAACCCGATTTAACCACAAATTGGTCGCTCGTATTTCCCATGCCCAACTACACCATCACCGAGCTTGCCCGCGAATTCGACATCACGCCGCGCGCGATCCGCTTCTATGAAGACCAGGGCCTGATCAGTCCCAAGCGCGAGGGCGCGGGGGGGCGCACGCGCGTCTATAGCGGGCGCGAACGCACCCGCTTGAAGCTGACGCTACGCGGCAAACGGCTGGGCTTGACCTTGTCCGAAATCAAGGACCTGGTGGACATGTATGAGTCGCCCAAGGATTCGACGGCCCAGTTGAAGCGCTTCCAGGCCGTGCTGGCCCAGCACCGCGAGACGCTGGAGCGCCAGCGCGAAGACATTGAGATCACGTTGGACGAGATTGCCGCCCATGAAGCCGAGTGCCGGCGCCTGCTTGATGACGACAAGCGAGACGACAAGCGAGACGATAAGCGCGATGGCAAGACCGCCAAGCCGCGCGCCAAGGCTGGTGCAAATACAACAACGGCACGCCCGGCTGCGCGTGCCCGCACCAAGGAAGCCGCTTAGATTTATACTTTTACAAGCGTTCCCGAGTCTCAAAAAGCGCCCGGGAGTGTTTGCTTTACGTTTACGTAAACGTCAATTGACGGTATCATTCTGCAACGCATCCTCATGAGGGATGCCAGTTCCCCCAACGCCAAACCCGAGGACACCATGATCCACCTACCCGGCCTTACTTTTGACCACGGCGAAGATATCGCCGCCCTGCGCGAAACGGTGCAGCAGTTTGCCGCCGCCGAAATCGCGCCGCGCGCTGCCGAGATCGACCGCAGCGACCAGTTCCCGATGGACCTGTGGAAAAAGATGGGTGACCTGGGTATTTTGGGTATTACGGTTTCCGAAGAATACGGCGGCGCCGACATGGGTTACCTGGCCCATATCATTGCGATGGAAGAAGTCTCGCGTGCATCGGCCTCGGTCGGCTTGTCCTACGGTGCGCACTCCAACCTGTGCGTGAACCAGATCAAGCGCAACGGCACGCCGGAACAAAAGGCCAAGTACCTGCCCAAGCTGATTTCGGGCGAACACATCGGCGCGCTCGCCATGTCCGAACCCAATGCCGGTTCCGACGTGGTCAGCATGCGCCTGCGTGCCGATTTCAAGGGCGACCGCTGGGTTCTGAACGGCAGCAAGATGTGGATCACCAACGGCCCTGACGCCGATACGCTGGTGGTCTATGCCAAGAACGACATCGAAGCCGGCCCGCGCGGCATGACGGCCTTCATTGTGGAAAAGGGCTTCAAGGGTTTCTCGATTGCGCAAAAGCTCGACAAGCTCGGCATGCGCGGTTCGCACACCGGCGAACTGGTGTTCCAGGATTGTGAAGTACCGGCCGAAAACGTGCTGGGCGGCTTGGGCAAGGGCGTCAATGTGTTGATGTCGGGCCTGGACTTCGAGCGCACCGTGCTCTCCGGCGGCCCCTTGGGCATCATGCAGGCTTGCATGGATGCGGTGGTGCCCTACGTGCACGACCGCAAGCAATTCGGCCAGCCGATCGGCGAATTCCAGCTCATGCAAGGCAAGCTGGCCGACATGTATTCGACCATGATGGCGTGCAAGGCCTATGTCTACGCCGTGGGCCAGGCCTGCGACCGCGCCAAGACCCCGGAAGCCGTACGTGCCTTGCGCAAGGATGCCGCCGGCGCGATCCTGTATTCAGCCGAGAAAGCGACCTGGATGGCCGGTGAAGCAATCCAGACGCTGGGTGGCAACGGTTACATCAACGAATACCCGGTCGGCCGCCTGTGGCGCGACGCCAAGCTCTATGAAATCGGCGCCGGCACCAGCGAGATTCGCCGCATGCTGATCGGCCGCGAATTGTTTGCCGAGACCAAGTAAGCGCCATGGCCGCGCTGCATGGCACCACGCCCCTGGTCGAGCATGCTGCCTTGTCGGCGGCGACGGGTAAGCGCGTCTTCCTGAAGCTGGAAAATCTGCAGGCTTCCGGCTCATTCAAGCTGCGCGGCATCGGCAAGCTGTGCCAGAACGCCCATGCGCGCGGCGCGCGCCGGCTGGTCTGCCCGTCCGGCGGCAATGCCGGTTTTGCCGCTGCCGTGGCCGGCAAGGCGCTCGGCATCACGACCCTGATCGTGGTGCCGAGCACGTCGCCCGAGTCGGTGCGTGCCCGCATCCGCACGCTGGGGGCCGAGGTCATTGTCTCGGGCGGTGTGTGGGATGAATCGAACCAGGAAGCCTTGCGCCTGTGCAGCGAACCGGGCAGCGTTTATGTGCCGCCGTTCGACCATCCCGATATCTGGGACGGCAATGCCAGTTTGATCGACGAGGCAGTGACGCAGATCGAAGGCGGCGCTTTCGATGCCGTGGTGTGCGCGGTTGGCGGCGGCGGCCTGATGGCGGGCGTGTTGCATGGCTTGCATCGCAATGGCTTGCAGCATGTGCCCGTGATTGCGGCAGAGACGGAAGGCGCAGCGTCGTTTGCCGCCGCCATGGAAGCTGGCGAACCCGTCACGCTGCCCGCCATCACCTCGATTGCAACTTCGCTCGGCTCCAAGCGTGTGGCCGACGAAGCCCACGCCTGGACGCGGCGCCATGAAATCAGGAGTGCCGTGGTCAGCGATGCCGATGCGGTCGACGCCTGCCTGCGTTTTGCCGATGACATGCGCATCCTGGTGGAGCCGGCATGCGGCGCGGCGCTGGCCCTGGCTTACGGGCAGTTGCCGCAACTGGCGCCGTTCAAACGTCCCCTGATCGTGGTGTGCGGCGGGATCGGTGTCGATCTGGCCAAATTGGCCGCCTGGAAGACGCAGTACGCCTTGTGATCGCACCGTCATGAACCAGGCCCCTTTTCCCAAGATCCTCTCGTCGCAGATCGCGTTCGACACGGCGCGCACGATCCTGGACGGCTTCGACAAGCATTACCGCCTGTTCCGCCAGGCCTGCGAAGCGGCCAAGCGCCATTTTGAAACCGCCGACTGGACGACGGCGCAGAACGAAGCACGCGAGCGGATTTCGTTTTACGACAAGCGCGTCGAGGAATGCGTCAAGATCCTGGAAGACGAATACGACGACAATGATCTGAGCCATGAAGTCTGGCGCGAAGTGAAGCTGCATTACATCGGTTTGTTGATCGACCACAAGCAACCCGAACTGGCTGAGACCTTCTTCAACTCGGTGTGCTGCAAGATGCTGCACCGCGCCTATTATCACAACGACTTCATCTTCGTGCGTCCGGCCGTCTCGACCGAATACATCGAGAATGCCGAACCGGTGCCGGCTTACCGCGTCTATTATCCCGACACCGATGGCTTGCGTTTCACCTTGAAGCGCATCGTTACGAACTTCCAGCTGCAATGCAAGTTTGCCGACCTCGACCGCGACGTCGCCAGCGTTGAAGAACGGCTGTTGAAGATTTTCGGCAGCGATGCGCAAGAGCCGAACCACCAGATCCAGGTACTGTCTTCACTGTTCTTCCGCAACAAGGGTGCCTACATCGTCGGCAAGCGCATCAACGGCAGCCGGCAATATCCATTCATCGTGCCCATCCTGCACAACCGCAAGGGCGAGCTGGTGCTCGATACCGTGATCTTCGATTCGGTAACGATCACCGTGCTGTTCTCGTTCACGCGCGCTTACTTCATGGTCGACATGGAAGTGCCGTCGGCCACGGTGCAATTCCTGCGTAGCATGCTGCCCAACAAGCCGCGCAGCGAAATCTACACCATCATCGGTTTGCAAAAGCTGGGCAAGACGCTGTTCTACCGCGACTACCTGCATCACCTGCGCCATTCGTCGGACCGCTTCGAAGCCGCGCCCGGTATCCGTGGGCTGGTGATGGTGGTGTTTGCGCTGCCTTCGTTTCCTTACGTGTTCAAGGTGATAAAGGACAGCTTTCCGCCGCCCAAGGAAACCACCAAGGAACTGGTCAAGGAAAAATACACGCTGGTGAAAAACCATGACCGTGTGGGCCGCATGGCCGACACGCTGGAATATTCCGACGTGGCGTTCCCGCGTTCGCGTTTCGACGACGAACTGCTGGCCGAACTGAAGAACGTGGCGCCGTCGATAGTCGAAGAAGACGACGACCAGATCATCATCAAGCACCTCTACATCGAACGGCGCATGACGCCTTTGAATATCTGGCTCACCCGGGCTGAAGAGCGCGGCGACCAGGCTGCGCTTGAACACGGTGTGCGCGAGTATGGCAATGCCATTCGCGAACTGGTCGGCGTCAACATCTTCCCCGGCGACATGCTGTACAAAAATTTCGGCGTCACGCGCCATGGCCGTGTGGTGTTTTACGACTACGACGAAATCGAATACATCACCGATTGCAACTTCCGTGCGATCCCCGCGCCGCGCAATGAAGAAGATGAAATGGCGTCGGAGCCGTGGTACCCGATTGCAAAGAATGACGTGTTTCCGGAGCAGCTCGGCACCTTCCTCCTGGGCAACCCCAACGTGAGGAAATACTTCATGCGCCACCATGCGGAGCTGTTGACGCCCGAATTCTGGCAACAGCGTAAAAAGCGGATAATGGAAGGCTTGATTGACGATGTGTTTCCGTATCCGCAAGAGTTGCGTTTTAGCTATCACAGCAGTCACCCGGTCAACGCGGCCTAGCCGCTCCCCCAAGGCCGATTTTTTTGGAGAAGCAACATGAATGATCCTATCGTTATCGTTGGCGCAGCCCGCACCCCCATGGGCGCATTCCAGGGCGATTTCGCCTCCCTGCCGGCAGTCGACCTCGGCGCCGTCGCCATCCGCGCCGCCATCGAGCGCGCCGGTATCCCTGCCGACAAGGTGGACGAAGTCCTGTTCGGCAACTGCCTGATGGCAGGCCAAGGGCAGGCGCCGGCGCGCCAGGCCGCCATCAAGGCCGGCGTGCCCGTCTCAGCCGGCGCCGTGACGCTGTCGAAGATGTGCGGTTCGGCCATGAAGGCGGCCATGTTTGCATTCGATTCGATTGTGGCCGGCACCAATGAAGTGGTGGTGGCAGGCGGCATGGAATCGATGACCGGCGCGCCCTACCTGATCCCGAAGGCACGTGGCGGTTACCGCATCGGCCATGGCCAGATCTATGACCACATGATGCTCGACGGCCTGGAAGATGCCTACGACAAAGGCCGTGCCATGGGCACGTTTGCCGAAGACTGCTCCGCCAAGTACGAATTCACGCGCGAAGCACAAGATGCTTTCGCCATCGAATCAGTCAAGCGTGCGCAAGCTGCCACCAACGACGGTTCGTTCAAGTGGGAAATCGCCCCGGTGACGGTATCGGGCCGTGGCGGTGACACCGTGATCGACAAGGATGAAGGCCCATTGAAGGCCAAGCTGGACAAGATCCCGGCGCTCAAGCCGGCCTTCAAGAAAGACGGCACCATCACGGCGGCATCGTCGTCTTCGATCAACGATGGCGCGGCAGCCCTGGTGCTGATGCGCGAATCGACTGCACAAAAGCTCGGCTGCAAGCCCATCGCCCGCATCCTGGCGCACGCCACCCATTCGCAGGAGCCGAACTGGTTCACCACGGCGCCTGTCGGCGCGATGCAAAAGCTGTTGAAGAAGGTCGACTGGTCGGTCAAGAGTGTGGACCTGTTCGAAATCAATGAAGCATTTGCCACCGTGCCGATGGCGGCCATGCATGAACTCGATATTCCGCACAGCAAGGTCAACGTGCATGGAGGCGCCTGCGCGCTGGGCCATCCTATCGGCGCTTCCGGTGCGCGCATCATGGTGACCTTGATCGGTGCGCTGAAGAAGACCGGCGGCAAGCGTGGCGTGGCTTCGCTGTGTATTGGTGGCGGCGAAGGTACGGCTGTCGCGATCGAACTGGTCTAAGTACAGAGAAAGAACCCCTCTCCCACTTGTGGGAGAGGGGTAGGGGAGAGGGTGATCGAGATCCGGCTCCGCTTGTTTGGAGTAGTCCAGGCATCGTTTCCCTCTGCCCCGCCCTACGAGGTCCGCCTTCTCCTGCAAGCGGGAGAGGGGAGTTACGCAGTCAAATCTGTTTAGTGCACAACATGCCCACAGCCCTAATCATCGGCGCCTCGCGCGGCATAGGCCGCGAATACGCCCGCCAGCTCAAGCGAGACGGCTGGAAAGTCTACGCCACCGCGCGCGACGAAGCCTCCCTCGCGGCCTTGCGCGAAGAGGGCATGGACGTCCTCAAGCTCGACGTAGCCAAGGCCGAATCGCTGGCGACCTTGTCTTGGCAACTGGACGGCGTGAAGTTCGATCTGGCAGTCTACGTGGCGGCCATACTCGGTCCACAACGCGACGCCAAAGACCCGCCCGCCACGGCCGACTTCGACGCGGTGATGCACCCGAACGTGCTGGGCGCGATGCAGATCACACCCATCATCGCCCCCATGGTTGAAGCCGCACGCGGCAGGTTCGTGTTCATCACCAGCGGCATGGGCTCAATCGCCGAATCGGAAGAGAGCGGACCGTGGTGGCTGTATCGCGTCTCCAAGGCAGCCTTGAACATGGCGGTCAAAAGCGCTGCGCACGATTATCCCAAGGCCACCTTCGTCGCCATGTGCCCCGGCTGGGTGCAGACCGACATGGGCGGTCCCAATGCGACCACGCCGGTTGACGTGTGCGTGGCCGACATGCGCAAGGTATTGGATGGCTTGAAATTGGCCGATAGCGGAATTTATATCAATCACGCCGGCAGGCATCTGCCCTGGTAAGAGGAAGAGCAACATGGTTTTGTCCGAACAACACGAAATGATCCGCGATGCGTTGCGCGCCTTCTCGCAAGAACGCCTCGCGCCCAATGCCGCCCGCTGGGACAAGGAACATCATTTTCCCAAGGAAGAGCTGCAAGGCCTGGCTGAACTGGGTGCCTACGGCGTGGCCGTGCCGGAAGAACTCGGTGGGGCAGGCCTCGATTATTTGTCACTGTCGCTGGTGCTCGAAGAAATCGCGGCCGGCGACGGTGGTACCTCAACGGTCATTTCGGTCACCAACTGCCCGGTCTGCAGCATCGCCATGATGTATGCCAACGAGCAGCAAAAGGAGCAATGGCTGCGCCCGCTGGCGCAAGGCAAGATGTTGGGCGCGTTCTGCCTGACCGAACCGCATGCCGGCAGCGATGCCTCCACCTTGCGCACCACGGCCACGAAAGACGGCGACCATTATGTGCTGAACGGCGTCAAGCAATTCATCACCAGCGGCAAATATGCCGACGTGGCCATCGTCATGGCCGTGACCGACAAGGCGGCAGGCAAGCGCGGCATCAGCGCCTTCTGGGTGCCCACCAATACGCCGGGTTACATCGTCGCGCGCCTGGAAGAAAAGATGGGCCAGCATTCGTCGGACACGGCGCAGATCCTGTTCGAAAATTGCCGCATCCCCGCCGCCAACCTGATCGGTGAAGAAGGCCAGGGTTACAAGATCGCACTGTCGGGCCTGGAAGGCGGCCGCATCGGCATCGCTTCGCAATCGGTCGGCATGGCACGCGCCGCCTTCGAAGCGGCACTGGCCTATGCCAAGGAGCGCACCAGTTTCGGCCAAACCCTGTTTGGGCACCAATCCGTGCAATTCAAGCTCTCCGACATGGCCACGCAGATCGAAGCCGCACGCCAGTTGATCTGGCACGCCGCCAGCCTGAAAGACGCCGGCAAGCCCTGCCTGAAGGAAGCGGCCATGGCCAAGCTGTTCGCCAGTGAAATGGCTGAGCGCGTCTGCTCCGATGCGATCCAGATCCACGGCGGCTACGGCTACGTCAACGACTTCCCGGTCGAACGCATCTTCCGCGACGTGCGCGTGTGCCAGATCTACGAAGGCACGAGCGACATCCAGAAAATCCTGATCGCCCGCGCATTGAGCTGAGGAAGACATGGCTGCCGACATCGATTTCTATTTCGACTTTTCCTCGCCCTACGGTTACTTCGCCGCCACGCGCATCGACGAGCTGGCAGCCAGGTACGGCCGCAAGGTCAAGTGGCACCCGGTGCTGCTGGGCGTGGTATTCAAGGTCAGCGGCTGCGCGCCCCTGACCACGGTGCCGCTGAAAGGCGAATACTCGAAGCACGACTTCCAGCGCACAGCCAGATTCCACAACATAGACTTCAACTTCCCCAGCGTCTTTCCCATCGCCAGCCAGAACGCAGCCAGGGCTGTGCTGTGGCTGGAAGCCAACGCCGGCGAAGACAAGGCCAGAAGCTTCGCCAAGGCGGTATATCGCGCCTTCTTCGTCGACGGCAGGGACATCAGCGACCTGGCCAACCTGCAAGCCGTGATGGCACAGGAAGGACTAGATGTTGCCCAATTGACGGAAGCGATCAACCAGCCTGCGATCAAGGAACAGTTGAAACAGGAGGTGGAACAGGCAGTGAAGCTGGGCGTGTTTGGCTCACCGTATATGGTGGTGGATGGTGAACCGTTTTGGGGTTTTGACCGGTTTGATCAGTTGGAAGCGACGTTGAAGGTTGGGAAGATTTAAGGACGCCTTGTTCTGACCAGATGCATGTCAAGACAGGATCAGGTGGTGTCGGATGCAGTTCCGCATTAGGCCTCGCCAAAAAGCCTGATGTCAAAACGGATAAAGAAGGACAGGCTGTTTGAGCCGAAGGCGAGTTTCCTTTCCTTCCCGTTTTGACATCGGACTTTTTGGGTACCCCCGAAGGGGGCGAGGGCGTCGCGGTTGCCTTTCTTTGGTTACATTCGGGCGGCCGGCCAGGCGCGAAGCAAAGAAAGTGACTAGCTGCCGGGCTACCCCCGGCGAAGGGTTCTACGTAGTGGCAAAGTAATTAGGTAGAAGCGACGGCAGTCTGAAAACAGAAACTCAGTGTGGATTCCCGCCTTCGCGGGAATGACAGAGATGGAGCGGCGATAGTCGCAATAAAAACTGGAGCAAACCATGACCATGATCAAAGGCTACAAAGCACTGGTAGACGAAGCCACTTCCCAAATCAAAACCTACACCGTGGCTGAGGCCCAAGCCAAACTGGCCGACCCCAACGTCCAACTGGTAGACATCCGCGACGTCAGAGAACTCGAACGCGAGGGCATAGTCCCTGGCGCCTTCCATGCACCAAGAGGCATGATCGAATTCTGGGTAGACCCCGACTCCCCCTATTTCAAACCGGTGTTCGGCGAAAACAAGGAATACATCTTCTTTTGTGCGGCGGGCTGGCGCAGCGCGCTGACCACGAAGACGGTGCAGGACATGGGCCTGAAACCGGTAGCCCATATCGACGGCGGCTTCACGGCATGGAAAGCCGCTGGCGCCCCGATCGCGGAAAAGCCGAAGAAGGCATGAAGAGAAAAAACGAAGAAACCGGCTGCCCCTGCGGCGGCAAGAGCTACGCCATCTGCTGCGAGCCCTACCATCGGGGCAAGCCGGCTGAAACGGCAGAAAAGCTGATGCGCTCGCGCTACAGCGCGTATGTAAAGGGTTTATGGGAATACGTCCATCGCACCTGGGATGATCGCACCAGACCGGATTTGGCAGAGCTGCAAGGCGATAGAGGTAACAAGTGGTTGGGCCTGGAAGTGAAAAGGCATGAAGAACACGGCGACGAAGCGATAGTGGAATTCGTGGCACGTTACAAGACAGACGGGCGCGCGCATCGCCTGCATGAAGTCAGCCGGTTCACGAGACTGGATGGCAACTGGATATACGTAAAAGGTAGTTTCCCCGAGGACTCACAATGACAACACTCGAAACCAAAATCAACACCCGCAGCGAAGACTTCAAGGCCAACACTGCAGCAATGCAAGCTGTGGTGGACGATCTCTATGCCAAGGTGGCCAAGCTGGCCCTGGGTGGCGGCGAAGACGCACGCAAGAAGCACACTGCCCGTGGCAAGCTGCTGCCGCGCGATCGCGTGCAAAACCTGCTCGACCCTGGTACGCCCTTCCTGGAATTTTCCCAGATGGCGGCGTACGACATGTATGACAATGCGGCGCCGGCAGCCGGCGTCATTACCGGCATCGGCCGCGTGGCCGGGCGCGAATGCGTGATCGTCTGCAATGATGCGACCGTCAAGGGTGGTACCTATTACCCGATGACGGTGAAAAAGCACCTGCGCGCGCAGGAAATCGCCGAGCAAAACAATCTTCCCTGCATTTACCTGGTTGACAGCGGCGGCGCCAACCTGCCTAACCAGGACGACGTCTTCCCGGATCGCGACCACTTCGGCCGCATCTTCTTCAACCAGGCCAATTTGTCGGCCCAGGGCATACCGCAGATCGCGGTGGTCATGGGCTCATGCACGGCCGGCGGCGCTTATGTGCCGGCCATGAGCGATGAATCGATCATCGTCAAGGAACAGGGCACCATCTTCCTCGGCGGCCCGCCGCTGGTGAAGGCGGCCACGGGCGAAGTCGTCAGTGCCGAAGACCTGGGCGGCGGCGACGTGCATACGCGCCTCTCCGGCGTGGTGGACCACCTGGCGCAAAATGACATGCATGCCTTGTCGCTGGCGCGCACCATCGTCTCCAACCTGAACCGGCAAAAGAAGCATGAGTTGGTGTTGCGCGACGTGGTCGAGCCGAAGTACGAGGCCCGCGAGCTGTACGGCATCATCCCGGTCGATACGCGCAAGCCCTTTGACATCCGCGAAGTGATCGCGCGCATTGTTGACGGCAGCGAGTTCGATGAATTCAAGGCACGCTATGGCACCACGCTGGTGTGCGGCTTCGCCCATATCTTCGGCATGCCGGTCGGCATCGTGGCCAACAACGGCATCCTGTTTTCCGAATCGGCCTTGAAGGGCGCACATTTCATTGAATTGTGCAGCCAGCGCAAGATTCCCCTGGTGTTCCTGCAAAACATCACCGGCTTCATGGTGGGCCGCAAGTATGAAAACGAAGGCATCGCGCGCAACGGCGCCAAGATGGTGACGGCAGTTGCCACCACGTCCGTGCCCAAGTTCACCGTCATCATCGGCGGCAGCTTCGGCGCCGGCAATTACGGCATGTGTGGCCGCGCCTATTCGCCGCGCTTCATGTGGATGTGGCCCAATGCGCGTATCTCGGTCATGGGTGGCGACCAGGCCGCCAGCGTATTGGCCACCGTCAAGCGCGACGGTATCGAAGCAAAGGGCGGGGCCTGGAGCAAGGAAGAGGAAGAGGCCTTCAAACAGCCGATCCGCGAGCAATACGAACACCAGGGCCATCCGTATTACGCCACGGCGCGCCTGTGGGACGATGGCGTGATCGACCCTGCCGATACGCGCATGGTGCTGGGCCTGGGCCTGTCTGCCGCCTTGAATGCGCCGATCAAGGATACCAAATTCGGTGTCTTCCGCATGTAAAATGATAGGCTGACCATGAACTACACCACTCTTACCTGCGAACGCCAGGGCCACGTCGCCACGGTGCAATTGAACCGGCCCGACATGCGCAATGCGTTCAACGAGCATTCGATTGCCGAATTGACCGATGCCTTCCGCACGCTGGGCGCGGACGATGAGGTGCGCGCCATCGTATTGGCGGCGCAGGGCACGGCATTTTGCGCCGGTGCCGACCTGAACTGGATGAAGAAGATGGCGGCTTATACGCACGAGGAAAACCGTGCGGATGCGGCGCAACTGGCCGAAATGCTGTATGCGATGTACACCTGCTCCAAACCCATTGTGGCCAGGGTGCAGGGCGATTGCTATGCCGGCGGCATGGGACTGGTGTCGGTATGCGACATTGCCATCGCAGCCGAGGAAGCGAATTTCTGTTTGTCTGAAGTCAAGCTCGGTTTGATCCCGGCGACGATCTCGCCCTATGTGATCCGCGCGATGGGCGAGAATGCGGCGCGGCGTTACTTTTTGACCGCTGAACGGTTCAGCGCGACGGAAGCGCAGCGCATCGGCTTCGTGCACCAGGTGGTCAAGGGTGAAGAGTTGGACGAAACGGTTGGCGGGATCGTCAAGCAGTTGTGCAATGCCAGCCCGAATGCCGTGCGCGAAGCCAAGCGCCTGGTACGTGAAGTGGGTGGCATGCCCCTGACCAGGGAGTTGATTGCCGATACGGCGAACCGCATTGCCGACATCCGTTCTTCGGACGAAGGCCGTGAAGGCGTGCAGTCGTTCCTGGAAAAGCGCAAGCCGAATTGGTTGTGACTTATGAATCCCTCTCCCGCCTGCGGGAGAGGGGAGCTAACTAGACTGGAGTTGTATTGGATTCACCCCAACAAGCCGACTGGGTCAAACGCAGCCTCGCTAGCGTCTGGCACCCGTGCACCCAGATGCAGCACCACGAAACGGTGCCGCTGATCCCGGTGTCGCATGGGCGCGGCGCATGGCTGGTCGACATGGATGGCAAGCGCTATCTTGATGCCATCAGCTCGTGGTGGGTGAACCTGTTCGGCCACGCCAATCCGCGCATCAACGCCGCCCTGCGCGACCAGCTCGATACGCTGGAGCACGCCATGCTGGCTGGCTTCACGCATGAGCCGGTGATCCGTCTGTCGGAAAAGCTGTCCGAGCTCACGGGTGGGGTGCTCGGCCATTGTTTTTACGCGTCCGACGGCGCGTCGGCGGTCGAAATCGCATTGAAGATGAGTTTCCACGCCTGGCGCAATCTGGGCAAGGATGCGAAGCGTGAATTCGTCTGCCTCAAAGGCAGCTACCACGGCGAAACCGTGGGTGCCCTGGCGGTGACCGACGTGCCGCTGTTTCGCGACGCTTACGGCCCCATGCTGCAAAGTGCGCATGTGATTGCATCGCCGGACGCGCGCAAGGCCGAAGCCGGCGAAACCGCAGCCGACGTGGCAATACGTGCCGCGCAAGAACTGCAAGCCCTGCTTGAACAGCGGGCCGGCCATATCGCCGCCGTCATCGTCGAACCGCTGGTGCAGTGCGCCGCAGGCATGCAAATGTACGACCCCGAATACCTGCGCCTGGTGCGCGCGCTGTGCGACAAGCACGGCGTGCACATGATTGCCGACGAGATCGCCGTTGGCTGTGGCCGCACCGGCAGTTTTTTCGCCTGCGAGCAAGCCGTCATCTGGCCTGACTTCGTTTGCCTCTCCAAGGGCATCAGCGGGGGATACCTGCCGCTGTCGCTGGTGATGACGAAAAACGAGATTTACCAGGCGTTTTACGACGCCGACGTGCGGCGCGGCTTCCTGCACTCGCATTCCTACACCGGCAATGCGCTGGCTTGCCGCGCGGCGCTGGCGACACTGGCGATCTTCGAGGAAGACCAGGTCATCGAACGCAACCGCACCAAGGCTGCGCGCATGACCGAAGCCCTGGCGCCGCTGGCACAGCATGCACGCGTGCGCAATTTCCGCCAACAAGGCATGATCTGGGCCTTCGATGCCGATGTGCAGGGTGATGCTGCTGCGACCTTCTCGCGCCGTTTCTTCACGCTGGGCCTGCAACAGGAATTGCTGCTGCGCCCGATCGGCACCACCGTCTATTTGATGCCGCCTTACATCCTGGACGACGCGGAAATCGCGCTCCTGGCCGGCAAGGTGACAACCGTATTTGAGCAGGTATTGCAATGAACCATCCCTTGATCGCTTCCCTGGAACGCGAGCTGCAAACGCTGAACGAACGGGCGCTGCGCCGCCGCCGCCGCACCGCTGAAACGCCTTGCGCGCCGCGCATGCGCGTCGATGGGCGCGACATGCTGGCCTTTTGCAGCAATGATTACCTCGGCCTGGCTAACCATCCGCGTGTCATTGAAGCCTTGCGCGAAGGTGCCGCACGCTATGGAGCCGGCAGCGGCGCTTCGCACCTGATCAGCGGCCATAGCGAATCGCATGCGATTCTTGAAGAACGGCTGGCGCAATTCATGGCGCCCAATATTGCCGATGTGCGCGCCCTGAGCTTTTGCACCGGTTACATGGCCAACCTCGCCGTAATCACCGCGCTGGCGCGGCCCGGTGCGGAAATCTTTTCCGAAGAATTGAACCACGCCTCATTGATCGACGGCGCCCGGCTGTCGCGTGCCAAGGTGCAGGTTTATCCGCATGCCGATATCGAAGCGTTGGACAAGCTTTTGACTGCCAGCACGGCGGAAACCAAGATCGTCTCGACCGACAGCGTGTTCAGCATGGATGGCGACCTCGCGCCCTTGCCGCAGCTGGTTTCGCTGTGCGAGCGCCATGGCGCCTGGCTGGTGATTGACGATGCGCATGGTTTCGGTGTGCTGGGCCAGGATGGCCGCGGTGCCTTGTCGCATTGCGATCTGACTTCGCCCAATATCGTCTACATGGGCACGCTGTCCAAGGCGGCCGGCGTGGGCGGGGCTTTCGTGGCCGCGCATGACACCGTCATCGAATGGCTGGTGCAGCGCGCACGCTCCTACATCTACACCACCGCCGCACCGCCGGCACTGGCGCATGCGCTGCTGGCCAGCCTCGACATCATCTCGGGCGAGGAGGGCGCGCGGCGTCGTGCCAATCTACAGTCATTGATCGCGCAATTGCGTGGCGGCTTGAAGCTCAAGCGCTGGCAACACCCGCATTCCGATACCGCCATCCAGCCGCTCATCATCGGCGCCAACGACGAAGCCCTGCGTGCCGCAGCCGGCCTGTATGAGCAGGGCCTGTGGATACCGGCGATCCGTCCGCCAACCGTGCCAGCAGGCACATCGCGCCTGCGCGTGACCCTGTCCGCCGCGCACAGTGAAGAGGATGTTGCCCGTGCCATCGCTGCCATCAACCAGCTCGAGGGAGTTGCCTGACATGGCCGCCCGTTTCCAGTGTTTCGTCACCGGCACCGATACTGAAATCGGCAAGACGCTGATTTCTTCGGCAATTTTGCACGGACTGGTGCAAGCCGGCGTCAAGGCTGCCGGCATGAAGCCGATTGCCGCCGGCGCCGAAATGCGCGACGGCTTGCTGCATAATGACGATGTGGCGCAGCTCGTGGCGGCGTCCAATGTGGCGTTGCCGCGCGAACTGGTCGTGCCTTATCTGTTGCGTGAACCGGCGGCGCCGCAGCGTGCGGCCGAGCTCGAAGGCGTCACCATCGAGGAAGAGCGCATCATTGCCGCGCATGCGCAGATCGCGGCGCAAGTTGATGCCGTCGTGGTGGAAGGCGTGGGCGGCTTCCGCGTGCCGCTGTCGAACCATTTCGATACGGCCGACCTGGCGCAGCGGCTTGGCTTGCCCGTGGTGCTGGTGGTTGGCCTGCGGCTTGGCTGCATCAACCATGCGCTTTTGACCGCTGACGCGGTTCGTGCGCGCGGCCTGAACCTGGCCGGCTGGGTGGCCAACCTGGCCGACCCGCGCATGCGCCACTCCGAGGCCAACCTGGAAGCCTTGCAGTTGCGTCTTGGCGCGCCCTTGCTTGGCTACGTGCCGCGCCTGCAACAGCCAACCGCTGCTGCCGCTGCGGCGAGCCTGAATTTCTCGGTTTTGCCGAACTGGCCTGCCGGTTCGAATTGATCAATAAAGTTTGCATACGTTAGTGTAGAAAAGGAAAGCAACATGTCGTCCCAACCGATCACGTTCCACCCGAGTGCTGCTCCCGTCCCGCCCATCGTCGCCAAGACCTGGTCGGTGGAAGACATCGTGGCCCTGTTCAACCTGCCCTTCAACGACCTGATCTTCCGTGCGCAGCAAGTGCACCGCGAACATTTCGACCCCAACGAAGTGGAACTGGCCACGCTGCTGTCGATCAAGACCGGCGGCTGCCCCGAAGACTGCGGCTATTGCCCGCAAGCCGCGCGCTACGATACCGGCGTGACGGCGCAAAAGATTCTGCCGCTCGACACCGTGCTGCAAGCCGCGCGCGAAGCCAAGTCGCATGGCGCCACGCGCTTCTGCATGGGCGCCGCCTGGCGCGAACCGAAGGACCGCGACCTGGAACACGTCGAAGAGATGGTGCGTGAAGTCAAGGCGCTGGGCCTGGAAACCTGCGCCACGCTGGGCATGCTGGGCGACGGCCAGGCAGAAAAGCTCAAGGCTGCCGGCCTCGACTATTACAACCACAACCTCGATACCGCCCCCGAGTTCTACAACAACATCATTTCCACGCGCGATTACCAGAACCGCCTCGATACGCTGGACCGCGTGCGCGGTGTCGGCATCAAGGTGTGCTGCGGCGGCATCGTCGGCATGGGCGAGACGCGCCTGCAGCGTGCCGGCCTGGTGGCACAATTGTGCAACCTCGAACCCTACCCGGAATCGGTGCCGGTCAACAACCTGGTGCAGGTTGAGGGCACGCCGCTGCATGGCACCGACCCAATCGACCCGCTCGAATTCGTGCGCACCGTGGCGGTGGCGCGCATCACCATGCCGAAGGCGCGAGTGCGCCTGTCGGCCGGACGGCGCCAGATGAGCGAAGCCATCCAGGCCCTGTGCTTCCTGGCCGGCGCCAACTCGATCTTCTACGGCGACAAGCTGCTGACGACGGGCAATCCGGAAGTGGAACAGGACAAGGCCTTGCTGGAAAAGCTCGGCATGCAATCGCGTGGCACGGCAATCGATGCGCGCTGCGAGGTTACGGAGCAGTAAGGCAACATGAATTACCTGGCACATATCTACCTCGCAAGCCAGAGCGACGAGGCGATGATTGGTGCCTTGCTGGGTGATTTTGCCAAGGCCGATTACGCCGGGGCGTACACACCGGAGATCGAGCGTGAAATTGCCATCCATCGCAAGGTAGATGGCTATACCGACAGCCACCCCGTGGTACTGGCGGCGAAGGAATTGTTCGAGCCCGGGCGCAGGCGTTTTGCCGGCATCCTGCTCGACATGTTTTATGATCATGTGCTGATCGTGAACTGGCCGCGCTACAGCGCGCAACCGGTGGATGATTTGATTGCGCGCTTCTATCGCGCGCTGGAAGCGCGCCAGGCGATCTTGCCGGAGCGGCTGCAGCGCATGCTGCCCTACATGGTGGGGCAGGACTGGCTCGGGTCGTACCGCGATCTTGCCGGTGTGGAGCTGGCGGCGGCGCGCGTATCGCAACGCTTGTCGAGGAATGGCGAGCTCTTGCGTGCAGGATTGGAAGACTTGCGCGGGAACTATGCGGCTCTGAGCGAAGGGTTTCACGCGTTTTTCCCCGATCTGATCGGCTTTGCCGGCAGGACGCGGGCGCAGTTGCAGGTCTGATTTGTAGGCTGGATTCGCAGGCTAATGAGGGGGCGTGGCACGATCTGCCGCCACTTTCTGGAGAACACCGGTTACCAACCGGAGAGCCAACACAGGGATGTAAAGGAAAACACATGTTCAAGAAAATCCTGATCGCCAACCGCGGCGAAATCGCGTGCCGCGTGGCCGCCACGGCACGCCGCATGGGCATCAAGACGGTTGCCGTTTACTCCGAAGCCGACGCGCATGCCAAGCATGTGGCCGTTTGCGATGAAGCCGTGCTGATCGGGCCGGCACCGGCCAAGGAAAGCTATCTGCGCGTCGACAAGATCATCGAAGTCGCCAAGGCCGTCGGTGCCGAAGCGGTCCATCCCGGCTATGGTTTCCTGTCCGAGAATGAAGGTTTCGCCGATGCCTGCGCCAAGGCCGGCATCGCCTTTATCGGCCCGCCATCCTCGGCAATCCATGCCATGGGTTCCAAGTCGGCTGCCAAGGCCTTGATGGAGCAGGCGCAGGTGCCGCTGGTGCCGGGCTACCATGGCGACGAACAGGGTCCGGACTTCCTGCAAGCTCAGGCCGACAAGATCGGCTACCCCGTGTTGCTGAAGGCCAGTGCCGGCGGCGGCGGCAAGGGCATGCGCATCGTGGAAAAGAGCGCCGACTTCAAGGATGCGCTCGCCTCATGCAAGCGCGAAGCGATCAACAGCTTCGGCGACGACAAGGTGCTGGTTGAAAAATACCTGACCCGGCCGCGCCATATCGAAATCCAGGTGTTTGCCGATACGCATGGCGAATGCGTCTACCTGTTCGAGCGCGACTGCTCGGTCCAGCGGCGCCACCAAAAGGTGCTGGAAGAAGCGCCCGCTCCGGGCATGACGGCAGAGCGCCGTGCTGCCATGGGCGATGCTGCAGTGGCGGCGGCCAAGGCAGTGGGCTATGTTGGCGCCGGCACGGTGGAGTTCATCGCCAACCAGGATGGCTCGTTCTATTTCATGGAAATGAACACACGCCTGCAGGTCGAACATCCGGTCACGGAAATGATCACCGGCCTCGACCTCGTCGAATGGCAACTACGCGTGGCCGCCGGCGAGCCGCTACCCCTGAAGCAGGGCGAACTGGCCATCAACGGCCATGCGCTTGAAGCGCGCATCTATGCAGAAAACCCGGAGAAGGGTTTCCTGCCTTCGATCGGCACGCTTTCGCACATGCATACGCCGAACGCCGTGACGTTCCGCCTGGGCGATGGCGCCACGCCTGCTGCCGTGCGTATCGATTCCGGCGTGCGCCAGGGCGACGCGATTTCGCCGTTCTATGACCCGATGATTGCCAAACTCATCGTCTGGGGCGCAGACCGTAAGGAAGCCCTGGCACGCATGGCACAAGCCCTGGCCGAATACCAGATCGTGGGGCTGGCGTCCAATATCGCTTTCCTGCAGCGCCTGGTGACGTCCACGGCGTTTTCCGGCGCGGATCTCGATACCGGCCTGATCGAGCGCAACCACGGTGAATTGTTTCCGGCCCAGGCAGCACCCGGCTTGCCGGTGCTCTCACTGGCTGCGGCTGCCGTACTTGACGCAGAAGGCAGCAAGGATGCCGACCCCTGGGCCGGCTCGCAGGGCTGGCGTATGAATGCCGCGTTGACACGCAATCTCGACTTCGCCGATGAAAGCGCCCATTACCCGGTCGCCGTGACCTATCACGCGCAAGGCTGGAACGTGGCGGCCGGCGGACATGAAGCGCGCATGATCCTGGCGGAACGCCATGGCAGCCATTTCAGCCTGAAGCTGGGCGAAGCGACGGTGCAAGGCAATGTGGTGCGCAACGGGGAAGACGTGCATGTATTCCATGCCGGCAGCCATACCATGCTGACCTGCCTCGATCCGCTGGCCCACGCCGGTGAAGCCGAAGCCGAAGGCGGACGTTTGACGGCACCCATGCCCGGCAAGATCGTGGCCGTACTGGTGGCGGCGGGCGACACGGTGGAAAAGGGCAAGCCGCTGCTCATCATGGAAGCGATGAAGATGGAACACACCATCGCTGCGCCGCATGACGGCAAGGTGCAGGAGCTGCTCTATGCCGTTGGTGACCAGGTGGCGGAAGGGGCGCAGTTGCTGGCATTCGAGGCGACTGCGAAAGCGTAAGACATATCCGAATCTTTTAATACCGTCATCCCCGCGAAAGCGGGGATCCACCGCGCCACCTTCGATGTGGATTCCCGCTTCCGCGGGAATGACGGAAATAAATAATCCGTTGATGCAAATCCTTTTCCACGCCCCCAACAGCAACCCGGAAGCCTGGCAAGCCGCACTCGCCAACGCGATTCCCGGCGCCTCCGTCCGCATCTGGCGTGAAGGCGACGACGAGCCCGCCGATTACGCTGTCGTCTGGCGCCCGCCAAAAGCCATGGTCGCCGCGCCGCGCGGCTTGAAAGCCATCTTCAACATCGGCGCCGGTGTCGACGGTATCCTCGAACTCGGCGATGCGCTGCCGCAAGGTGTCCCCATCATCCGCCTCGACGACGCCGGCATGGGCGTGCAAATGAGCGAATACGTCACCCATGCCGTGCTGCGTTACCAGCGGCGTTTCGACGAATATGATGCACAGGCGCGCGGCAAACAATGGCGTTTTCTCAAACCCTATGACAAGGCGGTTTTCACGGTCGGCATCCTCGGCCTGGGTTTGCTCGGCCAGCGCATTGCGCGTTCACTGGCCGAACTTGAATTTCCCTTATGCGGCTGGAGCCGCATGCCCAAGGACGTGCCCGGTGTCGTTTGCCACCATGGACAGGGCGGGCTTGATGCTTTCCTGAAGCAGGCTCGCGTGCTGGTGTGCGTGTTGCCGCTGACGACAGAGACGGCACGCATCCTGAACCGCGCTACATTGGGACGGCTACCGCGCGGCGCCTTCCTCATCAACGTCGCGCGCGGCGGCCACCTCGTCGAAGCGGACTTGCTGGAATTGGTGCAAGATGGACACATTACCGCCGCCACGCTGGACGTGATGGATGAGGAACCGATGCCGCCGGAACACCCGTTCTGGAGCGAACCGCGCATCACTGTCACCCCGCACATTGCGGCACTGACCCTGCGTGATGAAAGTGCGCGCCAGATTGCAGCAAAGATAAGCATGCTGGAACGTGGCGAATGCGTTCCCGGCACGGTCGATAGAACGAGAGGATATTGAAATGAACAGCTTACCCAAGCGTGTAAAAATTGTTGAAGTCGGCCCGCGCGACGGCTTGCAGAATGAAAAGGAAAGCGTTTCAGCCGAGGTCAAGGTCGAACTGGTCAACCGGTTGTCGCGTGCCGGGTTCCAGAACGTCGAAGCAGCCTCGTTCGTTTCGCCCAAGTGGGTGCCGCAGATGGCGACGTCGACGGAAGTCATGGCCGCCATCGAGCGCCGGCCCGGCACGATCTATTCCGCGCTCACGCCCAACATGAAGGGCTTTGAAGCGGCGCTGGCGGCACGTGCCGATGAAGTCGTCATCTTCGGTTCGGCTTCGGAAGCGTTTTCGCAAAAGAACATCAATTGCTCGATTGCCGAATCGATCGAGCGTTTCCGCGACGTGGCCGAGGCAGCCAAGGAACACAAGCTGCGGCTGCGCGGCAGCATCAGCTGCTCGTTCGGTTGCCCTTATCAGGGTGAAGTGGCGCCGGGTGCCGTGCGCGAGGTGGTCGAACGCATGCGTGACCTTGGCTGCGACGAACTCGACATTGCCGACACCATCGGCGTGGGCACAGCGCGCAAGGTGCAGGCCGTGTTCGAAACCGTGGCGCCGGCCTTCCCGCTGGCGCAACTGTCGGGCCATTTTCATGATACCTATGGCCAGGCGCTGGCCAACATCTATGCCAGCCTGGAAGTCGGCGTCGCGATCTTCCATTCTTCCGTTGCCGGCCTCGGCGGCTGTCCCTATGCCAAGGGCGCCACGGGCAACGTGTCGTCGGAAGATGTGCTGTATCTGATGCAAGGCCTGGGCATCGAAACCGGTATCGACCTCGATGCCGTGGTTGACGCCGGCCAATTCATTTCGCAGCACCTCGGGCGCAAGGCCGTCAGCCGTGCCGGCAATGCGATAGCTGCCAAGCGCAAGACGGATTGACCGATGAGCCCCGACCTCAAACCCGGCCTGCGCTTCGCCTGGACCTACACGATTCCCGAACGTGCCACGGTGCCCAAGCTCTATCATGACACGGCCTTCTGCCTCGACATGCCTGACGTGCTGGCCACCGGTTACATGGTCGGCATGATGGAGCTGGCCTGCACCAACGGCATCATGCCCTACGTGGATTGGCCTCGCGAACAAAGCCTGGGTGTGATGGTCAACTTCCGGCACCTCGCCGCTTCGCCGCCGGGCATGACGCTCGAGATCAAGGGTGAAGTGGTGGAAGTCGAAGGCCGGCGCGTGCGCTTCGCCGTGGAAGCCTGGGACGGTATCGACAAGATTTGCGAAGGCACGCATGAGCGCCACGTCATCGATGCGGAAAAATTCAATGCCAGGCTGGCGGCGAAAAAGGACAAGGCGGCATTGTGACTGAAGTTGCGCGTATCGAATTCGACCCCTTCAGCGATACCGGCCCGGTGCCGTCGCCCTGCATTTCCATCTGCCGCATGGACGAGACGTCGGGCCTGTGCCTGGGTTGCCAGCGCACCATCGATGAGATCGTGCGCTGGGGCAGTGGCGACGATGCGTACAAGCGCCGCATCTGGGGTGAAATACTGTTGCGGCGCAGCGGCCCATGAGCGAGCTGCCGCCGCAGTTGCAATCGCAGTTGCCATCGTCGATGCGCATTTTCGAGCGTGGCTGGCTCTCGTCGAACAATGTGCTCTTCATCAGCGATGAAGGCTGCGCCATCGTCGATACCGGATACCTGAGCCATGCCGAACAGACGCTGGCACTGGTGCGGCACGAATTGCAAGGCCGGCCGCTCGACCTGATCGTCAATACCCATCTGCATTCCGACCATTGCGGCGGCAATGCCATCCTGCAAAAGACCTATGGCAGCCGTACCCTGATTCCCGTGGCTGAAGCAGACAAGGTGCGCAACTGGGATACCGATGCACTTTCGTTTGATGCCACCGGCCAGCAATGCGAGCGCTTCGGTTTTGACGGCACGCTCTCGCCCGGCGACGATTTGGCCCTGGGTGGCCTTCATTGGCAAGTGCTGGCCGCGCCAGGCCATGATCCGCATTCGCTGATTCTGTATTGTCCGGAGCATGGCATCCTGATCTCGGCCGACGCGCTATGGGAAAACGGCTTCGGCGTGATCTTTCCCGAACTCGACGGCGAATCCGGTTTTGCGGAGCAGCGTGCCACGCTCGATTTGATTGCCGGCCTGGATGTGAAACTGGTCATTCCCGGCCATGGCGCGCCGTTCAAGGACGTGAAGAAGGCGCTGGAGACGGCGCGCTCACGCGTCGATTACCTCGCCGCCGACCCGGCGCGCAATGCGCAGAATGCAGTGAAGGTGATGTTGAAATTCCTGCTGCTGGAACGACAAAGAATCGCGCTGGCCGACCTGCCGTCTTTGCTCGGCGCCGGCAGTTCATTCCGTTCCGCCAACGAGCATTTCCTCAAAAAGTCGCCCACCGAACTGGCGCAATGGGCTGCTGCGCAACTGGTGCGTGCCCAGGCAGCGAGCGTCGATGGGGATTACTTGCTTAATCGCGATTGAGCCGCCACTACTGGTTGGTCTTGATGATCACGATGGTGGTCTTCGGCTTTGAGTTTTGCGCCGGCGGCACGGGCTGATTCGTGTCCGTTGCCTGAACCTGGTAGTCGACCGCCTTGATTTCCTGATCGGTCAGGTCCTTGCGGAAGTTGTCTTTGACGAATTGCCACATGTCGGTCACGATCACGCCGCATTTCAGCTCTGCCGCAGTCTTTTGGTGGAAGCCCGGGTCGTGGTCCCAGTCGATCGGCTGGCCGCGGCGCTGTTTCATCAGTTCCTTGTTGTGTTCCGACTCGTAGCGATGCTGAGGGCCGTAGCAGCTTTCCTGGAAATGGGTCTGTATCGTGCGATTGATGGTGATGCCACAGCGGCGCGAACGGTCTGCCATGTCTGCGCAACTTTGTCCAAGCTCACGGTCGTGGTCACGCACCATGGCGTTCGAGAGCGCCGAGTCCGAGCCGATGGTGGCCTGCTTCTGGTCACCATTGACCGGGCAGGGTTTGTCGGAGAATGTGGAAGCGCCATCGGGCCCCACGCATTTGTAGACCCCGGCAAATGCTGCCGTCGGCAACATGGCAAATGCCGCAGCGGCGGCCAAGCCGGCGGCGTAACGTTGAAACATGAAATCCCCTTGCCCAGATGAGGCAAGCCCGTTTCTACAGGCTTGCAATCCTATTAGTTTTGGGCAAATCATATCTAATAGATCGCTCCGGGTGCAAGCGAATTGCGCAGCTTGCCGGCATCGGCGGGAATTTTACCGTTGCGCTTGCCCGACAAGCCCGGATTCAACTTCATTTGTGCAAGGAACCAGGCGAAAAACATACAGGGCCAGGCCCTCGCGCAAGGTGCGCGGCAATAGCCAGGATGTCAACGTTGCCATCCAGTTTCCAGCATAAGCGAACATTTTTTCCATGATGGAATAGCGCGCTTCGAGGCTGTAGCCCGCAGCCAGGAAGTGTTCGGCGGGGGCTTCCGGCAGCAGAGGCATCCTGGCTCCGAGGGCTGCAATGCGCCGCGCCAACGGCTTGCCGTAACGTTCCATGAAAGCGCGCGAGCTCAAATCGCAGATCAGGCTGTGGCGCGGATACCTTTGCCGCAAGGCGCCTAGCGTGGCATCCCGCTGGGCATCATCGAGGTAAAAGAAAATCCCTTCCATCACCACGACGACAGGGTTTGTGGCCGCAAAAGGCGGTAACTTGTCGATCAACGTTTCTTTCGAGAAATCCATAGCGATGCGACGTAGTGGATTGCGGCAATCGCTGGCGGGCAAAACCGCATCCTTGCGTTCGATCACTTGCGGTTCGTCGATTTCGATCCAGCGCCCGCCGTCGAGCCGAAAGGCGCGGCTGTCGAAGCCGGCACCGAGCAAGACGATGGCGGTGTCCGGGTTCCCCGCAATGCGCTCGCGCAGCAAATCGTCAATCAGGCGGTGCCTTGCCACGATGCTGGCCATCGGCCCGGACTCCTTGCGGAATTGCTGGTAGACCGCGTTGCCTGTCTCGCCCAGGAAGCGGCTCGCATAACGGTCGCCGCACACCGGATTGGATTTTTGCGCATCGTCGGCACGCGCGCCGCAGGTGAAATATGCCGTATCGGAGACCGGATTCATACTCCTGCTCCTGCGGCAAACGCTTCTGCGGCCATGCGGTGCAGGTGCTCACGCAGGTCGGCCGGCCAGCTTTGGCTCAAGGCCTCGAATGCCGGCTGGTTGCCGGCAAACAGTGCGCGTTCGGCTTCTTCCAGCCCGGGCTGGTTGGCCAGCATGGCCGACATGAAGCGGTAGGCGCGTTCTTGCGCAAGGCGTTTGCGGTCATGTTCGGTCGATGCGCGGCGCGCTTCTTCCACCAGCTTGCGCAGAGCCACAGAAGCACCGCCGGTCTGGGCCGCCAGCCACTCCCAATGACGCGGCAAGAGCGTGACCTCCTTGGCCACGACGCCCAGCTTAGGCCGGCCCGGGCCGCGCGGTGCTTCTTCGACCGGTGTGATTTCAGGCTCGGCAGGCAGGCGCGCCAGCATCTCGGCTTCGCTGCCACGAAAATCAACATCGACCACACGGCCGGTGGCATTGTCGAAAATCAGCGCCCCGCCGCCATGAGCGTCGGAAAACAAGGCTTTGATGGCGCAGGCCACCTGGCCCAGGCTGCCGCTGGCGAGATGGCTGGTGCCGTGAAACCCGCTGTGTGAAGTAAGTTGTTGCATAGTTGCGTCCAATGACAGTATTAACAGGCAGATATTACCCGGGTAAAAACACAGTGTCAATTATATCCGGGTAAAATAACTGCGACGCATTACAAGGTGGCCACGATTTTGAGACTGGAAGTCAAAAATTTTCCAAATGGAAGTTTAATTTGAGTAACATCTGGGGGAATTTTTCGTTCCCGTTCTATCCCCAACCCGTCCTCGGGCCGGTGTCGGCAGAGCGGGAATGACACCATAAAAACAATCCCAGGGATGGCACATGACTACGTCGATAAACTACGATAATGCAGTTCAAGAGCTTTACGTCACTTACTTCGGCCGCCCGGCCGACCCAGGTGGACTAAGCAATTTCGCCGCAGCGCTTGCCGCCGCTGGGGCTCCCGCCGATTTGGTTGGCCTGTATAACGCCTATGGCTCGAATCCTTCCGTCAAGGGTTTGGTCGACAGCTTTGGCACGAGTTCCGAATCGGTCAAATTGTACGGCGACACGTCGACGCAATCCGGTGTGCAGGCGTTCGTGAACGACGTATTCCAGAACCTGTTCGGCCGTTCGGCCAATGCAGAAGGCCTGAGCTTCTGGTCCAATGCGATCTTGTCCGGTAGCGTGACCCAGGGCGACGCGGCATTGGCGATTGCCGCCGGCGCCGCACAGAACACGACGGACCAGGGCATGCTTGACGCGAAGGCTGTTGCGAACAAGGTGTCGGTTGCCAGCCAGTTCACGGTCGATCTGCTGACGCAACAGCAGATCGCTGCCTACAGCGGCGCTGCCGCAGCCGCTGCTGCCCGCACCTTGCTCGATGCCGTAAGCGGAACGACCGACCCATCCGCGTTTGCCCAGGCGATCGGCTCGACAATCTATAACATCACCAATCCGACCGGCAGCCTGTCCTATTATTTGACGCCCGGCATTGATCATTTGAGTGCCACGGCAAGCGGCGCCGCGTTCGAAGCGGTGCTGGACAATGCCGCCGGTGTGGCTGCGGGCGGCGCGGCAAGCACGTTCAACGCTGGCGACAGCCTGGTTGGCGTGGCAGGTACGAACTCCCTGGTGCTGAACGATGTGGGCGTCGGCGGATACTTCGCCTTGCCGAGCGGGCTGACACTGACTAATATCACGCTGCTTCAGCTTCAAACTTCCCAGTCGGTCTACGATCCGAGCGTGTCCAACGGTGCGGTCGATCTCAGCAAGAGCGGTTTCACCACTGTCGAAATATGGGGTGCACCGGGCACGAACGCCGTCAAGGTGGCGCCGGGCGCCCTGCTCTCCTTTTCTCCCAGCCGTGGGTCGGTGACGACCTACGGTGGTGCCACTGTGGAGGTGACCGGCGACGGCTCGCTGCAGAATGAATATGCGCCGGCAAATGCGATCTATGGCGATGGCTCGACCAAATCGGTGGAAATCAATTCGGGTTGGAATTATCTGGTCCAGGATGCCAACTTCGGGACTGGCAAGTCCAATTCGATCAGCTCCGTCACAGCCCAGGCAAATTACGGCAACATCAATATCAACAGCGACGCCTTGACTACTCTTGTCGCCGCAAATGAAGGGCTGAGCAACGTCATCACCATCAATGCGGCAGCAGGGGCGCGTTCGCTGGCGATCTCGCTCGATGGCGATACCGGGCTGACCATCGTGGATCGGACGGCAACGGTCGTCAGCATCGATACGGTGAGCCAGGCGAACAGCTATACGAATCCGGTATCGAGCAACCTGAATCTGCAGTTCGCCGCCGCGCAGAGCGTCAACATTGACGCTTCTCTGGGTATGAACGCGACGACGCTCTACGCTCCCGACGCCAGCGAATTGTCTTTCGATGGAAGCGGCTATGTCACCTTCGCGTCAGTCACGCTGCATGACGGTGCGCACATTGATGCTTCGGGCTCCAACACTGCTATCGCCATGAGCCTTCACGGCAGTGTCAGCTTCACCGGCGGCCGCGGTTCGGATACGATCACGATCGACTCGGCCCCGGCGGGGCCTATCACTGGTGGCGTTTCAAGCAGCAATGAAATCGTGCTCGACAACCTTGGCAGTGTCAGCGCAAGTACCTTGGCCCAGATCAGCAAATTTGCCACGCTGGGCATCGCCGGTTCGACCAGCGGAACCTTCGACCTGAGCGCCATGGCCGGCATCAGCGTACTCGATTTTCACGGCGCTTCCGGCACGGATACCTTCACGAACGTTACGCAGTCGACGCAGGTCAATATCACCAATGGCGGCTCGCTCAATCTCAGTCTGCAAATGGCGGACTCGCACGGCTACTACAACGCGATGATAGTCAACATCGGCGGCACCGGCACTACCAATTTCGGCATTGCGCAGTTGACAGTGGGCGATGCCGGCGGACATGGCGTGGACGCCCTGGATCTGGCCGCCGTCTATGGCCAGCACGGCGTCAGCTACACCTTTGGCGGGCTCAGCGACATCGGCCTGGAAGACTTGGGACTCACCGGTTACGACGCCATCAACATCAATACGCCCATCGTCGATTCCAGTAGTTTGCTTTCGATAAACAGCAGCGCAGGGAATTCCGGCAACTACGTCGCCGGTGTGAACGACTTCAACCTGACCAGCCTGACACTGGCAGGCGGTGTCGGGCTTCAACTGGGAACGCTGACTACCGGGCAATACACGCTTGCAATAACAGATACGAACAATGCCGGCGTGTCCATGAGCGGTATCAGCGATGCGCAATTGAAGACGGCGAACTTCACCAACTCATCGACGGCGACGTTGCAAGTCACCTCAGGCTATATGTCACTGCCAGCCCTGACCGAGCTCGACTTGAACGGCAACGTGTCGATGTCGGTCACAAGAGGAATCGGCCAGGCCGGTATCGCCATCAATGGCGCAACCGACAATGCCAACGTTTCATTCAACGACAATGGCGCCCAATTGGGGGCGGGGAATACCGATTCCGTCACTCTGGGCAACGGTTCGCATACCATCTGGCTCGGTAGCGGCCAGGCCGGATCGACGGAGACGATCACGCTGGGCGACGGCTCGTTCAATGTCCAGACCGGTACCCAGGGCGCGTTCAACTTGAGCGCCGGCACCGGCAGCGGCCTCAACATGGTCAACATCGACAGCGCGCCTTCCTCGGTGAATATCACGCTGGGCAATGGCCAGAACCAGATCTTATGGTACGGCAGTCCGTCGGCCAACATCAGCTTCGGGTCCGGAGCAAACTCGCTGACGGGCGGCAGCACGGGAACGAGCGGGCAGGTCAGCTTTGCCGCGCATACCGCGAGTGACACCGTCACAGTGGGGGCGCTGGGAACGAATGTTGATTTGACGCATATCCTCACCATCGTTGGCTTGAACAATGCCGGCGCCGACGCCATTATGTTCATGGATTCCTACCGCGACTATGTGTCGCTGGTTGGCGTACAGCAGGTGGTAGCCGCCGCTGTCAGCGGCGACCCCGGCCAGCTCGCAAGCTGGGTGGCTGCCGCTGTTGGCCAGGGTGGCCTGGTTCCGCAATCGGCAGGCGGCGTGTCCTGGTTCCAGTTCGGCGGCAATACCTACCTGGTCGAGACACCGTCGGCCAATGATGCCGGTGTGGTCAGCGCAAACGACGCCGTCGTCGAATTGACCGGCACATCCTATACCTTCGGCCACGTCGTCACCGGCCTGGAGCTGCAACTGAAGGGCTGATTGCCCTTACTTCAGTTCGTAAGGAGCTTCGGCAAACCAGGTCAATGGCTGCAAGTCGGGGAAGCTCGGCTCGCGGCCTTCTTTCTTGGCCATGCCGGCTTCCATCAAATTGCTGGTTTGCCAGATGCCCGATTGCAGCCAGCCCATTTGTTGCAGGGCGTCGTCGGTGCTGTGGTCGCGCGCATAGTGGATCGCCTGTTTGCTGCCCCAGATTGCCACGGGCGGCTTTTGCGCGATCTCGGCCGCCATTTCCATGGCAGCGGCCAACATCGCTTCCTGCGTGGGGAACAATTCATTGACCAGGCCGACGGCCAACGCGCGTTGTGCCGGCAGTCGCTTGCCGGTATAGGCCAGTTCATGCACCACGCATTCGGGAATCAGCTTGGGCAGGCGTTGCAGTGTACCCATGTCGGCCACCATGCCGATGTTGATTTCCTGGATCGAGAAGAAGGCATCTTCGGTGGCCAGGCGGATGTCGCAGGCGCTGACCATGTCGACGCCGCCGCCGATACAGCCGGCGTGGATGGCTGCGATGACCGGCATGCGCAGTTTTTCCAGTGCCGTGAAGGCGCGCTGCATGTCCACCATCATCGGCATGATGTTGGCGCGTGCCACGGCGCTGCGGTCGTCGAGCGCAATGCTGGAGCTGAAAACGTCGAGTGCCATGCCGGCCGTGAAATGCTTGCCGGTGGACGAGATCACCAGCACGCGCGCCGGCGCGTCGCGGTGCAGGGTGTCGGCAATCTGTTCAAGTTCGCGCCAGAACACCGGTTGCATGGTGTTCAGGGTTGCCGGGCGGTTGAGCACCAGATGGGCGATCTTGTTCTCTATCTTCAGGTCAAAGCATTGGTAAGTCATGGTGTCTCCGTTGGTTGTGATGCCGGCCCGACTTCAAGCGAGCGCAATACGGCATTGACGGCGGCCTCGAACAATTCATCGGCCCGCTCGGTTTTGAGGTAATAGCCTTTCAATTCCAGGCTGATGGCGCCATGCATGGCCGCCCAAAGCAGGCGCGCAGCAGCCGTGGGGTTGGACCTGGGCAGCACGCCTTCCTGCATGCATGCCTCGAAGGCTTCGATCATCACCGCCAGCGATTCCCAGGCCATGTTGCGCGACTCGAGCGGCGGCACGAAGCCGGCGATGGCATCGCCGAACATCACCATGTAATAGCTCGGGTTGTGCTTGGCATATTGGTGATAGGCGCGCGCCAGGGCGCGCAGGTGTGCCACGCCTTTCAGGTTGGCATTGGCGGGGTCGGCGGAAAATTCCTGCTTCAGCCGCTCGAAGCCTTCCAGGTAAAGTGCGTTGGCCAAGCCATCCTTGCCGCCAAACAGCGAATAGAGCAGGGTGGTGGAACAATTGACGGCATCGGCCACGCGCCGCACGGTGAGGGCCGCCGGGCCTTCTTCGCTTAACAGGCGCGTGGCGGCATCGAGCATGCCCTGGCGCAGGCTCTTATGCAGTTCTTCCTGGCCCTGGCGGAAGTCGACCAGCTTGGGTTTGGTGGTTTTTGTCATGAAATAACATTGTTTTTTTCAAAAACATCATTTAACATCATATCCAAGCCGGCTAAAAACGCAATCGCTTTTTGGCCTTGATTGTCTTAAATTCATTTAGCCAGTGAGAACGACGATGTCCCGCCTGCCCACCGCCTTGCAGCACCTTTCCCTGCCGGTCATCGGCTCCCCGCTTTTCATCGCCAGCGGCCCGGCCCTGGTCACGGCCCAATGCAAGGCCGGCATCGTCGGCTCGTTCCCGGCCTTGAATGCGCGCCCGGCCGAACTGCTCGATACCTGGCTGACCGATATCCAGGCCGAACTGGCCGCCTACAAGGCTGCCAACCCCGACGCCATCATCGGCCCGATTGCCGTGAACCAGATCGTGCATCAATCGAACGACCGTCTCGCGCACGACGTGGAAGTCTGCGTCAAGCACCAGATTCCCATCATCATCTCCAGCCTGCGTGCGCCACCCAGGGAAATGCTCGATGCGATCCACAGCTATGGCGGCATCGTGCTGCATGACGTGATTTCGATCCGCCACGCCAAGAAGGCGCTGGAAGCCGGTGTGGATGGCCTGATCCTGGTAGCCGCCGGTGCCGGCGGCCATGCCGGTACGCTGTCGCCGTTTGCTTTGGTCGGTGAAGTGCGCAAGTTCTTCGACGGCCCCATTGCGCTGTCGGGCTCGATTGCCACAGGCGACGCCGTGCTGGCAGCGCAAGCCATGGGGGCCGACTTCGCCTATATCGGTTCGCGCTGGCTGGCCACGCCTGAAGCGAATGTGGACGACGCCTATCGCCAGGCCATCGTCGAGTCGGCTGCGGACGACATCGTCTACACCAACCTCTTCACCGGCGTGCACGGCAATTACCTCAAGAAATCCATCGTCAACGCCGGGCTCGACCCCGACAACCTGCCCGAGTCGGACAAGACCGCAATGAGCTTCGGTTCGGGCGGCAGCAGCAAGGCCAAGGCCTGGCGCGATATCTGGGGCGCGGGCCAGGGCGTGGGCTTGATGGAGGACGTGCCTTCGGTGGCCGAGATGGTGGCGCGCCTGAAGGAAGAGTACCAGGCCGCGCGCCGCCGCATCGGCGCATAATTAACTACATCAATACGGCGGACAGGGCATTGCGCAAGGCATGCACCACGCCTACCCATAGGTAGGCGCGTCCGCCGTCATAGTCGCGCGCAACAAAGGCCCAGGCCAGCACCACGCCGATCAGGGTCGTGAACACCATATAGCCACTGCTGTAGCCATGTGCCAGGCCGAAAAACACGGCCGACGCGGCAATCGCAATCCAGGGCGGCAGTTTCAATCCGTTGCGCAATAGCCGCACCGGCAACCATTGGAAAACCGCCGTCTCGATGGCAGGCACGATGAACGAACTGAGCACCAGCCGGCTGCCCAGGCTGTAGGCGCGGATGTTGGTCGGCCCACCTTCGATGTGCAGTGCATCATGCGGGTGCAAGCTATCGAGATAGATCAACGGCATCAGCACGCCATAGCTCAGGATCCACACCACGTAGACAAAAAGCAGCGGATGCAGGCGGCCTAATTGTGCGGTGCACCGTCGAAGAAAGTTCATACCTGAAATATCAAGAGAGCAATGGCGCATGATGTCATGCCTGCAAGAATGCGGCAATTGGCGCGCCTTGGCCCTGCGTCAGGCATGTATCGGGCACGCCTCGTGCTTCTGTGAAATTAGGCAAATATGGCCCGCCGCAAAAAACGGCGTGGTAAAGTACGCCCAAAAATTAAGCGGCCAGCTCACAAGGCGGGCCACTATACCAAGACATTTACGGAGCCATGATGCGTGAAGATCTGAATATCCCCAAAGGCGAAATCCTTGGTCATCCCAAGGGCCTGTTCCTGCTGTTTGCCACCGAGGCGTGCGAACGTTTCAGCTATTACGGCATGCGTGCGCTGTTGGTGCTGTCCATGGTGGCGGCAACCAATGCGGCCAATGCCGGTTTCGGCTGGGCCCGGCCGGACGCCCTGAAGCTGTATGCCTGGTACACCGGTTTCGTCTATTTCACGCCGGTGATCGGCGGCTGGCTGGCCGACAATTTCCTCGGTCAGCGCAAGGCGGTCATCATTGGCGCGCTGGTCATGGCGGCGGGCCAATTCACGCTGGCGGCGGCAATACCGCATAACATCACCCTGTTCTACATCGGCCTGGTCCTGATGGTCATCGGGAACGGCTTTTTCAAGGCCAATATCTCGACCATGGTCGGCGAACTTTACCCCAAGGGGGACGCCCGGCGCGACGGAGCTTTCACCATTTTCTACATGGGCATCAACCTTGGCGCTTTCATTGCGCCGCTGGTCTGTTCGACGTTCGGTGAAAAAAATCTCTGGGCCTATGGCTATGCCGCAGCCGGCGTCGGCATGGTGATCGGCGCCGTGATTCAGATGTTCCTGGCGCAGCACTTCATTGGCGACCTCGGCCGCAAGCCATCGGCACAGCGTTCCATGGCGCAATCGGGCGGTGCGCACAAGCCGTTGACGTCTGACGAGCGTGATCGCCTCAAGGTGATCTTCATGCTGTTCGTGTTCGTGATGCTGTTCTGGACTGCGTTCGAGCAAGCGGGTGGTTCGATGAATCTGTTCGCCTCGGAACAGACCGACCGCATGATCAGCAGCTTCGAAGTCCCCGCCGGCTGGTTCCAGTCGGTCAATGCCCTGTTCATCTTGCTGCTGGGCCCCGTGTTCGCCATCCTCTGGGTGGCCCTGGCCAAGCACGGCAGGAGCATGCCCACACCGATCAAGATGATGTCCGGCCTGCTGTTGACCGGACTGGGCTTTGTCTGCATGGTGGCGGCGGTGTTCGAGACACAGGCGCATGGCAAGGCCAACATGATCTGGCTCGTTCTGGCATACCTGTTCCACACCATGGGCGAGTTGTGCATTTCCCCGGTTGGCTTGTCGATGGTCACCAAGCTTGCCCCCTTGCGCCTGGCGAGCTTGATGATGGGCGTTTGGTTCCTGATCAATTTCTGCGCCAATCTGCTGGCCGGTTATATCGGTGCCTATGGTGAATCTGCCGGTTACATGACGATTTTTGGTGGACTGTCAGTCGTCCTCGTGGTGTTCGCCCTCCTGTTGTGGGCGGTGTCGGGCAAGCTGGTCGACTGGATGCATGGCGCGGAAGACGTCGAGGCGGCTCCACAACAGACCGAGCCGGAAAATACCGCAGCGGCCATCTGATAGAAGCAGTCCCTGGCAAGGAAATGGCGGCTTCGGCCGCCATTTTATTTGTGTGCCACATCGACGACTACATGGTATATGTAGTCAAGTTACTCAAAATATAAAAATACCAAAAACTTTTGTAGTCGACTACATATTTCAATGTAATCATTGATTTATTGAATAATAGAAAAAATATTCGCCAAACTTCGCCAATCATTTGGCACAAAATCTAGTTTTAGTACATACTCAAATCAAGCCTTACGGCTCACCCGGATAGTTACCCGGGACCATAAAACCAAACACCCCAAATCAATTTGGAGGAGACATCATGCGTAACACGTTCATCGCCCCGCTGGCGTTGGCGGCAGCATTGGCCTGCGCGCTAGTGCCGGCATCATCGCAAGCTTCAGTCAATGCGCAAAACCTCGGCGCCAAGTACGACAGCAGCAGTGCCAACATCACTTTCCGCGTCTATTCCTCGCGCGCCTCGCGCATCGAACTTGACTTGTTCTCTGCCGGCTATGGCCAGGCCGAAGCGGCCAAATATGTGCTCGCGCTGGACCCCAATACTCCCAATGTCTGGCAAGTCACGGTGCCGGTTTCTGCGCTCAAGACGGCCGGCATTACCGGGGCCGTGTATTACGGCTACCGCGCCTGGGGTCCGAACTGGCCCTATAGCGCTAGTTGGACCAAGGGTAGCAGCACCGGCTTCGTTACCGACGTCGACAGTAACGGCAACCGCTTCAACCCCAACAAGCTCCTCTATGACCCCTACGCGCTGGAATTGAGCCAGGACCCGGTCAATGCGACATGGACCGACAGCACCGTCTATGCCTCCGGTTCCCTCTACCGCGCCAAGGACAGTGGTCCGTACGCCTCGAAGGGCATCGTGCTGCCCAACGCCACGGCATCGACCGGCACCAAGCCCACGAGGGCGCAAAAGGACGACATCGTCTATGAAGTCAACGTACGCGGCTTGACCAAGAACGACCCGTCCATCGCCACTGCCTACCAGGGCACCTACAAAGGAGCGGGCCAGAAGGCGGCCTACCTCGCCGGCCTTGGTGTGACGGCGGTCGAATTCCTGCCGGTGCAGGAGACGCAAAACGACGCCAACGACAACACGCCGAACTCCGACGTCGGGCAAAACTACTGGGGCTACAGCACGCTGAACTACTTCGCACCTGACCGGCGCTACTCGTCCGACAAATCGGCCGGCGGCCCGACCAAAGAATTCCAGGCCATGGTGACGGCCTTCCACAACGCCGGCATCAAGGTCTACCTCGATGTGGTGTACAACCACACCGGCGAAGGCTATGCCTGGAGTGCCAACGACAACACGACCTACAACGTCATGTCCTACCGCGGGCTCGACAACCCGACTTATTACGAACTGACCAGCGACAACCAGAGCAATTACGACAACACCGGCGTGGGCGGCAACTACAACACCTACAACACCACGGCGCAAAACCTGATCGTCGATTCGCTGTACTACTGGAACAAGACCATGGGCGTCGACGGTTTCCGCTTCGACCTCGCTTCCGTGCTCGGCAACACTTGCACGCAAGGCTGCTACAACTTCAGTGCGAGCGATTCCAACACGGCCATCAACCGCATCGTGCGCGAATTGCCGCCGCGGGCGGCGACCGGCGGCAGCGGTGTCGATTTGATCGCCGAACCCTGGGCCATTGGCGGCAATTCCTACCAAGTCGGCGGCTTTCCGGTTGGCTGGTCGGAATGGAATGGCGTCTATCGCGATACCCTGCGTGAAGCGCAAAACGACATGGGCGTCATTGCGGTCACGCCGAGCCAGCTTGCCACGCGCTTTGCCGGCTCGTCCGACTACTACCAGGGCAGCGGACGCAGCCCGTGGAATTCGGTCAACTTCATGGTGGCGCACGACGGCTTCACCTTGAAAGACCTGTATTCCTGCAATGGCTCGAACAATAGCCAGGCCTGGCCGTATGGGCCGTCGGACGGCGGCAGCACCACCAACTACAGCTGGGACCAGGGCGGCGGCGCCGCGGACCAGCGTGCTGCGGCACGTGTGGGCTTCGCCTTCATGATGCTTTCGGCCGGTACGCCCATGATGACGGGTGGCGACGAATACCTGCGTACCATCAATTGCAACAACAATCCCTACAATCTCGATTCGAGCGGTAACTGGCTCAGCTATTCATGGACTTCCGACCAGAGCAACTTCAACGCCTATATCAAGGGCATGATCGCATTCCGCAAGGCGCATGCGGCATTGCGGCCTGCCACCTGGTACACCGCTTCGCAATTGACCTGGTACACGCCGGCCGGCACCACGCCGGATTCGACTTACTGGAACAGTTCGGGCAACCACGATATTGCCTGGGTCTTCAACGGCAGCGCGCTGGGCGACACCTATTCGCAGATCTACGTCGGCTACAACGGCTGGTCGGCCAGCGTCAACTTCACGCTGCCGTCTCCCGGCTCGGGCAAGAACTGGTATCGCGTGACCGACACCTGTGCCTGGGACGAAGGCAGTGGGCAGGTCACGCTGCCTGGCAGTGAAACCCTCATAGGCGGAGCGGGTTATGTCTACGGCATCTGCGGGCGCGGCCTGTTGCTGTTGATCGCCAAGTAAAAAAGAAGTGGTAGCATCACTCTTGGGCTGCCGGGGGGCAGCCCTTTTTTATGGAAAGTGGAAATTTCAGCAACGCGGTACAATCGTCGGCGCAGAAAAAGGCGCCCCCTATCGCCGCAGCGCGTCTCTTTGTTCCCATCCACTCTACAAGAAGGAGAAATCCCGATGATCGCATCCCGCATTTTGCGCAGCGCCATTCTCGCCATGGCCGGCTTCGGCGCTGCCGTACTGGTATCGGACCTTGCCCTCGCCGCCGCACCGCTGTCGCAAGTCCAGGCCCCCGGCTTTTATCGCACGATGGTTGGCGGCATCGAAGTGACCGTCTTGAACGACGGCACCGTGCAATTGCCCGTGGCCGACATCCTGACCGGTGCCGCACCGGGCGAGGTCGACAAGGCGCTGTCGCGCAATTACCTGAAGAGCCCGGTCGAAACCTCGTTCAATGGTTTCCTGATCAACACCGGCAGCAAACTGGTGCTGGTTGATACCGGTGCCGGCCATTTCTTCGGTCCGACCCTGGGCAATCTTGCGGCCAACCTGAAGGCCGCAGGTTACCAGCCCGAGCAGGTCGATGAAATCTACATCACCCATATGCACTCCGACCATATCGGCGGCTTGATCGGCACTGACGGCAAGGCCGTATTCCCCAATGCCACCTTGCGCGTCGACAAGCATGAATCCGATTATTTCCTCTCCAAGGAAAACCTGGACAAGGCGCCCGAAAAGGAAAAGGGCCAATTCCAGAACCCGATGGATGCTTTCAAGCCCTACATTGCCGCCGGCCACTTCAAACCCATCACGGCCGATGGTGAACTGGTACCGGGCGTGAGTTCGCGTGCGGCGTATGGCCACACACCGGGTCACACGATCTACGTGGTGCAGGGCAAGGGCGAGAAGCTGCTCTTGATCGGCGACTTGATGCACGTCGCTTCGGTGCAATTCCCCGACCCGGCCGTGACGATCAAGTTCGACTCCGACAGCAAGGCCGCAGCCGAGCAGCGCAAGAAGGTTTATGCCGAAGCGGCCAAGGACGGCAGCCTGGTCGCAGGTGCCCACCTGTCGTTTCCGGCATTGGGCCGTCTGCATGCCAATGGCAAAGGCTATGACTGGATTCCGGTCAACTATTCGCCGGTGAAGCCGGCGGCAGCGAAGTAAGCCTGCCGCACTCCAGACCAACCCCGCCGCGTGCGGGGTTTTTTCTTCAGCGCTCCAGTGGAATGACAATGCCACCCGGAAAGCGTGCTTGCTCTGCTTCATCGAGCATGGCTGCGGCAACCGTGGCGCGGCTGACGCGCGAGGGGAAGAATTGCCGCGGCGCCTGCACCAGCGCGACGGTACGGCGCGAGCCGCTGGCCGGACCATTCGATAGCGGCCCGGCATGAAATATCACGCCGCCGGCGCTGAGAATTTGCGTATCGCCGGCAACCTTGTCTTTCAAACGGTCGCCCATCAATGACAGCAGCGTGCGCGTAGCCCAGCCCGCTGCTTCGGCCGAAGCACCGGCACCGAACGCCCCCATCCAGAGTATGCGTGCCGGCTTGAGCGTCACCAGCGCCTGCGCGCCGGCATGCAAGACGCCTGGGACGTCGGTCACACCGAGTGCGGACAGCACCACGGAATGCGGTCCGATTGCCGCCGCGAGTGACGCGGGGTCGCGCACGTCGGCTGTGATTTTCTTCAGCATCGCCGTTTCCGGGCCGGCAATTTTTGCCGGGTCGCGTGCGACGGCAATCACACGGTGCCCGCGTGCCAGGGCTTGCTGCACCAGTTCCCGGCCGGTGGCGCCGCTGGCGCCCAATATCGTCAATTCCATGGCCGTTCTCCTTTATATGCCGGCCAGGATGCGCAGCACTTCGCCGTGCAAGCCGGGGGCGCTCACCACGATGTCGCGCGCGCCGGGTTGCCATGGCGTGCCGTCCATGCGGCTGACCCGCCCGCCCGCTTCGGTCACGAACAGGGCGCCTGCGGCAACACCCGGCAGTACCGGTTCGACTTGCCAGAACACGTCGTTCTGCCCGGAAGCGACTTGCAGCATGGGGAAGGTGGAAGGAACAGTGGTGCGCACCAGCAGCGCCTGGCCCAGCATGGCGCGAATCGAGTGCGCGATGCGGTCATAGGTGTCGGCCTGTTCCGCTTCGGCCTGGCCGGTTGCGACGATGGCGCAATCCATGTCCGACTTCGGCGAGCAGTGCAGGGCATGCCCATTGACGAACGCGCCGGCGCCGGCGATGGCCGTATAGGTCAGGTCACCAACCGGCTGATGGATCGCCGCCAGGACGGGCTTTTGGTCGCGCAACAGTGTGACGCTGACACACCACTCGCCCATGCCATGGACGTGGTTGACGTTGCCTTCGACGGCATCGACGACCCACCATTCGCCGTCGGGCAGTGCACTCGTCTCCATTTCTTCCTCGACCCAGCCGGCGCCGGGTCGGGCTGCTGCCAATGCCTTGCGGAGGATGGGTTCGGACAGCGCTTCGTTGCGCGTGCCGGCGGCGAACATGTCGGCACGGCTGGCCGGCCGTGCAGCGGGCGAGAATTGGCTCAAAAGGGCCTGTCCTGCGGCTTGCACCGCCTGGACCACTTGTTGCAGCAACGCTGCGTCTTGAGGAGTATGCATGATGGCTTCCGGTTGTTGATCGATGAAGCCATTCTAGGAACACGGTGGCATGACGTACAGTGCAATTTATGCACTGTATTATTAACACTTACGTCATGACTGAAAGCGAGGGGAGCGTCAGCTCGAGCGCTTGTCCACCCAGCCCAGGCCGCCGGCCGCTTCGGCAACGCAGGCGCGCAGCCAGCCGTGGGCTGGGTCATTGTCGTGGCGGCGATGCCAGCTCATCACCACTTCGGATGCGGGCAGTGCCAGTGGAATGCCGCGCGCGGCAAGCTTCAAGGCATGGCGCAATGCCTTGGACGAGGCTTCCGGCACGATGGCGACGGCATCGCTGCCGGCGACGACTTCGAGTGCATTGGCCGTGGTCGGCAAGGTCGCCATGACGCGCCGCTGCAAGCCTTGCCCGGCCAGCAGGTCGTCAATGGCGCCATGCAGCCGGCCACGCCGCGTCACGTTCACATGCAAGGCCGCAGCAAAGCGCTTCAGGCTGAGCGGGCCGCGTTCCAGTGGATGTCCCTTGCGCATGGCCAGCACCAGGCTGTCTTCAGCCAGGATGGCATGGGAAATATCGGGTGCCGTCGGGCGGGTGGCACCCAGTTCCAGGTCGACCTGGCCGCGTGCCAGTGCCGGAAAGTCTTCCTGCGTCTCACCCAGGAAGCGCAGCCGCACCAAGGGCGCGCTGTGCGCGACGAGCGCGATCAGGCGCGGTGCCAGGGCGGCGGTCAAGGCGTCATGGCTGCGTATGGCGTAATCGACTTGCAGGTTGGGCAGATCAAGCTCGCGCCCCGGCTTCAACAGCCGTTTTCCCTGGCGCACCAGCTCGTGGACTTCGGCGCGGATCGACAGGGCATAAGGCGTCGGCGTCATGGCGCGCCCACTGCGCACCAGAATGTCGTCACCGGTCATATCGCGGATACGGGCCAGCGCCCGGCTGACGGCGGGCGGGGTGAGGAACAGGCGCTCGGCGGCGCCGACCACGCTGTTTTCCTGCAGCAGCGCATCGAGGGTGACGAGCAGGTTCAGGTCCATGCGTTTATTGTTCCGGCAGCGACCGCGCAGGTAGCACGGCCGCCGCCTGATTGCTTATTTGCCCATTTACTTGCTCGAATACTTCGGCGTCACACCCATGTTCTTCCAGGTGAAAGAATAGATGTCGGCTGTTTCTTCCAGGTTCTTCGACAGGTTGGAGGCGCCATGACCCGAGTTGGTCTCGATACGGATCAAGGCCGGCTCGCCATGCGGGTTCTTTTCCTGCATGGTCGAGATGTACTTGAACGAGTGCGCCGGCACCACGCGGTCATCATGGTCCGAGGTCATGACCAGGATGGCGGGGTAGTGCGTGCCGGCCTTGATCGTGTGCAGCGGCGAATAGCGCAGGATGTAGCGGAACTGCGTTTCGTCGTCGGAAGAACCATAATCGGCCACCCAGCCGGTGCCGGCCGAGAATTTCTGGAAGCGCAGCATGTCCATCACGCCCACGGCCGGCAGTGCCACCTTGAACAGATCGGGGCGCTGGTTGACCACGGCGCCAACCAGCAAGCCACCATTGCTGCCGCCTTGCAGGGCCAGGAATTTGGGCGAGGTGTATTTCTGCTTGACCAGGTATTCGGCTGCGGCGATGCAATCGTCGAACACGTTTTGCTTGTTCAGCTTCATGCCGGCTTCGTGCCACTTTTCACCGTATTCACCGCCGCCGCGCAGGTTGGCGATGGCGAAGATGCCGCCTTGTTCCAGCCACGCGATGCGCGTCGGGGAAAAGCCAGGATTGATGGTGATGTTGAAGCCGCCATAGCCATAGAGGATGGTCGGGTTCTTGCCGTTGAGCTTCAAGCCCTTCTTGTAGACCAGGAACATGGGCACGCGCGTGCCATCCTTACTTGTGTAGAAGACTTGCTTGCTTTCATACTGGTCCGACTTGAAGCCGGGGATTTCCGGCGCGCGGTACAGTGTGGACTTCTTGCCGGCGATGTCGTAGCGGAAGATGGTCGGCGGATAGTTCATCGTCGTGAAGACGTAGAAGGTGTCCTTGTCTTCCTTCTCGCCACCGAAACCGGAGACCGTACCCGGGCCGGGCATGGCGATTTCGTTTTCCAGCTTGCCGCTGCGGTCATACACATAGGTGTGGCCGCTGACGTCTTTCAGGTAGGTGGCGAAAAGCTTGCCGCCCGTGGCGCTCAGGCTTTCCAGCAGCTCGGGTTTTTCCGGCAACACCGTGCCCCAATCGGCTTCGGCAGGGTGGGCCGGGTCGAACAGCATGACCTTCTGGTTGGGTGCACCGCGGTTGGTCTGGATCAGGAGCTTGTCGCCGATATTGTCGACTACGCTGAAACTGTCTTCGCTGGTTTCGGCGATGATGGGCTTGAAGGCGGTTTCGCCCTTGCTGTCGTCGCGTACGAACAGGCTGTTGCCGCGCTTGTCCGGGTCTTGCACGTAGAGCATGGCGAAGCGTTCGTCTTCGGTGGTGGACACGCTGAGGTAGTAGCTCGGGTGGGCGGTGTCTTCATAGACCAGCTTGTCCTGGTCCTGGGTGGTGCCGATCTTGTGGTAGTAGACCTTCTGGTTTTCATTCTTGGCCGTCAGCTCCTTGCCCTTTTCCGGTTCGGGGTAGCGGCTGTAGTAAAAACCGTCGCCGCCCCAGGTGGCGTCGGCATAGCGCACCCAGCGTATCGTGTCGGGCAGCGTCTGGCGCGTTTTCATGTCCATCACGTGCACTTCATGCCAGTCCGAACCCGGAATGGCGGTGCGGCCGTAGGTGGCGTAGCGGCCATCCTTGGACAGCACGAAGGAGGTCAGGCGCACCGTGCCGTCCGGTGAGAAGGTGTTCGGGTCGAGCAGCACTTCGGGCTTGCCCTCGTAACCCTTTTGCACGTACAGCACCGACTGGTTCTGCAAGCCGTCGTTCTTGTAGAAGTAGACGTCGCCATTCTTGGTGAACGGGGCGCTGTATTTGGCATAGTTGGCCAGCGCCTTGACGCGCTCGAGCACCTTGTCGCGGTAAGGGATGGTGGCCAGGTAGTCGAAGGTCACCTTGTTCTCGGCCTGCACCCAGGCTTTGGTGTCGGCGGCGTTGTCGTCTTCGAGCCAGCGGTAGGGGTCGGGTACTTGGGTGCCGAAATAGGTGTCGACGTGGTCGGTCTTCTTCGTCTCGGGATAGCTCAGGTGTTGGGCGTTCACGGTGCAGGGTAGGAATTGGAAAGCGCCTGCGACCGAAAACAGCAAGCCCGCGCGCACAAAGGGCTTGAAGGTGGCCTTGGTCATGTTCATGTCTCTTGGGTTAGGGAGTATTGTGGCGGAGGACGCTCGTGGCGCCTTCCTTTATTTCGGCCTCGCGACCGAAGAACGAGTGTACACCGGCTACAAAAATGCAGTCGAGATGCCGGGAATGAAAGCAATCAGCAATAGTGCGGCAAACAGTGCGGCCAGGTATGGCCAGACCGCTCGCATGGCCCGGTCCGGATCGACCTTGCCGATGGCGCAGGCAGCATAGAAGCCCACGCCCAGGGGAGGCGCAAACAGGCCCAGGCCCATGGCAAACACCACCATCATGGCGTAATGCACTTCATCGACGCCGGCTGCGCGCGCCAGCGGAAACAACAAGGGGCCGAACAGCACGATGGCCGGTATGCCTTCGAGCACGCTGCCCAGCACCACGAAGGCCAGCATCGACACGGCGATGAAACCGGCCTTGCCACCTGGGATGTTGCCCATGGCTTCGGCCAGTTGCACGGAAAAGCCTGATTGCGTCAGGGCCCAGGCCATTGCTGTAGCGCAGCCGATGATGAAGAGAATGGCGCCCGACAGTGAAGCCGTTTCCACCAGCATGGGGTATAGGCGGCGCCAGTCGAACTTGCGGTAGATCAGAAGGCCCGCCAGGGCGGCATAGGCGATGCCCACGGTCGACACTTCGGTGGCCGTGGCAATGCCGCGCACCACCACGGCGCGGATCACAAAGGGCAGGGCCAGCGCAGGCAGGGCCAATAGAAACAGCTTGGCGATGCGCTGCAAGGGCACGCGCTCAACCTGCGATACGTCTTCCTTGCGGCTATGGAAAAACACCACCACAGCCAGCGCCAGCGCACCGATGGCGGCCGGCAGCAAGCCGCCGGCGAACAATTGTGCAATCGAGACGCCCGTGACCGAGCCGATGGTGATCAAGACCAGGCTGGGCGGGATGGTTTCCGACATCGCCCCGGAGGCGGAAAGCAGGGCGATCAACCTGCCCTCGTCGGCGCCGCGGCGCTTCATATCGGGGAACAAGGCCGGCGCCACGGCTGCCATGTCGGCCGCCTTCGAGCCCGAGATGCCCGAGACCAGGTACATCGCACCGAGCAGCACATAGGCCAGCCCACCCTTGACGTGGCCGAGCAGCGAGGCAAGGAAGTCGACCATGGCGCGCGCTATGCCCGTTGCTTCGATCAACAAGCCGAGGAATACGAACAGCGGTACAGCCAGCAGGATCAGTGCCGACATCCCCTCATCCATGCGGCTGACGACGATGGTGGCCGGTGTGTCACCGGTCAGGATCAGGTAAGACAGCGTGGCGATGCCGAACGAAAACGCAATCGGGACACTCGCGGCCACGCACAGCGCGACCACGCCGACGAAGAAGATCAGCAGATTGAGGTTGCCCAGGCCGGCGAACCAGGGCTTGGCAAACCATAGCGCACCGGCCAGCAACGCAGTGACAGCAATGGCCGGCAACAGCCGGCGCAAGGGAATGCGGTCGATCAGGCGGATCACCAGTAGCAGGAACATCGCCGCTGCGCCGAACGCAATCGCGGCCACGCGCAGGCTGTCGTGAATCTCCAGCGCCGGGGTGGTGATGAAATCCTGGTCTTGCACATAGTCGTAAGCAGCCGGCAGGATTTCCACGAGGAAGGCCGCCACCACCAGTTCTGCCGCAAGCTGCACCCATGCCTGTCTACCTGGACGCAGGCGCTTGACCAGCGTATTCAGGCACATGTGCTCGCCGCGGCGCAGGGCAATGGTTGCGCCCAGCATGGCCAGCCAGAGAAAGAGGATGGACGCCAGTTCGTCGGACCAGGTCAGCGGGGCGTTGAATACGTAGCGCGCCACCACGCCGGAGAGCAGGATGAGGATTTCGGCGGCCACCAGCAGCGCGGCCAGGCCTTCGCTGATCCAGCCCAGCAAGCGGTCGAGCCCGCGCAGCGCCGGATAGCGCCAGGCAGGCAAAGTTGCGGCGTTCATCAACCCAGCTTGCCGGTATATTTCTCCAGCAGCGCCCAGGCATCGGCGCCGAACTTGCCCTTCCATTCGGCATAAAAGCCGGACTGGCGCAGCGCGGCACGGAAGGCATCAGGGTTGACGGTGTTGAACGCCATGCCCTTGGTCTTCAATTCGACTTCGAGCGAGTTGTTCAGGCGGCGCACGTCGTCGCGCTCGTTCACGGCGGCGGCGTTGATATTTTTGGCGACGATGGCTTGCAAGTCCTTGGGCAGCTTGGCCCACGTCTTCCCGCTGGCGAGGAACCAGAAGCCGTCCCACATGTGGTTCGATTGCGAGCAATACTTTTGCACTTCATAGAGCTTGGCGGTCTGGATCACGGCCAGCGGATTTTCTTCGCCTTCCACCACGTGGGTTTGCAGCGCGGAATAGGTTTCGGCGAAATTGATCGAGGCGGGCGCAGCGCCGAAGGCCTTGAACAGCGAAGTCCACAGAGGGCTGACCGGCACGCGGATCTTGAAGCCCTTCAGGTCGGCCGGCGTGACAATGGGCTTGGCCGAGCTGGTGATCTGGCGGAAACCGTTGTCCCAGATCTTTTCCATGGGATGCAGGTTGGCTTTCTCGATGGCGCCGCGGATGTAGGCGCCGAGGTCGCCGTCCATGGCCGGCCACACCTGCTGGTAGTCGGAAAACGCGAAGCCGATGCCGTTGATCGAGGCGGCCGGCACGAGGGTGGCCAGGATCAAGCCCGAAATGGTCATGAAATCGATGGCGCCGGAACGCACCTGCGACAGCATGTCGGTGTCGGAACCGAGCTGGTTGCTGGGGAAGATCTGGATCTCGACGCGGCCGTTGGTTTCCTTGCGGATCGCTTCCATCGCCTCCTTGGCGCGCACGTTCAAGGGGTGGGTGACGGGCAGGTTGTTGGCGAATTTCAACTTGAATTCGGCGGATTGCGCGAAGGCGGCAGGGGCCAGGCCGGTTGCGGCGGCGCCGGCCAGGGCGGTGGCCTGAGTCAGGAATTGGCGGCGACTTGAGCGGTGATCGGGCATCTTTGTCTCTTTTTCAGGTTTTATCGGGGCGGACTGACGATACGCGGGGAGCGCTTTCCATGTCAAGGGCGCAATTTAAGCTTTCGCAAACAATGCAAGTCAATTAACATGAGTCATATTTTTGTCAAATAAAACAAACAATAAGTTCGGCCTGGCACCATGGACCCTCTTTCATCACAAAGCCTGACTACCTATTGGAGCGCTGGCGAGATTTCGACTTCCGTCGTCATTATCCTGAACCTGATCGGCGCGCTGGTGCTGGGTCTCCTGGTAGGCTATGAGCGCTCTTATCGCGGCCGTGCGGCCGGTATGCGTACCTATGCGCTGGTGTGCATGGGGTCGACAGCGCTGACCGTGCTGGTCGGCTACCCATCATTCTGGTATGGCGGCCATCTCGTTTTGACGGCCAACCCTGATCCCACGCGCGTGATCCAGGGCATCGTCACCGGGGTCGGCTTTCTCGGTGCCGGCGTGATTTTGCATGAAGGCGTCTCGACGCGCGGGTTGACCAGTGCCGCCTCGATCTGGTTCTCGTCGGCCATCGGCGTGATGATAGGCGTGGGATTTTATCTTGCCGCCATCGCCCTGGCCTTGTTTGCCGTGTTTTGCATGACCTTGCTCAACCGCCTGGAAGCCTGGCTGCCTTCGCGCCAGTCGGTGTCGGTGACGCTGGTGTTCCACCAGTCATTCGTGCCGCACGAAGCGCGGCTGTGCAAATTCGCGCTTGAGCGCGGCTATGAAATCGCATCCGGCAGCATTGCCGTGAAATGCTGCGACGGCAAGGCCGAATGGCATTTCACCGCTGCGGCGCTGGGGCGGCACAAGGAAGCGAAATTGACCGATCTTGCAGCCGAGTTGCGCAAGTTCGAGGGCATAGAAAGCTTTCAACTGAGCCACGCCAGGAACTAAGATGACAGCGCCTGTCCAATCATAGTAACGATAGAGAAACCACCTACATGCAAGCGCATTCCACGCAAGCACCGCTGAAGTTCGATGTGCCGCCGGCGCTGGCCCTGGTCAGTGCCGTGGGGCGGCACCATCCCGTCAACCAGGACTACGGCATGGTGGGCAAGAATGATGCGGGTAACGTGGTCGTCGTGGTGGCCGACGGCGTTTCGAGCTCGGACAAGGCTGACGTGGCATCGGCCACGGCAGTGGCGGCAGCCTACAACGCCCTGATCCAGACCACGCCTGAGACGCCCGGCCCCGATGCGGTGCAGGCTGCCGTGGCGGTGGCGCATGCCGCTGTGCTGGAAATTCCCCATACCACCTTGCGCAAGGAAGAGCCCGAGACCACCATCGTGCTGGCCCTGATCCGCGGCAATGTAGCAACAATTGCCTGGGTTGGCGACAGCCGCGCCTATACGGTCGGTCCGAAGTATGCGCGCCTGATCACACGCGACGATTCCTGGCTCGCCGACGCCTTGGAGCAAGGCATCATGACACCCGAAGAAGCCATGATGGACGTGCGCTCGCATTCGATCACGCAATGCCTGGGCATGTTGAATGAACCCTTGCGCATCCATGTGCGCACGGTCAAGCTGGAACTCGATACCTGGCTGATCCTGTGCAGTGACGGGCTATGGAATTATTGCGACAACCCTGCGGCTCTGGCCCAGCATGCGCGCAGTGCCGGCGAAGACGCCGATGCCTTTGAGCTGTGCAGCTACCTCGTCAATTTTGCCAACCATAGCGGCGGGCAAGACAATATCACCGTCGGTGCTTATTACTACGACGGGTCAAAATAAACTGATTGATTACGGCCGCCGGTCAAGCCGTCGTGGAGATGGTGCCGATGATGCCTTGCGCAAAGGAATCGGCCGCCACGGTGTGGGACAGTGTGGGATTGCTTTTGAGCGCGCTGGCCCAGTTGGACGTCAGGTTGGTACCGCTGGCCGACGAAGTGCTTTGCACCACACCGGTGCCGTCATAGAAGCCGCTGTAGCTACCGCCCGGCAGTGAAGAAAGTATCGAGGAATTCAGTGATTGTGCCGCCGCTGCCGCAGCGGCAGAAGCCGACGTTGTGTTACCCGTCGTTGTACTTCCCGTGGTACTGCCACTGGTGCCTGTTCCAGTGCTGGTGCCTGCCTGTGCAATCGAGTTGTACAAGCCGGCCGCATCATAAACCTGTGAACCGGTGCTGCCGCCGAGTGTGGCGATCACGCCGGAATCAGTGGACAGCGCGCCCACTTGCGCAGCCAAGCCGGGGTCTCCACCTGCGACCACGGGCGAAGCGGAGTTCGCACTTGCCGTGCCGCCGGTCGAAGAAACCGGAATCAGCAGGGAAGCGGGCGTGATCGTGTTGATTGAAGAAACCGACATGGCATGGTCCAAAAAATCCATCCGCCAAACAAAACGCTCCACAAATGCGGAAGCGGATGAATTCACTATAGCACGTCACGGACAAGTTTGCCATTGCGCGCTGGAACTTGTCTTGTGGTTAATTTCTGTTAATTGTCGTTAATCGCTGTCGATTTCCAGGCATTGTCGGAATTGACACTTGGCACGGAATACCCGGCCGTCACGGCAGGCTTCACGGTAATATTCGATCGGGCCGTCGGAAGACACCAGTTCCGCGCCATGCGCCGCTTCGCACTGCTTGGTGCGCAGCGCCAGTTCTTCGACGGAGTTGGATGATTCGCCCAAACGCGGTGGTTTGGCATGCTCGGCGGTATCTGGTGCCGGCGAGACTGCCGGCACAGGAGTCATGGCCACAGGTTCGGGTGTGGTGGCTTGCTGCGCTTCCGCGGCCGGCGCATCTTGCATTTCTTGAGGCTTGCCGGCGACATAGGTAGGCCCGCTGGGGGCAAATTTCAGTTCGGGCAATTCACGCAGCGCGCGGCCGGCGCCGACCAGTTCGGGCTCGATGCGGCCGGCAAACTGGCCCAGCCCCACACCGGTCTTGACGTAAGCCGTCTCGCCGGGGGCAAGTGCAAAATTCAGGTGGCTGTTGGTATCGTTGCTGGTGGAAATGTCGTGCGTGCCGGGCGTGGTGTCGATATAGAAGTAGGTGCCCGACCTGGAATTGCCGACCACGCTGCCGTCATACAGGATGCCGGTCTGCATGTCGGCGCCGACGAAACTGCCGTTGCGGAAAAAGACGATGCGCGCCTGATTGTTGCCCAGCGGCGGCATGGCATCACTGCGATATTTGGTTTCGGCGCAACCCGCAAGGACCAGGGTGGCGAACAGGCTGGCGAGCAGGCGCATCGTAAAGCTCCAAGCAATATGAAGGACGTGCCGCATGGGTTGCGGCGTTGCATTTTTTCAATTTTATGTCAAAGTGGCACTGTTGACAGTAAAAATCAGGACCTGAGCCATTCGCAAGAACAGGCCGGCCTTCAAAGGGAAAACATGGAAAAGCAACAACACGAAGGCGACGGCAAGGCGCCAATCAAGCTCGCTGAGGTGGTAACGGAAACCGCCACCCTGATGCAGGATAGCGGCGAACTTGAATTCGGCATCGGCCTGATCAGTGGCGTCATCGCGCTGACGCTGGGCATTTTGAGCCTGCTTGGCGTGCTGGCCTTCCACTTTCCGCAATACCTGACCACACCGGAATTGCGCCATCAATACTCGGTCGACGTGCTGCGCCAGGTCCTGTTCTGGGCGCTCATCGTCGCCGGTGGCATCGCGCTGGCCAATATCGTGCTCAACAAGCGGCGCAATATCAACATTGCGGCCTTGCTGTTCGTGATCGTTGCGGTGGCACTGGGCGGTTCGCGCGTGCCGGTGGGCGACTTCCCGGACCACACACCCTACATTGGCCTGGACTGGTTCATCCTCGACCTGCTCGGTTCGACCCTGATCTTCGTCGCGCTGGAAAAGATGTTCCCGCTGTATCGCAACCAGTCGGTGTTCCGCAAGGAATGGCAGACCGACATGGTGCACTTCGTGGTGAACCATTTCCTGGTTGGCCTGGTGCTGTTGACCGTCAATTTCCTGATCCACCGTGTGTTCGGCTGGATGGTACGCGGCGACTTCCAGGAAATGATCCGGTCCATCCCCTTCATCCCCCAGGTGCTGCTGTGCATCCTGGTGGCCGACCTGATGCAATATTGGACCCATCGCGCCTACCATGAGGTGCCGTTCCTGTGGAAATTCCATGCCGTGCACCATAGCGCCAAGACCATGGACTGGATTGCCGGCTCGCGCATGCACGTAATGGAGCTGATCTTCACGCGGGTCTGCGTGCTGGGACCGCTCTATGTCTGCGGTTTCGACAAGGGTGTGATGGATGCCTACATCATCATCGTGGGCTTCCAGGCCGTGTTCAACCATGCCAACGTGCATCTGCCTTGGGGCCCGCTGCGCTACCTGATCGTGACACCGGACTTCCATCACTGGCACCATTCCTCGGACAAGGAAGCGCTCGACCGCAACTATGCGGCGCATTACGCCTTCCTCGACCACTTCTTCCGTACCGTGGTGAAGAGCGACCGCAAGTTCCCCAATGACTATGGTGTGCTGGGCGACTACATGCCGGGCGGTTTTGTAAAACAACAACTGTTCCCGTTCAAGAAAATGCCCGACACCGACCCGAAAGCCTGACGATGCGTTATGCTTGCCGGATTAGATAATCCTCGCTCCCCTTAACGAGAGGCAGGTATGTCCAGCACCCCCACCTTCGGTCCCGAAGAAGCGCGCGCTTACATGCATCAACTGCTCAAGGTGATGCATCAGGCGGGCGGCTCCGACCTGTTCATTTCAGCAGACTTCCCACCCAGCATGAAAGCCCTGGGCGGCATGAAGCCGCTGTCGCAGCAGCGCTTGAATGGCGAGATCACCAGGAAGCTCGCCTACAGCCTGATGAACGACAAGCAGCGCGCGGAATTCGACAAGGAGATGGAATGCAATTTTGCCATCTCGATTCCCGACGTGTGCCGTTTCCGCGTCAACGTCTTCGTGCAGCAGCAATTCACCGGCATGGTGATCCGCACCATCGCTTCCGAGATTCCGAACTTCGAAAAGCTCGGCCTGCCCGAAGTGCTGAAAGAAGTGATCATGACCAAGCGCGGCCTCGTGCTGGTTGTGGGCGGTACCGGTTCGGGCAAGTCGACCACGCTGGCAGCGATGATCGACTACCGCAACAGCAACTCGGCCGGTCATATCATTACCGTGGAAGACCCGGTCGAGTACGTGCACAAAAACAAGAACTGCCTGATCACGCACCGTGAAGTCGGTGTCGATACGCATTCCTGGCACCATGCGCTGAAGAACACGCTGCGCCAGGCGCCCGACGTGATCCTGATCGGTGAAATCCGTGACAGTGAAACCATGGAGCACGCGATTGCGTTTGCCGAAACCGGCCACCTTTGCCTGGGCACGCTGCACGCCAACAACTCGAACCAGACCATCGACCGCATCATCAACTTCTTCCCCGAAGAGCGGCGCAACCAGTTGTTGATGGACCTGTCGTCCAACCTGCGTTCCATCGTCTCACAGCGCCTGGTGCGCACCGAAGACGGCAAGGGGCGCAAGGCGGCGATTGAAATCCTGCTCAACACGCCGACCATTTCCGAAATGATCTTCAAGGGCCAGTTCCAGTCGATCAAGGAAATCATGGGCAAGTCGCGCGAGCTCGGCATGTGCACCTTCGACCAGGCGCTGTTTACGCTCTACAACGAAGGCCACATCGGCTACGAGGAAGCGATCCGCAATGCCGATTCGGCCAATGAGTTGCGCCTGCAGATCAAGTTGAAGAGCCGGCGCGGCGAGCAGGGCGGCGGTGGTGCCGGTGGCTTCAGCCTGTCGATCAAGGAAGAGCCGAAGGAAGAGCCGGAAGACGGCAAAGAGGCGAAGAAGGCTTGATGTCAATTCCCCTTGCCGGTTTCACTTCCCGGCAAGCCGTTTTCTTGATTGCGCCGGCGTCTCCCCATAAAACGCTTTGTAGTTTTCAATGAAGGAGCTGGTACTGGCGAAGCCAACCGCTTCACCCACCATGGCGATGCTGCCCTTCGGCTGAGCCAGCAATTCTGCGGCGCGTATCATGCGCGCGCGTTTCAGGTATTGCAGCCAGGTCATGCCCAGCTCTTCCGTGAAGCGCCGCGCCATGGTGCGGCGCGACAGCAGGGCGGCTTGTGCCACCTCCTCTACCGCCACCTCACGATGCAGATTTTCCAGTGTGTACTCGAGCGCCCGCACCACTTCCACCGACGACGCACGCGGCAGCCAGGTAACCGAGGGCACTTGCGCCAGCCGTGAGCACACGGCAGCGAGAGCCGTGAAGAAGGTTTGCGCTTCGCCGGAGGCGGTATCGTTCTCCCATTGCATGGCATGGGCGATCATCTCGGACGCCAACGCCGTGCATGCGAACACCTGGCACGGCTGGGCCGGCGCAGCGAGTGCCGTGCTGGAAAACAGGATGGACGACGAGGTCGCGGCACCGGAGGTCCAGATGCGTATGTCGGTATCGGCGGCGATCAGCGCCGCACGCTGCGGCGGCAGCAGCCAGCGTTGCGCGCCGTACTCCAGGTTGAAGCAGCCCGACGAGGCATACAACAGGTAGTGCTGGTCGAAACGGCGCATACCCGTATCGAACGCCTGTTCGAAGACCTTGTAAAACGTCTTGCTTGGTGCCGCCCCGGTATTGCTCAAATCAACCTCGTGTCTGTCATGCCTGGCGACATGCTAGCCAACTTCACTGACGTTTGCACGCATTGGCGTCGGTCATGCCGGCGCCGATCTGGCGCAGCAGGGCCGCCGTGTCGAGCAAGGCCCAGTGTTCGGCGATCTTGCCCGCACGCAGGCGAAAGCTTCGATAGAGTGCCACGTCGACGCGATTGCCGCCGGCGGGGCTGGCGCGAAAAGGGCCGCTATGCGTCGCACGCAAGCGCATGCGGCACACTACCATGTCGTCTTGCGCGGTGACTGACTCGATATGCTGTTGCGCATCAGGGAAGGCGCTGCCAAGTTCGTTCAGCATGGCGATCAAGCCTTGCACGTTACCCGGCTGGTAGGCGTGGTCGCCATAGTCTTCGGTCAGGTGATCGGCTATCGCGCCCGGTTCGCGCCGGTTCCAGATGTCGTCGACGAAGCGGCGAACCTGATCGATATTGGCGGCGATGGTGTCGTGTTGCGGCATGGCAGTTCTCCCGGTTGATGAATGCGCCCACTGTAGCGGCTTGCCGTGAAGCGCAATGCCGCCGCTGTGCCGAAAAATAGCGCCGCTGCGCCAAAGTGAGCGCTCGGATAAAATCCGGCGATGGCTATCGACTCTCCAAATCATTTCCTTGAGCTTGACTGGTCCGGGCGGCCGGTAAAGATTGAATACCGCTGGTGCAGCGAAGCCTTGGCGACGGCACCGCTGCTGGTTTTCCTGCATGAAGGCCTTGGTTCGATCGCCTTGTGGCGCGACTTCCCACAACGCTTGTGTGAGTCACTCGGTGTGCGCGGGCTGGTCTATTCGCGGCCCGGCTATGGCAATTCCACTCCGCGCCCTGCAGAAGAAAAATGGCAGCCCGATTATCTGCATAGTCAGGCCGACGAAGTCTTGCCGCAATTGCTGCGCCGGCTTGGACTCGATACTCAGCCTTACTGGCTGTTCGGCCACAGCGACGGTGCGTCGATTGCCTTGCTCCATGCCGCTTCCCATCCGCAATCGGTGGCCGGCGCCGTGGTGCTGGCGCCGCACGTGTTCGTCGAGCAATTCAGCCTCGACGGCATCGTGCGCACGGTGAAGAATTATGAAGCCGGCGGTTTGAAAGCCAATCTGGCGCGTTACCACCTCGAACCGGACTCACCGTTCTACGGCTGGAGCGATGCCTGGCTGTCGCCTGCCTTTCGCGACTGGAACATTGAAGCGGAGACGGCCCGCATAAGCAGTCCCTTGCTCGTCATTCAAGGCGTGGAGGATGAGTATGCAACGATGGAACAATTGGACCGCATCGAAGCGGTGTTGCCGCATTGCCGCCTGTTGAAGCTGGCGCATTGCGGGCATAGTCCGCATAAAGATCAACCAGGTGAAGTAATTGCGGCAGTACAGGAATTGATGAGCCGTTCGGGGTAAGAACAAAACGCCCCGTTCCCGACAGGGAAGGGGGCGCTTCGCGCTTGATAAGCCAGGTAAAGTCTCAGCCAAGCAGTTTTTCAACAATCGGCACCAGCGCAGCAGGCCGGCAGCCATAGCTGGCCAGGCGCCCTTGTGCGCCGGGCGCCAGGTCAAGGTCATACGGCAAACGGCCCGCCACCAGCCACAGCTTATCCAGCGGCATGGCCTTGATGAAGGCCTGCTGGCCGGGTACGAGCACGGCGTTATAGCTTTGCACCACGATCTGCGGCGCGCCTTCGGCGAAGGTGCGCGCTTCAGCCAGGTCCTGCTCGGTCGGTTCGGCAGAGAGCGCATATTCGCGCACGTCGAGCCCTGCTTCCAACAGCGCCGGCAACATCGAGCTGCGCGGCTCCTTGTTGCGCGCCAGGGCCACCTCGTCGATTTCTGTACGCGAACGCACTTCGAAGGTCACCAGTGCAACCGGCAGCTTGTGGTCCAGCGCACGGTAGGCGCCTTCAGTACGCACGGCCGCCTTTTGCACGCGCAGCGACAAGGCCACGGCTTCCGGCTTCATCAAGCCGACCGGCTGGGCCGGACGTTCGCGCCATTGCGCCACGGCCGCGCTTTGCTTCAGTCGCTGCACGCGCGCCACAGCTTCATCGATGCGCGCCATCGACACTTCGCCGGCTTCCACGGCCTTGGTCAAGGCATCGATGCCGGCCAGCTGGCGTTCCAGTTGATGCGAAATCAAAACGATGTCGGCACCGGCCTTGATCGTTTCCACGGCGCCCCTGGCTACACCCACGCCTTGCGAGATGGCAGCCATTTCCAGGCAGTCCGAAATCACCGTGCCGTCGAAGCCCATTTCGGTGCGCAGCAAGTCGGTCAACACGGCTTTCGACAAGGTGGCCGGTACGGTCGGATCGGGCTCGATGGCGGGGAACATCACGTGGGCCGTCATGATGGCGTCTACGCCGTCGGCAATGGCAGCCTTGAACGGGGCCAGCTCGACCGCGTCGAGCCGCTCGCGGCCATGCGGCACCGAAGCCATGTCGTGGTGCGTGTCGGTCGAGGTGTCGCCATGGCCGGGGAAGTGCTTGGCCGTGGCAATCACGCCGGAGCGGCGCAATCCGCGCACGGCGGCAATGCCGTATTTGGACACGGTGGCGGCATCTTCGCCAAAGGCGCGCACGCCGATCACCGGGTTCAGCGGGTTGTTGTTGACGTCGAGGATGGGCGCCAGGTTCATGTTGATGCCGATCTGGCGCAGCTCATCGCCATTGACGAAGGACAGCGCTTCGCAGTCTTCCACCGAACCGGCTTCCTGGAATGCCATCGCAGCTGGGATGGGGGTCACACCTTGCTCGATGCGCATCACCATGCCGCCTTCCTGGTCGATGGCGATCAGGAGCGGCTGGTCCGATACTTCGGCATTGATTTCCTGCAGCTCGCGTGCGAGTGCCGACAATTGCTGCGGCGTGTGCACGTTACGGCGGAACAGGATCACGCCGCCCACACGCTGCTCGCGGATCAAGCGTTTGATGTTGTCGTTCGCCTCCAATGCATCGAAACCCACCATGAACAATTGACCGATCTTCTGCTTCAACTCGACACTCATGCTGCCCTTCCCCCACACCAGTATAAAAAAGATAATTCGCTACCACATTCACCAAGAAGCTAAGCCTAACAGCTTTTCACCCAGAGGCGTTAGCCGCGCCGTGCTGTAACGCTCGCGTTCCCAATGGCGCGGGTCGCCATGCAGGCTGTAACCCTTTGGTGCTTCGCGCTCGCGCCAGGAACGGATGCGCCAGTCGCGCATCTCGGTATTGTTTTCTTCGGCCGGCATCATCGAGATGTATTGCGCGATGCGCACCTTGTCCTTCGATTTGTTTTGCCGGATGCCGTGGCACAATTTGCTATTGAAGATGACAAGATCGCCCTTGCCCAGATACACACTGGTCTTAGGCAGGTTGCTCACATCGGGGCGGTACCAGTCCCAGGCCGCCGGCTGCTCAAGCCGCCAGCTATCATAGTTGCGGAAGATTTCCGGGATGCAGACGAAGCCGCCGACTTCTTCAGTGGTCTGGTCGCTGATCGATAAAACACCTTGCACGTTCTGCGGGTCGGTGTCGGGGTCGTAGTCCCAATGCATGAAGCTCTTGAACTCGAAACCGGGCTCCGGCGGCAGGTTGAAATTCATCCGGTCGATCGAAACCCAGAGTTTTTCGGTGCCCCAGATATCGGCAAAGGCATCGTGCACGCGCGGCGTCTGGCGTGCATCCCACAGGTATTGATGGTTATACAACTCGATCATGCCGGCGTTGAACGAGAGTTCCGACTTCTTCAGTGCCGACTTGTGCGCCGGATACCAGGTCGACATGTCCTCCGGGTCAAGCTCCTCGAATTGCCAGACCAGTTGTTCCAGCCGGTCGATCTTGTCGCGTTCGACGGCTTGCCTGATGACGATGTAGCCGTTCTCGCGCCAGAAGCGCCAGTCGTCTTCCGAAAGCACGCGCAGCGGTGCGCCGTTGCTGCGGTCGTTCAGGCGGAAGCCCTGGCGCCCGACGGTGGAGACATTGCGCTCGCCTATGCTGTCCTTGCCGATGGCATCAATATTGTTCTTCATACGCCAGCGCCGGTTCAAGTTCGTAGGAAAGGAAATGCAGCCGGTCGAAGAACAGTTCGCGCGCGTATTCGAAAGAGCCTTCCTTGCGGAAGCCTTTCTTCAGGTAAATCGGATACGCATCGCTCTTGTTTTCCCAGACGGTGAGCACGATGCGCCGGCAATTCTTGGCGCGCGCCGCCAATTCGATTTCGCGCCACATGGCATTGAACAGGCCCTGGCCACGCAAGGGCTCGTCGATGGCGAGGCTGGAGACGAACAGGTCGCCCGGCCGCGCATGCGAAGCCACGAAGGCATCGTAGGCCGTATCCATGGCACGCATGTCGTCGCGGTAGTAGGACACTGCCTGCACCCGGTCGAATTCGGCCAGTGTGCCGGCGGTGAAGAAGCCGAGGAAATTGCCCTCGTCGTCGTTCATGGTGCGTAACAGGCCCAGGTACGGGTCGATATTTTGACGCCGCTGCAATTCGATGAAGGAAAGATTGAGCTTGTTGCCGAACGAGCAGTATTCAAGATAGCTCGTGGAAAACAGGAGTTTGGCCATGCGGTCGCGGCAGGCTTCGTCCGTGGTGATACCGTTCTGGAAAGTGATCATGCGTGGGTCCCCTTTTGACATCGTAGGAAAACCCCCCTTCTGATGATTGCCGGTCGGGCGCCAGAAACCTGCGCCGGCAATACGTTGTGCATTCTTCTGGACCAGATAGCGTCCGAACAATGCGTTTATGCGGTCCAGCCTTTCGTCATGCGACAGGAACGAGTAATAGGCGCAATTGGCCATGCGCGCGCGCAGCTGCGGCGGATAGGCCATGCGCGGATGCTCGTCGATGCAAAAGACGTCGGACAGGTGTTCAAGTTCGAGGGCGTCGGCCAGGCGCCAGTCGCGCGCATCAAGCGCCGCCACGCAACGTTCGAAGCTTCGCTGCTCCTGCGCGCTCAGGGGTACGGGCTCGTTGCTCAGCGCGTCCGTTACCAGGCGCATGCCTTCCAGTCCTGCAGGTACAGGCTCTTGCGCACCGTCATGCAAAACGCAATGGCGTTCCGCGATGTCGCAATAGGCCATGAAGCTCTTGCCCATCTGTGCCGCCCAGACGCCGTAGATGGCTTCCTGCAGCAGGGCGGCATAGGCCAGCGCCTTTGGGCAGCTTGAACGCATCAAGGGCATGTCGTGCGGCATTTGCGCAATGTTGGCGACGATGTTATTCACCATGCCAGCTACGGAGCCGTTGCCACGTGCTGCCATCAGCGCACCGTTTTCATCGCGGTAGATATTCATCCACGAGACGTGTGCGCCGTCGGGGTCATGGTAGTCGGGCACTTCGGGCTTGGCCAGGAAGACCGGCGCCGAGCGGTAAGGTACGGTGTCGGCATCGAGATAGATACCGCCGAATTCACGCAGGATCAAGAGGCGGAACAGGTCCGACAGGTTGACGAAATAGCGCTTGGCCTGCAAGTCGTCCAGCAGCGGCGCCAATGGCGCGAGGAATTCGCCGACCAGGCGGCGCAGGCTGTAGACTTCCAGCTCGGTGCCGTCGATGCGGTAGCGCCCGATGCCGCTGCTGCTCATGCTGGTGTTCCTGGTGAAGCACGCATCCTTTTGCATCTGCGCGTCATCCCACACCCAGAGCATCTGGCGAAAGTCCTTGTCGGCACCCGCTTCGAGCAAGGCGGGGCGCCACTGCGAAATCGCCTCGCGCACCACGGCCGGCAGGGCGCTGCCCATCCAGATGCGGTGGATGATGCGTTCTTCCTCGTCCAGCGTGCGCGAGGGCAGGGCCAGCAGCGACGAAGCGCGGCGCGCGTCGAAATGGTGCAGGTTGGCCCGTACCAGGGCGCGCAATTCGGTGACATGGGCTGCATGGCATTGCGCAAGCGCGCGTTCGCGTGCCGTCCGGCCTTGAAGCATGGCGCGGCGCCACGCCAGGTATTCGGATTTGAGTTGCCGGATACGCGTCTCGAATTCAAGCTCGAACTGGTTCATGGCTTGCCTCAGGCTGATTGGGCTTCCGCAGGAGTGGGCGAGGGTGCCCGGTCTTCATGCGTCTTGATGAAGCGCAGGAGGCACAGGTAGACGGCAATGCCGAGCGGCACGTTGCACAGCGCGTAGGAAGCCAGCGTGAAGCCGCGCGCCTCGCAGACCAGGTTGTAGACTTCCAGCCCTGCCGAAATCACGATGCAGTAGAACAGGCTCATGGCTGAGGAAGTCAGGCTCATCGATTCACCCGTGGCCGTCATGGCGATGCGGATCAGGGCGCCGTTGAACAGCCCGAAGCCGATGGAAAAGATGAACATGCCGGTGATGAATACCAGCGGGTATTGCGACAACAGGCCGAAGCCGCTCATGCCGACGGCGGCCACCAACCCGCCGCCGCGGATCAGCCGGCCCATGGAGAAATTTTCGTCCAGTTTTTGCACGGCGAACGTGGCCAGGATGAAGCCGGAAAAGATCACGCACTGCCAGGCAATGTAGGTGCCGTAGGATGCATGCATGCCATCCATGACGATGGAGGGCGACAGGCCGATCCAGGCGGTGAGCGGGGTGATGGCGATACCGGCCACCAGTATGCCGAACATGAACTGGCCGCAGGTAAAGATGCGGCCATAGCTCTTGCGCGTGGCGGCAAAGTCGAACGGCGTTTCCTTGACCTTCCCGTCCGGCATGGTCTTGGCGAAGCCTGCCAGCGTGACCGCGCCCACGGCCAGCGAGATCGCGAACACGGTATGCCAGTGCCACTGGCTGACGATGGCGCTGCCCACCACCGGGCCGATCAGGGGGGCGAAGATGCCGGTGTTGGACAGGATGGAGGTCAGCTTGACGGCATCCTTGTCGTCGAACAATTCATGGATCAGCGCATAGCCGATAAAGATGAAGCAGGAACCCATGCCCTGGAAGAAGCGCACAGCCAGGAATTGTTCCATCGTCGTGACGAAGGGGAAGGCCAGCGTGGCGATGAGAAACAACAGGTTCCCGGCCAGCATGACACGCCGCTTGCCCAGATGGTCGGCCAGGGGGCCCAGCACAATCTGCAGGCTGCTGCCGCCCAGGATGTAAAGCGACAGCGAGAGCGCGATGTCGCGGTCGGCGCCATGGAAGTCGTCCACCACTTGCAGCATGGCGGGCATGATCATGTCGTTCGATAGGTAGATGATCAATTCGTACAGGACGAAGAACACCGCGAACGACCAGAGTTGTTTCTTTTTTGCAGACATCTTTCGGCTTACGGAGAAGATGGTCAGGAGCGGCCGGGGTAGTGGTACGAACGCGAGTGGAAACCGGCAGCGTCTTATTTGTTGGGTGTTTGACTATATTTGCCGAGAAAGTGGATGTCAAGTGGTATTAATCTGGATGTGATAGTGGTCTTATTGTCGCCGGGTATGGGCGTGAGGCCACTCGATAGTGGTATTAAATTGTTATGGGTTTTTATGCCTCATGTTTGAGGTTGAATGCGGCTGGAACCCGCAAACTGCTTGCCGAGCGACAACATGGAAGACACCCGCGCCGTCGCTGTGCTATCGTCTGCGCTTACCTTTTTTCTGAGGTTTTAACCATGTCGCTCCGACTGACCTTAAGTCTGGCATTTCCCTTCATGCTCTTGCCCGGCCTGGCTGGCGCTTCCGAAGGCATGTGGACCCTCGACAACCTGCCGGCCAAGAAGATGCAAGCCGAATACGGCTTCGCGCCCGATCAGGCCTGGGTCACCAAGGCCATGCATTCCTCGCTGCGTATCGCAGGCGGCTGCTCGGCGTCCTTCGTCTCGGCCAACGGCCTGGTGATGACGAACCATCACTGTGCTTCAAGCTGCCTGGCGCAACGTTCGACGGCGGCCAAGGACTTGATCAAGGATGGTTTCTTGGCGGCCAAGCCCGAAGACGAATTGCTTTGTCCTGAAATCGAATTGAACCGACTGGAAAACATCACCGATGTGACCGAGCAGGTCAAGAAGGCTACGGCAGGGCTCGAAGGCAAGGCTTTCCGTGAAGCGCAAAATGCGGTCAAGGCCAAGATCGAGTCGGCTTGCGTGGGTGACGACAAGAAGAAGCTGCGCTGCGACGTGGTCGACCTGTACCACGGCGGGCGCTACCACCTCTATAAATATCACCGCTTCCAGGACACGCGCCTGGTGTTCGCGCCGGAAAAGGCCATGGCCTTCTTCGGTGGCGATCCGGACAACTTCATGTTCCCGCGCTATGACCTCGACCTGACGCTCTTGCGCGCCTATGAAGACGGCAAACCCGTGCAGCCGGTGGACTATTTCCCGTTCTCCAAGAATGGTGCGGCCGAAAGCGAGATGGTGTTCGTCACCGGCCACCCCGGTTCAACCCAGCGCCAGTTGACGGTGGCGCAATTGCAGACGCTGCGCGACGTCGGCCTGATCGAGGGCATGCTGCGCATCGCTGAAATCCGCGGCGTGCTGGAGCAATATTCCAAGACCAGCCCGGAAGCCAGGCGCACGGCGGACCACGATATTTTCGGCATCGAAAACACTTACAAGGCTTACCACGGCCGCCTCGCCACCCTGCTTGACCCGGCCTTCATGGCGCAAAAGGAAAAGGAAGAAGCGGCGCTGCGCAAGTTTGTGGCCGGCAAGCCGGAACTGGCGAAGAAGGTTGGTGGTGCCTGGGATGCGATTGCCAAGGCGCAGGAAACCTATCGCAAATTCGACAAGCCTTACCTGGTGACCGAGCGGGCCTATGGTTTCCAGGGCGACTACTTCCGTTTTGCCCGCACCCTGCTGCGCGGTACCGAAGAGCGCAACAAGCCCAATGCCGAGCGCTTCCCGGAATATGCCGACGCCAAGCTGCCTGAAGTCGAACAACGCCTGTTCTCCGACGCCCCGGTCTACCCGGAACTGGAAAAGGTCAAGCTTTCGCTATCCTTGACCAAGTTGCGTGAATGGCTGGGCCCGGACGATGAACTGGTCAAGCAGGTGCTGGGTAACAAGTCGCCTGACGAAGTGGCGGCCGCGCTGGTCGCAGGCACCAGGCTGGGCGACCCTGCTGCGCGCAAGGCCCTGTGGCAGGGCGGTGCCGACGTGGTTGCCAAGTCGGACGACCCTTTCATCAAGCTGGCCAGGCTGGTCGATGACCCGGCCCGTGCCGTGCGCAAGCGTTATGAAGCCGAAGTCGAATCGGTCGAGCAAAAGAATGCCGAGCTGATTGCCCAAGCCCGTTTTGCCCAGCAAGGCGCCGGTGCCTATCCCGATGCAACCTTTACGCTGCGCCTGTCTTATGGTGAAGTGAAAGGTTGGCAGGAAGGCGACCATGCCGTGCCTGCCTTCACCAACTTCGGCGGCGCCTTCGCGCGTGAAACCGGTGTCGATCCGTTTGCCCTGCCGGCCACCTGGCATGCGGCAAAGGACAAGCTCGGCATGAACGACCCGTTCGACTTCGTCACCACCAACGACATCATTGGCGGCAATTCGGGCAGCCCGATGGTCAACAAGAAGGGTGAAGTGGTCGGCCTGATCTTCGATGGCAACATCGAATCGCTGGGCGGCGCCTTCTGGTATGACGGCCGCTATAACCGTGCCGTGGCCGTGCATAGCAACGCCATCCTCGAAGCGCTGGACAAGGTTTATAACGCTCCCCAGATTGCCAGCGAGTTGCGCGGAAAGTAAGTAGTTACTGATAAATGTTGCAAAAACGCCCTGGCCGAAGAATATTCCGCCAGGGCGTTTTTCTTTGGCAGCAAACTTGCGCCAACTAAGGTAGCATTCGGTTAACAGGTGCCATGCACCATCCTCTTCGTCGTCAGCGCGCGAAATATTTCCTCCAAGGAAAGTAATCCGATAAAAGCGCGGCGGCCTACTTGAATAACTTTGCTTGAAATGGAATCCAATATGGAATCCCGCTTTGCATCCCTGATCGCCATGTGCGGTGGAAACGGCACCCATGTCTGATACGTTCTCCGAAAAGGATTGGCGCCGTCTGCTGGAAAGCCTGGGCGAAAACCCGGACCGTCCCGGCTTGCTCGAAACGCCGTCGCGCGTGGAAAAGGCCTGGAAGCACTGGACTTCCGGCTATGGCCAGGACCCGGCTGAAGTGCTCAAGGCATTTGAAGACGGCGCCGAGGAATACAACGAACTGATCGTGGTCAAGGGGATTCCGGTCTACAGCCATTGCGAACACCACCTGGCACCGTTTTTCGGCCGTGCCACCATCGGCTATGTGCCCAATGGAAAGATCGTGGGTTTGTCGAAGCTGACGCGCCTGGTCGATTGTTTCGCCAAGCGCCTGCAGGTGCAGGAACGCCTGACCAGCCAGATTGCGGAAGCATTGATGACGCACCTGGAACCGAAGGCTGTCGGTGTGGTGATCCGCTGCCGCCACATGTGCATGGAAAGCCGCGGCATCCGCACGCCGGGCGAGGAAACCATCACCTCGGCCATGCTGGGCGAATTGCAACCCAACCTGGCCTTGCGCACCGAATTCCTGGCGCTGGCGCGCGAGCCTTAAGCTACTACATTACTGCTTGGGCAAGGACAGGAACAGCTCTTCCACTTTCGTCCTTGCCCATGGCGTCTTGCGTAAAAACTTCAGGCTCGACTTGATGCTCGGATCGCTCTTGAAGCAATTGATGTCGACCCGGCGCGCCATCTCTTCCCAGCCCATGCGGTCGACCAATTGCGTCAAAACCGACTCCAGGGTCTGGCCGTGCAGTGGGTTGTTTTTCTGTTCCATGTTCAGTGCCTTCCTCCAGCCAGCCAGTCGGCCGCTCCCTGGCCCGCTGTGCGGCCCGTGGCGAAGCATGCCGTCAGCAGATAACCTCCCGTCGGCGCTTCCCAATCGAGCATTTCGCCGGCACAGAATACGCCGGGTATCGCTTGCAGCATCAGGTTTTCATCGAGCGCAGCAAAGCGCACGCCGCCCGCGCTGCTGATGGCTTCATCGATCGGGCGCGTGGCGTTCAGACGCAACGGCAGGGACTTGATCGTTGCCGCAAGCTTTGCGGCATGGGTAAATTCTTCCTTGCTCAATACTTCATGCAGCAATCCGGCCTTGACGCCGGTGATGTTGACCCGGCTTTGCAAATGGCTGGACATCGAGCGCGACCCGCGCGGGTGGGCGATCTCGGCAGCCAGCTTGGCTTCGGTCCAGCCCGGTGCCAGGTCGAGCCGGATTTCCAGTGGCGAATTCACGTCCAGCGCATCGCGCAAACCGCCTGACATGGCGTAGATCAGGCTGCCTTCGAGCCCATGTTCCGTCACCATGCATTCGCCCTGGCGGCTGTGCGCGATGCCGCGTGCATCAAGGTAAGTCAGGCTGACGGACTTGAGCGGCTGGCCGGCGAAGCGCTCGCGAAAATGTGCAGTCCAGGCGATTTCAAAACCGCAATTGGCCGGACGTAGCGGCGCAAGCGCGACCTCGCGCGCGGCCAGCGGCTTGACCCAGGCGCCGTCCGAGCCCAGGCGCGCCCAGCTGGCGCCGCCCAGGGCCAGCACAGTGGCGTCCGCCTGCAGCGCCAATTCACCTCCGTTTGTTTCGAAGCGCAACCGCCCTTGCTCGTCCCAGCCGTGCCAGCGGTGCCGCATGTGAAATTTCACACCGGCTTCGCGCAAGCGATGCAGCCAGCTGCGCAGCAATGGGGCAGCTTTCATGTCGGTGGGGAACACGCGCCCGGAACTGCCGACGAAGGTATCGATGCCCAATTGCGCGGCCCAGGCGCGCAGCTCGCTTGCACCAAAATGTTTCAGCATCGGCTCAAGGTCGGCGCGGCCGGCGCCATAGCGTTCATTGAAACGTTCCGGTGGCTCGGAATGCGTCAGGTTCATGCCGCCCTTGCCGGCCAGCAGGAACTTGCGCCCGACCGAGGGCATGGCGTCATACACATCGACGGCAATGCCTTGCGCAGACAAGGTTTCGGCAGCCATCAGGCCGGCCGGTCCGCCGCCGATGACGGCAGCGCGTGGATTGCTCATGATTCTGGAAAGACTGGGAAAACCGTCAGTGTACAAGCTCGCGCGTCATGCGGAAGTTTTTCAGCACTTCCTGCCCGATCTTTACCCGTTGTTCGCGTTCGACGGCGAAACCCCAGTGCTCGAAAAAAGGGCGGGCAGCGAGGCTGACGTCGGAAAACAGCCGCGCGACTTCATCCTGCTTCGCCACTTCGACGATGATCTGCATCAGCAGGTTGCCCACACCGCGGCGCTGCCACTGGTGATGCACGAAAAAATGATCGACATAGCCGCTGCCTTGCACATCGGCATAACCGATCAATTTCTTTTGGTGTTCGACCACGAAAGGGGCGGTGCCATGCATGCGCGCCCGCCATTTCTCTGCGTCGATCCGGTGCGGCGACCACGCAAGTAATTGCTCACTGGTGTAGAGGTCCGTGCTGATGTGATGCACGGAATCATGGAATAATTTCCAAAGCTCCGGCTCCTCGCCGGGCTTGAATTTTCTTATCAACATATGCTCAACCTGTTTTGGTTTAGCGGTCTCCGTTGGAAGATTATAGACGCCGCCGCATGAAGCGCAAATGGAGATTGACCTCATGACCTGGAGATAACAAATGCGCCATAATGGAACGAAACTTCCACTGGCTATTTATCCATGACTGATTTGCGCCTGTCGCTTTCCGCCACCCGTTCCCTGCATCTGGCCGCACAAGGCTTGCTCGTGCCGCGCCGTGCCAAGGCGCGCAAGGATGACGTGTTGAATGCCATACGCCACATGAGCGTATTGCAGATCGATACCATCAACGTGGTGGCACGCAGTCCCTACCTTGTATTGTGGAGCAGGCTCGGCGACTACCCGCTGGTGTGGCTGGAAGAATTGCTGGCCGAAGGCAAGTTGTTCGAATACTGGGCGCACGAGGCTTGTTTCCTGCCCATCGAGGATTACGGGCTATACCGCCATCGCATGCAAGACCCGGCGGCGATGGGCTGGAAATATTCAGTGCAATGGATGGCGGACCACAAGGACGCCATCGAGCAACTGCTTGAACATATCCGCGCCAAGGGGCCGGTGAAGTCGTCCGACTTCGAACGCAAGGATGGCAAGGGCGGCGGCTGGTGGGAATGGAAGGAAGAGAAGCGTTCACTTGAAGTGCTGTTCACGGCCGGGCGCCTGATGATTGCGAAGCGCCAATCATTCCAGCGCCTCTATGATTTGACTGAACGTGTGCTGCCCGGTTGGGATGACAGCGCCACGCCGCCGCTCGATGAAGTGCATCGCCGCTTCATGTTGAAAGCCGTGTTTTCACTCGGGGTGGCCAAGGCCAGCTGGATGGGCGATTACTTCCGCAACAGCCGTCTCACGCCGCGCCCCGACCCCGCAACGCTGGCGGCGCGCGGTGAATTGCTGCGCGTGCAGGTCGATGGGTGGGACGTGCCCGGCTATATCCATCCCGAATTGTTGCCGCTGGCCCAAGCCGCCGCCGATGGGCAACTGAAGCCGACGGTGACGACCATCCTCTCCCCCTTCGACCCTGTCGTGTGGGACCGGCGCCGCGCGCAGGAATTCTTCGGCTTTGACTACCGCCTTGAATGCTATACGCCGGAAGCCAAGCGCCGTTACGGCTACTTCACGCTCCCAATCTTGCGCCGTGGCACACTGGTCGGCCGTATCGACGCCAAGGCGCATCGTGCCAAAGGCGTATTTGAAGTCAAGGTTTTGCATCTTGAAGATGGTGTGCGTATTACGCCGGCGCTGGCTGCCGATATTGCCGGCGCGCTGCGGCGCTTCGGTGCCTGGCACGGCACGCCGGATATCGCCGTCACCCGATGCGAGCCGGCAGCGTTCCTGCCGGTGATCCAACGGGCATTGGCGGAATAGGGCATGCGTGTTGCGGAAAGCACCCTGGGACAAACGCCTGATACCTGGGATGCTGCAGGCATCCTGACGGCGCATTGGCGTGACGGTGCAGACTATGCGGTGCTCGATACCGCGTTCGATGCCGGCGCAAGCTTTCTGGCGCTATGGCAAGCCTGGCGTGAAGCCTCCCGGCGGCCGCAATGTCTGCACTACATTGCTCTCGTGCCGCGCTTTGCATCTCGTGCGGCTCTGGAAACCATCCATGCGCAGTGGCCCCAATGGGCGGCGTTGTCGCAAGCCTTGCGCGACAATTGGCCATGTGCGGTGCCCGGCATGCATCGCCTGCTGCTGCCTGACAGCCGGGTGCGCCTCACGCTGGTGCTGGGCGATATGCAAGACCTGGCACAAATTGATGCCCGTATCAATGGCTTTCTGCCGGATGCCGGCTTTTTTATGCGCGACGCCGGATTGCTGTGCCATGACCTGACCTGGGCGTCGCGTCTTGCCGCGCCCGACGCGCAGATGGTCTTGGCCGATGGTGCAACCGACGAGGCGGCATTGCTTGCGGCGGGCTTCATTCCGGACGGGCGACTGGCGTCGTTCGTGCCGCGCTGGCCGGTGGCGGCGCAAACAGACAT